>Ga0070681_10003542_pt1 | contig 14640 bp, 15 predicted proteins | sample KBSC83BmetaG_FD_65650 | JGI IMG/M metagenome (GOLD analysis project Ga0070681, IMG submission 65650) | Corn rhizosphere microbial communities from Kellogg Biological Station, Michigan, USA - KBS C8-3B metaG | ecosystem: Host-associated > Plants > Roots > Rhizosphere | place: USA: Michigan... | reverse complement strand
GCCGTGCTCGGTCCCGAATCGCTCGCCGGCACGAACATGATGGAGGTCTTCGTTTTCGCGAACGATGCCGAGGGGCACATCCTGCTGGTCGCTCGGATGGACAATCTCGGCAAGGGCGCCTCCGGAGCGGCGACGCAGAACCTCGACATCATGCTCGGCCTCGTCGGCGAGCGGGACTATGCGGTCGTGGCCGCTTGACCTAAGCGCTGCTCAGACGATCTCGTCGGGCACCGCGAAGGCGGCGAGGCGAAGGGGATCGGTGACGACGACGTGGCTGCCGCTTGTCGCCACGCCATGCTGGCGCAGCGTGGCGAAGGCGCGCGAGAGATTTTCCGGCGTCGTTCCCAGCCGCGAGGCGAGAATCTGCTTGCCGAAGGGTAGTCGGATGCGATGCGGAAAGTCCTGCTCCTCGCCAAGCTTGAGGATGAAGCAGCCGAGGCGCTGTGCCGCCGAGCGCAGCTTGAGGTCCTTCACCTGGTTGAGCAGCATGCGGTAATGCTGCGACAGCGACGACAGCATGGCGGCGGTGAGGCTGGCATCGGTCGTGCTCAGCTTGCGCATGAAAGCGGCCGGAATGCGCAGGAGCCGGGCATCTGCGAGAACCGTCGCGGTGACCAGAGCGGGCGTATCGGTCAGCACGGCGGCGAGCTGGAATTGATCGACCGGACGAAGGACCTCGACGATCGCCGTGCCGCCGCCGGCGACCGCCGTCAGGCTGATCTGACCGCGCAGCAGAACGTAGAGATAGGCCGGCAGGGCGCCTTGCTCGATGACGGGCGTATCGACGGCAAGCTCGACCAGCTCGCCCGCCGCCGCGATGCGCGACAGGGTGGCGGCGGGAAGGCCGGCGAACACCGTCGCCTGGCGCAACAGGTTCGGCAGGTCGTCCGCCAGGCTCGCGGGCGCAGTGGCGGCGGGCTTCCGGCGAGGTGTTTCCTTCACCATCTCAGCCTTGCTCGAGGCGTCGGGTCCAGGCCGCGAGATTGATCACCAGCTCGCGGATGAAGCCGCGCGTTGCCTCGTCGGTCAACTCGCCCTTGTCGTTGAATTTCGTCTGTGCGGAGGCGATCATCACCTCGGGTTTGTTGAGAACGTGCATGTTCAGGAAGATGCAGCACTGGCGCAGATGGTATTGGGCGCGACCGGTGCCGAGCGCGCTCGGGCTCGCTCCCATGACGGCGACGGGCTTGTCGTTGAATGGCTGATCCGGCGGGCGCGACGCCCAGTCGATCGCGTTCTTGAGCACGCCCGGGATCGAGTAGTTGTATTCCGGCGTCGCGAAGAGCAGGGCATCGGCCGCCTTGATCTTGTCGCGCAATTGCTGCACGACCGGCGGAAACCCCGCGGCTTTCACGTCCTCGTTATAAAGCGGCACCGGCGCCAGATCGAAGATCTCGATCGTGACGTCGTCCGGCGCCAGCGTCTGCGCGACACGCAACGCCGCCCTGTTGTACGAAGATTTGCGCAGGCTGCCGGACACGCCGAGCACCTTCAGGGTCTTTTGTTCGCTCATCGTCATGGCCCCTTCGTGGCTGACATCAGTGGCGTGCCGGTCCGACCGGGCGGTCGCCGGCGATCGTCGTGCGGTGCATTAGGCGGCGCTGCCCGTCATAATCGTTGATCGCGTAGTGCATGGCGCAGCGATTGTCCCACAGGACGAGCGCGTGCTTGCGCCAGTGGAAGCGACAGGTGAATTCCGGCCGCGTCGCATGGGCGTAGAGGAAATCGAGCAGCGGTTTGCTCTCCGCTTTCGTCATGCCCTCGAAGCGCGTCGTGTAAATCGGATTGACGAAGAGCGCCTTGCGACCGGTCTCGGGATGGATGCGGATGACGGGATGGCCGCGCTCAATATCGGCCTCGGGATTGTTGCGGCTGATGGCGATCGACCGGCTGGTGCGCAGATCGCGGGGGATGCCGTCGACGCCGTAGACGCTGCCGCTATGCAGGGCGACGCGACCGTCGAGCAGCCGTTTCAGCCCGTCCGACAGGGCATCGTAGGCGGCATACATGTTCGTCCATAGCGTGTCGCCGCCGTGGGACGGCACATCGAGCGCGTAGAGGACGGAACCGAGCGGCGGCTCATTGAGAAAGCTGAAATCGGAATGCCAGGCGCCGCCGAAGACGCTGATCTGCCGCTCGTCGGCCTCCTTCAGCACGGCGATGATATCGGGGTACCGGTCGAGCGCCTTGACATAGGGCATTCGGCTCAGCGCGCCGAAGCGTGCGGTGAATTCCGTGTGCTGCTCCGGCGTCAGATGTTGGTCGTGGAAGAAAATCACCAGATGCTCGAGGAAGGCCCGCCTGATCTCGGCGAATTGCCGCGGCGCGAGCGGCCGGGCGAGGTCGACGCCGCCGACCTCGGCGCCGATGGCGCCGGCGAGCGGGCGAAGCTCGATCGTTTCGTAAGCGGTCATTCCACCGTCTGCCATCGCGCCCTCAGCTCGCGTAATCGGGCTCCTCGCGGTCGAGCACGCGGCGCCAGGCGTCGAGATGCAGGCGCGCGTCGACCTTGTCGCCCCAGGGGCCGCTATAGCGCCGCCGCAGGCTGTCGGGTTGCCGGCGCAGGGTCCCGCCCGCCATGCGCGCGGTCATCTGGTACATGCAGGTGCGCTCGGCAGCGTAAAGCTCGTCGAACGCCTCGTGGACGGTCGGGCCGACCACGGTGACGCCGTGACTGGCCATGACGAGCACCGTCTTGTCGCCGAGGGCGCGGGCGAGCCGGTCGCCTTCCTCGTTGCTGGAAGCCGGCCCGGTCGCCGCATCGTCATAGGCGATGCGATCGTCGAGGATGAGGTCGTTGTGATGCGACAGCGTCAACCTGCCGTCCTCGATCAGCGACAGCGCGGTGAGATATTGCGGATGAACGTGCAGCACGCATTTCGCCACCGGGTTGGCGAGGTGGATGCGGGCGTGGATGTGAAAGGCGACCTTGCGCAGCTCGCCCGTGCCGCGCAGCACCTTGCCGTCGAGATCGCAGGTGATGAGGTTGCTGGCGGTGACCTCCTGAAAAAGCATGCCGCGCGGGTTGATCAGGAAGAGGTTGTCGCTGCCCGGCAGCATCAGGCTGTGATGATTGCCGATCTGTTCGTTCCAGCCGAGGCGGGAGCAGACGCGGAAGACGGCCGCCAGATCGCAGCGCAGCTTCCATTCGACATCCTCGGCTTTGCTGATTTCGCGCAAGGCGGACATGCGGCGCTCTCCCGTGTTCTGGCTTCGGGTGAGAGGCTGCCACGCTCAGCGGCAGGCGGCAAGAACGGCGGCGAGTTGTCCGCGCAGCGACGGCTCGCCAGGAACGAAATCGCGGTCGAACACCGCCGTCCCCATGGTGAAGGCGTCGACGCCGATTTTGGCCAGGGCGGCGATGCGGCGCGGCGAATCGATCGAGCCGGCGACGATCAGCCGACCCTTCAGGGCGGCGCGGGCCTCGCGCACGAGCTCGAGCGGGTCTGAATCGATGGCGCGGTAGGCGAGAAGGTCGATGCCGGCGCAGCCCAGCACGTCGCTGCGCCGGCAATCCTCGGCGATGCGCGCGCCGTCGCCGCGCAGCTTGGTCGGATGGCCTTCCGGCCGCCCGACGAAGGGAAAGCAGCCTATCGCAGTGCCGGCAACCGCCGCGCGCATCGCCGCGGGATCGGTGCCGCCGAGCAGGCAGTCGACACCGATCTCGCGCGCCCGCGCGGCGGCGCGCTCGGCGTCGGCCACCGACAGGCTGACGACTTCGAGATAGGTCGTCGCGCCCGCCGCCTTGATGCGTCGATTGAGCCGATCGAGAATGTCGGGTCCGACGCCGATATCCTTGAAGCCGACATGGGCGATGCCGAGATCGGCGATCTCATCGAAGATGTCGAGGCAGTTCTCGACCGTCAGGTCGTTCTGCGTCAGCATGAAGATGAAATCCATGGCGGCGATCAGGCGGCTCTCTCTTGCGCTCGGGGGCACAGCATACGCGATCCGAGCGCAAGATTAGAGTCCGCTTGTATCGACGCCATCGCGGCGGACGGATTACTTCTCGATGTAATCCGAGCCGAGGTGGAAGAGGCAGTCGCCGCGCTCGGTGCGGCCCGGGATGCGCTTGCAGACGACCACCCCGTCGCGCTCGAAATGGGCGATCGTCGGCTCGCGCCACGGCGTGTCGGGGAAGTGCACGGCGCCCGCCGCCTGACCGGCCTTGACGTCGTCGCCGAGCTCGACATAGGGCTCGAAGAGGCCGTTGTCCGGCGCGTAGGTGTAATAGCTCGGCCCGGCGACGACGACGAGGCGCGTCTTGCCCGGCTTCTCGTTATGCAACGGCTTCCTCAGGACGCCGAAATGGTCGAGCAGGCGGGCGGTGCCCTTCTCGGCGACGGCGAGCGCACCCGGCGTCACCGTGCCGCTGCCGCCCAGCTCGGTTCCCATGTGGAGGACGCCGACGCGCTCGGCGCCGCCGGTCAGGGTGCGGTCCTCGCCCTGCGGCGCGTCGATCAGCATGCTGACCGGCGCCCCGAATATCTCCATCAGCTTCATCGTCTTGGCGCGCTGCGCCTTGTTCTTGGCGCGGCGGGCGAGGGCGCTCGGAATATACATCAGCGAGCTGCCGCCCGAATGCAGGTCGATGGCGACGTCGGCCATCGGCAGCAGCACCGTTTCGATGAAATGCGCGATCATCTGCGTCGGCCCGCCATCCGGGTTGCCTGGAAACGTGCGGTTGAGGTTTCCCTGGTCGATCGGCGAGGTGCGCATGCCGGCCATCGCCGCCGGATAGTTGGCGGCGGACAGGATGATGACGCGGCCCTTGACGTCGTCGGCCTGCAGCCGCCGTGTCAGCTTCATCAGCGTGACCTGCCCCTCGTACTCGTCGCCGTGATTGCCCGAGACGAGCAGGACCGTCGGACCCTTGCCGTTCTTGATGCAGGTGATCGGCATCGGGAGCCAGCCATAGGCAGAGCGATGGACCGAATGCGGCAGGCGCAGAAAGGCCGACTGCTTGCCGTCCTTGGCGAAATCGACTTCCGAATGAATTCTTGTTCTACTCATCGCACAGGTATCTCCAGAATTTGCGGTTTTACGTCTGACGACTGGTCAGGGCCGATTTGACCCGTTCCGGGGTGAAGGGTGCGCGGCGCATCCGGACGCCGACCGCGTCGAAGACGGCATTCGAGATCGCCGCGGCGGCCAGCGTCGTCGCCGGCTCGCCGACGCCCCAGGGCGGCTGGTCGAGGCGCTGGACGAACTCATGCTCGATCGCCGGCATCTCGGGGAAGGTGAGCAGGCGATAGCTGCTCCAGTCGACGCTGGTGACGCGCGAGCGATCGAAGGTGATCTCTTCGTGCAGCGCCCGGCTGACCGATTGCAGCACGGCGCCCTCGATCTGGTTGCGCGCGCCGTCGGGATTGACCGCGAGGCCGCAATCATGGCCGACGACGATGCGCGTGACCTTGATCGCGCCGGTGGCGCGTTCGACCTCGAGCTCGAGGACCATCGCCACATAGGTTTCGGCGTTATTGTACTGGATATAGGTGAGGCCGCGCCCGACGGCGGTCGCCGCCTTGGCTGATTCTTCCGGTTTGGGCGAGGTTCGCGCCACCCAGTTGGCGCGCGCTGCGGTGCGCGTCAGCAGCTCGATGCCGCGCCTGTCCGACAGGTGGCGCAGGCGGAACGCGAGCGGATCGGCGCCGGCCGCCGCGGCGAGCTCGTCCATGAAGGCTTCGTTCGCCAGGATGTTCGCCATGCGGCCTGGCGCGCGCAGATGCGAGGGGCGCAGCGGCGTGTCCGCGAGCCAATGGGCGACGACCCGCAGATTGGGGATGACATAGGGCGGCTTGGCGTTCTGCTGAACCTGGCCGGAGGATTCGCCCTGCGGCTGATCGAGGCCGGCGGCCGCGGGCGCCAGCAGCGGGATGTTCGGCAGACCCTTGGTGATCTCGGGCAGCCAGGTCTGGCTGTCCCAGGCGACGATCTTGCCGTCGACGTCGAGCGCGGCGCGCAGCTCGAGCATCTGCGGTGGCCCTTTCGGGTCCCAGCCGTGTTCGTCCTCGCGCATCCACTGCACGCGCACCGGCCGGCCGAGGAGCTGCGAGAGCAGCGCCGCCTCGATGGCGGCATCCTCGTGGCCGTTCATGCCGTAGCAGCCCGACCCCTCGACATAGACGAGGCGCACCTTCTCCGCCGGCAGTCCGAGCAGTCTGGCGAAGGTCGTGCGAAAGCGATGCGTGCCCTGCGATGCTGTCCATACCGTCGCGCTTTCGCGCGTCACGTCGGCGACGCCGCAGGACGGGCCGATCGAGCCATGCGTCTGGATCGGCCATTGGTAGCGCGCGCTGAGCGTCTTGACGCCGGTCGCGGTCTTGACGTCGCCGGCCTCGCCGAGCACCTCGTCGCGCACCACCGGTGTGGCGCGAACGTGTTCGTAAAGCTTCTCCTGTTCGGGCAGCGGCGTCGGTGCTGTCCATTCTGCCTTCAATTCGCGGGCGCCGCGGATGGCGCCCCATTCGCTGTCGGCGATGACCGCCAGGAAATTACGCATGCGCACGGCGCGCGGACTGCCCGGCAGTCCCTTGAGCGAATCGGCGTCGACCGAGAGCAGGTCGGCGCCGATTGCCGGCGGCCGCACCGTCCTCGCGTGCAGCATGCCGGGCACGCGGACATCCTGCATGTAGGTGAAGCGTCCGGTCACCTTGTCAGGGATGTCCTCGCGCCGGGCCGGCTGGCCGATCACGGTGAATTTCGCGGGCTCCTTGAGCGGCGCCTTGGCATCGCTGGCAAGACCGAAACGCCGGTCACCGATCAGCGCGGCGTAGCTCACCTGGCGGGTCGGATCGGCGCGCAGGCGGATCGTGCCGTCTGCCGCCTCGACACCGTCGACGGAAGCCTTGAGCCGGTCGGCGCCGAGCTGCAGCAATGCCTGGCGCGCGGTCGCGGCGGCGCGGCGGATTTGCATGCCGCCGGTCTTGACGCCCTGGCTGCCGCCGGTCGATCCCTGATCGGGGGTCAGGGCGGTGTCGCCGGTAACGATATCGACGCGATCGAGGGATACGCCGAGCTCCTCCGCCGCCATCTGGCGCAGCGCCGTCGGCAGGCCCTGTCCGAGGTCGACCTTGCCGCTGAACAACGTCACCCGGCCATTGCCGCCGATCTCGATGAAGCCGTCGACCGCGCCCGGAATCAGCGGCCGGGGCGGCGCGAGGCCCATCCCGTCCGCCGGCGCCGCAACGCCGGCAGACGGGGCCGTGCCGCCGAGGACGAAGCCGACGACGAGAGCGCCGGTGCCCTGCAGGAATTCGCGGCGCGAAGGGATGGGGAGGGCCATGGCAACCTCCTACGATCGGGTCATTTCATCGTGACGTAGCGGAAGGGGAAGAAATTATCGGCGAGCTGGGTCAGCGTGACGTTGTCGCGCGTCGCCCAGACCACCGCCTGCTGATGCAGGGGGATGGTCGGGATGTCGTCCTTGACGATGGTCTGCGCCTGGGCGATCAGCGCCGCCCGTTTCGCCGGATCGGTCTCGACCTGGATATTGTCGATGAGGCCGTCCAGCGTCTTATTGGAATAGCCGCCGATATTGACGAGACCGGCGCCGCCGCCCTCGACGCGCGTGTGCAGCAGGCTGACCAGCATGTTGTGGGCGTCGTAGGTCGCCGGCGTCCAGCCGAGCATGAAGAACGGCGTGTCGTAGGCGGGGAAGTTGATCTTGGTGAAGAACTTGGTCTTGGTCTGCGCCAGCAGGTTGATCTTGATGCCGATGCGCGCCAGCATGGCGACGACGGCCTGGCAGATCTCCTCGTCGTTGACGTAGCGGTCGTTCGGACAATCCATGGCGACTTCGAAGCCGTTGGGATAGCCTGCCTCGGCCAACAGCTTCTTGGCCGCCGCCTGGTCGAAGGGCAGACGCTGGTTGAGCTTGGCGTCGAAGCCGTTGACGCCGGGGCCGATCATCAGCGCGGTCGGCGTGGCGAAGCCGCGCATCACCTTGGCCTTGATCGCGTTCTCGTCGATCGCCTGATAGAAGGCTTTGCGGACGCGCAGATCCTGGAAGGGGTTCTTGCCCTTGACGCTGCTCGCCGTCAGTTCCGGGCGCGCCATGTCGAAGCCGAGATAGATCGTGCGCAGCTCGGGCGTCTGCAGGACCTTCAGCCCCTTGGTCTTGCGGATGCGTTCGATGTCCTGCGGCGGCACCGTGTAGATCATGTCGAGCTCGCCCGACAGAAGCGCGGCGACGCGCGTCGAGGCGTTGGCGATGCGGGTGAATACAACCTCGGTCAGATTGTGCTCGGGCTTGCCCCACCAGTTGGGGTTGTTGACGAGCACCGTCTTCACCTCGTGCTCGCGCTCCTTGAGCATGAAGGGCCCGGTGCCGTTGGCGTTGCGTACGGCGAAGTTGTCCTCGTTCTTGGTCGGCTCGGCCATTTTCTCGGCGTGGTTCTTCTCGGCCCATGCCTTGCTCATCATGTACCAATTGGTGACTTCCTGGGGGAAGATCGGGTCAGGCCCCTTGGTCGCGATGTCGACGGTGAAGTCGTCGATCTTGCGGATCTCCTTGGCGGTCGCGAGGGTGGCCGCGATCTGCGACGTGCGTGCCCGCTCGAACGAGAAGACGACGTCGTCGGCGGTGAACGGCGTGCCATCGTGAAACTTGACACCTTGCCGCAGCTTGAAGCGCCAGACGTCGGGTGCCGTCTGCGACCATTCGGTCGCCAGCGCCGCCTCGAGGTTGAGCTTCTTGTCGCGCTGGATGAGCGGCTCGTAGATGTTGCCCATGAAGCTCAGGAGAGTGGTCTCCTGCCGCGCGTAGGGGTCCATCGAGATGACATCGCCGTCATTGGCCCAGCGAAACGTCTTGGCCGATAGCGGCGCGGCGACGGCGAGGCCGGCGATGAGGCCGACAACGAGCAATCGATTACGCATGACAAACGGTCTCCCCAAATCTGCTGTTCTTGGTGTCGAGGCATGCCGGAACGGCTCGACAAGCGCCGTCGCGTCTTGCGCAGCGCTCCCGATACCGAGTGGACTTGCGACGATTTCAGCAGAATGCCGCGGCGCTGGCAACGAGAGTTCGGCGCCGGCGCCCAGCTTTGCCGCGCCGGGCGGAGCGCAGCCACGGTAACGGGGATGACCGGCCGGGCAAAATTCCGGCCGGGCGAAAATCAGGTCTGGAGATAGAGGAGCGCGCCGACGGCGAAGCTCATGAGGGTGACCAGCAGCGTGGCGGCAACCCGCTCGATGGGGCTCCACCGCTTCCAATCGGTCTGAATGTCGCGCATGACGCAGCCGCCTTAACGAAAATCATGAGGCAACCTACGCCGCAATTGTCATATGCACAGTGATCCGCGTCACAAGCGGAAAGAAAAACCTCGCCGCGCGAGATCCCGTCGAGGACGGCCCCGGTCAGGGGCCGTTCTTGAGGTCTTCCATCCCCATTCTGAGATGCCCGTGATACCACCAGTCGCCGGCGACGCCGCCGAGCACGGCGCCGACGAGCGTCGCCCCGCGGAAGTCGAGCGCGTAATACCCGGCAAGGCCGCCGAGCACGAAGCCGGTGGCGTAGAACGCCACGATGCCGCCGACGACGGCGCCCGCGCCGATGGCCAAGGCGCGCCTGCTTTCTTCGTAGTCCGTCTGCGCTTTGAATTGCGTCAGATCCTGCTGTTGTGCGCGGCAGGCGAGCGGGACGAGCAGCAGCGCGACGAGCACGATTACGAAGGGCAGGCGCATCGTCATATCCTTGAAGTCGTATCGATCGCCGGAATGGCCGAATCAGGAAAAACGAAGGTTATCAACCTTACCGCGTGGCCGCCATACCCGCGTTGGCGAGGAAGGCGGAACAATCGGCCTTCGGCCGCGTTACCAGAGGTTGAATAGCTCCGGGAGTATCCTCCATGCGCGCCCTCATCGTGACCGCCGCCGTCTTCCTGTCGCTCGCTTCCCTGCCGGCGGCTGCCGCAATCACCTGCGCCGACGTCCCGGCGGCGCAAAAATTCGTCGACGGGCTGAAGCCTGGTCCGAATACGAAAGCGGCGCAGGCACATCTTGACGCTGCGAAGAGCGCGACCTCGGACAGCAAGTGCATCGCCGAACTGAAGCAGGTCAACACCTACGCGGCACGTTCCGCCGCTGCCGACAAGCGCGCCGCCTCGCGTGGGACGCGGCCGGCACGTCACGTCCAATGCGCCGATACGCTCCACCAGAGCCGTCCCGGCGGCACAGACTATCATGGTCCGGCGGTAGCGGGTTGCCCGCGCCGCTAGCTGGTTCGTCAACCCAGCGTCAGGTTCCGGATCGAGTCCCAGCTTGGTGCCGGGTGAGGGATTCGAACCCCCGACCTTCGGTTTACAAAACCGCTGCACTACCACTGTGCTAACCCGGCGTCCCGCTGCGCTGCCGTCATACTGCGAATAACAGGGCGCCGCAACGGGGCGGGGCTCAGCCCCGGCCGAACAACGCCGCTTCGCGCGCGTGCATCAGCACGGCGGCGAGGTCCCAGGGCGCGACACGTTTCTCGCGCGCCAGCGCCTCGGTCTCGAACAGGCGCTTGTCGGCGCCCTCGTGCTGGACCATGGCGGCGAGGTCGGCCGCCGTAGCCTGGGCGATGAAGAAGCTCATGCGATCGAGGCGCGGCGGATCGAGCGGCAGCCACACCGTCATCTCGGTGAACGCGGCGAGGTCGGGCGGCCGCCATTCGAGTTCCTCGGCAAGCTCGCGCCGCATCGCCGCCATGGCGTCCTCGCCCGGCTCGACGGTCCCGCCGAATAGCCCCCAATGATCGGGCAGCAGTATGGTCGGCTTGTCGTCGCGCAGCTGCATGAGATAGCGGCCGTCATGGATCAGCAGCGCGGCGGCGCACCACCGACCGACCGGCTGTTCGTCGGCGTCGCTCGGAATCGGCATGTCAGGATCGGCCCGGGTTTCCACGCGCCAGCTCGTAGAGCGCGATCGCCGCGGCGTTCGATACGTTGAGCGAAGCGATGGCGCCGGATGTCGGCAGGCGGGCGACGAGGTCGCAGCGTTCGCGGGTGAGTCGCCGCATGCCGTCGCCCTCGCCGCCGAGGACCAGCGCGATGCGGCCCTCGAGCTTGAGCGCGGCGAGGGTCTGCCCGGCGCTCTCGTCGAGGCCGACGCACCAGAATCCCGCGCCCTTCAGCCGGTCGATGGCGCGTACCAGATTGACGACGCGCAGGATCGGCACGTGCTCGACCGCCCCGGACGCCGCTTTGGCAAGCGTGCCGGTGATCGGCGGCGCGCCGTGCTCGGGCAGGATTAGGGCGAGGGCGCCGAATGCCGCCGCCGAACGCAGCACCGCGCCGATATTGTGCGGGTCCGACACCTGATCGAGCAGCATGACGATCTGCGCTACCGCCCCTGGCGCCGGCGGCGGCCCGACGCGGTCGATGACATCCTCGATGGCGAGTTCGGGCAAGGGCTCGACCGCCAGGGCGATACCCTGGTGGACGGCGCCGGCGGGAACCAGCCCCTCGAAGGCCGCGCGCGGCAGGATTTCAGGCTGCGGGCCGGGCGGCAACCGGGCGCCGCCGGCGCGGACGAGGCTGGCGGCGTCGTCCGCCATCTCGGCGACGGCGAGGAAGCGGCGAATGCGGCGCGTCGGATTGGCGAGCGCAGCGGCGACGGCGTGGCGTCCATAAACCCACGATCCCCCATCGCGCGGCGGGCGGACGCGCGGCGGCGGACGGGGCGGAGACGGGACCTGCGCCGGCAGAGGCGGTGGCGGCGCGGTAGGCCGTGGGACCGGGCGCTCGGGCTGACGATCGGCCGCGCGGCGCGGCGGTTCCGCAAGGCGCCCCGTATCGCCTCGCGGATGTTCGCCCACGTATCCAGATCGCCTTGCCTCGCGGCCGGATCGGTCATCCTGTCGTCCCGAGCGTGGCGAATCGCGACCTCGCCGGTCGGGTTGACGCCCGGTGTCGCGTCCGGGGTCGCGTTTCGCGCGTCCCGCGTCGCGCGGGGACTTCGCCGGTGGCGCGCGTTGCGGCACCGCGCCGCGCGAGGATGCCGCCGCTCGCGCGGCGGGCGGACGTGCCGGGGAACCGCCCTGGGAGGTGGCCGAATTGTCACGGCCCCGCTTGCGTCCCTTATGTTTGATTGCCATCGCCTAGCCATGGCCCGGCCCGGCCAGGGCCGCAAGCGGTTTCTCGCGAATCCGGTCGGATTTCATGCTGGCACGCAGGTCATGAGCCGCCGGTAAGCGCTGGGACTGGCAATCGGAAGCGATCACCGCTATATTGAGTCCTCGCCGACAAGACGGCCGAGCGATCGGCCGGCGGGTCGGCATCATCGAGTTCCCCGACGCCCGTGATGGAGAATCGCGCGGCGCCGGTGTTGTTCATGTTGACAATAGCGGTCGATTACCTTTAAGAGGCCGTCTCCGCGGCGCCGGGCGACCAGCCTCCTGAGCTTTCTGGTCGAAGGAGCGGAGGGGTGGCCGAGCGGTCAATGGCAGCAGACTGTAAATCTGCCGACGTATGTCTACGTAGGTTCGAATCCTACCCCCTCCACCAGGCGCTTCGTGGCGTCGGAACTGGCGGAAAACGGGCGTAGTTGCGGGAGGGCTGACAGCAGAGGATTCTGGGTCCAGGCGGGTGTAGCTCAATGGTAGAGCACCAGCCTTCCAAGCTGGCTACGTGGGTTCGATTCCCATCACCCGCTCCAACCCGATTGGCGATGGGCTGGTCGGGAGTGCGGAACGGTCATTGTGCGTAACGTCTTTTAGGAAGAGAAAGCCGCGAGATGGCGAAGGCGAAGTTTGAGCGGACGAAGCCGCATTGCAACATTGGGACGATTGGTCATGTCGATCATGGCAAGACGTCGCTGACGGCTGCGATCACGAAGGTCTTGGCGGAGACGGGCGGGGCGACGTACACGGCGTACGATCAGATCGACAAGGCGCCGGAGGAGAAGGCGCGGGGGATCACGATCTCGACGGCGCATGTCGAGTACGAGACGACGAACCGTCATTACGCGCATGTCGACTGCCCGGGCCACGCGGATTACGTGAAGAACATGATCACGGGCGCGGCGCAGATGGACGGGGCGATCCTGGTGGTGTCGGCGGCGGACGGCCCGATGCCGCAGACGCGCGAGCACATCCTGCTGGCGCGGCAGGTCGGGGTGCCGTCGCTGGTGGTGTTCCTGAACAAGGTCGACATGGTGGACGACCCGGAGCTTCTGGAGCTTGTCGAGCTGGAGGTGCGGGAGCTGTTGTCGAGCTACCAGTTTCCGGGGGACGAGATCCCGATCGTCAAGGGTTCGGCGCTGATGGCGCTGGAGGGCAAGAACCCGGCGCAGGGTCATGACGCGATCCTGCAGCTGATGCAGGCGGTGGACAGCTACATTCCGCAGCCCGAGCGGGCGATCGACCGTCCGTTCCTGATGCCGATCGAGGACGTGTTCTCGATCTCGGGGCGGGGCACGGTGGTGACGGGCCGGGTCGAGCGCGGCGTGATCAAGGTGGGCGAGGAAGTGGAGATCGTCGGTCTGAAGGCGACGACGAAGACGGTTGTGACGGGCGTCGAGATGTTCCGCAAGCTGCTCGACCAGGGTCAGGCGGGGGACAACATCGGGGCGCTCTTGCGCGGCACGAAGCGCGAGGAGGTCGAGCGCGGGCAGGTGCTGGCGGCGCCGGGGTCGATCACGCCGCACACGCATTTCCAGTGCGAGGCGTACATCCTGACGAAGGAGGAGGGCGGTCGGCACACGCCGTTCTTCGCGAACTACCGTCCGCAGTTCTACTTCCGCACGACGGACGTGACGGGGACGGTCGTCCTGCCGGCGGGGACGGAGATGGTGATGCCGGGCGACAACATCTCGATGGAGGTGCAGCTGATCGCGCCGATCGCGATGGACGAGGGTCTGCGCTTCGCCATCCGCGAGGGCGGCCGCACCGTCGGCGCCGGCGTCGTCGCCAAGATCATCAAGTAGAAGGCAGGCGCCTCAAGAGGACGGTAGGTAAAAATGGACAGCCAGAATATCCGGATCCGCCTGCGGGCGTACGATCATCGCGTCCTCGACCAGTCGACGAGCGAGATCGTCAGCACGGCCAAGCGTACCGGCGCTCGCGTGCGCGGCCCGATCCCGCTGCCGACCAAGATCGAGAAGTTCACCGTCCTGCGTTCGCCGCACATCGACAAGAAGTCGCGGGAGCAGTTCGAGATCAGGACCCACAAGCGCGTGCTCGACATCGTCGATCCGACGCCGCAAACGGTGGACGCGCTGATGAAGCTCGATCTCGCCGCCGGCGTCGATGTCGAGATCAAGCTCTAAGGACGCCATCATGCGAACCGGACTCATCGCCCAGAAGATCGGCATGACCCGAGTCTTCAACGACGAGGGCAACCACGTGCCCGTCACCGTGCTGAAGGTCGACAACTGCCAGGTCGTCGCCGTGCGCACGCAGGAGAAGGACGGCTATACCGCGGTCCAGCTCGGCGTCGGTGCGGCCAAGGTGAAGAATGTCGGCAAGGCCATGCGCGGCCACTTCGCCAAGGCGAAGGTCGAGCCGAAGAGCTGGGTCGTCGAATTCCGCGTCCCGCAGGATGCGCTCATCGACGTCGGCGCCGAACTCTCGGTCGAGCATTTCGTCGCCGGCCAGTTCGTCGATGTCGTTGGCACCACCATAGGCAAGGGCTTCGCCGGCGGCATGAAGCGCCATCATTT
>Ga0070681_10003540_pt1 | contig 14642 bp, 7 predicted proteins | sample KBSC83BmetaG_FD_65650 | JGI IMG/M metagenome (GOLD analysis project Ga0070681, IMG submission 65650) | Corn rhizosphere microbial communities from Kellogg Biological Station, Michigan, USA - KBS C8-3B metaG | ecosystem: Host-associated > Plants > Roots > Rhizosphere | place: USA: Michigan... | reverse complement strand
AGCTAAGCAAGAATCGGGACGATGAGTTTCCGGACCGCCGGTATTCATCACGTCACCGGCATTGCCAGCAGCCCCCAGCGCAATCTCGACTTCTACGCCGGCGTCCTCGGACTCCGGCTCGTCAAGCGCACCGTCAACTTCGACGATCCGACTACTTATCACTTCTATTTCGGTGACGAGGAAGGCCATCCGGGAACGATCCTGACTTTCTTTCCCTGGCCCGATGCCCGTCGCGGCAGACAGGGCGGCGGTCAGGTCGCCGTTACATCGTTCTCGATCCTTCCCAGCTCCGTCGGCTTCTGGATCGAACGTCTCATCAAGAAGCGGGTTGAATTCGAGCAGCCCGTCGCACGCTACGACGACGAGCGCGTCATCGCCTTCAAGGACCATGATGGCTTTATGGGCGAGCTCGTCGCTCACCCTTCTGTCGAGTCCGCTCCCGGTTGGTCGGCTGCCGGAGTGCCCGCCGAGCACGCCATCCGCGGTGTCTACTCGGTTACACTCTGGCTCGATGCCAACGAGCTCACCGGCCACCTCCTTACCAACACCCTCGGCTTCGATCTGGTGCGCGAGCAGGGCAGCATTTTTCGCTACGCCGCCGCCGGCGGTGGCGCGGGAACTATCGTCGACATCCGCTGCGTGCCGGGCATCTGGTCAGGCATGATGGGCGCCGGAACGGTTCACCACGTCGCATTTCGCTGCAGCAACGAAGCCGAGCAGATGAGCGTCCGAACGGAGCTGACCTCGCTTGGCTACAACGTTACGCCGCAACTCGACCGCGACTACTTCAAGTCGATCTACTTTCGCGAGCCCGGTGGGGTGCTGTTCGAGATCGCCACCGACCCGCCCGGGTTTACCGTCGACGAGCCGCTCGATGGACTAGGCCAATCACTTAAGCTTCCCAGCTGGCTCGAGCCCCGCCGTTTCGAGATCGAGGCCCTGCTTCCCAACCTTCAGACTCCTCTCGAGCTCCGCGGGCCCAACGCATGAGCGGAGACCTCGGCTTCATCCACCGCTTCATCCCGGCTGAAGACCCAACGTCAGCTGACACCCTCGTCGTTCTTCACGGGACCGGCGGTGACGAGGACGACCTCGTCGGCATCGGTCAGGCCGTCGCGCCGGGCGCGGCTATTCTGAGTCCGCGCGGCAATGTGCTGGAGAATGGCGCGCCGCGATTCTTTCGAAGACTGTCCGAGGGTGTGTTCGATCCCAAGGAAGTCCACTCGCGCGCCGAAGAGCTGGCGAGATTCGTTCGCGCCGCCGCCGTCACCTATCGACTCGAGCCGTCGCGCATCTTTGCGCTCGGCTACTCCAACGGCGCCAACGTCGCCTCAACCGTCATGCTCGTCGAGCCAGATATCTTGCGCGGCGCGGTTCTCCTCCGGCCGATGCTCGTCTACGAGCCGACCGAGAGCAGCGACCTCGATGGCAGGGCAGTGCTCATCTCGTCGGGGCGAATGGATCCCATCGTTCCGCCCGAAAGCGTCGAGCGCCTTGCCGAGTTGCTGAAGTCGGCAGGTGCAGACGTGACGCTCAAGTGGCAGCTCACCGGACACAACCTCACGCCGGGCGAAGTGCGCGACGCCGCAGATTGGCTGGCGCTCCAGCGTGCGCGCGTATGAGCTAGCTTCCGGTGAGTCCCTACTTCGGCGTGATAGCTGCGACGGCTATCTTTCATCAAGTGCAGTAATTCAGCTCCCGCCAACTGCGTCCAATGTCAGAGTCAGCCGACACCGCAACCGCACCCAGATCCGGCGCTTCGTCGTCCCCGCTCCCCGGATCGAGCAACACCCTGGAACATCTCTGCATCAACGCCATCAGAGTTCTGGCGATGGACGCGGTTCAGAAAGCGGATTCGGGACATCCGGGCACGCCGATGGCGCTCGCGCCTCTCGCCTACGCCTTGTGGACTCAGCACCTGCGCTACAATCCCGCCGATCCGCACTGGCTCAATCGCGACCGCTTCGTGCTGTCGGCGGGCCATGCGTCGATGCTGATCTATAGCGTTTTGTATCTCACCGGTTACGATCTCAGTCTCGACGATCTGAAGCAGTTCCGTCAGTGGGAAAGCAAGACGCCCGGACACCCCGAGTACGGCTATACTCCCGGCGTCGAGACCACCACCGGACCGCTCGGCCAGGGCATCGGCAACGCGGTCGGCATGGCCGTCGCCGAAGCGCACATGGGTGCCGTCTTCAATCGCGATCAGAAGATCATCGACCACCACGTGTATTTCATCGCCAGCGATGGCGACATGATGGAAGGCATCTCGCACGAGGCCGCTTCCTTCGCCGGACACGCGAAGCTCGGGAAGTTGATCGGATTTTACGACGACAACCACATCACTATCGAAGGCGATACCGCGCTCACCTTCAGTGACGACACGGGTCTGCGCTTCGAGGCGTACGGCTGGCACGTCCAGCACGTCGCCGACATCAACGATCTCACATCTCTCAATCGCGCCATCGAGGCGGCCAAGGCCGAGACCAGCCGGCCGTCACTGATCGTGGTCCGCTCGCACATCGGCTACGGCAGTCCCCACAAGCACGATACCGCCGAGGCCCATGGATCACCCCTCGGTCAGGACGAAATAGTTCTCACCAAGCAGGCGCTGGGCTATCCATCCCAGGAGCCGTTCTACGTCGCGCCCGAAGCGCTCCGATTCTGGCGCGACGCCGGAAAGAAGCGTGCGAAATTCCAGGGCGATTGGCAGAAGACCTACGACGCCTGGAAGACAGCGCACGCGGGACTCGAGAAGGAGCTGCAACGACGGATGCGCGGCGAGCTTCCCGAAGGTTGGGAAGAGAACATCCCGCAGTTCACCGCCAAGGATGGCAACATCGCCAGCCGTGCGGCGTCGGGCATCGTCATCAACGCCATCGCCAGAAAAATTCCCGAGCTGATGGGCGGCTCGGCGGACCTCGCCAGCTCCACCAACACCATCATCAAGGGCGAGCCGAGCTTCGCGCCCGAGAGTTATGCCGGCCGCAATTTTCATTTCGGCATCCGCGAGCACGGCATGGGCGCGATCATGAACGGCATGTCGCTGTTCGGCGGCATCATTCCGTACGGCGCGACGTTCCTGATCTTCTCCGATTACATGCGTCCGCCGATCAGGCTGGCCTGCATCATGGACCGCCACGTCATCTACGTCTACACCCACGATTCGATCGGGCTTGGCGAGGACGGCCCGACCCACCAGCCGATCGAGCAGCTGAGCGCGCTGAGGGCGATTCCGAAGTTCACCGTGATCAGACCCGCCGATGCTTCAGAAACAGCGGAAGCGTGGCGCGTCGCGCTAAAGCTCAAAGGCCCGGTGGCGCTCGTTCTGACCCGGCAGAAGCTCTCGTTCATCGACCGGTCGAAGTACGCGCCGGCAAACGGGCTCGATCACGGCGCGTACGTGCTCGCGGATGCGCCCGGTGGTGCGCCGGAAATCGTCTTGATGTCGAGCGGGTCGGAGGTCGCACTCGTCCTCGACGCCCAGAAAAAGCTCGAGGCCGACGGCATTCGCGCGCGCGCCGTCAGCATGCCGAGTATGGAGATTTTCGCCAGGCAGGATCAGGCTTATCGAGACGGCGTGCTGCCAAAGGGTGTGAAGCGCATCGCCATGGAAGCCGCGCACCCGATGTCCTGGTACAAGTGGGTCGGAGACGATGGCGTGATCCTCGGATTGGAGCGGTTCGGAGCCTCGGCGCCCGCCGCCCAGATCTTCGAGCATCTTGGCATCACCGTTGACAAATTGGTGCAGACCGCCAAGAAGATGCTGGGAAAGAACTAACTGCCTAATGGCATGAATGGTCCGCTGGCGCGCTCACTAAGCAGAGAATGAACGGAAGCGAGCCCCTGCTCAAGGACATCAGCGTCACTCTGAATCCCGACACCCCCGAGTGGCCGGGCGATACGCCTTTCACCTGCGGTTGGGCCTCGTCGATGGCGGCGGGTGCAAGCGTCAACGTATCGTCATTCACCTCGAGCCCGCACGTCGGGACCCACGCCGATGCGCCGCTCCACGTGCGCGAGGGCTGGTCGGGATCCCACGAGCTGTCGCTCGATGCTTTCTTCGGGCCGGCCATCGTGGTGGACGTCTCTCCACTCAGCAAGGAGATCGACATCGAGGATCTGGAGAAGATCCAGTCGCTGCCGTTCGTCGAGCGTCTGCTTCTTCGCACCGGACGCTCGATCGCCAGTGGCGCGTTCCCCGAAGATTGGCCCACTCTCTCCGAAGCGTGTGTCCGCACCCTGCTCGGACGAGGCCTCCGTCTGCTCGGCGTCGATGCGCCTTCCGTCGATGCCAGGGAAAGCAAGAACCTTCCCGTTCACAACATGGTGTTTCAGGCGAACGCCGCGATCCTCGAGAATCTCGATCTGCGGCGCGTCACACCATCGATGTATGAGCTGATGGCCTTTCCGCTCAAGCTGATGGCGCTCGATGCGGCACCGGTCAGAGCCGTGCTCAGACAGATCGTGGCGTGATCGACTGAGTCTGGATCAGCAGCGCCGACTTGCCCTCCTGCCTGTCGTGCGTAACAGACAGCACATCGCCTTCCTTCGCACCCTCGGGAAGCATCCACTGCGGAATTGGTGTCACCGTTCGACCGTCGACTTTGATCGATGCCGATCCATCCTCGATCACGTCGACGATCCATTCATGCTTGGAATGTTTGTTCATGCTCGTCTCACCCGCGACAGTACTGCTGCGCGCATTTGATTGTAAGCGCATGGCATGTCCTATGCGCCATCCGGTGCCTCTGAAGCAGCACGACTCGCACCACTAAGCGCACGAGAAAACTCTATGCAAAGCGACTCGGGTCACACGACCTCGGTCTGGATGGATACGACGGATGTCCCGCAGTTCCAGCCACTTGGCCAGGATCTGCGCGTCAACGTCTGCATTGTCGGAGCCGGGATCGCCGGCATGACCACCGCCTACCTCCTCGCCCGCGCCGGACGCGCTGTCGTCGTCATCGATGATGGTCCGATTGGTGGGGGCGAGACCAGCCGCACCACCGCGCATCTGACTGCCGCGCTCGACGACCGCTACTACAACATTGAGAAGATGCACGGCGAGGAGGGAGCCCGCATCGCCGCCGAGTCGCACATGTCGGCCATCCATCGAGTCGAGACCATCGCATCGATGGAGGACATCGAATGCGACTTCCAGCGCGTTGAGGGTTATCTCTTCCTCGGCGGCAAGGAGACTCGCAAGGATCTCGAGCGCGAGCTCGAGGCAACCCACCGCGCCGGAATCACCGACACCCAGCTCGTCGATCGCATTCCCTTCAGTTTCTGGGACAGTGGACCCGCCCTTCGGTTCCCGCGACAGGCCACCTTCCATCCCCTGAAATACCTCAAGGGACTCACCCGGGCGATTTTGCGCGACGGCGGCAAAATCTACACTGGAGTCCACGCCGAGAAGATCGTCGATGGAGTGCCGGCGAAAGTCACCACCTCCGCGGGCCACGTCATCAGCGCCGATAACGTCGTCGTCTGCACCAACACGCCCGTCAACGACTGGCTCATCATCCACAGCAAGCAGGCTGCGTATCGCACTTACGTCATCGGCGCGCGCGTTCCGAAAGGCTCCGTCCCGAATGGACTCTATTGGGATACCCCGGATCCTTATCACTACATTCGCATCCAGCCCGGCGAGGACAAAGCCGGTCGCGAGCTCGATTACGACGTTCTCATTATCGGCGGCGAGGACCACAAGACCGGCCAGGCCGAGGACACTGACGAGCGATTCGTACACCTCGAGCAGTGGGCGCGCGAGCGTTTCCCGATGATCGAGCAGATCGATTACCGCTGGTCAGGCCAGGTGATGGAGCCCGTCGACTACATGGCCTACATTGGCAAGAACCCCGGCGGTGATGAGCACATCTGGGTCGCTACCGGCGACTCCGGCAACGGCATGACCCACGGCACCATCGCCGGGATCATTCTCAATGAGCTGGTCCAGGGGCGGAAGCACCAGTGGGCGCGACTCTACGATCCATCGCGCGTTCGCCTTCGCGCCGCTCCCGAGTACGTGAAGGAAAACGCCAACGTCGCCGAACAGTACAAGGACTACTTCACCGGTGGCGAGGCTTCCGCGATCGATGCGATCAAGCCGGGCGATGGCGCTGTGATTGGCCGCGGTCGGGGGAAGATCGCCGTCTACCGCGATGAGAATGGCGGCCTCCACCAGCGGTCGGCGGTATGCCCCCATCTCTACTGCATCGTGCACTGGAATCAGACCGAGAAGACCTGGGACTGTCCCTGCCACGGATCGCGTTTCGACCCTTATGGCCAGGTCGTCAACGGGCCTGCTATCTCCGAGCTTTCTCCTGTTTTTCCGGGGTCGAAGAAGGAGCGGGGCGGAGCGAAGCAGTAACCACGTGGTGCTTGCCGTCGTCGACGAGATCGATCGACCCGTTGCCTGACTGCCCATCTACGGTCAGTTCCACCGCGCCGCACTGCAGTCCATCCGGATTCTCGACCGTGATCTCGTAGACCGACGATCTGAATCGATACTCGATCGTGAACTGCTTCCACTTCGACGGGATGCACGGCTCGATGAAGAGGCGCTCACCCCGCTGCCGGAAGCCAAGTATCCCTTCCAATGCGACGCGGTACATCCAGCTCGCGGAGCCGGTGTACCACGTCCAGCCGCCACGGCCGAGATGCCCTTTCGCGGTATAGACATCCGCGGCAACCACGTACGGCTCAACCTTGTAGACATCGACCGCCTCGGCGCTCTGCGCGTGGGTGATCGGATTGAGCATCTGGAATAGCTCGAACGCGCGGTCGCCTTCGCCCTGCAGCGCGGTCGCTAGCACCGCCCACAGCGCGGCATGGGTGTACTGTGCGCCGTTCTCCCTGACCCCCGGCAAGTAGCCCTGGATGTAGCCGGGATCGTGGGTGGTTTTGTCGAAGGGCGGCGTCAGCAGCATGATCAGGCGCGCATCCTCGCGCACCAGATACTTGTTGAGTGACTGCATCGCCGTCCGCGTGCGATCGGGCCTGCCTGCGCCCGAGATGACGCTCCAGCTCTGCGCGATCGAATCGATCTTGCACTCATCGCTCGTGCGCGAGCCGAGCGGCGATCCATCGTCGAAGTAGGCGCGGCGATACCATTCGCCGTCCCACGCGGAACGCTCGACCGCTTCGGCGTAGCCATCTGCTTTTGCCAGCAGCTCGTCGCGAACCTGGTTGTCGCCGCGCTTGTCGGCGTGCTCCGCGAATTTCCGCAGAGTCGCAACCAGGAACCACGCCAGCCAGACGCTCTCGCCCTTCCCTTCGATCCCGACTCTGTTCATCCCGTCGTTCCAGTCACCGCTTCCGATCAGCGGCAGACCGTGGACTCCACTCGTGCACGCCTTCCGTAGCGCCCGCACGCAGTGGTCGTAAACGGAGCCTTTTTCGTCCGACACCTTCGGCTGATCGTAGATCTCGTGCTCCTCCGGCGTGAGCAGTCGCATCGTCAGGTACGGCACCTCGACGTCGAGAACTCCCGCGTCACACGACACGTTCACGTAGTGATCGACGACGTAGGGCAGCCACACCAGATCGTCGGAGAACTTCGTTCGGACGCCGCGACCCGTTTGCGGGTGCCACCAGTGCTGAACATCACCTTCGACGAATTGCCGCCCCGTCGCGCGCACGATGTGCTCTCTCGCCACTTCCGCATCCGCGTAAACGAACGCCATCACGTCCTGCAACTGATCGCGGAAGCCGAACGCACCGCTCGACTGGTAGAGCGCCGAGCGCGCCCACATTCGGCAGGACAGCGCCTGATAGAGCGACCATCTGTTCGCCATCAAATCGAACGTCGGCTCCGGCGTCTTTACCTTGATCGCCGCCAGACGTTCTTCCCAGGCACGGATGTTCGCATCCACCGAGCGCTTTGCATCATCCGCCGAGCGGTGCCGCGCAATCAGAGCCCTTACCGCCTCCTCGCCGTTCGCCGCACCGAGCAGCATCACGACGTCGCGCGTCTCGCCGGGCTCGAGTGACACGCTCACTTGCAGCGCACAACACGGATCGATGGTTGCCCCAATCGATCCCGACAATCCGGCGCGCTCCAGCGCCGCCGGGCTCGAGATCGTCCCGTTCCTGCCCAGGAATTCACGGCGATCGGCGGTGTAATACGCCACCCGCTCGCTCACCGACGCGAACGCGATCGTCTCGGCGAATTGTGAGTCGAAGTAGTTGCGCGCAAACATTGCCTGCGTCGGCTCGTCGAAGCTGGTGCGGATCTGGTACTGGGTCAGCTCGCGCGTTACACCCAGCACCCACTCCAGATACCAGGTCAGCGTCAACTTCCTCCGCGTCGACCCCTCGTTCTTGAGCGTCAGCACGCTGATCTTGATCGGGTCGTTCTCGTCGACGCCGTGCCGGAGCGAGGTGGCCACTCCCTTGTGCGTGTGATCGAAGACCGAGTAGCCCGCGCCGTGTCGCACCCTGTACGGCGTCGGCTCACGGATCGGACACGGCGTTGCCGTCCAGAGATCGCCGTTGCCATCATCGCGCAGGAAAACGCAATCGCTCGATGGATCGCGTACTGGATCGTTGTGCCACGGCGTCAACCTGTAAAAGAAGCTGTTCGCCGCCCACGTCGTACCGCTGCCCCCTTCGCTGACTATGAAACCACCGGCCGGATTGCCGACGACGTTCACCCACGGCGCCGGCGGCAGATCACTGCCCGTCAGATGGATCTCGTACTCGCCCGCCTCGTTGAATCCGCCGAGCCCGTTGAAGCACTTGAGGCCGGTCCCCTGATCCGCTGTCGCGGCATGAATCGGCACCGTCCCCAGTGGAACGATGTCGCGGTTCAGGATCTCGAGCTTGGGAGGATACCTGTCCTCCACGCCCGGGAACTCGAGGAAGTTTCCCAGACCCAGCCCATCACAGTTCACCTGCACCCGCGCCATCGCCTTTAGCAGCGTGATCTCTTCGGGCTTGAGTAGATCCGCACGCCGAATGAATACCCCACCCGGTCGGTCCAGCAGCCCGGCTTCGCTCGACGCCATCGCTGTCGCCAGCAATTCGTCGCTCAGCTCCTGCATGTAAGTCGCGGGATGCACGTTCAGAATCACCAGATCGCAGGTGATCCCTTTCAATCTCCAGTAGTGGTGCGTTCGCAGCAGCTGCCGCACACTCGGCATTCCCACCGAGCTCTCGACGGTTGCCAGCAGAATCGGCCAGTCACCGGAGATGCCGAGCGACCACAGTGCCTGCTGTCCAAGCCTGTTGTCCTCGACGGCGCTCTGCGCCGGACGAAATCCCGGGTGGGGGAACATCAGGTGGCCCGCCAGATCCTGGTAAAGCGCCGCATCGGCGGGCGCGATTCCAAGATCGCGCAGCTCTGCCTGCGCCTGCGCCCACGACAGATCCAGCGCCCGTCGCGCACTGTACGGATCGTGATACAGATCCGCCAGCTGTATGGCGCGCTCCTTTTGCTCGGTGACGAACGTCGTGAATGCGACGTGTGCCGAGCCGCCGGGCGGAATGCGAATCTTCACGCGCAACGAGAAGATCGGATCCAGCACCGCCCCCACGGTTCCCGAGAGCTCGGCGCCTTCGTCCAGCGCTTCAGCGTTGCGCACCGACCTCCCGCGTCCCACGAACTTCGCGCGATCGGTCTCGCAGGTGATTTTTCCGATCGCTTCGGGCCCGCATGCGAGGACGTGCGCGCACCAGATCGCGGCTTCGGTCGCCGATCGCGGACGACGCGTCGCCAGCAGCGCCGACTTGCCCTCGTGAAATTCCGTCTGAACGAACAGGTTCTGGAACGCGGGGTGCGCGCGGTCTGCCTCGGGCGGCGCCAGCACTACCTCGGAGTAGCTGGTGAGCTCGATGTCGCGCGCCTGCAGCGACCGGTTCGTCAGAATGATTCGCCGGACCTCGGCCGCATCATCGGATGCAACCGCGATCTCGGTAACCGTGTCGATGTCGCCGTCGCGCCGGATGAAGGTGATCCGGTCGCTCGCGAACAGCACCCGATACCACTGGGGCTCAGTTCCGGACGGTTGGTGCGCCGTCGACCAGACGTGACCCGTGCTCAGATCCTTCACGTAGCACCACTGCCCGTAATTGTCGCGGGTGCTGTCGTGCCGCCAGCGAGTCACCGCCAGGTTCCCATAGCGGCTGAAGCCGCCACCGGCATTGGTGATGAGCGTCGTGTAGGGGACGTTCCCGAGGATGCCTACCACCGGCTGCGGCGTGTGCGGCGTTTCCACTTCACGCACCGCCGGCTTCTCCATCTCGCTCGGCACGCGTGCCGCATCATCACCCTGCACATCCTGGGTCGTCAGTCGCCGCGGCACGCGCTCCTGCAGCACCAGCTCCGCGGATCTCACCAGTGGATCGAGGTGAAAACGCCGCGGCCAGATCTGCCGGTTGAGCGCGTTGTTGAGCGCAACGATGCTCATCCCGATGTGGTGCGCCATGAAAGTACAGACCACTGTCTTGCGCATGCCTGGCGCCGGCCGGGTGTAGTCGAGCGCATCGCGGAATCCGTAAGGGCCAAGGGCGCCTTCGGCTTCCAGTGCGGTCAGGTTTTTCAGCGCCTGTTTCGGCTCGACCAGCATCGCCAGGATCGTCGCGTACGGCGCGACGACGAGCTCCTTGCTCAATCCGCGCTTGAGCGCGAGATCCGGAACGCCGAAACCGCGGTACTGATACGTGTGCGAGCGGTCACGGACGGCATAGGCCGATTCTGAGATTCCCCAGGGAACTCCACGCTCGCCCCCGTAGGCGATCTGCCGCCGTACGCAGCCCTTGTGCGTCTGATCCAGCAGCGTGAACGGAAAAGTCTGCATCACCAGCGCCGGCATCAGGTACTCGAACATGCTGCCGCTCCATGACAGCAGCGTTCGTGTTCCCGCCGTCGTCGTCAGCGAGCGGCCCAGCCTGAACCAGTGATCGACCGAAACATCGTCCTTGGCGATCGCCATGAACGACGCCAGCCGTGACTCCGACGCCAGGAGGTCGTAGTACGAGTTGTCGACCGCGTTGCTGCCGATGTGATAGCCGATCGTGAACAGCTTTCGTTTGCTGTCGAACAGGAAACGGAAATCCATTTCGACAGCGTAGGCGTGCGCGCGCTCGGCGATGGCATGCAATCGCTTGGCATCCTCCGGCGGACAGGTCTTGTCCTTCATTATTTCGTAGCACGCCTGCTTCAACGCTATCAGATGGCCCGCCAGGTTGCCGCTGTCGACCGTCGAGATGTAGCCCGGCTCCAGGACTCGCAGCTCGTTCAGGTCGTACCAGTTGAAGAAGTGGCCGTGAAAGCGCCGCATCCGCTCCAGCGAGCGGAAGACTCGCTCTAGCCTCTCGATCATCTCGCCGCGATCGATGAAGCCCAGGTCCATTGCGCTGACTATCGTCAGCAGCTGCAGCCCGATGTTCGTCGGCGAAGTACGCAACGCCAGCACCGGCTCCGGATCCTCCTGGAAGTTGTCCGGTGCCAGCCAATGCGTTTCTTCCGTGACGAACTTCTCGAAGTAGGTCCAGTGCAGCCGCGCGTAGCGGATCGCCGCCTCGCGCTCCGATTCCGTGAGATGAATCTCGCCGAGGATCGCCGGCCGGCTGAGCGCCAAAGCAATGCTCGGGCTCGCCAGCCACGCCAGGACGAGCGGCAGAGTCCCCATTATGAAGATGAATCGCTCGTCAGGACCCGAGGCGCGCCCGACGGAAGCGTGCAGCCCGATCACCACTGCGACTGCGAGACAAAGCACCGTGACGGGCCACATCCTGCGCCACGTTTCTCGCTGTGAGCCGACGCCGAGCGTTCGCTCGACCTGGGACGCTGTTTGCCACTCCAACAGATTCCGGTGGCTGAGGAACAGCCTGTACAGCGTGCGCAGGATGGCGTCCGCCGACACCACCGCCTGGTGCGGCAGGAACACCGCCGCGAGCGCGAATTGCTGGGCGTTCGTTATCGCGTCACGACCAACCGCCAGGTAATACGCCGGCCACGATTGGTCTCGCGGCGGCCGCAGCAGCGAGATCGTCAGCGAGAATAGCCACGGAAACGCAATCGCAACGAGCACCACCGCCGTCCACTGAATGACCGATCCCGGAATGAGGAACCATCCCGCAATCAGCAGTGCCAGCTGAAAGATCTCGACGAGACTCCGGCGCAGATTGTCGAAGATCTTCCACCGCGAGATCGCCGACAGGCGATTGGGCATCGGGCCGTCGGGGCCCGGCACCGTACCCTTCAGCCAGCCGAGCAGCTGCCAGTCGCCCCTAATCCAGCGGTGCTTGCGGCGGGTGTAGGTGAGATACCGAGCCGGATAGTCGTCGTAGACTTCGATGTCGGTGGCGAGTCCGGCGCGGACCCAGTTGCCCTCGATCAGGTCATGGCTGAGAAGCGTGTTCTCGGGAAACCGTCCGTGCGTCGCTTCCTCGAATGCGTCGACATCGTAGATGCCCTTGCCGGTGAAGCTGCCTTCGCCATAAAGATCCTGATACACATCCGACACCGCTGTCGTATATGGATCGACGCCCGGATGCCCGGAATGAATCGCGGCGAAATAGGATTTGTGCGCGCTGGTAAGTGAGACGCCGACCCGCGGCTGGATTATTCCGTAGCCTTCCGTAACCCGTCCGATGTGCTCGTCGTACTGCGCGCGGTTCAGCGGGTGCGCGATCGTACCGACCAGCAGCTGCGCTGCATCGCGTGGCAACACCGTGTCGGAATCCAGCGTGATCACGTAGCGGACGAACTTGAGCCGGCTCGTGTCCCCGATGATCGTGGAGAATGCATCCTGCGCTTCTCCGCGCAGGAATTTGTTGAACTGCGCGAGCTTGCCTCGCTTGCGCTCCCAGCCCATCCACACGTTCTGCCTGGGATTCCACAGCCGCGGCCGGTGGAAGAGGAAGAACACATCTTCGCCGGCATTGTTGTACTTGGCGTTGAGCGCTCTCACTCCCGCGGTGGCGGCGGCAAGAATCTCGTCGTCGCCCTCACGGTGCTGCGTTTTGGCATCCGTGTAATCGCTGAGTATCGCGAACTGCAGATTGGGGTCGCGGTTCGCCAGGTACTGGACCTCGATGTGCTCGAGCGCTTCCTCGACGCCGTGCACGCTCCCGAGCAGCGTCGGGACGACGACGGCCGTCATGTACTGTTCGGGGATCCCGTCGTCCCGCAGCTCCAGCTTCGACATGAGCCGCGGTGGCAGGAGCAGCGTAATCAGCTGGTTCATGGTGCTCGTGCCGATCTCGCTCGCTGGAATGAGCGCCAGGAGCGTTATCAGCACCAGCATCGTTAAAGACACACCCCCAACGACACTGAGCAGCACCGCCAGCGCGATCGCCGTGAACAGGGCAATGCCGCCGAAGTAGAGCGTGTTCGGGTGTCGTTGCGTCCACCGGTAAACCCTCTCGCCGGCCGGTGGCGTGTAGCCGACTTTTTCCTCGAGGATCCGCCGGCCCTTGTCGACGAGGAAGAAGCCGACGTGCGCGTGACGCGTATCCTTCGGATCCGCCAACCTGGCCAGCGCCAGCACCTCGCCGGCGATCTCCTCCTCGGGACGCTTCACCCGCTTGGCGATGTTCTCGACGATGTGGCGATAGTGGTCGCGCGTCCCGAACGTCATCGACGCGTAATGACCACTCGGATCCTGACGGAGCAGCTTCTCGGTCGCGCTCTGTGATTCGACGAAGTCTTTCCAGTCCAGCCGCGAGATCGTGCGCAGACTCGTAATGCTGTTCGCAACCGTGACCTGCGTGAGCGCGACCCGGCGGTTCGATCTCGTCGCCGCTTCTTCCGCGCTCGGCCCGTCTTCGCCGATCCACTGCTCCAGCCAGATCAGCGGCGTGAAGTTCGTCTGATACGACCGAACCTGTTGAAGGAAACGCGCTACCCAGGTCGGTGTGAACGGCGGGTGATCATCGACGAATGCCGCCAGCGCCTTCGCCAGCGCCTGTGGGGATTCCTCGCTCGCTTCGCGCAGCGCGGCAGCGGCACGATCGGCTGATTCGACTTCCTGCAGACGCGCGGCAACACGCAGCGCCATCCGGCGGATGTTCTCCACCAGGCCGAGCCGCAGCATCGTCGGGATCGCCCACAGCTCGCCCATCCGCAACGGCGTGACAGTCTGATACTCGCTAACGAACAGCGTGATGTTGTCGAGATCGAGGTGGCCTTCGGTGTGCGCGATCAGCTCGATCGCGACTTCGTAGGCGCGCGGGAACCCCGCCAGCGCGCCCGTCGCCAGCTTCGGCAGCTCCTCGTAATAGCCCTTCGGGAGACTGGTGCGAATCTCCCGAATGTGCTCCTGAACGATGTAGAAGTTGTCGAGCAGCCAGTCGCCGGCGGGGCTGATGTCGAGGCCACGCTCTGCGCCGTTGTTAAGCTGATGATAGACGCGGTCGAGAACCGCTCTCGTGTCCTCGAGCCGCAGCAGTAGCGGCCCGGCACCGCGCTGTTTCTGCGCCGGCAACAGATGATGGCCGCGCGCCACCGCCCGCGCCCGTTCCCCGAGCCTCTCGAGCCCGAGCACTTCACCGCGAATCGGACCGACGAGCTCTTCTCCGGCGCCGTTACGTGAGCGCCGGAACAAGCGACTTAGAATTGTTGGTGGAGCCTTGGGCGGGATTGCTGTTGCCACGTCACTTACTCAACGCCAAAGATGTGCCGCTCTCCGGTG
>Ga0070681_10003539_pt1 | contig 14642 bp, 13 predicted proteins | sample KBSC83BmetaG_FD_65650 | JGI IMG/M metagenome (GOLD analysis project Ga0070681, IMG submission 65650) | Corn rhizosphere microbial communities from Kellogg Biological Station, Michigan, USA - KBS C8-3B metaG | ecosystem: Host-associated > Plants > Roots > Rhizosphere | place: USA: Michigan... | reverse complement strand
ATCATCGCCTACTTCGTGAGCCAGCGCGCGCACGAGATCGGCGTGCGCATGGCGTTAGGCGCGAGCCGGCGCGGCGTGTCGCTCATGGTCCTCCGCCAGGGCCTGGCACTCGCCGGCGCCGGTGTCGCGATCGGTCTCGTCGCCTCGGCCGCCGCGACGCGCGCACTCGCCGGACTGATCTACGGCGTGAGCACGCACGATCCCGCGACGTTCCTCGGCGTGACCGGCGTGTTGCTCGTCGTCGCCGCGCTGGCGAGCCTCGTGCCCGCGCACCGCGCGACGCGGCTCGATCCCCTCGAGGCGCTGCGCGGCGGCTGATCCGTTAGGCGCCCGAGACGTCCCCCGCGCTGTGCCCGGACCGGCCACCCGCGCGCCGCCGCTCCAGCCACGCCTCCCACCACCGCGGCGCGCTCGGGTCCACCACGCGCACCCGCACCACTCCTCCGACCGCCGACCCGCTGATCCGCACGAGCGGCGCCGCCGGCGACGGCGGCGCCATACCCTTCGCCTTGAGGTCGAATTCGCCGACGATGGGATTGCCGCTGCATTCCACGCGCAACGATCGCGGCACCACGATGTCGACTTCGCCAAGGATGCTCAGCACCTCGATCGAGGAGCCGCCGGGCGCAATCGCGACCTGTGTCAGGTCCAGCTTCACGTGGCCCATGAAGGTGGCGACGCGCAGCGTGCGCGGCAGCTCCCACCGTCCGCGCCGCGTCACGGTCGAGAGCAACGCCATGCATCCGTCGCGCGCCGGCACCTGCGTGTCTGCGACGAGCGTCGGCCCCGGCGCCGGGACCACGGCCGGCGCCGCCGAGGCCGGGGCGCCTAACGGAAAGCTCGAGTTGGTTGGAATGGCGCGGACGTCAGTGCGGCGTGGTCACGCGGGAGCCGGGCCGCGGCAGCGGCGCCGGCTCCGGTGGACGCTGCGAGAACACGTTCACCATGAACCGCTGTGATTCCGTGACGCGCTCCACCTCGATCGCCGTCGACTCCACGATCTGCTCGATGCGCGACAACCGCGCTTCCAGCGCCGTCGTGTCCTGCGCCGGTGCGGTCGGCCGCTTTCGATTGAAGAACGCCGATACCACGCGCGTGAACGCGACCAGACACCCCACGCCAAACAGAAAGGTCAACAGGTCCGTCAACATCGACTCCGTCATCGCCGTTCCTCCACGGCCGGAAGCTGCGCCGGCGCGCCGTCGCGGCGCTCGGCCAAAATGCGTGCGGTGAATCGCTGCGCCTCGCTCACACGTTCCACCTCCACCGCCACACTGTCGAGCGACTGCTCGATCCGATCCAAGCGCGAATCCAACTTGGATAGATCCGGGGATCCTTTCACCTTTGCACGCGCGCGCGCGGCGAACGCCGCGGCGATCATGCAGATCGTCACGCCGAAGGTGATGACCGAGATGCAAACCACCGTCATGATCTGCTCGCCGTCCATGCAGCCTCCAAAATATCTGAAACCCAAGATTCCATACGCGGGGCAGTCGCGCCAGGTGTCAGCGTCTGGTCAAGCTCGATGGGCGAGCGCCTCACGAAACGATTGCGAGACCGCGCGCACCGGGCGAAAATGAGTCGCCCGCCGTCCGGACATTTCCCCTTCATCGGAGCCGTTGGTGCACGTCATTCGCTTGGGTCTCCCGGCCGCGTTCAGTCGCGCCGCGCGTCGTATCGGAGTTGTGGCCGCCGCCGTGTCGCTCGGGACCGCCTCAGTTCCGGCCCAATCGCGGCCGTCGCCGGTGGTGGACCCGGCGGCTACGGTGAGCTCGGGACGCCCGCTGCCGGGCCCGGTGTTCGAGAGCGCCCCGTTCAGCCGCGCGGTAGCCCGCGGGACACGGACGCGCACCGGCGAGCCGGGCGCGTCGAACTGGGTCCAACACGCCCGCTACCGCGTCGACGCATCACTCGATCCCACGGCATCGCGCCTAACGGGAACCGAACAGGTGGTGTACCTCAACCACTCGCCCGATACCCTGCGCGCGCTCGCCGTATACCTGCGGCAAAACGTGTTCGCGGCGGCGAGTCCGCGGCGCAGCTCGGTCCCGATCACCGGCGGCGTCACGCTGTCGAAGGTGACAGCAGCCGGACACCGGCTCACCGCGTCGCCGGATACGACCAGGCCTGGCTACACCGTGGATGGCACCGTGATGTGGATCCGGTTATCCGCTCCCGTCATGCCGGGCGACAGTGTGCAGCTCGCGTTCGCGTGGTCGTTCACGCCGCCGCCGACTCCCTCCGACGGCCGCGAAGGACGCGACGGGCATGTGTTCTTCCTCGGCTACTGGTATCCAGAGGTGGCCGTGTACGATGACGTCAACGGCTGGGTGACCGACCCGTACCTCAATGGCGCCGAGTTCTACATGGATCCCGCGGACTACGACGTCCGCCTAACGGTACCGCACGGCTGGGTGGTCGGCGCCACGGGTGTGCTGGCGGATTCGTCCGTCTATTCGGTGCGGACGCGCACGCGGCTGGCCGACGCGCGCCACTCCGGTCGCGTGATCCGCGTGCTCACCCCGGGCGCCGACGCCGCGGCCGCGTTCGCGCCGGGACCCGCGCGTGTCACGTGGCACTTCGTCGCCCGCAACGTGCGGGACTTCTCGTGGGGCACGAGCGACCAATACGCCTGGGATGCGACCCGCGCCCTCGTCGCGCGCGACTCCGGCGCGGGGTCGGACACCGTCGCCATCAACAGCTTCTTCCGCCTCACGCGCAAGGCCGCGGCCTGGTCGTTAGGCGGCGCGCGCTTCACGCGAGACGCGATCGAGCAGATGTCCGCCTGGCTCTGGCCGTATCCGTGGCCGCAGATGACGTCCATGGAAGGCGTCATTCAGGGCGGCGGCATGGAGTACCCGATGATGACGCTCATGCAATCGTGGGCGGACACGCTGTCGCTCGCGGGCGATCTCATGCACGAGACGGGTCACATGTGGTTCCCGATGCAGGTTGGATCCAATGAAACACGCCACCCGTGGATGGACGAAGGCCTCACGCAGTTCGACGTCGCGCAGGGCATGCGCGTGGTGTACGGAGAGCCGCGACAGGGCGGGCGGCCTAACGATTCGGAGCCCGGCCAGCGGAGTCTCTACCTGAGCGCGCTGCGCACCGGGCTCGACCAGCCGCTCATGCGGTGGGGCGACCTTGCGTCGCAGGACCTCTACTTCATCACGTATTACGACAAGACCGCGCAGGTACTCGCCGCGCTGCGCGGCGTGATGGGCGCCGACAAATTTCACCAGGCGCTCCGGGAGTACGGGCACCGGTGGATCGGCCGGCATCCCTATCCGGTCGACTTCTTCAACACCTTCGACGCCGTCGCCGGCCGCGATCTCTCGTGGTTCTGGGACACGTGGTTCTACCGTGCGTGGCCGCTGGATCAGGCCATTGCATCGGTCGCGACCGACGGCGATTCGGTGGCCATCACGATCCAGGACCGCGGCCTCGCCCCGATGCCCGTTCCGTTAGTCGTGACGCGCGCGGGCGGCGTCACGCAGCGCGTCGACGTACCCGTGGACGTCTGGCTCCGCGGTGCGCGCACGTTTGTCGTGCACGTGGCAGCCCAGCCGGCGATCACCCGCGTGGAGATCGACCCCCACGGCGATTTCCCAAATCTCGACCGCGCGCACATGGTATGGACCGCGTCGCACTGAGCGCGCGGTTCACTCCTCGCGCAGCGCGATCGTCGGATCCAGCGCCGCAGCGCGCCGCGCCGGCAGCCACGCGGCCGCCGTCGCCACGACGAGGAATAGGATCGAGATGGCGATGTACGTCACCGGGTCCGTTGGGCGAACGCCCACGAGCATCGTTGACATCGCGCGGGTGAGCAGCACTGCGGCCACGAGTCCGACCACGATGCCGATCGCGCTCAGGCGCACGCCTTGCGCGATCACCAGCCCGAAGATGCTCTGACTCGGAGCACCGAACGCCATGCGCATGCCGATCTCCGCCGTGCGCTGGCGAACCACGGTCGACAACACACCGTACAGGCCGACCGCGGCCAGTACGATCGCGATGCCGGCGAACGTGCCGATCAGCGCGAGCGCGAACTTGGTCGGCGCCTCGGCGTGGTCGACGAACGTCTCCATCGGCTGCATTTCCGCGACCGACATCGTCGGGTCGAACTGGTGTACCGTCGCGCGCACGACCGGCGCGAGTGCTGCCGGATCGCCCGTCGTCCGCAGCACCCAGCGGGCGACCGCGCCGGAACCGGTCTCGCCGTCGCTCAAGAACAACACCTCGCGACCATCGCTGGCCAGCGTTTCGTCTCGCTCGTGTGCGACCACGCCGACCACCGTATACCATAGCGGGACGTCGGTGACGATGCGGGCGAGGAGACGCTGTCCAACGGCGTTCTGCCCGGGGAACGCGCGCGCGGCGAGCTTGTCGTCAATGATGATGTTCTTCGCGGCCGTGTCGTCGTCCGCTTCGGAGAAGTCGCGTCCGGCGATGAGCTTCGTGCGCATGGTCGAGAAGTAGCCCGGGATGACGACGTGGACATTCGCCTGCTTGAACTTCGACGCATCGGTGAGCGCCTCGGCTGTACCCCAGCGCGCGTTGCCGATGTTCCCCTCGAGCGGAAGCTGCGAGGCTGCGGTCACGGATTGCACACCGGGGATGGCGCGCAGCTGCTCGGCGAAGGTGCGCACGAACGTCGCACGCTCGCGCACCGCATTCGGTCCGGGCGGCGTTAGGCGTGAGGGCGTGGCGAAGAACGTCAGCAGCCCGTTCGGATCGAAGCCGGGGTCGGTTTGCTCGAGCGCGACGAACGAGCGGACCATGAGCCCGCACCCGATGAGCAGCACGAGCGACAGCGCCACCTCGGCCACGACCACGCCGTTGCGCATGAGCGCGCCGGCGCGCTGGCCAGTGGTGCGGCCGCTCGCGCGGAGCACGTCCATCAGATCGGGTCGCGACGCGCGCAACGCTGGAACCGTGCCGAACACCAGGACGGAGACGAGGCCGGCCGCAATCGTGAAGCCGAGGACCAGCGGGTCGATGCGGATCTCGTCCAACCGCGGGAGGCCGGCGGGGGCCAGCCGCACCAGCACCGTGATGCCTAACGCTGCCGCCCAGAGTCCCACCACGGCGCCGCTGGCGCCGAGGAGCAGGCTTTCGAGCATCATCTGTCGCACCAGCCGCAGCCGCGATCCGCCTAACGCCGACCGAATCGCGAGCTCGCGCTCGCGGCTCGACGCGCGCACCAGCAGCAGGTTCGCGACGTTGGCGCACGCGATGAGGAGCACGAACACCACCGCGCCCATGAGCGCGAGAATCGCCGGACGCTCGGCGGACACCAGGTCGGCGTGCATCGGCTCGACGCGCATGTAGACGCCCGCCGTCTTGGCTATCGGGAACTGCGCCCGCTGGTTGGCGGCAAAGGCGTCGATCTCCTGCCGCGCCTGCGCGAGCGTGGCACCCGGCGCCAGCCGGCCGACCACGCGCAGGAACACGTTGATGCGCGCCCCCGGCGAATTGTCGCCGAAATTGATGCGCTGCGCGACGTAGACGTCCGGCGTGCGCTCGATGCCCGCGGCCGGCGTGAAGAGCAGCTCGAACCCCGGCTGCGCGACGCCCACGACCTGCGCCTTGAGGCCGCCCAACTCGAGGCTCTTCCCGATGATGCTCGCGTCGCCGCCGTACCGGCGCTTCCAGAACTCGTACGAGAGGATCATGATGGCCGGCAGCGGCGGCGCCTGCGGTGCCGATGCCTGTCCGCCGGTTGCTCCGTTAGGCGGGGGCGGCTGCGGCGTCGCGTCGCCGTCCACGAAGTCGCGACCCATCAACACGCGCGTGCCGAGCACCGAGAACAGGTTCGTCGTCACGAACGCCGCCGGGACCTGCTCCGGCTCGTACCCGTCCCCGGCGAACGGAATCTTGAACGTGCTCACGCCGGCTAGCTGCGAGAACGTCTTGGTCGTCGCCCGAAGGTCGCGGAAATCCGCCGGCGACATGGGGAAGTTGTTGACGTTGCGGTTCCGCATGTCGCTCCACACGATCGCCAGCCGGTCCGCGTCCTTGTAAGGAAGCGGGCGGAGGAGCACCGCATTCACGACCGAGAAAATCGCCGTGCTGGCGCCAATGCCGAGTGCTAACGTTACGATCGCGACGAGCGCGAACGCGGGATTCTTGCGCAGCATGCGAAAGGCTACGCGCGTGTCCTTCCACAGCGAATCCATGCTGATCCTTGGGAGGCGAGACGTGTGTTGGATCGGCAACCGCGAACGCGCACTCACAGCACCACAGGCGCCCTACACGATGTGCGCCAGGCCCTTCACCGCGCAACGCGTTGCGCCACCGCGCCCTGCCGAATAGCCTTGTGGCTCGGTTGACCGGTTTCGGGATTCTGCATCTCGAATCCGGACGCCTGTCCGGCCGCGTTGCCAGGCGGCCCGTCTCTTGCGCCCGGTTGTCGCGCTGCCAAAACACTCCGTAAGGCACCCCTCCGTCCAATGCCGGGCACGCTGCTGATCTCAACCGTCCAATGCCGGACGACGAACGCGTCTTCGCGCGTGTCCGCCGTCGTCGGCGACAGCGAGGTCTGGTTCGAGTCCGACGACGTCGCGCTCCGCCCGTCCATCGAAGCGTTCGTCTCGGCGTTTCTCATTCCGTCGGTCGCGCACGGGCTGCGCCTCGAGACGACCGCCGCGGTCGACTCCGTGTTCGCCGCGTCGCTCCCGAAGGTCCTTGCCATCACGCACAGCTGGTGGGGATACGACGTCCTGTTGCCGCGTCTCGACACCGTGACCGTCGATCCGAGTCCGCAAGCGCCGGCAGCCGGCCGGACGGCGCTCTGCTTCGGCGGCGGCGTGGATTCATTCTACACGCTGCTCGCATCGGGCCGCCGAGTTGATGATCTGGTCTTCGTGCATGGCTTCGATATGCCGCTCACCGACGTGGCGCGCGCGGCCGCGGTCGAAGAGAACGTCCGCGAGATCGCCGGCGTGCTCGGCGCGCGGCCGATCGTGATACGCACCAACCTGCGCACGCACGCGCCATTTCGCGCCGCATCGTGGGATCGCACGCACGGCGGGGCGCTCGCCGCGATCGGCCATCTGCTCGCCGGCGAGTCGGCCACGATGCTCATCTCGGCGTCGTATTACCACGGCGGCTGGCATCCGTGGGGCTCGGCGTGGCAGCTCGACCCGCTGTGGAGCGGCAGCGGCCTAACGATCGAGCACATCGGGGCGGAGCTGAGCCGAGCGGACAAGCTGCGCGTGCTGCGCGACGAGCCGCTCGTGCGTCGCTACCTCCGCGTGTGTTGGGCGAACCGCCCCGACCTGCTCAACTGCTCGCGCTGCGAGAAGTGCATTCGCAACCAGGTCATCCTCGCCGGGCTCGGCGTGCTCGAGCAGTTTCGCACGTTCGAGCCGCCGGACACGCTGGCCGCGCGCATCGCGGATGTGCCGCGGATTCGCGATCCGCTCGTGTTCGATCGCTACGAATTTGCCCTCAAGTTGGGATTGCCACCCGCCACGGCGGCCGCGGTGCGCGCGCTCCTCGCGCGGAGCAGGCGCGCGCTCTGGCGCGACCGCGCCGCGCACGCGCGCGCGTACGCCGCCGCCGTCGCGCGCCGCCTCATGCGCATGCCGAACGCAAGGTAACCGTTAGGCAGGCGGGCCGCCGGCCGGCGCGCCGAAGGTCCACCGTCCGAATATCGCGAAGAGCAGCGCCGTCGTCGTAGCCCAACCGAGCGTGCCGAGCGCCACGCTCGCGATCCCGCCACCCGTGATGCCGGTGATGACGAGGATCGCGATGGTGAACGGGCGCGACCGGAGCATGTGCTGCGTCAGCGAGTCGGCCGCAGGCGACGGCTGGACGCCGGGAGCCAATTGTCGGAGAAACGCCGGCGGTTTGGGGCGCGGCCGGCGCGCCTGGTCTTGTTCCGCCGTCTGCATGATCCGGTCGAGCGTTCCGGCAGGCGCGCTCGCCGTTAGGAATCCGAACGTCACCAAGAATGCGACGCCCGTCAGGGCCACCGAGCCGATCCACCCGCTCGTGCGCGTGTACGGCCGCCGGCGCACGCGCTGCACCAGCCACGCGGCGATGGCGCCGACGACGCCGGCCAGGGCGAGGTGCATGTCGGACGCGACGATCAACAGCAGGAAGACGCCGGCGAGCCCGGCGATGAGCCGCGACATGGCGGATGACTCGGGGCCGGCCCGCACCGGCACCGGTCCGGGCGCATCAGGTGCCTCGCCCGGAGGATTGCGAGCGTTCATCATTATGCGAACCCTGCTCCTTGAGGAGGACAGCGTCTGAAGCACTTTCTCGAGCGTGTGGCCGACCGATTCGGATTTGCGCTGATCCGGAAGACGGAACCGCCCGTCGCGCAACCCGACCTCGAGCCCGACTTTTTCGCCCTCCACGCGCGGTGTGCGCCGTACACGCTCACGTCGGTGGAGCGCGTGTACGCGCTGCGGCAGGCCGTCGCGTACATCAGCCGCCACGGGATCGACGGCGACATCGTCGAGTGCGGCGTGTGGCGCGGCGGCAGCATGATGGCGGCCGCCCTCACGCTGCTTGCGTTAGGCGACACGCGCCGCACGCTGTGGCTGTACGACACCTACGAGGGCATGAGCGAGCCCACCGACCGCGACGTCAATCGCGGCAACCGCGCGGCGCGGCGCCGCTGGGAGCGCTCCCAGCTCGACGGGCACAACGCGTGGAACTATGCGCCCCTCGAGGACGTGCGGCAGAATGTCCTGTCCACTGGATACCCGGAAGCGAAGCTGCGCTTCGTGAAGGGCAAGGTCGAGGACACGATCCCGGGCGCCATCCCCGAGCGCGTCGCGATCCTGCGGCTCGACACGGACTTTTACGAGTCGACCTACCACGAGCTCACGCATTTGTATCCGTTGCTGGTGTCGCGAGGGGTGCTGGTGTTGGACGACTATGGGCACTGGCGGGGCGCGCGCGACGCCGTAGACCGATATGTGGCCGAGACGAACCCGCCCATCCTGCTCGACCGCATCGACTATTCGGGGCGCATCGCCGTCAAGCCGTAGCGGCGCCGCGGTGTCGTCAGGCGCTCGCGTCGCGGGCGTGACTCGTGAATCCGTCGATCGCGGCGATGAGATCCGCCAGGTCGAACGGCTTCACGAGATACGGGACGCGGCAGGCGTGAATGAGGTCGAACGCGCGATCGCTCGTGTCGCCCGTGGTGATGAGCGTCGCGGTGCGGAGATGCGGATAGAGCGCGGCCGCCAACTCGAAGAATTCGTCGCCCCGTTGGTCGGGGATGCGCAGGTCGACGATCATCGCGTCGAACGTCTCGCGCCGGAGCAGCGATTGCGCGGCTTCCGCGGTTTCGGCCGACCGGGGCTCGTAGCCCGCGCGACGCAGCGCGATGGACAATGCCCGGCAAATAGTGGGTTCGTCGTCCACCACGAGCACGCGGGGCATGAGCGGTCGCTGGCTCATGCGTGTCCCGGTCGAGGCGGACGCGGCGGTGCCTGGTCGCGCTCGAGCACGTGCGCCGAATCGCCAACCACCCGGCGCAGGGCCGCGGGCGGCCGGTACAACGATCGCACACAATGCGTAACGACCTCGGCCGGTGGCATCACGTGCATGTCGCGAGACGTGCGCACCGCCGTGGTCAGGCGGAGATGCCGCGCCAGGATCCGCGGTGCGACGCGCAACCGATACGCGGCACCTTGCACGGTCATGTCACCGGAGCGAAGCATTTGATAGGCGCGGAGCACCCGCGCCGTCACGAGCAACTGCGTCGGTGACGTGAGACCGGCATCGGTCACGAGACGATGCACGTGTCGCCGCGACATGTTGGCGGCGCACGCGAGGTCTTCGACCGATGGAAAGCGATGCGGGGCGGCGAAGAGCTGGCGGATTGCGCGTACGAGCGGAGCCGGCAGTCGTTCGATCGGCCGAGCCAACGCATCGAGCAGGAGGTTCGCCACGGCATCGGCGGTCAGGCGCAGGATGAGATCGCGAATCGCCGTCGTGCCATCATCGACGCCGGCGAGCAAGAGCCCGCTCATTCCGCCGCCGTGCAGCAATTGGGGCAGGGGGCTCACGCCGGACGCCGTGAGCGTGGTGTAGATCACGCACGGAATCCAGTCGAAGCGGGCGAGGATGGCGGTGAGCTCCTTCACCCGTCCCGCGACGCGAGGGTCTGCCGGATCGATGACGACGAGATTGACGGGAGCCGCATCGAGGATGGTCGTTAGGCCAGTTGGGCCATCGACCGCGTCGAGCGCGCGCACGGTGAAGGCGGGCGGGGTCGCCAGCCGGATGCGCAGCAGCTTCGGGTCGGGCACCAACGTCACGAGATCCATGCGGCCCACCTGCGTCGAACGAGATGTCCCGATGGTGTATCGTGTGTCCCCAAAGTGCAGTTGCATGTCCCCAAACTGCACTCCGAGCACGTCCATGTGGTGCTAGGCTGGTCGCGGGTGAGACGCACGTCGGGAAGTCGCCCGACGCTCGACCCGTCACCGCGTCTAGCACACAGAGGATCCATGCGCCGCTTTACTGCCCGTCTCATTCTCGCCGCTATTACCCTGGCGTTTGTCGCTTGCACGTCGCCGACCGCCCCCACGCAACCGAGCGATCAGACCGTCACCATCGGACCGCACTAACCGAGACTCAAAACCGGCGCACCGTCGTTCGGATCGGTACGCCAGCGTGCTCGTCTCCGTCATCGTCTCCGTCATCGTCTCCGCCGCGCCCGGCGCGGCGGCCCGTCCCGCCGTTAGGCGGATGGCGTTTCCATCTCTTCGCGCATCCTGCCTAACGCACGGGCGACCACGACCGTTTTGGCCGGCGGCTCGCTGACCGGATCGGGACCAACCGGCGGGGCCGTACGCAGCTTCGCGATCGCGTCCTCGATCTCGAAACCCAGTTGCGCCAAGCCGTGCCGCGTCGAGATCTCCACCGCGCGGCCGTACTCCATGCGCGCCGTCTCGATCCGCCCGAACTGCCACGCCCCCCATCCCGCGTAATAGTGGTAGTAGCCGGCCAACCGCGGCGGCAGCTGCTCCGTCGCGAGTTGGCGCCGGTACTGCTCGAACAACGGCTCCGTGCGGTCCTTCGCGGCCATGTCCATCAGGTTGATGAGCGCGGCACCGCGAACGTACGGCTCCTGCGTGGTCGCAATGAGAATGAGACTCGCATCGCGCGCGGCGCGGCGCACGCCTAACTCGATGAAGGCCGCGGCCACGTCGGCGAGCGCGCGGTCGCGGGCCAACGGATCGCGCAGGCCCCGCAGCGCGCGGAATGCGAACCGCACCGCCGCCTCGAAGCGCTTGCGTTGGAACGCCACGTGCGCGCGGCCGTGGAGCGCCAGCGCCATTTCGTCGGGCAGTCCCGCCCAACGGGCGTCCTGCGCCGCGCGCCGCAACAGGGCGTCGGCCACCGCGAGATTCCCCGACTCCGACAAGACGGCGGCGCCGAGGCACCGTGCTTTGATCTGCGTCGACCAATCGGACACGCTCGCCGCCGATTCGGCGGCCGCGCGAAACGCGTGCTGTGCGTCGGCCCACCGCGCTTGCTGCCGGCGGCACTCGCCTAACCGCATGTACGCGGCCGCGGCATCGGTCGCGTCGCCGTGCTCGGACGGCCCGCGGCAGAGACGCACGACCGTCTCGTACACGTCGGCCGCCAACGCCCACCGCGACTCGAGCTCGAGCACGCGGCCGTAGGCCATGAGACGCGGACGCGCCGTGACCGAGCGGTCACCGCTTTCGCTGGCCAGCACGTTGAGGAGGCTTGCCAGCACGCTGCCCACGGCATCGCCGGCGCCCAACGATTCGAGACACGCCCACGCCGCCCGCGTCGCGCGCACGTCGTCCACCCGCTGCGCATCGCCACCCGCGAGCAGGTAGTCCGCGAGTCTCAGACACACCAAGCCCGCCGACACCCGGCGCCACTCCGGCGTTGTGTCGTCACCGAGTTCTGCGAGGAACTCGAAGAATGGCGCGTGTTGAACGGTGATGTCCCGAATCGGCACTGTGGAGTTCGAAATTCGTATCGCGTTGTCCCGCGACTGCCTTTCTTCGCCGCTGTCCTCAGCGTCGCGTCGGGCAGAATGTCTCAGGGATTTGCCGCGAAACCGGATTCTGCGTCGGCGGGGAGGATCAAGGGCCATGACAGAGTATCGGGAAAACCCGCGTAACCTGCAATGGTCGCAAGGGTACTACGGGCCAAACCGAACAAGAATCTGACAAGCGGGGTCAGCCATTGAGAGTCCCGCACGACTCGTTTCACTCAACGCCGGTCGCTGGCCAGGGCGGAGTCGCTCCCCACGCCCCACCAGGCGATATCCGACCACCAACCGTCGGCCCTCAGCCCGCGCGGCTCGATGGGCCGGCGCACCGCGCCCAGGTTGACCAGGTCGTACAACCAGACGGCAGGCGTGTTTGACACGAGCACCGACCACGCGCGACGGTACAGCGTGCGGGCGCGGGCCTCGCTCTCGGCGTCGATCGCGCTGTCCAACAGCGCGTCGAACTCCGGGTTCGCAAAGCGGCCGAAATTCGATCCGGCGGGCGGCGCCGACGCGCTCGCCCAGATCTGACGCGCGCTGGCCGGCGAGGGATCCCACTTGAGATCCAGCAGCGTCGCATCGAACTGTCCGTTCACCATCGCATCGATCGACGTGTTGAGCTCCGTCTGATCGATCTCGACATCGATGCCCGCGCACCGGAGCTGCGCCTGCAGCACCACCGCCGCCGCCACACGGTCGGCGCTGCTCGTGGGCACGAGAAGCCGAACGGTGAGCGGCCGGCCGCCGCGGCGGCGCGCGCCCGTCCGGGGATCGCGCACCCATCCTGCGGCGTCGAGCGCACGCGATGCCCCGGCGCAGTCGGCAGGGACCGGCGGCAGGAACACGGAGTCGAGCAGTATGGCGGGGAAGGGCCCCTGCGCCACCCGGGCGGTTTCGCCTAACACACCGCGCACCAGCGCCGGCCGGTCGATGGCCAGCGCGATCGCGCGCCGCACGCTCGTGTCGCCGAGTACCGGGTGCGGCCGCGACGGATGCCCCGGGTCGCGGAGGTTGAACAGCAGCGCCACGTTCTCTTCGGATGGCCAGCGCACGAGGCGCACCTCGCGGTGCGCACGCACGCGCGGCACATCGGTGGCGGCAATGCGATCGAGGAAATCGATCTCGTGCGCGAGCAATCGCGTGACGGCAACGCCCGGATCACGCGTAATGGTGAACAGGATGCGATCGAATGCGGGCCGCCCCGCGCGATACGCCGTGTCGGCATCCAACTGAATCGACGTCCCGGATGCCCAACGGACAAACCGATACGGCCCGCTGCCAACTGGCGCGCGTCCGAACGCAGAGGTGCGCCAACGCTCCGGCGCGATGCTGTCGAGGAGATGTGCGGGCAGGATGCGTGGCGAGTACGTGGCCGTGTAGAACTCGTCCGGCGTGCGCGTGTGAAACCACACCACCGCAGTCATCGAGTCGCGCACGGACACGGAATCAATGTTGGAGAGCAGCGACGCGGCGATCGAGCCCGCGGCGCTGTCCTTGAACACGCGAAAGGAAAACCGTACGTCGCGCGCCGTGACCGGCACGCCATCCTGCCAGCGCGCGCGCGGATCCACGTGAAATGCAATCGACAACGAGTCCGGCGCCCAGCGCCACCGGTCGGCCAGACGAGGCCGGAAGTCGCGGTCGCCAATCGTGTTGAGCGTACTATCGGGATCGGCTAACCGCTCGAAGATCTGATCCGAAATCGCGGCGCCCTGCGAGGTCGCGGTGAACGGCGGCAGCAGCATGTCGGCGTCGGCGGCCAGACTCACCACCAACTCGTGTGGATGTGCATCGCGCTGCGGAGGTCGGCGACACGCCGCGGCAGAGAGTGCCAGCACGATCGCGACACGCGCGCGTCGCGTCCACGCGCGTGCCCAACGCGAGCCGCTCAGCGGATCCGTGGCGGCGTCCGTTGGGCGTACGCGTGTGGCGAGCTCGACGCCATGGGGCAGTGGTGCCTCGATCATCCTCGCGTGGAAAATGCCGGGAAGAAACGGGAGCGTGTCGCAGATGAGCACGCGCTGATGCCCGAACGAACGTACGAGCCGGGCAGGCGTGCTGTACAGGCGACGCACCAACCTTCGGGCATGGGAACGTTATGCCGAGGCAAAGCCTTTAAACTTGAAGGAATCGCGGTCCGTTGGGCCGCGCGAACAATCGCCTTACGACGGAGCAGAGACATGACGACCTCGACCATCCATCCATCAACAACGACAACCACGTGGACGCTCGACCCGGCGCACACGCTCGTGGAGTTCGCAGCGAAGCACCTCATGATCACCACCGTGAAGGGGCGCTTCACCGACGTGAGCGGTACCATCCGCATGGATGAAACCGATCCCTCGGCGTCTTCGGTCGAAGCCGTGATCAAAGCGGCGAGCATCGATACGCGCACGGACCAACGCGACGCGCACCTCAAGTCGGCCGACTTCCTCGAGGTGGAGCGCTTCCCCGAGATCACGTTCAGGAGCACGAAGCTCGAGCGCGTGGGCGACGCACACTATCGCGTGACCGGCGATCTCACCATTCACGGCGTCACGAAGCCGGTGGTGCTCGACGTGAGCGACGAAGGCCGCACGAAGGATCCGTGGGGCGGCGAGCGCGCCGGCTTCAGCGCCACCACCCGCATCGATCG
>Ga0070681_10003538_pt1 | contig 14643 bp, 13 predicted proteins | sample KBSC83BmetaG_FD_65650 | JGI IMG/M metagenome (GOLD analysis project Ga0070681, IMG submission 65650) | Corn rhizosphere microbial communities from Kellogg Biological Station, Michigan, USA - KBS C8-3B metaG | ecosystem: Host-associated > Plants > Roots > Rhizosphere | place: USA: Michigan... | reverse complement strand
CGCCAGAAGTCGATGCCGGCGGCGCGGGCCAGCTCGGGCGCGTGGAGCACGACGTTCGTGGAACCGCCCATGGCGATCGCCACCAGTGTCGCGTTATGCAGCGACGCCGGGGTGACGATGTCGCGGGGCCGGATCTCGCGCTCCGACAGCACCTGCAGCGCGTCGAGCAGCCGTGCGGGGAATTCCTCGATACGGCGGCGGTCCTCCGATGCGGGGCTCACCATGTGCAGTGGCTCCATGCCGCAGCTCGCGATGAACGACTGCATGGTGTTGTACGTGAACATCCCGCCGCAGCTGCCGTGGCCGGGTGAGCCCTCGAGCGCGATGCGGCGCCGTTCCTCCGGTGACTCCGCAGCCGCCTGGAAGCAGGACACGATGTCAATCGGCTCGCCGGTACGGGAGTCGATGCCGGGGCGGATCGAACCGTCGGACATGATCACCGCGGGGACGTTGCGTTCAAGGATCGCGGCGAGCGTCCCGACCGGCGGCTTGTCGCAGGCGACGACGGCGATCACCCCGCGGACGTCGCTCCCCTCGAGGTGGAGGCAGACGCCGTCGTTGGCGGTCTCCCGGCCGATCAGCGAGTACCGCATCTCGGGGGTGCCGTTACGCTGCCCGTCGGAGATGCCGCCTGCGAAGTTGGGCGCGATGACCCGCACCGGGAGACCGGCGTCGACGGCCCGGCGGCGTAGTTCGGCCTGGACCGCCTCGACCTTCCCGGGGACCCCGGCGTAGCAGATGCTGTCACCGAGGTTGCCGATGACCCCCCAGGCCGGGCAGTGGATCTGGTCGGGGTCCTGTCCCTGAAGCCGCGCCGTCGCGACCGCCTGCGTGTCCTGTCCCGGCTTCCACCCGTCCGCGTCGCTCACCGTCGACCCCTTATGTCGCGCGTTTCGATTGTGGTCGATGGTATCGGGGCCCGCCGCCTGATTTTCGGGACCGGCCTGCAATGACCGCGGAGGCCGGCGGCGGCCTAGAAAAGGAGCAAGAGTGCGGGCGGCAGCAGGATGAGCGCCACCGCCGCCAGGTAGACCAGCACGCGCGCCACCAGCGGAAGCGGGCGCGGTGGCGCGGCGAGCCTGGACGCCCGCGCCGCGACCTGGACGCCGAGGGAGGCACCGCTGTGCCCGGCGACTGCGTCCTGGTCGCGGGCGAGATGCCACAGAGCGCGCCGGAGGTCCTCGGACGGGCAGGTCCGGTGCGCGGCGTCGTCGGCAAGCATCTCGACAAGCAACTCCACCGCGGCCACCGCGCGCGACGCCGTGGGGAGGAACGGGAACGTGGCCGCCCAGGCAACGAACGGCTGGATCACGAGGTCGTGGCGGCCGCGGGCGTGGGCCCGTTCGTGCGCGAGAACGGCGGCGAGCTCGCCGTCGTCGAGTGCCGCCAGGGCACCCCGGCTCAGCACCACGCGGGGCCGCAGCCCGGGAAGGCAGTAAGCGACCGCGCGGGGGTGATCCACCAGTCGCACGCCCCCCACCCTCACCATCGCGCGGGACTCGTGGTCAAGGATCTCGGCGACGGCATCGAGGCGCTGTCGGTGAGCCCGGCGCGCGAGCACGACCCGCGCCATCGAGACCTCGGTGACCACGACGAGCCACACGCCGACCGTGAGCGTGAGCCCGGCGCCAACCCAGCCGGTCACCCCAAGCCGCGACAGGTGTCCAGGCAGTTCGGCGATGCCCGGCAGCCAGCGGTCATCAAGGGTGCCGACGGCCAGGGTGAGGCCCGCGCCCAGGATGCCGAGCCCTCCCCCGAGACCGACCGCCTGCCACAGGACAAGCGCGGCGCGCGGTTCCCTGGCGGGCCAGCCCGCGCGGGCGAGCGCGGCGGACACCGGGCCGGCGAGCGCGACCGCGACGCCGAACAGCCCGGCGGCCTCGACTTGGAGCAGCATGATCAGCCGTCGGAGGACGGACGCCCGCGGCGCAGCGCGCGCCGGAGGTGGTCGGTATCGGCCGCGGAGACGCCGCCGAGGAACCGGACGAGCGCGGCCCGGCGATCGCGGGCCTGGCCGAGCGCGTCCAGCATGATGTCGGCAATGTAGTCCTCGCGGGTCACCGTCGCGAAGTACCGGTGCGGGCGCGTGTCGTCATGCCGCGCCACCAGTTGCTTGCGGCGAAGCCGGTCAAGCACGGTGAGCACGGTCGTCATCGCGAGGTCGCGCCCGTCGAGCGCAGGGAGAATGTCGCGCGCGGCCATTCCCTCCGGGTGATCCCACAACACCTGCAGGACCGATCGCTCCAGATGTCCGCTGCCCGCCATGTCACCTCGCCGGCTTCCGCCCCGCCGGGGGCACCGCCCTCGCCTGTGACTTATTCTACATTGCGTAGAACTTCTACATTGCGTAGAAGTGGAAGTGGCCGCCGCACCGTGCGGCGGCGCCTCTTTCCACGAGGAGAAACGATGAAGGCGTTCCCCCCCGGGGGCAAGTCGCCGGCCCGGGCAGCGGCCTCGGTCACCGAGAGCTTCCGCACCGAGCTCACCCAGGGCGAGCAGAGCATCGACACGGCCCGCTGGTGCAACGGGATAGAAGACGTCCGCGCCATCGCGCCGAGGATCCGCGCCGGCCGCGGCAGGTGGTTCAACATCCTGTGGATGGCGCCCATCGGCTTCGTGGCTCTCATCATCCTGGTCGCCGTCGCGCAGGGCCTGCGCGACATGCCCGCCGTCCAGCACTTCATCGCGCGCTTCCCCGGTCAGGTGCTGCCCGCGCACGCCCTGGCCGACGCGGGCATACCGACCTGGGTCAACTGGCAGCACTTCTTCAACATGTTCTTCATGTTCTTCATCATCCGCTCAGGATGGCAGATCTTCGTTGACCACCCGCGGCTGTACTGGAGGCGCTACAGCAAGCCGGGCGAGGAGTGGCTGCGGGTGGCCCCGGTACCGCCCGACGACCCGCTGTGGACGGCCAAGCAGGACTCGGTGGCCCTGCCGCGCCACGTCGGCCTGCCCGGCCTCCGGCACACAATCGGGCTGGCCCGCTGGTGGCACTTGACCGTGGACCTGCTGTTCCTGCTCAACGGCGTCGCCTTCTACATCATGCTGTTCATCACCCCGCAGTGGCAGCGGCTTGTGCCGACGAGCTGGGCGGTATTCCCGAACGCGCTGTCGGTGCTCATCCAGTACCTGTCGCTGCACTGGCCGGTCAACGAGGGCTGGGTCGTCTACAACAGCATGCAGCTCCTCGCCTACTTCATCACCGTGTTCATCGCCGCGCCACTCGCGCTGATCACCGGCCTGGGCATGTCCCCGGCGCTGCACAGCCGGTTCCCCCGGATCAGCAAGATGTTCAGCATCCAGCTCGCGCGGTCGCTGCACTTCCTGGTGATGGTGTGGTTCGTCAGCTTCATCGTCATCCACGTGACGCTGGTGTTCACCACCGGACTCCTGCTCAACCTCAACGCCATGTTCGCCGGACGAGACGGCCACAGCTGGGTTGGTTTCGGCATGTTCTGCGGGGCGATGACAGTGATCATCGTGGCGTGGGTGGCGGCCAGCCCGTTCACGCTGCGTCACCCGCGGGTGATCCAGCGGGTGGGCAACACGACAGTGGGATGGTTCCAGCGCCGGTTCGAGAGGGTCAAGGTCCGGCCCCACCAGTACACCGAGAAGGACATCTCTCCGTACTTCTGGCACAACGGCCGCTTCCCGGAATCCGATGAGTACCGGGAGATGATGGCCGATGGCTTCGCCGGCTACCGGCTACGCGTCAACGGCCTCGTCGAGAATCCCGTCGAGCTGAGCCTGGACCAGCTTCGCGCGCTCGCGCACCACGAGCAGATCACCCAGCACTACTGCATCCAGGGTTGGTCTGCCGTGGGCAAGTGGGGCGGCGTGTCCATGCGCGCCATCCTCGACCTGGTCAAGCCGCTCCCCGAGGCGAAGTGGGTGGTGTTCTACTCGATCGCCGAGGGCACGGACGGCGGGATCTACTACGACGCCCACCCGATTGAGCAGATGAGCTACCCGCAGACCATGCTCGCCTACGAGTTCAACGGCGAACCGCTTACCTACGGGCACGGTGCCCCGCTGCGGCTGCGCAACGAGGTGCAGCTTGGCTTCAAGATGGTCAAGTGGATCAAGGGCGTCGAGTTCGTCAGGCACTACAGCGAGATCGGCAGCGGCTTCGGCGGCTACAACGAGGACCATGAGTACTTCGGGTACGCCCAGTCGATCTGAAGCCCCGGGCCGGGCTCGGGCAGGCGGGACGGCCCATGGTTTTTATCAAGAAACTTGGATCAAGGAAGGTCCGCACGGACGGCACGCGAACGGGGGAACCGGGCCCGACGGCTCAGCGCGGGTGTACCGCGGCGATCACCAGGCCGACCGGGATGCTCACGAGCACGAGCGCGACCAGCGCCCGGTACAGGTGAAGGGGCCAGGACGGCTGCCTGACCGCACCCCGGACTGCGGCGAGCGCCAGCACCAGGACCGCGGCCAGCAGGACACCGCCGGCGTCGGCCAGCCAGGTGGCCCCGAGCAGCGTCCCGGCCAGGACGGCGCCGTTCCCCGCGTTCCACCCGGCCAGTTCGGCGGCGACCGCGCGCCGCCCCGGTGACCGCGGCGCGAGCAGCGCCTGCCCGGCACCGAGGGCCACCTGGGCAACGCCGCCGACGAGCACCAGGTAGGCGGCGGCCCACGAGCCAAGCTCGGACGGCGCCGTCGCCACGGCCGCGGCGACCAGGCCGCCCGCGACGACGCACGCCGTCCCGAGGGCGGCGAACGGCGACACGGCGGGCCACCCGGGGAGCGGGCGGGCTGGAACGGGCTCACTCATAAGGCGAAGTGTACCGGCGGGAGCGCGTCGACTAGTATTAATCATTGTATTAGTTTTAATGTCTCGCCGGCTTCGTCTTCGTCGCCGACCACGACCCCACCGCGCTGCGCTGCATGTTCGAGGCCGAGCGGGCCGGGCAGTTCACCTGGAGCAGGACACCGGTCACCGCGCTCGCCATGGCCTCAGCGCCGTATGCGCAGGCCACCCGGTCCCGGTCGGTGAGCGTGCTCGAACATCGGGCATGTCATGATTGTTTAAACGATGAAAATCGTTTAAAATATCCCGAGAAGGCTACAAGAGGGATGGTCGTGCGATGACCTATGTGATCGCGGAGCCGTGCGTGGATGTGCTGGACCGAGCGTGCGTGGAGGAGTGCCCGGTGGACTGCATCTACGAGGGCGAGCGGATGTTGTACATCCACCCGGACGAGTGCGTGGACTGCGGGGCGTGCGAGCCGGTCTGCCCGGTGGAGGCGATCTACTACGAGGACGATCTCCCGGAGCAGTGGCAGGTCTACGCCGGGGAGAACGCGAAGTTCTTCGCCGAGCCGCTCCCCGGCCGCGACGGGTCGCTCGGCTCGCCCGGCGGCGCCGGCAAGCTCGGCGTCGTCGGCGCCGATACTGCGTTTGTCGCCGCGCTGCCGCTGCGGGAATAGCAGGCCCGTGAGAGTCGGCGACGTGACGGCACGCCGGGCCGCGGACAGGGCCTGTACCGCGAATCTGGGGGAGGACGAGATGACAGTGATCATTTACGGGGATTTCAACTGCCCGTACTCGTCCCTGGCCAGCCAGCGAGTTGACCGGCTGCGCAAGGCGGGGGTCGCGGTTGACTGGCGGGCCGTTGAGCATGACCGCGGCCTGCCAGCGACCGGCTTGCCGTCTGGAAGCGACCAGGCTTCATGGGGCCGGGAGCTTGCTGAGGTGGCGTCGCTCGCCCTGCCCGGGGAACCGGTTCCGGCCGGGCCGCCGGCACTGATCAGCAATACCGAAGCCGCGGTGGCCGCTTACGCCGAGTCTGTCAGCGACGGCGTCGCCGATGAGCTGCGCGGCAGCCTGTTCCGCGCCATCTGGGCGCAGGGACTGAACATAAGCAGCCCACACGAGGTGCGCCGCCTGGTGACCGGGCTGATGTGGCCGCGAGAGGACGTCGCCGTCCGGCTGGCCAGCCCGGACTTTCCCAGCCTGCTGCTGCGGGACACCGATATGACCCGGATCGTGCGCAGGTCGGGCGGGACAATCGCGCTGAACGGCGTGCCGTTGACCACGACCGGCTGGCGGCGGGTCCGGGAGTGGCGGCGAGAGTGGCTGGCGCTGCCCAGCCAGGTGATCCCTGCCGTCATCGGCCCTGACCACCTCGCGCGTCCTGGCGTCGAAGGGCTCCGCTACCTGGCCGGGCTCGCCGCCACCGCACCCGGCCGGGACGCCCGGCAGGCGCCGACGGGACCGGCTGTCACGGCAGCTCTTACTTAAGCCTACTTAATTTCTACTACCAGGATTGATATAAAGTATGTCTATTGACGCAGAGCAGCTCCTCGCTCCCGAGGACACGCCCCCGCTCGGCCGCAGCCAGGCCGACGTGCTGGACATGCTGCGCGCCGCGGACGGCCCGCTCGGCGTCCGCGATGTCGCGCGACAGATGGGGCTGCACCCGAACACCGCCCGGTTCCACCTGGAGGCGCTGGTGGAAGCGGGCCTGGCCGAGCGCGAGACGGAAGACCGGGAGACGCCCGGCAGGCCCAGGATCGGTTACCGGGCGGCCGTCGGCGGTCCCGCCGGGCGGCGTCGTTACCGGCTGCTGGCGGAAATGCTGACCAGCCTGATCGCCGGAACCATCCCGGAGCTGGGCAAGGCCGCCGAAGTGGCCGGGCGCGAATGGGGCGCCTACCTTACCGAGCAGCCGCCCCCCTATCAGAAGCTGACCGCCGAGCAGGCCATCGTAAAGCTAACCGCGATCATGGAAGAGCTAGGGTTCTCCCCGCAACCGAAGGACCGCGACGGCGCCGGGCAGTACCGGCTGCGCCTGCGCCAGTGCCCCTTCCGCGAGGTGGCCCAGCATCACCAGGACGTGATCTGCGCGCTGCACCTGGGGCTGATGCGGGGGGCGCTGGCGCGGATGCGCGCCCCGGTCTCCGCCGACCGGCTGGACCCGTTCGTTGAGCCCAGCCTGTGCGTCGCCCACCTATCCGAACGCGAGAACTCCGGCGATCGCGAGCCAGCGGCCGAGACCCGGTAGCGGCCCCGCGGCCAGGTGCTTTCTGAGGTCTTGGCGCGCGGCAAGCAGCCCGCTGGCGCGTTCGCTCGTCATGCCGGTCAGCCGGGCCGGCCGCACAGCCGGAAGAACTCGGCCCGCAGGTCCGGGTCGCCGTCGTAGTTGCCGCGCCAGTAGGTGGTGCGGGTGCTTGACTCGATCTCCCGGACGCCGCGCATCTGGGTGCACAGGTGCACCGCCTCCAGGTGCACCGCCACCCCGTGGGGCTGGAGAACCCGGTCCAGGGCGTCGGCGAGCTGCTGGCCGATCCGCTCCTGCACGGCGAACCGGCGGGCGAACAGCCGCACCAGCCGGGTCAGCTTGGACAGGCCCAGGATGTGCTCGTGCGCGATGTACCCGACGTAGGCCCTGCCGTAGAACGGCAGGCTGTGGTGCTCGCACAGGGAGAAGAACGGGATCGGCCCCTCCACCACCTGGCTGATCCGACAGTCCGGGCCGCCGCGGCACTCGGTGGGGAACGCGGTCACCAGCTTCTCATCCCCCTCGTAGCCACTGGTCGCGTCGAAGACCGCCTCAAGGAACCGGCGCGGGGTATCGGCGGTGGACACGGTCCCGGCGGGCATGCCCATGGCCGTGAAGATCTCCAGCATGTAGCCTTCGAACCGCCGCCACTGCTCCGGGGTGATCTCCCGCGGGCGGACCGCCGCCCACTCCCCCTGGTCGAGTTCCAGGTCATCGCCCGCGCCCCCAGCCAGCGCCGGAGGACCTTCCAGGTATTGCCGCTCCGTGCTCATCCGCATCACCTCCTCGTCCCATCGTCGCACCGTCGGCTTGCAAGGAACCTGCAGGCTCCCGGTGGGACTATCGGCACCGAGTCGCGGAGGTGCAGCTGAGATGGAACTTTCGCGGGCCCGCCTGCCGCCCGGCAGCTGCGTGCTAGCCGAGCACCCGGACGCGTCGGCGCTGGGAGGTCCGTCCCCCCGCGAGCTGAGAAACCAGACTGAACTGAACGGAGATCCCCGTCGGTCACCAAGGCGGGGACTTGACTGTTAAGGAGGACCGGCGATGCGTATCGACTACCAGAAGGTGTTCCCCGCCGGGTTGCGGGCGATGGCCGAACTGGAACACGCGGTGCACCCGGCCACCCTGGAGCCGGAACTGCTGGAGCTGGTGCGGGTCCGCGCCTCGCAGATCAACGGCTGGAACCGGCTCGCGGTCGGGCTGCGCTCGGACGTGCTGAGCCTGGACGGCCTCGACCTGCCTGGTAACGCTAGCGCGGCCGGGAGCGCGTGATGCCCGCGGACAGCTTCGGCGCGGCCGGCTCGCTGGAAGCAGACGGCGCCAGTTACCGGATCTTCCGGCTGGACGCGGTGGACGGGGCGTCGCGGCTGCCGTTCAGCTTGAAGATCTTGCTGGAGAACCTGCTGCGCAACGAGGACGGACACCTGGTCACCGCCGCGCAGATCGAGGCGCTGGCCGGCTGGGACCCGCAGGCGGAGCCGTCGGCGGAGATCGCCTTCACCCCGGCCCGGGTGCTGCTGCAGGACTTCACCGGGGTGCCGTGCCTGGTGGACCTGGTGGCGATGCGGGAGGCGATGGCCGCGCTCGGCGGCGCCCCCGCCCGGGTGAGCCCGCTGCGCCCGGCCGAGCTGATCATCGACCACTCGGTCATCGCCGACTACTTCGGCCGCCCGGACGCCCTGGCCCGCAACATCGACCTGGAGTACCGGCGCAACGCCGAGCGGTACGCGTTCTTGCGCTGGGGCCAGCAGGCGCTGCCCGGACTGCGGGTGGTGCCGCCGGGCACCGGGATCTGTCACCAGGTCAACCTCGAGCACCTGGCCCGGGTGGTGTTCGCCGAGGACGGCCTGGCCTTCCCCGACACCTTGGTTGGGACCGACTCGCACACCCCGATGGTCAATGGTCTTGGCGTGCTCGGCTGGGGGGTGGGCGGCATCGAAGCCGAGGCGGCGATGCTCGGCCAGCCGCTGTCCATGCTGGTTCCGCGGGTGATCGGGGTCCGGCTGAGCGGCGCGCTGCCCGAGGCCGTCACCGCCACCGACCTGGTGCTGACCATCGCCGAACTGCTCCGCTCGGTCGGGGTGGTCGGCACGATGGTGGAGTTCTCCGGGCCCGGCGTGGCCGCGGTGCCGGTGGCCAACCGGGCCACGATCGGCAACATGAGCCCCGAGTACGGATGCACCAGCGCAATCTTCCCGATCGACGAGGTGACCCTGGCCTACCTGCGGCTCACCGGCCGCACCGAAGAGCACGTCGCGCTGGTGGAAGCGTACGCCAGGGAACAGGGGCTGTGGCACGACCCCGGCCACCAGCCGGCCTACTCCCGGGTCCTGGACCTGGACCTGTCGACAGTGGTCCCGTCGATCGCCGGGCCGAAACGGCCGCAGGACCGGATCCCGCTCGCCAAGGCGCCGCGGGCGTTCCGCACGGCGCTCGGCCAGTACGCCCCGGCCGGGCCGCCGACAGGGCTGGACCAGGCCGGAGCCGAGTCGTTCCCGGCCTCCGACCCCATCGCGGTGACCGGCAACCGGGTCGGCGACCGTCCCGCGACGTTCGGCCAGGACACTGGCCTGCCCTCTCGGCCGCGCCGCCCGGTCAGAGCCACCCTGGACAGCGGCCAGACCGTGGAACTCGACCACGGAGCCGTGGTGATCGCCGCGATCACCTCCTGCACCAACACCTCCAACCCCGACGTGATGATCGCCGCCGCCCTGCTGGCCAAGAGGGCCGCCGAACGCGGGCTGGCCCCCAAACCCTGGGTAAAGACCTCCCTGGCGCCCGGCTCCCGGGTAGTCATGGACTACTACGACCAGGCCGGGCTGACCCCCTGGCTGGGCAAGCTCGGGTTCAACCTGGTCGGCTACGGCTGCACCACCTGCATCGGCAACTCCGGCCCGCTGATCCCCGCGGTCTCCGCCGCCGTCGCCGAGGGCGACCTCTCCGTCTGCTCGGTGCTGTCCGGCAACCGCAACTTCGAGGGCCGCATCCACCCCGAGACCAAGCTGAACTACCTCGCCTCACCGCCCCTGGTGGTCGCCTATGCCCTGGCCGGCACCATGGACACCGACTTGACCAGCGAACCGCTGGGCACCGGCAGCGACGGCCACCTGGTATACCTGCGCGATATCTGGCCGTCGCAGGCCGAGGTCAGCGACGTCATCGCCTCCTGCCTGCGCCCGGACATGTACACGCGGGAGTACTCGCAGGTGTTCGCCGGGGACGAACGGTGGCGTTCCCTGCCGGTCCCGACCGGGGACAGGTTCACCTGGGACGCGGACTCTACCTACGTGCGGCGGCCGCCGTTCTTCGACGGGCTGCCCTCGGCCCCCGGGCCGCTGGCCGACATTGAGGACGCCCGGGTGCTCGCCCTGCTCGGCGACTCGGTCACCACCGACCACATCTCCCCCGCGGGAGCCATCAAGGCAGAATCGCCTGCCGGCCGGTACCTGCTTGACCACGGAGTCCAGCCGCGGGACTTCAACTCCTACGGGTCGCGGCGCGGCAACCACGAGGTGATGATCCGCGGCACCTTCGCCAACATCCGGCTCCGTAACCGGCTGGCCCCCGGCACCGAGGGCGGCTACACCCGCCACCAGCCCGGCGGCGAGCAGATGACGATCTACGACGCGGCGCAGCGCTACGCCGCCGGCGGCGTGCCGCTGCTGGTCATCGCCGGGAAGGAATACGGCTCCGGGTCGTCCCGTGACTGGGCCGCCAAGGGCACCGCCCTGCTCGGCGTCCGCGCCGTCCTTGCCGTGTCCTTTGAGCGGATCCACCGGTCCAACCTGATCGGCATGGGCGTGCTCCCGCTGCAGTTCGCGCCGGGCGAGGACGCCGCATCGCTCGGCCTGACCGGCGAGGAGACCTACTCCGTCCGCGGCCTGGCCGGGACCGAGGAAGTGCCGCGCACGGTCACCGTCACCGCCGCCGGACCTGGCGGGACCCGGGAGCTCACCGCCACCGTGCGGATCGACACCCCCGCCGAGGCCGCCTACTACCGGCACGGCGGCATCCTGCCCTACGTGCTGCGCGGCCTCGCCGCCCGCTGAGCCGACCGTCTACTGATTGCACCTGTCGAGATTGTAATAACAATCATACTTGGATATAATAGAGGTAAGCCGAGGCGGTCCGTACGCGGGTGATCCGGCTCCGCGCCGCCCACGGCACGGTTAGACCGGCGCACCGCGCCGGGGATGGGACGGCCGGATATGTTCGGCTTCAAGATCATCACTCAGTGGGAGCGGGGCGTCGTGTTCCGCTTCGGCCGGGCGCTGCCCGGCACCCGCGCACCGGGGCTGACCTGGGTCAACCCGTTCACCGACCGGCTGCGCAAGGTCAACATGCAGATCGTCGTGGTGGCGGTGCCCGCCCAGGAGGCCATCACCCTCGACAACGTCACCGTGCGGGTGGACGCGGTCGTCTACTACCGGGTGGTCGAGCCGTTCAAGGCGCTGATCAACGTGCAGAACTACCACCACGCGGTGTCGCAGGTCGCCCAGACCTCGCTGCGGTCGGTCATCGGCCAGAACGACCTGGACCAGCTGCTGTCCGGGCGGGAAAAGATCAACGCCCACCTCAAGGACGTCATCGACGTCCCCACCGAGGAGCCGTGGGGGATCCTCGTGGAGCGGGTCGAGCTGAAGGACATCTCCCTGCCCGAGTCGATGAAACGGTCGATGTCACGGCAGGCCGAAGCCGAACGCGAGCGCCGCGCCCGGGTCATCTCCGCTGACGGCGAGTACCAGGCATCCACCCGGCTCGCCGAGGCCGCCACGGTGATGGCCGCCGACCCGGCCGCCCTGCAGCTGCGGCTGCTGCAGACCGTCGTCGAGGTCGCGGCCGAGAAGAACAGCACCCTGGTCATGCCCTTCCCGGTCGAACTGCTGCGCTTCTTCGACAGCGCCGCGCAGGCGCCGGGTCGGGCCAAGGCGACGGCCGCCGATACCGCGACCTCAGGCGGCTCACCCCGCGACGACGGCGTGCCCGCCCTCTCCGGGGCCAGCCCGCGCGGGGGCGTGGCCCTGGCCGGGTACCTGAACGGCACCGGGACGGCTCCGGCCGCTCGCTGAGACGCTCACGCGTTTCCGGCTCTTTGCCGGGCCGATGGCGGTGTCCCCCGGTGACCGGGCGCCCGGTCACCGGGGGCGCCCGTTACCGCCGTTGATCGTCTAGGGCGTCCAACGCGATCGTGGAGTGGGCGAACGCGCCGCCCGCCCGCATCTCGGCGGCGACCCAGATGGCCTCCATGATCTCCTCATCGCTCGCGCCCGCCCGGCGGGCGAGCTTGGTGTGCCCCCTGATGCAGTACGGGCACTGGGTGACGTGCGCCGTCGCGACAGCGATCAGCTGCTTGGTCTTGGCGGGCAGGGCGCCGTCGGCGAAGACCTGCTTGCTGAACGCGTCGAACGCCTGGTGGATCGCCGGGGCTAGCTCGCGGCGGCGGTCCCCGATCTCACGGGTGGCGGGCGGATAGACGCTGGCCATGATCACATTCCCTTTCCCTCTCTGCGGCAATGACTGCGCTCTTGCCAGCCTGCCCGGCCAAGGTTGCAGATTGCCTGCGCTTTCCGGTCCGTAGCACGCGGCCCGGCCCGCCAACCTCGGGGGTTGTTTTAACAAGTCAACTGGTGAGAATAATGCTATGGAGATGTGCCCGGCCGGGCGGGAAAGTCCCGGCTGCTGGCCGAGACGGCACGCCACGAGCAAGTGCCGGTACCGAGCTGCCAGGTCTTCCCGTCCGACCGCGACGAGCCGTGGTCGCTCGCGGGGCGCCTGCTCGCGCAGGCCTGGCGGCTGGCCGGCCCGGACGGCACGACCCTGCCGGACCCGCAAGCCCGCGCGCTGGCCGGCCTGATACCTGGTCTCGTGCTGCCCGGCGACGGCGAGCCAGCCCGGGTGACGCCACGGCCGACGCCATCCGCGCCCGGCTCATCAAGGCCGGTCTCACTGTCGAAGACACCCCGTCCGGCACTCGCCGGGAACTGCAGGGCTGACGCCGGGCCGCGACCGAGTCGTGATCGATCCGCACAACCTCCAAGCACCAACGCGATGCTGCTGTGCGGGCCGAACGGAAGATTGCTTCGCGAAACGGCCAGCGGAAGCCGGATCAGCTCCCGCTGCTAAATGCCCGCACTCCCGCCTCGGCTACCGCCTGGTCCTGATCCACCATGCCGCCGCTCACGCCCACGGCACCGACCACGGCCCCATCGCCCCACAAGGGGATACCGCCGGGGAAGATCACGATCCGCCCCGGGTTCGTGGCCTCGATGCCGAATAGGGGCTGTTCTGGCTGCGCCTTCTCCGCCAGGTCTTTCGTCGGCATGTCAAAGGCGCGGGCCGTATACGCCTTGCCCAGGGCGATGTCGATGCTGCCCAGCCAGGCCCCGTCCATGCGCGCGAACGAGACGAGGTTGCTGCCCGCATCGACGACCGCGATGTTCATGGCGACGCTGAGTTCCGCCGCTTTTTTCCTGGCTGCCGCGGTGATGCGCTCGGCCACCTCTAGTGTCACAGCTTGTGCTGCCATGTCTTCCCCCTCTTCGTGACAGGTGCCCATCCGGAGCGTGCCCCAGCGGGATCGCGCCGTCTCCCCCATTATCGCCAGGCGGCGCTGCCAGTCCCAGTCCACGGCGAACCCCGCAGGGGCTCCCCACACCATGGTCATCTGACGCTTCTTATCTTTAGCATGTGACGGTTGGCGGCCGCGGCCCAGCATGATGCGCTCATCGCTGCGGGCTGTGAGCAGATCTTCATCGATAAGGCATCCGGCAAGCTCGACCGCAGGCGGCGTCCGGGCGCTAGCGCTCACCGGAATCCTGGTGAGGGTCATCTTGTTGAAACTAAGTAATTAATAAAAATGTCCGGAAAGGCGGTGCGCCATGAGAGCACCCCTCGCGCAGATCCGCGTCCACCGCTACGTCTCGGGCTGGTGCGAAGCCGCCCTGCACAACCGCTGTCAAGGGAGCTATGCCGGCACTGCCTGCTGCTGCTCGTGCCACCAGCTTGCTCAGACTGCCTCTCCGAGGACATGACATGGGGGCGGAGGACATCACGCTCCTCGGAGCGGGCCACGCGGGTCGGCTGCTTATCGGGGTCAATGGCCCGTTCCGTCTCGATTACGCGGTGTGGGCGCTGCGGCGCCGGGCGCACAATGAGGTTGACCGCTTCGACGACGGTTGCTACCGGCGGGTGCTGTGCCTGGCCGGCGAGCCGGCCGAGGTCACCGTCCGCCAGGACTTCACCGCGGAGACGCCGTCGCTGGTCGCGGACCTGCGCGGCCCGGCCGGGCCGGTCGGCCCCGCCGCCACTGCTGTGGCCCGCCAGGTCCTGGAGCGCATGCTGGGCCTCGCGGCCGACCTTGACGGGTTCTACCGCGTCGCCGCCGGTGATGACCGGCTGCATGCGCTGGCGGAGCGGTTCCGCGGAATGCGTCCGCCGTGTTTCCCGACCGTATTCGAGGCCGTGGTCAACGCTGTCGCCTGCCAGCAGCTGTCCCTCGATGTGGGCATCCACCTGCTCAACCGGCTGGCTCGCCGCTTCGGCCCGGCCGTACCCGGACCGGTTACCCGGTACGGTTTCCCGGCACCGGACCGGCTGGCCGGCGCGGACCCGGCCGACCTGCGTGCCCTGGG
>Ga0070681_10003537_pt1 | contig 14644 bp, 15 predicted proteins | sample KBSC83BmetaG_FD_65650 | JGI IMG/M metagenome (GOLD analysis project Ga0070681, IMG submission 65650) | Corn rhizosphere microbial communities from Kellogg Biological Station, Michigan, USA - KBS C8-3B metaG | ecosystem: Host-associated > Plants > Roots > Rhizosphere | place: USA: Michigan... | reverse complement strand
GAGGCGCTGCGCGACGTGGTCGACCCCGAGCTCGGCATCAACGTCGTCGACCTCGGCCTCATCTACGGCGTGCTGCTCGACGGCCCGGACCGCGCCACCCTGGACATGACGCTGACCAGCGCGGCCTGCCCGCTGACCGACGTCATCGAGGAGCAGGCGGCCGAGGCGCTGAAGGACACGCTCGAGGACTTCACGATCAACTGGGTGTGGATGCCGCCCTGGGGTCCGGAGAACATCACCGACGACGGTCGTGAGCAGCTCCGGGCGCTTGGGTTCAACATTTAAGTTGCTTGTTCTGCTGCGGGTCGCGGGGGGCGACGGGTGCTCCCGCGCGCCTTCGGTCCGGCCCTAACCCCTGGGCCGGACCGAAGGCGCGCGGATGACACCCGCGGCGCCCCCCGCTTCTCGTATCCCCCAGCCAAAAAGCCGCGCCCCATGGCTCCGCGGGTGCTGACGCGTCCGCCGGGGGATGTGTCTCTTATGCAGCTCCGCTATTGCTCTCTTGAGGGCTTGCGCATGCCTGTTGGCCGGGGTCACTTTGGCTTCGCCGGTCCCGGCGGGAAGGTGTCCCTTGGCTTGTTATCGCGCTGTCTGCTGCTGCTGATGAATCTCGCCGTGCGACGGGCTTCAGCCGAGTTGCTGCAGGATCGCGGCCCCGTCGAGCCAGGCGTTCTCGCGGCTGATGAGCTCGTCCTTGAACTCGAACACGTGCAGGATCCGGAAGGTGATGCGCCGGCTGTTGCCCGGCAGGCCCATGAGTGTGCCGGTCACCGTCCCGGTCAGCTGCTGGTCGAGGATCACCGCGTCGGCGGCGAGATACTGGTGGGTAGGCCGCTGCTGTTCGATGCGGAAGTTCGCGGTCAGCTCCCGGTAAAACTCCCGGGCCGCGTCTTTGCCGTGCACCGGGCCGCCCGGCCATCCCACCACGTCGTGCTCGACGTCGTCGGTGTAGACCGCGACGGCACCGTCGACGTCCCCGGCGTCTTCTGCCTTCAGGTGCTGTTCGACCAGTGCGATCATCCGTTCCGGATTCATAACGCCCCCGTAAGTAAGGTTACCTTACTTGGTCGAGAGTAAGATAACCTTACTCACGTGTCAACGGAACCAGACCTGAGCGCGCCGGGTGCGGGACCATATCTCGGCTGGCTGACCCAGCAGGTGTGGCAGTGGGTCCGCCAGAGCGTGGCCGCCGAGGTGGCAGCCGCGGGCTTCACCGACCTCAACCCCGCACACCTGGCCGTCTTCCGTAACCGGGCACCGGACGGGATGAGCCCCAGCGAACTGGCCGAGCAGCTGCAGATCACCAAGCAGTCGGTCAACGACCTGCTCGGCCACCTCGAACAGCACGGCTATCTGGTACGCGAGCCGGACCCGCGCAACAGCCGCCGACGGCGGATCCGGCTGACTGGCCAGGGCCGGGAAGTCCAGGCCATCGTCCGCACAGCAGCGTGGCGGGCCGAACGCACCGCGGCCGAACTGCTCGGCGAACACCGCCTGGCAGACCTTCGCCGCAGCCTGACAGACCTGGTCGCCCTCCTGGACTCCGCAGCTTAGCCCGGCAAGCGCTCCCGCACACGACCGACCAGCCGGCTAGCGGGTAGCCCGAACCCATTTCGCCGAGATCATCTCAATGACCGACCGACAGGGCGGTGATTTCCTCGCGCGTGCTTGTCCTGTTTCCTCAGGGTCCCGAGGGGCATGCTGCGACTCATGTGGCGACCGTACTGAATTGTCCTCTCGTCGTGCTATGGAGCCGGGGGCATGGGTAGGAGAGTTTGTCCATTATCCGGATAAGAAGCTATCGGGGGAAATCGGATGATCCGGAAATTGTCTATTATTCTCGTTATCGCGCTGCTCGCCTTTACCGCGGCCTGCAGTTCAAGCAGCAGCACCGTGAACAACTCGTCGGCCGCCGGCAATAACGTGGCCGCGTCGGCGACGCCGGGTACCTGCCCGACCGAGAACACCAAGTCGTTCGCCAAGACAAGGTTCGTCGCGGACGTCGCGCTCGCCGGCGGCGCGTTCAAGCGGTATATCTACTCGCCGGCCAAGGCTGGGCAATTCCAGAAGGGCGCCCACGGCAAGGTGCTCGCCCTCGTCAAGGCGGCTGCCGCCGGGGCGTTCACCATCAACCGGCTCGACGCCGCCAAGGACGCGGCCGAGGCCAACCCGACGCTGTGCAAGCTGATCGTGGCGCCGATCGCGAAGTTCTCCGCGTCCGTCTCCGGCCTGATCGGCAAGGCCAAGGACGGCAGCATCGACCCGTCGGACGTGACCGGCGGCAATGACTTCCTCAACGACCTGCACGGCGCGGCGAGCCAGGGCGGCGCCGCCTTCACCGACAACACCAACGCCAGCGTCTAGCGCCTAGCACCCAGAGTCGGCGCGCCGACCATGACGCGGGATACTTCGACCCCCTGGAGGGGGTCGAAGTATCCCGCGTCCTGTTCTTGCGGGGTCACTCGCCAGATAACAGCAAGAAGCGTTCCTGGCTCGGCAAGGAAACGTCAGTCCGCGGGGCTTGCGGCCCCGGGGAGGCCAGGCGCCACGGTCCCCGCGACCGCCACACCGGCCTCATGGCCTCGCCCGCCTCAGCGAGAAGTTACTGGATGTTGTTCCGACCACATAGGGGCGGTAACAACACCCGATGATTCTCGGCGGGGACGACGGGGACGGCGGGGTTGGCGGGGTTGGCGGCGGCGTCCCAACCGGAGATAACAGCAAGAAGCGTGAAACGCCAACCCAGCGACGCTACGCGCGGACGTAGAACGGACGGGCATTGCGGGCGATCCAGTCGTCGATCGCGTCAAGCGCCGTTGCCCCAGGATCTCGCGCCCCGAAGTCCCCCACATCATCGGCCCGTGCTTCATTGGCCCGTGCTTCGACGTCCCGTGCTTCGACGTCCCGGGCGCCCGGGACGCGCTCGCCGGTGAACGCGACGTCGAGCGTGAACGGGACGCGCAGGACGGCCGCTGCGGCCGCGCGCTCGATCGCGTCGGCCGCCGCGGTGCGGGCCTGGTCGCTCGCCGGGTCGTCGAGGCCGATCGCGATGACGAGGCCCGCGCCCCGGCCGGGGACGGACAGCCACGCCCTGGTGGCATTCGAGACGGGCGGCAGCGTCCGCAGCTCGGTTCGCGCCTCGGCGAGCAGCGCCGACGGCTCGGCCGGCGGGTGACCGATAGAGAGCGGTGCACCGGTCTCGAGCCGCAGGTGCTCCATCGTCGGCTCCTGGTACGCGGGGCCGTGCGGGCCGTTCTCCACGGAGAGCCTGGCCAGGTAGGGCACGCACTCGGGGTAGAGCGGCAGGCCGGGGACGCTGTCGGGGTTGAGCGCGAGCCCGAAGCCGGTCGGCAGCCGTCCGGCCAGGCCGACGGCGGGTACCACGATGTGCGGCACCGTCCCGGCGTCCCTGGTGTCGCCCGCTCGCTGCCCGCTCGCGCCGGGCTGGTTGGCCCAGGCGGCCAGGCGCTGCACCGAGGTGAAGCAGGGCACGAAGTCGATGCCCTGGTACCCGACGACCGGCAGCCGCACCGCGGACCCGTCGGTGAACGGCTGCCGCGGGTCCGGCAGCGGGATCCAGAGGCGCGTGCCGGCGAGCTCGGTGAGCAGTCCGGGCAGCCGGGCCGGGTCCGCGACCACCGCGGCGAGCGCATGCTCGATCGCCTCGCACGAGGAGAAGGACCGTCCCGGAAGACGGACGCCGGGTCCGCCGCGGCGCGTGCCGCCCCAGGCGACCGCGCCGGGGCGGATGATCGTGCCGCCGTCCGGCATCGCCGCAGGAGGCACAATGTCTGTGAGCGGCGACGCGGGGGCGACCCCGTGGCCGGCCGGGTCGTTTCCGCCGCCGGGCGCGCCTTCACCGGGGGCCGACGGCTGGTCCCCAGGACGGCTGCCCGGACCGTCGCCCGGATCGATCGAGAGCATCGCTCGGCTTCCTCGTTCGGTCTTGTGGACTCACGTTGTGCGGAACAGTTCGTTTGCACGGTCAGTAAACACGATAAGGCAGTGTGTAGTGAAGATGGCCCCTGGTGGCAATGCCAAATGGCTCGACGTCTCCGCCGAGCGGTTCCCCGGCTGGGTCGCCTCGTTCGCCCGCAGGCACGGGGATTCCGGGTCGCACGGGGATTCCGCGTCGCTCGCGGCCGCCCCCGCCGCCGAAGCCGCCGTCGCGTTCACGGCGGCGGACGGCGCGGTCGCGGAATGCCATCCGCCGTTCCCGGAATCGTTTGCGCTGCCGCCCGGGCTCGCCGGCCCCGACGAGCCCGCCAACCCCGGCGAGATCGCCGCACTGCTCGCCGCGCACGCCCGCGCGCCGCGCACGGTCGGCGTCCTGCTGGTCCGCCTGGGCGGGTACGCGGCCGGAGTGTTCACCGGCTACCCGCCGGCCCTCACCGACTCCAAGGTCGGCTCGCGCCTGGTGCACGGGCGCAGCGCGGCGGGCGGCTGGTCGCAGCAGCGCTTCGCCCGCCGCCGGGAAAAGCAGGCGAACGAGGCGCTCGAGGCGGCGGCGGACACGGCCGCGGCCGTCTTCGGCCGCTGGACGACCGGGGGCGTGATAACAGCAAGAAGCGTGCCAGCGCACTACCCGGCGGGCAGAGACACTGAGCGCGGGGGAGTAAGCCGCAATCGTTCGGGGGCAAGGGGAGCGGGAACGGGCGCCAGTGCCGCGGCGGACCGCGGACCTCGGCTGGACGCGGTCATCCTCGGCGGCGACAAGCGGGCGGTCGCGGAGCTGCGGGGCGACCCGCGGCTCGCGCCGTACCTGGCGCTCGCCACGGAGCGCTTCCTCACCGTCCCCGACCCGAAGCGGGCCGTCCTCGAGGGCACGCCCCGGCTGTTCACCGCCGTGCGAATAAGGCTTACGGAACCGTCGATGTGATCCGGTATTCTTAATAATCATGATCGTCGCCAGTGGCATTGAGCTGCGTGCTGGTGCCCGGCTCCTGCTGGCGGACGCGTCCTTCCAGGTTGCGGAGGGGGACCGCATCGGCCTCGTGGGCCGCAACGGTGCCGGCAAGACCACCCTCGCCAAGGTCCTGTCCGGCGCCGCCTTGCCGGCCGCGGGTACCGTCCGGGCATCCGGCACCGTCGGCTACCTTCCGCAGGACCCGAGGACCGGGGACCTGGACACCCTCGCGCTTGACCGCATCCTGTCCGCGCGCGGCCTTGACGAGCTGCGCGACCAGATGCGCCGGGCCGAGTCACTGATGTCGGACCCCGACCCGGCCAAGGCGGAGAAGGCCATCCGCCGCTACGGCACGCTGTCGGACCGGCTCGCCGTGCTTGGCGGGTACGCGGCCGAGTCGGAGGCGGCGTCCATGGCGGCATCGCTCGGCCTGCCCGACCGGGTGCTGCACCAGCCGCTGCACACCCTGTCCGGCGGCCAGCGGCGGCGGGTCGAGCTGACCCGCATCCTGTTTTCCGGCGCGCAGACGCTGCTGCTGGACGAGCCGACCAACCACCTGGACGCGGACTCGATCATCTGGCTGCGCGACCACCTCAAGAACTACCGCGGCGGGTTGCTGGTCATCAGCCACGACGTGGACCTCGTCGAGCAGGTCGTCAACAAGGTCTTCTACCTGGACGCCAACCGCTCCACGCTGGACATCTACAACGTCGGCTGGAAGGCCTACCTCGCCCAGCGCGAGGCCGACGAGCGCCGCCGCAAGCGGGAGCGGGCCAACGCCGAGCGGCAGGCCTCAGCGCTGCAGCTGCAGGCCGCCAAGCTGGGCGCCAAGGCGACCAAGGCCAAGGCCGCGCAGAACATGCAGCGCCGCGCCGAGCGGCTGCTCGACGGGCTTGAGGACCAGCGGCAGGCCGACCGGGTCGCCAAGCTCCGCTTCCCCGACCCCGCCCCGTCCGGCAAGACCCCGCTGACGGCCAGCGGACTGTCGAAGTCCTACGGGTCGCTTGAGGTGTTCACCGACGTGGACCTGGCTATCGACCGGGGTAGCCGGGTGGTGGTGCTCGGCCTCAACGGCGCGGGCAAGACCACGCTGCTGCGGCTGCTCGCCGGCGTCGAAAAGCCGGACACCGGCGAGGTAATCCCAGGTCACGGGCTAAGACTCGGCTATTACGCGCAGGAGCACGAGACCCTGGACACCGAGCGGTCGCTTATCGAGAACATGCGCACCGCCGCGCCCGACCTCACCGACACCGAGCAGCGGAAAGTCCTCGGCTCTTTCCTCTTCTCCGGAGAGGATGTCGATAAGCCGGTCGGCGTTCTTTCCGGCGGGGAGAAGACGCGACTGGCATTGGCGATTCTTGTTGTCTCTGGGGCGAATGTGCTGCTGCTGGACGAGCCGACAAACAACCTGGACCCGGCGAGCCGCGAGGAGATCCTCGCGGCCCTCGCGGGCTACCGCGGCGCCATTGTGCTGGTCACCCACGACGAGGGCGCGGTCGACGCGCTTTCGCCGCAGCGGGTGATTGTGCTCCCGGAGGGAACAGAAGACACCTGGTCGGCCGATTTCGCCGACCTGGTCGCCCTAGCCTGAACGGGCGCTATTTTCGCATCTGTTTGGCTAAGCCGGACTATCCCCGTCGATGCGGGTGGCCAACGACGCCCCGATAGGTGATCATTGCGATAGGGGATGTAACGCAATGAGTGCTGTACCTTACGGGAGGTAAAGGTGGCCGAATCGACGACGCTCAGAAAAGGCACCCGGGTGACCGGGGAAGACCGCAACAAGCTCGCGACCGACCTCAAGGAGCGCTATGACGCCGGCGAGTCCATCCGCTCCCTCGCGACCGCGACCGGCCGGTCGTACGGGTTCATCCACCGCATCCTCACCGAAACCGGCGTCGCCCTGCGCGGCCGGGGCGGTGCCACCAGGAAATAAGGCCATAAGAGAATAAGGCCACCGAGGTCGAAGGGGCACCAGGGGGCGGCTGTTCGCCTGGCGGAAAACCATGGCGTTGTGGTTCGCATTGCGAACTACCATGGCGAGCGTGATGGCGCACGGACCAGGTGGATTCATGATGGTGCGCGGGTTCCGCATGGACCCGGCGGTCACCAAGCAGAAGCTCAAGCCAGGAACGATCAAGCGGATCGCAGGCTATGCCAAGCCGTACCGCGTCCAGCTGTCTATTTATCTCTTCGCGACGGCGATCGACGCGGCGATCACGGTGGTCAACCCGCTGCTGCTGCGCCAGCTCATCGACAACGGCATCATCGCCCGCGATGAGGGCGTGGTCATCGCGGTGGCGCTGACCGTCGCGGGGGTCACGCTGTTCGACGCGTTCCTCGGCGTGGTCAACCGCTACTTCTCCTCGCGGATCGGCGAGGGACTCATCTACGACCTGCGCACCCAGGTGTTCGATCACGTGCAGCGGCAGCCGCTGGCGTTCTTCACCCGCGCGCAGACCGGATCGCTGGTCAGCAGGCTGGACGGCGACGTGGTCGGCGCGCAGCAGGCGATCGTGGGCGTGATGTCCAGCGTCCTGTCCAACGTCTTGTCGCTGGTCGTCATCCTGATCACGCTGTTCTACCTCTCCTGGGTGGTCAGCCTGATCGGGCTGGTGCTGATCCCGCTGTTCATCTTCCCCGCGCGCAGGCTCGGCCGCCGCCTGCAGCGCCTGTCGCGGGAGGCCATGCAGCTCAACGCGGAGATGGGCTCCACGATGACCGAGCGGTTCAACGTGGCGGGCGCGATGCTCGCCAAGCTGTACGGCCGCCCGCGCGCGGAGTCGGAGCTGTTCGCCGCCAAAGCGTTCAAGGTCCGCGAGATCGGCGTCACCAGGGACATGTACGGGTCGGTGTTCATGATCGCGATCACGCTGCTCACCGGGCTGTTCACCGCCGTCGTCTACGGCGTCGGCGGCAGCCTCGTGGTCAACGGCGCGTTCCAGTTCGGCACGCTGGTCGCGCTGTCGCAGCTGCTCGCCCGCGTCTACGGCCCGATCGGTTCGCTGTCGAACGTCCAGATCCAGGTCATGACCGCGCTCGTCAGCTTCGACCGGGTCTTCGAGGTGCTCGACCTCGAGCCGCTGATCAAGGAGAAGCCGGACGCGGCGGTCCTCACCGCCCGCGACCCGAGCGGGACCGCGCCGGCCATCGAGTTCGACCGGGTGTCGTTCCGCTACCCGACCGCTTCCGAGGTGTCGCTCGCGTCGCTGGAGTCGATCGCGCTCAAGCAGCCCGAGCGCACCGACGCCGCCGCCGGGGTGCTGCACGAGGTGTCGTTCACCGCCCCGGCGGGCAAGCTCACCGCCCTCGTCGGCCCGTCCGGCGCGGGCAAGACCACGATCACCCAGCTCGTCTCCCGGATGTACGACCCGAACGACGGCGCCGTCCGCATCGGCGGCCACGATATCCGCGACGTCACGCTCGACTCGCTGCACGACGTCGTCGGCGTGGTCACCCAGGACGCGCACCTGTTCCACGACACGATCCGCGCCAACCTGCTGTACGCCCGCCCGTCCGCGACCGAGCGCGAGATCGTCGACGCCTGCAAGGCGGCGCAGATCTGGGACCTGGTCGCCGTGCTGCCCGACGGCCTCGACACGATCGTCGGCGACCGCGGCTACCGGCTGTCCGGCGGCGAGAAGCAGCGCGTCGCCCTCGCCCGCCTGCTGCTCAAGGCGCCGTCGATCGTGGTGCTCGACGAGGCGACCGCGCACCTGGACTCCGAGTCCGAGTTCGCCGTCCAGCAGGCCCTGTCGGTCGCCCTCGAAGAGCGGACGTCGCTGGTCATCGCCCACCGGCTGTCGACCGTCCGCGAGGCTGACCAGATCCTCGTGATCGAGTCGGGCCAGGTCGCCGAGACCGGCACCCACGAGGAGCTGCTCGCGGCCGGCGGCCTGTACGCGGACCTGTACCTGACCCAGTTCAAGAGCCAGGAAAACCAAGAGCACTATTCCGAACGGATGCGTGGCCCCGCCCGGTAGCCCTACTTGTACCCGAGGCGACGCAGTTCCTCGCCCGCGACCTTCTCGATGTCGGCCAGCTGGCCGTAGGACAGCGTGCGCCGCCACTCGTTGTGCTCGAGCTTGGCGCGCCTGGTCGACGGGGTGACCGGGGCGGCGACCTTCGCGCCGGTGAACTCGCCGAGCATCGCCGCGGCCGCGCCCGGGCTGCGGGCGATGTCCTCGTAGCGGAGCGTCTTGAGCTGGTCGTCAGGCAGCGCGCGGCGCAGCCGGGCGGCGATCCTGATCGCGCCGCGCCAGCGCATCGCGCACTTGCCCGCGTCCGACAGGGACGGCCACTTCAGGCGGTCCGATTCGTCTTCCACCCCGTAGAACGGGTTGGGGAACTCGGTCTCGATGTTGACCACGCTCGGCCGGAACCAGGACATCGCCACCTGATCTTTGAGCATCGCCGCCACGGTGTCCCTGCCGTCCCGCACGACCTGGACGATCAGTGCGTCGGGAAACGCCGCGACCAGCGCCTCGGCGCAGTAGGTGAGGTCCGGGCTCGCGTCACCGAACCGGGACAGCCCGCGCTGCTCCGCGCACGGCCCGACCTCCGCCTCGCGCAGCCCCGCCGCCGAGCGGCACTGCGGCGTGCACTTGATGCAGCTCGCCGGGCCGATCTGCCAGCCCTGCGCGAACGCGTCGCGCATGACAGCGGCCGCCGCCTCGCCGCGGCCGCTGTGCAGTGACGGCCGCCGGGCGAAACCGTAGACAGCCTGCAGCACGATCTGCTGCCCGATGGTCACGTGGAACCCCGGGGAGATCTTGAGCGCCCGGCCAACCGACTCCGCGCCGGAATGCGGCGCGCCGATCACGAAGACCGGCTGGGTCACGTTGCGGGCGTTGACGATGAGAATGTGGCGCGGGGGCATCAATCGTGTTATCGGGGCGGGCCTGCGGAGGCAAGGGAGTGGCGGGTCAGGGGGCGGAGCGGACGCGCCGTCTGGCGCGGCCGGGCGTTCGGTCTCCCCAGTACCGTACTCTGTGCGGCGACCACATAAGCTATCTCCGTGCGAGTACTACCGCGTGTCGTGAGCAGGCCCGCTTTGACCCGGCTCGGCGTGCTTTGCCTGGCCGGCGCCGCCTGCTGCGTAGGCGTGACCGGGTGCGCGCAGTTCAACAAGGCCCTTGGCCAGCAGCAGGCGACGATCTACTTCCAGACGAATACGCCGGTCTCGTTCAAGCTCAAGGTCCGCGCCGCCTGCGACCACCTGCCGCACGTGAAGGCCACCCCGATCGCGACCAGCGTGCCGCTGGCGTCCGCGGTGGACGTCGTGACCTACAACACGACCGGCGCGGGCGTGGCGGACATCGCCCGCCTCGAGATGTGCGTGGACAAGTTCGCCCCGCAGGTCCAGGGCGTCAACGTCACCGACTCTTCCGACAATAGCTAGCGGTACTGCCCGCGGGGAACAACCTCTGCACCCCTTGTTTCGTTAGGGCTTCGCCCCGCTCGTTACGGCGTTGCTGCCTATTTCCTACTTTCTTGGTCTGATATATAGTAGTTTCTTAATCTAGTTAACCGATAGGGAATGGAAACTTAATGCGCAGCATCCTGGCCGGTGCCGCCGCCCTGGTCGGCGGCACCCTCCTCGTCGCTGGCTGCTCATCGGGCGGCTCCTCTTCTTCCGCCGCCGGCACGGGCTCGGCGGCCGCCTCGTCGCCGGTGACCGTGCGCCTCGGCTACCTGGCGAACATCACGCACGCGCCCGCGCTGATCGCGGTCAAGAACGGCTACTTCACCAAGGAACTCGGCTCCGCCGGCACGGTGAAGACCTCGACGTTCAGCAGCGGCACCCAGGAGACGACCGCGATCCTGGCCGGCCAGCTTGACGCCGCCTACGTGGGGCCGAACCCGGCGATCAACGCCTGGCAGAAGTCGAACGGCACCGCGATCAAGATCGTCTCGGGCGCGGCGACCGGCGGGGCCTCTATCGTCGTGAAGCCGTCCATCACCTCCGCCGCGCAACTCAAGGGGCAGTCCGTGGCCACCCCGTCGCTCGGCAACACCCAGGACGTGGCGGTGCGCTACTGGCTCAAGCAGCAGGGGCTGACCACCAGCACGACCGGCGGCGGCGACGTCGCGATCAAGCCGACGGCGCCGAACTCGGCCGCCGTGCTCGAGTTCAAGTCCGGCCAGCTCGCCGGCGCCTCCGAGCCGTCGCCCTACGACGTCGAGATGGTGCAGGACGGCGGGAAGGTGCTGCTGTCCGAGCCGGGCGTGACGACCGTGCTGATGGTCACCCAGTCGTTCCTGTCCGCTCACCCGGGCATCGTCAGCGACCTGCTGAAGGCGAACCTCGACGCGCTGAACTACATCAAGTCAAGCCCGGACAAGGCCGAGCAGGTCGCCAACGACGAGCTCGCCGCCTACACCGGCAAGCCGCTGTCGCCGGCGGTGCTCGATCCGGCGTTCAAGGAGATCACGTTCACCGCCGACCCGGACGCGGCCTCGCTGACCCAGGACGCGCAGCAGGCCACCGCGGTCGGCCTGCTCAAGTCGGTCGACCTGAAGGGAATCTTCGACCTGACCCCGCTCAACTCGCTCCTCAGCGCGGCCGAGCAGCCGACGGTCAGCGCCGGATAGTCCCATGACCACGACGGCGGTAACGGAGATCGCGGCGGTCAGCCTGGCCGGGGTCTCCAAGGTGTACGGGCGCGGCGGCTCCGCCGTCCGCGCCCTCGGCCAGGTGTCGCTCACCACCGCGCCTGGTGAGTTCACCTGCCTCATCGGCGCGTCCGGCTGCGGCAAGTCCACGCTGCTTTCGCTCGTCGCCGGGCTCGACCGGCCGACCGGCGGCGAGATCACGGTCAACGGCCGGGTCGCGCTGATGTTCCAGGAGCCGGGCCTGTTCCCGTGGCTGACCGCGGCGGGCAACGTGGAGCTCGCGCTCCGGGCGCGCAAGGTGCCAAGGACCGAGCGGAAGGCGCGGACCCTCGAACTGCTCGACGCGGTCCAGCTCGGCGGGTTCGGCGGCAAGCGGCCGCACGAGCTGTCCGGCGGCATGCGCCAGCGGGTCGCGCTCGCCCGCGCCCTCGCCCAGGACGCGGACGTGCTGCTGATGGACGAGCCGTTCGGCGCGCTCGACGCGATGACCCGCGACCTGCTGCACGACGAGCTCGACCGGGTCCGCGAGCGGGTCGGCCGGCCGCTCACCGTCCTGTTCGTCACGCACAACGTCCGCGAGGCGGTCCGGCTCGGCGACCGGGTCGTCCTGCTGTCGAGCCGGCCCGGCCGGGTCATCGAGGAGTACCCGGTCCCGGTCGAGCGCCCGCGGCGGATCGACTCCGCTCCGGTCGCCGAGCTGGCGAGCGTGATCACCGACCGGCTGCGCGAGGAGGTAAGCCGCCATGGCCGCTGACACGACACTGGCCGGGCTCGACGCGCTCGACGTCACCGACCGCGCGGGCGCGGGCGCTCGCGAGCGCGCCGCGCGCCTCTGGGCGGCGGCCTGGCCCAAGCTGGCCGCCATCGCCCTGGTCGGGGTCGTCTGGGAGCTGGTCCACCGGTCCGGCTGGAAGAAGTTCGTCCTGCCCGGGCCCGGTGTCACCCTGTCCAACCTGTGGCAGCAGGCGCAGACGGGCCTGCTGTGGCACGCGATCGGCACGACGCTCGAACGCGCCGTCAGCGGCTACGCGGTGGCCCTGGTCATCGGCACGGTGGCGGGCATCCTCGTGGCCCGCATCGCGCCGCTGCGCGCCGCTATCGGCTCGCTTATCACCGGCCTGCAGACGATGCCGTCGCTCGCGTGGTTCCCGTTCGCGATCATCCTGTTCGGCACGACGACGCAGACGGCGATCTTGTTCGTGGTGATCCTCGCCGCCGCGCCGTCGATCGCTAACGGCGTGATCGCCGGCGTGGACTACACACCGCCGCTGCTGCTCAAGGCGGGCACGATGATGGGCCTGCGTCGGCTCGCCCTGTACCGGCACCTGATCCTGCCCGCGTCGCTGCCCACGTTCGTCGGCGGCATGAAGCAGGCGTGGGCGTTCGCCTGGCACGCCCTGATGGCCGGCGAACTGCTCGTCCTCATCGCCAACGAGCCCTCGCTGGGCGTGCTGCTGTCCGCCGACCAGGACCAGACCGACATGCCGTCCACGATCGCGATCATGATCGTGATCCTGATCCTCGGCATCGCCGTCGACGCCGGCTTCGGCGTGGCGAACCGGGCGATCAGGAAGCGGTGGGGACTTAGTTAACAGTTTCGTAGGTACTTGTGCGGAAATCCGCCTTCGGGTCACGGTCATCACCGGTAGCCTAATTACGAACGAACTACATCTGTGTAACTTAGGCCCGTTATCTCGTGACCTGCGGGGGATGGAGCAGATGGAACACATGGGTATGGGAACGCGTGCCACCGACCCGGAGCTGGACGAGGCCCTGACGCGGGCCATCCGCCAGCTCATCGCCGAGGCGATCGAAGCGGGCGAGGGAGATTCACCGTCGGCTGCGGCTTAGCCGCAGACGGGGGACGGGGCACTGACGATGGGAACGGCCTGGGCCGGGGACACCCCCGGCCCAGGCCGTTCCGTTTCGTGAACTGGCCGACGCGGGCCGCCCGGCCCGCGTACGCGAGCACCCCGGCCGCCGCGGCCGCAGCCGCCAGCCCGCTGATAACAGCAAGAAGCGCGCCGTACCCATCCACTATCTTCCCCCAGTGGCGCTCAAGGGTAGATAACAGCAAGAAGCGCTTGCGCTTAACGGGCAGGTCGGCGGTCACTCGCCCATGGGGCCGCCGGCCAGCTCGGAGATGATGTCCAGGTGGCCCAGGTGGCGGGCGTACTCCTGGAGCAGGTGGAACAGGATCCGTTCCAGCGTGGCGGGCGGTTCGCCGTCCCAGCGGTCGCCGGGCTTGCCCGCCTCGCTGAGGTCGTGCGCGGCGATGATCTTGCCGGTGCGCTCCGCCTGGGCGTCCAGGGCGGTGAGCAAGTCCTCGAGGGTCTCTTCCGGCGCGACGTACCAGCGGCCGTCCCGCCGGTCGCCCCACGGGTCGGCGACGTCGCGGCCCTCGAATCCCCACTCAAGCCAGCGCATCTCGACGAACGTCAGGTGCTTGAGCAGTTCGATCGGTGTCCAGCCGGACAGCAGCCGGCTGTGGCGCAGCTCCTGCTCGGGCAGCCCGCGCAGCTTCGCGGCGAGCCGGTCACGGAAGTACTCGAGATAGCGGCTGAACACCTCGGCGCGCGACCCGGCCGGCGCGGTCGGTTCGGGAAACGGGACGGTCATGCACGCCAGGCTAGTCCCCGGGCAGCCGGGCAAGCGCCGGGTGACGGGTTTTCGCTACGTGACGGCGACCAGGAAGTCTTCCCCGGTCGACATGCGCAGGCCGTCCGGCCGTCCGGCGAAGTACCGGTCGTTGAGGTCGCGTCCCGACACGTGCCGCACGTCGCTGAAGCCGGCGGCCCTGGCCAGGTCAAGGAACTCCTCCGGGCGGAAGAAGCTGATGAACGGGGTACCTGACGACCTGGCGCCGTTCTCGGACATCACCCAGCCCTGGCGGTCTCGCTCGTCGACCAGGTTGAGCGGGAGCAGGAACGTCATCGCGACCGTGGAACCGGGCGCGAGAGCCGCGAGTTCGCGAAGCGTCGCCAGGTTCGCCTCCCTGGTCAGGTACATGCTCACGCCGGTGGACGCCACCACCGCCGGCTGCGCGGCGTCGAACCCGGCCTTCGCGACCTCCTGCTGCCAGGACGCGCCTTCCTCGAAGTCCACCGGGACCAGGCGCAGCCA
>Ga0070681_10003534_pt1 | contig 14648 bp, 15 predicted proteins | sample KBSC83BmetaG_FD_65650 | JGI IMG/M metagenome (GOLD analysis project Ga0070681, IMG submission 65650) | Corn rhizosphere microbial communities from Kellogg Biological Station, Michigan, USA - KBS C8-3B metaG | ecosystem: Host-associated > Plants > Roots > Rhizosphere | place: USA: Michigan... | reverse complement strand
CCGAAGCCGCCGCGGCGCAGCGCGCCCTCCGGAATCTTCGGCGCGCTCGTGCGGCCGGCGAGCGAGGTGGTGACGCGCAGCCGCTCGACGAAACGCGCATGGGCGGCGTCTGCGAGCGCGCGCGCTTCGGCCGTGCCGCCGAGGATCAGCAAATGCAGGGTCTCACGCGCCTTCATGCGCGAGAAGCTCTCCCCTCCGGCCGAAGATCGCGACATCGACCGCAATGCCGCCCGCCAAGCTCGCCAGCGCCACGGCGCGCGCCTCGCGCGCGATCGAGGCGGCGAGAGGAAGGGCGAAATCCGCTGCGGCGGCGTCCAAAATCGCGCCCGCGCTCTCCGCTTCCGCCGCGCGTGCGACAAGCGCCGCGGGAGCGCCGAGCGCGTCGAGCCTCCGCGCGAGCGCGCCGCTATCGAACCGGCTGCGCGATGAATGAAGATCGAGATGGCCTTGCGCAAGCTTGGCGAACTTGCCGAAACCGCCGGCCAAGGTGAGACGCGGCACCGGATGACGGCGGAGATATTTGAGCGTGCCGCCGACGAAATCGCCCATATCGATCAGCGCTAGCTCGGGAAGATTGCACAGTTGCTGGACCGCTTTTTCGGAGGTGGTGCCGGTGGAGGCGGCGATATGCAGGGTGCCGGCGGCACGCGCGACATCGATGCCGCGATGGATCGAATGGATCCAGGCCGAGCAGGAATAGGGGATGACGATGCCGGTTGTGCCGAGAATCGACAGCCCGCCGAGAATGCCGAGCCGCGCGTTCAAGGTCTTCGCCGCGAGCGCCGCGCCGCCGGGGATCGAGAGGGTGACGATCGCGTCGGCTTGCGGCTTGCCGCAGGCGCGCGCGACCGCGGCCAAGGCTTCGCCGATGAGCGCGCGCGGAGCGGGATTGATGGCCGGCTCGCCGACGGCAAGCGGCAGGCCGGGGCGGGTCACCGTGCCGACGCCTTCGCCGGCGCGAAACGCGACGCCGGTGCCTTCGTCGGCTTGCGACACTTCGGCGATGACCAGCGCGCCGTGGGTAACGTCGGGATCATCGCCCGCATCCTTGACGATGCCGGCGCGCGCCATCGCCGCGCCGAGCTCCTTGACGGCGAGAGGGAATTGCGGCTCGAGCCCGCCGGGCAGGGTGATCGAAACCGGGTCGGGGAAATCGCCCGTCAGCAGCGCCGCATAGGCGGCGCGCGAAGCGGCCGCCGCGCAGGCGCCGGTGCTCCAGCCGCGCCGCAACGCTCTCTTTGTCTCTCGCGCCATGCCGGCGAATTCTATGGTGCCGGACGGGCGGCGGCTACACCGGCGAAAAGCGGCGGTGTAGGCTGACGGGGATGAGCCGCTTGTCCAATACGCGCGCGTCTTTTGCGCCGCCCGATTTCCTGCCTGGCACGGTCTGGCTGGTTGGCGCCGGGCCGGGCGATCCCGGCCTGTTGACGCTGCTCGCGCTCCATGCGCTGAAGACGGCCGACATCGTCGTCTATGACGCGCTGGTCAGCGACGCGATTCTCCGCCTCGCGCGGCCGGAAGCGGCGAAGGAGCATGCCGGCAAGCGCGGCGGCAAGCCGTCGCCGCTGCAGCCCGATATTTCGCTGCGCCTCGTCGAGCTCGCGCGCGGCGGCAAGCGGGTGCTGCGTCTCAAGGGCGGCGATCCCTTCGTCTTCGGCCGCGGCGGCGAGGAAGGTTTCGCGCTGGCCGCGGCGCATATCCCGTTCCGCATCGTGCCGGGAATTACCGCCGGCATCGGCGGCCTCGCCTATGCCGGGATTCCGGCAACGCATCGCGACACCAACTCGGCGATCGCCTTCGTCACCGGCCAGGGCAGTGGCGGGGCCTTGCCCGACACCGTCGATTGGGAGTCGCTGTCGCGCGGCGCGCCGGTTCTTGTCATCTACATGGCGTTGAAGAATCTCGACACGATCGCGGCGCGGCTCATCGCCGCGGGCCGCGCGCGCACCGAGCCGGCCGCGATCATCAGCAAGGCGACCTTGCCCGAGCAGCGCGTCGTCGAAACGACGCTCGGCGCTGCTGCGGCCGATGCTGCCGCGGCGGGGATCGAGCCGCCCGCGGTTATCGCGGTGGGGCCGGTGGTGCGCTTGCGGCGCGAGCTGAACTGGATCGATGCGCTCGCCGCCAGCGCGCTGATGCCGCCGCGCTAACGGCTTTATGACTGGAAAGCCGCACGCGCCCGGCCTATATCCGGGCCATGTCGGATGCCGCCCGCCGCGGGCTGTTTATTTTCCTCGCTGCGCTTTTGATCATTATCGGCGGCGTCGTTTACGAGCAGTACTGGCTCGGCGGCGCGGAGAATGCGACGCCCGCCGTTGGCGGCCCCTTCGCCTTGGTCGATCAGAACGGGGTCGCGCGGCGCGACACGGATTTCCGCGGCAAGGTGATGCTGATCTATTTCGGCTACACCTATTGCCCCGATGCCTGTCCGACGACCTTGCAGGCGATCACCAACACGCTCGACCTCCTCGGCAAGGACGCGGCGAAAGTCCAGCCGCTTTTCATCTCCGTCGATCCGGCGCGCGACACCCAAGAACAGCTTCGCGCCTATGCGGCGAATTTCCATTCCGGCATTCTTTATCTCACCGGCGCGCCGGAGGAGCTGAAAAAGGTGGAACGCGAATTCCATGTCTATGTCGCCAAAGTGCCGCAATCGGGTAGCGATGATTATCTCATCGATCACAGCTCGATCATCTATGTCATGGGATCCGACGGGCGTTATCTCGGCCAGATGCCGACAGGCTTGCCGCCGAAGGTCATGGCCGCGACCGTCGAGCGCTATCTGTGACGGACTCTTTGCCGGCCTAGCGCCATGAACGGGCTCATCATCGCCGCGCCGCGCTCGGACAGCGGCAAGACGGTGGTGACGCTCGGGCTTCTGCGGGCGCTGCGCCAGCGCGGGCTGCGCGTTGCCGCGGCCAAGGTCGGACCCGATTACATCGATCCCACCTATCTCGCCGCCGCGTGCGGCGGGACTTGCGCCAATCTCGATCCCTGGGCGATGCGGCGCGCGACCATTGCCGCCGAGCTTGCCGCGCTCGGTGAGGCGGCCGATCTTGTCCTGTGCGAAGGGGTGATGGGCCTCTTCGACGGCGCTGGTGCCGAGGGCACGGGCTCGACCGCCGATTTGGCGGCGCTCACCGGGTGGCCGGTGATCCTCGTCCTCGATCTTGCCGGGCAGGCCCAGTCGGCCGCGGCGCTCGTCGAGGGCTTCGCGCGGCACCGTTCCGACGTGAAGCTCGCGGGCGTAATCTTCAACCGCGTCGGCGGCGAGCGGCACGTTGCTTTGGCCGCAGCGGCGCTTGGCCGCGCCGTGCCGGCGATCCAGCCGCTCGGCGCTTTGCCGCGCGATGCGGGACTGGCGCTGCCCTCGCGGCATCTTGGTCTCGTTCCCGCCGGCGAGCAGGCGCGGCTCGATGCGTTTCTCGATGCGGCCGCCTCGCGCATTGAAGCGTCGGTCAATCTCGATGCGGTGACGGCACTGGCGCGGGCTTCCTCGCTCGAGGAAGATGCCGCCGGTCCTGCCTTGCCGCCCTTGGGCCAGTCCATTGCCGTTGCGCGCGACGCGGCCTTTGCCTTTGTTTATCCAGGCGTGCTGCGCGGCTGGCGCGATGCCGGCGCTTCGCTCGCATTCTTCGCGCCGCTTGCGGACGAGGCGCCTCCCGCCGCCTGCGATGCGGTTTATCTGCCGGGCGGCTATCCCGAGCTTCATGCCGCGCGCCTCGCCGGCAATCGCTGCTTCATCGAGGGGCTGCGTGCCGCGGCGCGGCGCGGCGCCACTCTCTATGGCGAATGCGGCGGCTATATGGTCCTCGGGCAACGACTCATCGACGGCGATGGCGCGTCGCACGAGATGGCGGGGCTATTGCCGCTCGCGACCAGCTTTGCCGCGCGCAAGCTGCATCTCGGCTATCGCGCCGTGTCCCTGATGGAGGGGACGCCGCTCGGCGCGCTCGGCGCGCGCTTTCGTGGTCACGAATTCCACTACGCGCGCATCATCGGCGAAGGCGAGGGCGCGCCGCTCTTTCGCGTGGCCGATGCCGAGGGCGCGGCTTTGCCGGAGGCGGGCCGGATCAACGGCAAGGTGATGGGATCCTTCATCCACCTCATCGATCGCGCGGGCCCCTGACGCGACGAAAATTTTGGCAGCCACGCCGAGTTCCGGTACACTTTGCCGCGTGGCAGACGCGTCATCCGGATTCTCTTCTTTTCCGACGAGCTGGTCCTATGCGGGCGGCGAAGTGGCGGTGCGGCTGCGTCCGCATCCGCGCGCGCGGCGCTTGGCGCTGCGCATCGACGCGACCGGCGAGGCGATCGAGCTGGTTTTGCCGCGCCGCGGCTCGCGCGGCGAAGCGTTGCGCTTTCTCGAGGCCAATCGCGCCTGGCTCGACAAGCGCCTCTGCGCTCTGCCGCCGCGCACCGCCTTCGAGGCGGGAGCCGTCATTCCGGTGCTCGATCGCCCGCATGTCATTCGCCATGTCGGTCCGGTGCGCGGCCGCGGTCCGGTCTGGCTCGAAGCCGGGGCGATCTGCGTTTCGGGCGATCCTGCCTTTCTCGCCCGGCGCGTGCGCGATTTCCTGCGCGCGCGGGCGAAGCACGAGCTGAGCCGGCGCGCCGAAGCGCTGGCGCAATCGATCGGCCATAAGGTGACGCGCGTCGGCGTGCGCGACACGACGACGCGGTGGGGAAGCTGCGCGCGCACCGGCAGCCTCTCCTTCTCCTGGCGTCTGATCTTCGCGCCCGAGGCGGTAGTCGACTACGTCGTGGCGCATGAGGTCGCGCATCTTGCAGAGATGAATCACGGGCCGCGCTTCTGGCGCTTGGTCGACCGGCTTCACCCGACGCCCAAGGCGCAGCGTCTTTGGCTGAACCGCAACCGCGCGCGGCTGATGCGCATCGGTTGAGGCGGCGCGCTACCGCGCGCGCGCGGCGGCGACGTTCTCCGCCGACCCCAAACCGAAACGCCGGTCGAGCCAAAGCAGCAGCACGAGGCTCGGCAGGCAGATGACCGTTGCCAGCAGGAAGAACGGCCCCCAATCGATGTGATCGACGAGCCAGCCGCTTGGCGCCGCGAGCACGCGGGCGGGAACCGCGGCGAGCGAGGAGAAGAGTGCGTATTGGGTCGCGGTGAAAGCGGCGCTGCAGAGACTAGAGAGATAGGCAACGAAAGCGGCCGAGGCCATGCCGCCGGTGAAATTCTCGCCGAAGATGGAGAGCGCCAGCATCGGGTTGCTCCGCCCGGACGAGAGCAGCGCGATATAGAGCAGATTGGAGAGCATCTGCAGCACGCCGCCCAGGAGCAGCGCGCGCATGATGCCGAGGCGGGCGACGGCAAGCCCGCCGGCCGCGACGCCCGACAAGGTCGCGGTAAGGCCCACGAGCTTGCCGAGATCGCCGACATCGACCTTGCTGAAACCGAGCTCCTGATAGAGCGGACTCGACATCGCTCCCGCCATCGCCTCGCCGAGCTTGTAGAGGACAATGAAGCACAGAATGGCGAGCCAGCCGCGACGCTGCATGAAATCGGCAAAGGGATCGATTACCGACTGGCGCAGCCAGATCCGGAGCCGGTCGCCGCGGCTTCTCGCCCCTGCCGCGGGCAACAAACTCGCTGCGACCGCCGGCTCGCGCGTCATCAGAACGCTGATAACGCCGACGAGCATCAGCGCCGCCATGATCGTATAGGCGAAGTGCCAACCGCCGAGATAGGCCGCGTTGAAGGCGCCGGTGCTGGCGGCGAGCGTGCCGAGCCGGTAGCCCCATTGCGTTGCGGCGGCACCTGCGCCCTGCTCCTCGGGCTTCAACAGCTCGATGCGGTAAGCATCGATGACGATGTCCTGGCTCGCCGAAAGGAAAGCGACGATGACCGCGAGACAGGCGGTGGTGCCAAGATGCGTTGCAGGATCGGTGCTGCCGAGGCCGAAGATCGCCGCCATGAGCGGCAGCTGGATGGCGATCGCCCAGCTCCGCCGGCGCCCCAGCCGCCGCGTCAGGATCGGGATCGGCAGCCGGTCGATGAAGGGCGACCACAGGAATTTGAAGCTGTAGGAAACGCCGACCAGCACAAAGAGCCCGATTGCGGTGCGCGATACCCCCGCCTCGCTGAGCCAGAAGGACAAGGTGCCGAAGACGAGCAGAAGCGGCAGGCCGCTCGAAAATCCCATGCAGAAGATCGCGAGGATGCGCCGGTCGCGATAAACCTTCAGCGATGCGAGCCAGGATCGCATCGGCCGCGCGGAATGCCTAGGGCTTGGCCTTCTCGGCGTCGGCCGCCACTTGCATGCGGATGATGTGATCGGGATCGCTCACCATCCCGTTCGGCCCAGAGCCGCGCTTGATGGCGTCGATATATTCCATGCCCGAGGTGACCTGGCCGAAGATCGTATATTTCCCGTCGAGAAAGGGCGCGGGCGCGAAGCAGATGAAGAACTGGCTGTCGGCGCTGTCCGGGTCCTGGGCGCGCGCCATGCCGACCGTGCCGCGCAAGAAATGCGCCTGGCTGAATTCCGCCGGCAGATTCTTGCCCGAGCCGCCGGTGCCGTCGCCGCGCGGATCGCCGGTCTGCGCCATGAAGCCGTCGATGACGCGATGGAAGCTAAGGCCGTCGTAAAAGCCGCGCCGCGTCAGCTCCTTGATCCGCGCCACCGTCTTGGGGGCGAGGTCGGGGCGCAACTCGATGACGACGCGGCCTTTCGGCACGTCGAGATAGAGCGTGTTTTCGAGATCGGCGGCGCTCACGGGACCTCCTGCATTGATGATGAAGCCGATCGCGAAAGCGACGACGAGGAAGGCTCGAAGCATGGCGCGATCCATAGCGGTGAAAAGGGCGGCGAAATCAGCGCGGCGACCTTAGCCCATCGCTGCGCACGAGGAAAGCCGCCCGCGCGCGCCGTCGCTATTCGGCGGGCAACGCCGTCTTGATCGCCGCGGCGAGCTCCGCCGCGGTGAAGGGTTTGCGCAGGATCGTCGCGTGGGGCGCGAAGCGGGCAATCGCATCGGTGTCGATCGAGCCGCTCATATAGATGATTTTGAGGCCGCGGCGGCGGCCTTCGGCCATCAGGCCGATCGACACCCCATGCGGCGTTCCGGGCGGAAGATTGACGTCCGCCAGCAGAAGATCGACCTCGTCGCTGCCTTCGATGACCGGCAGGGCAGTGACGAAGTCCCGCGCCATCGTCACGCGGAACCCCTCCGCCTCGAGCATGCGCCGCACCAGCCGCGCATAGGCATCGTCGTCTTCGACCACGAGGATGTGCTTCGGCGTCGCCGGCGAATCGGGCATCGTTCCGCCTCCTGGCCGCCGCTCGACGGCAAGCCAGCTGTCCAGCGTCCTGTCCTTCAAGTCTTGGGTGCCGTCGGGGTTGCGTCAAGCGCCGGCCCCAAAGCCGGCGCCGCCCGCCATCCCGGTCAGCCGGCTTCGGCCTTGCGGCTCTCGCGCTTGCGCTCGTTGGGATCGAGGAAGCGCTTCCTGAGACGGATCGATTTGGGCGTCACCTCGACCAGCTCGTCTTCGGCGATATAGGCGATCGCCTGCTCGAGCGTCATGAGGATGGGCGGCGTCAGGCGCACGGCCTCGTCGGCCGCCTTGGTGCGGATATTGGTGAGCTGCTTGCCCTTGGTGGGATTGACGTCGAGATCATTGCCGCGCGTATGCGCGCCGATGATCATGCCTTCATAGACCGGCGTGCCCGGGATGATGAACATCGGCCCGCGCTCTTCCAAATTCCACAGCGCATAGGCGACCGCCTCGCCATTGGCGGTCGAGATGAGGACGCCGTTGCGCCGGCTCTCGACCGGCCCGCGCCACGGCCCATAACCGTGGAAGAGACGGCTCATCACGCCGGTGCCGCGCGTGTCGGTCAAGAACTCGCCCAAATAGCCGATGAGGCCGCGGGTCGGCGCGAGGAAGACGAGGCGCAGCTTGCCGCCGCCGGTCGGCCGCATCTCCTGCATCTCGGCTTTGCGCAGCGACATTTTCTCGACGACGATCCCGGCATAGGGCTCATCGAGATCGATCACCACCTCTTCCATCGGCTCGAGCCGCTGGCCGGTGGCGGGATCGGTCTTGAAAAGGACGCGCGGGCGCGAGATCGCCAGCTCGAAGCCCTCGCGGCGCATGGTCTCGATGAGGACGCCCAATTGCAGCTCGCCGCGTCCCGAAACCTCGCTCGCATCGCGTTGCTCGCTTTCGCGCACATGGATCGCGACATTGCCCTCGGCCTCACGCTTGAGGCGCTCGACGATCATGCGCGAGGTGACCTTGCTGCCCTCGCGCCCGGCCAAGGGCGAATCATTGACCGAGAAGGTCATGGCGAGGGTCGGCGGATCGACCGGCATCGAGGGCAACGCCGCCTCGACCGCGGGATCGCAGATCGTGTCGGCGACGGTCGTCTCGGCGAGCCCGGCGATGGCGACGATATCGCCGGCTTCGGCCTCGTCGATCGGCCTGCGCTCGAGCCCGCGGAACGCCAGGAGCTTGGTCAGCCGCGCCGTCTCGATCGTCTTGTTGTCCCGCGACAGCGATTTGACCGGCATGTTGACGCGTGCGACGCCGCTATGGATGCGCCCGGTCAGGACGCGGCCGAGATAGGGATCGTTCTCGAGCGTCGTCACCAGCATCGCGAAAGGCGCGGCCGCATCGGCGACGGGCGGCGGCACGTGGCGCAGGATGAGATCGAACAGCGAGACCAGATCCTTGCGCGGCTCGTCCAGATCGGCGACTGCCCAGCCGGCGCGTCCCGAGGCGTAGAGCGTCGGGAAGTCGAGCTGCTCGTCGCTCGCATCGAGCGCCGCGAACAGGTCGAAAATCTCATTATGGACTTCGACCGGCCGCGCATCCGCGCGGTCGATCTTGTTGATGACGACGATCGGCTTCAAACCCTGGCGCAGCGCCTTGCCGACGACGAATTTCGTCTGCGGCATCGGGCCTTCGGCGGCGTCGACCAGCACCAGTACGCCGTCGACCATGCTGAGGATCCGCTCAACCTCGCCGCCGAAATCGGCATGGCCGGGGGTGTCGACGATGTTGATGCGCGTCTCGCGCCACTGCACCGAGGTGCATTTGGCGAGGATGGTGATGCCGCGCTCGCGCTCCAAATCGTTCGAATCGAGCGCGCGCTCCATCACCTGCTGGTTGGCGCGAAAGGCTCCGCTTTGCCGCAGCAATTGGTCGACCAGCGTGGTCTTGCCGTGGTCGACATGGGCGATAATGGCGATATTGCGTATATCCATCGCGGCGTCCGCGTCAGGCGAGCCCCGCCTTCGCCGCCAAATCCTTGAGCTTCACCTCCGGCCGCGCGCCGAAATGCGAGATGATCTCGGCGGCGCAGAGCGCGCCGAGCTTGGCGCAATGGGCGAAATCCTTGCCCCGGGTGTAGCCATAGAGAAAGCCGCTGGCGAAGAGGTCGCCGGCCCCGGTCGTGTCGACGACGCGCGCCACCGGCGCCGCGGGCACACTGACCTGGTCTTTGGCGGTGATGACGGTGGCGCCCTTCTCGCTGCGCGTCAGCACCGCGATCTCGGCCTCGCCGCGCACCGCATCGGCGGCCTTGGCGAAATCCTTGGTCTCATAGAGCGAGCAGATCTCCGCCTCATTGGCGAAGAGAATGTCGACATGGCCGCGGATGAGGTCGCGGAAATCGGCGCGGTGGCGATCGACGCAGAACGGGTCGGAGAGGGTGAGGCTCACTTTACGCCCGGCCTTGTGCGCGATCTCGCCGGCCTGGCGGAACGCCGCCTTGGCGAGCGGCCGATCGAAGAGATAGCCTTCGAGATAGGTGACTTGGGCGGCTTCGACCAAGCTGCGGTCGATATCGCCCGCTTGGAATTCGACCGAGGCACCCAAGAAGGTGTTCATGGTGCGCTGCGCGTCGGGCGTCACCAGGATGAGGCAGCGCGCCGTCGCCGGGCCGCCGTGGAGGGGCGCCGTCTCATAGCGCACGCCGGTCGCACGCAGATCATGCGCGAAGACCTTGCCGAGAAGATCGTCGGCCACCTTGCCGATATAGGCGGCCTTCCCGCCCAGCGAGGCGATGCCGGCGATGGTGTTGGCGGCCGAGCCGCCCGAGGCTTCGAGCCCCGACCCCATGCGCTCGTAAAGGGCGCGCGCCCGGTCTTCATCGATCAGGGCCATCGTGCCCTTGGCGAGCTTTTCCGCGGTAATGAAGGATTCGTCCGCCTGGGCGAGGACGTCGACAATCGCATTGCCGATGCCGACGACATCGATGGTGGGAGCCGCCATGGAGCCTTCCGGGGTCTGAATTGAGAATGCGCGGGAGTATAGGGAGGATTAACCGCGGAGCAAGCTTGGCGTTCCGCAAAGAGTCTCTTTATTTACCGTTCATTAAATGGTTTATTGCTAGAGGGGTGTACGGTTGAATCGCGCCCGGCAAGGGCGTCTCTAAGGTCGAAAGCATGGTTGGCTTGCTCGGACGGGTCGCCGCCCCCCTTGCGCTCATCGTGACGACAGCTCTGCTCGGCGCTTGCGCCGGGCCCGCCGTCGCGCCTGTTTCCTCGACGCAAGCGGCGCCCCTTGCCACGATCCCGGCCGCGGCGGTCGCGACCGTGCCGCTTGCGGAGCTCGGTGAGCTGAAAGGCATGCGGCGCCCCGAGATCGTCGCGCTGCTGGGCCAGCCCGAGCTGAAGCGCGACGAGCCGCCGGCCGAACTTTGGCAATACCGGACCACCGACTGCGTCCTCAATCTCTTCTTTTATCGCGAGGCCGGCGTCTATCGGCTCTTGAGCGCGGAAAGTTGGACGCGCGCCAGCGCGGCCAGCGCCGCTCCCGTTCCCTGCCGCGCTGCCGGCGCGCCCGTCGACGCCCACACGGCGCTCTGATCCGTCATCACCGCCTCAGGCGAGGCGCTGCTCGATCGCATCCCAGACGAGCTTCTCGATCGCCGAGCCGGTGAGGCGGTTGATTTCCTGAATCCCCGTCGGCGATGTGACGTTGATCTCGGTGAGGTAGTCGCCGATCACGTCGATGCCGACGAAGACCAGCCCTTGGTCGCGCAGACTCGGCCCGATCGCCGCGCAAATCTCGCGCTCGCGTCTGGTGAGCTTCGTCTTCAGGGCCTTGCCGCCGACATGGAGATTGGCGCGCGCCTCGCCCTTGGCCGGCACGCGCAGCACCGCGCCCACCGGCTCGCCATCGACGAGGATGATGCGCTTGTCGCCCCGGCGCACCTCCGGCAGGTAGCGCTGCACCACGATCGGCTCGCGGTAGAAGACGGCGAAGCTCTCGAGCAGCGCGTTGAAATTCTCGTCATCCGGCTTGATGCGAAAGACGCCGGCCCCGCCATTGCCGAAGAGCGGCTTCAGGATGATGTCGCTGTGGCGGCGGCGAAAGGCGAGGATGGCGTCGCGATCGCTCGAGACGAGGGTCGGCGGCATCAGCCCTGCGAAATGCGTCGCGAACAGCTTCTCGGGAGCGTTGCGCACTGCGGCGGGATCATTGACGACGAGGACCTTGCCGCTGATATGCTCCAGCACATGCGTTGCCGTGATATAGGCCATGTCGAAGGGCGGGTCCTGGCGCATCAGGATCACGTCCATCTTCGCCAAATCGAGCGTCTCGTAGGGGCCGAGCGTCGCAAAGCGCCGCGTCGCGCGCCGCACTTTGAGGCGGCGTGCCTTGGCGACCACCCGGCCGTCGATGAGGCTCAGATGGCGCGGCAGGTAATGATAGAGGCGATGGCCGCGCGCCTGCGCCTCGAGCGCCAGGACGAAGGTCGAATCCGCCACCACATTGATGGTCTCGATCGGATCCATCTGGATGGCGACGAGGCTCATTTGAGCGGCGTCACCTCGATCGTGTCGCGCGGGGTTGGCGCGGCCGCGGGCGAGAGCTGCTCCGGGGCCGAGCTGGCGCCCGATGAGGTGCCGGTGCTCGGCGGCGCCTGGCGGGCCGGCAGCTGATCGCCAACGCGGATGAAGGAGACGACGCGCGAGACATTGGCGAGGTTGCGCGCATAAGAGAGGACGCGGTCGCGCTCGCCCGAGGTGCGCGCATAGCCGAGGATAAAAACGATTCCGTTCAAGGTATGGACGGTGAAATTCGTCGAACGCACCTCGGAATCAGCGAGAAGCTGGGCGCGCAGCGTATTGCTGACGATGTTGTCGCGCGCATCCTGGGCGAGGTTGGTCGGCTGGCCGACTTGAACCTCGTTATTGACCTCTTTGACGCCATCGATATTGGCGGTGAGCTGTCCGGCCTTTTCCTTCCATTCCGCGCTCGGCACGATGCCGGTGATGAGGAGGCGCCCGTCATAGACGGTGGCGGTGAGGTCCCGTGCGAGGTCGGAATTGTAATCGGCCCAGTTCTTGTGCGCGACCGCGCCGATCGCCGCGTCCTGCGCCATCTGCTGCGGCGAGCGCTCCTGGGTCGCGAGGGTGTAGCCGCCAGCCGCCGCGCCGCCGACCGCGGCGACGACGCAACCGCCGAGCATCGCCGGCGCCGCCAGGGCGACGGCGAGATAGAACCACGCAGAGAGGCTTGAGCTTCGAGTCACGTTGACTGTCCTTCCCCTGACGCGCGCGAACTGTAGAGCATGATCTCGTGCGAGGGAATCGTTTGCTCCTACTCGACGCCCCAAGCCCCGACGAGATGGTGCGGCAGTCGGCGCGGCGCGACCAGCATCACATCGAAGCGCGGGGCGAGCCGGGCCAGATCGGGCCGGCCGGCGAGGAAATAGCCGAGCGCCCGGGCGATTCGCTGCCGCTGCCGCCCGGTTATCGCTTCGCTTGCCGCTGCCAGATCGTCCCGGGCCTTGACCTCGATCGCAACAAGCACGCTGCCGCGCCGGGCGATCAGGTCGATCTCGCCCACCGGCGTGCGAAAGCGCCGCGCGAGAATGCGATAGCCTTTGAGGCGCAGCTGCCAGAGACAGACGAGCTCGGCGCGGCCGCCACGCCGGAATGCCGCGCGGCGTCGCTCGCGGGTCACGTGCCACGTCCCGAAAGGGCAAGCGCCCGCTGATAGACGAGCCGCCGCGGCTGGCCGGTCGCGGCCGCCACGGCGGCGCTCGCATCCTTGACGCTCATCGTCGCGAGCGCCGCGCTCAAGCTCCGATCGAGCGCCGCCTCGTCGAGCGTTGCAGCGGCACCGCTTGCCGGCGGCGCGACCAGGACGACGATCTCGCCCTTGGGGGGGCCCGCCGCGCGGTAATGCGCCGCGAGCGCGGCGAGCGGCTGGCGGTGCACCTCTTCGTAAAGCTTGGTCAGCTCGCGCGCGACCGCGGCCGGGCGGTCGCCCAGACTCTCGGCCATATCGGCAAGGGAGGCGGCGAGGCGCGGCGCCGTCTCGAAGAAGATGAGCGTCGCTTGAACCGTCGCGAGCGCGGCGAGGCTCTTTTTGCGCGCCGCGCTTTTGGACGGCAGGAAGCCGGCGAAGAGGAACCGGTCCGAGGGGAGGCCCGACAGCAACAGCCCCGCCAGCGCCGCCGACGGGCCGGGCAACGCCGAGACCCGTATCCCGTCCGCCAGCGCTGCGCGCACCAGCTTCCAGCCGGGGTCGGAGACGAGCGGCGTGCCGGCATCGCTGATCAGCGCCACGACGGCGCCGGCTTTGAGGCGCTCCATCAGCTTCGGGCGCATGCGCTCGGCATTGTGCTCGTGATAGGCGGCGAGTGGCGCGGAAAGACCGAAATGCGCGAGAAGCTTCGCGCTGACGCGCGTGTCCTCGCAGGCGATGAGGTCGGCTACGGCGAGGAGATCGAGGGCGCGCAAGGTGACGTCGCGCAAATTGCCGATCGGCGTCGCGACGAGGTAGAGCCCCGGCTCGAACCGCGCCGCGCCGGCGACGAGCAGTTTACTTCGCGCCTGCGCCTCGATAGGCTTCGGCGCGCTCGCCTCGCCCTCTTCGGAGATCCCGCGTGACGATTTGCGTTCGCTGGCCCTTTGCGCGTCTTGCCGCCGCGGCATTGCTCCTCGTTTCTGCGCTGGCGCTCGGCTCGTGCGGAGAGATGAACTTACCGAGCGCCGCGCGGGGGCCGCAAGCGCGCTCGCCGGGCACCGAGTCGGCGCCCCCCGCGACCGCGGCGCCGCAGGTCGAAGCCCTGCCGCCGCTCTCGGCCGTGCCGGCGCAGAACCTCACCGGGCCGGGCAAGATCAACGTCGCGCTGCTGCTGCCGCTGTCGGGCCCGAGCGGCACGCTGGGACAGGCGATGCTCAATGCCGCGCAGATGGCGCTCTATGATCTGGGCGATGACCGGTTGGAGCTTTTGACGCGCGACACGCAGGGAAACCCGCGCGGCGCCGCCGCTGCTGCCCAAGCGGTGATCGCCAACGGCGCCCAGCTGATCCTCGGACCCTTGCTCGCGGGGGAGGTCGAAGCCGTGAAGCCGATCGCGAACAGTGCCAATGTTCCGGTGATCGCCTTCTCGACCGCGACGCAATTGGCCGGCGACGGCGTTTATCTCATGGGCTTCACGCCCAATCAGGAAATCCAGCGCATCACCGCCTATGCGCATGCGCATGGGCATGACCGCTTCGCCGTCTTCGCGCCGCGCGTGCCATATGGGCAAGTGGTCGCCGATGCGGTGCGCACGGCGGTGTCGGCGGCCGGCGCGAGTTTGGTGCGGGTCGAATTCTACGATCCCTCGCTGCGCGATATCGCCGGCGCCGTGCGCAGCTTCGCGGCCGAGGGCCAT
>Ga0070681_10003533_pt1 | contig 14648 bp, 15 predicted proteins | sample KBSC83BmetaG_FD_65650 | JGI IMG/M metagenome (GOLD analysis project Ga0070681, IMG submission 65650) | Corn rhizosphere microbial communities from Kellogg Biological Station, Michigan, USA - KBS C8-3B metaG | ecosystem: Host-associated > Plants > Roots > Rhizosphere | place: USA: Michigan... | reverse complement strand
GATGATGGCGCCCGGACGCATCCGTCATTCGGGACGCGGAGATCTTATCATCGGCGACCTTCCAGCCGCCGGACAAAAAAGCCCGGAAGAGCATGAATTGCAGACGATCGCCAGACTGTTCGCCCGTGCCGGCGTACCGTGCAGCGTCTCGCAGGACATCGAGGCCGATCTGTGGGTAAAGATGATCATGAATTGTGCTTACAATGCGATTTCTGCATTGGGACGTGCAAAATACGGCCGGGTAGTGCACAATCCATGGTCGCGCGACGTGATGACAAGAGTTACCGAAGAAGCCGTGGCAGTCGCCCGGGCGGCCGGAGTTAGATTACCGGAATCTGACATGAGCGCGGCGGTACTCAAGCTGGCTGAAACCATGAGCGAGGCGACATCTTCTACCGCTCAGGACATTGCACGCGGAAATCGTACCGAGATTGATTCCCTGAATGGATACATAGTGCGGCGGGGCACGCAATTAGGGGTTGCTACGACCGTGAATCAAACGCTTCATGCGCTGATGAAACTGCTGGAAGACTCCGCGATCGCGTGACGCCGAGCGTACGGCAGCCGAGCATCAGTAATAGGGCGCCTCCCACCAGGAACAGAGTCGCGGGTTCGGGAACATCGGAAGCCGTTGGACCATACGGAATTGGAACATCCGAGTCGTCCCCTGTATTGACCCCACCAGTCAGCGCGTACGTGATGCTGTCGTGGAACACTTCGTTAAATGGCTCTCCCATAAAAGTGCCTATCACCCGTATCTGAATGCCCGCGGCAGGATTGGCCAGATCGACGAAGTTGCTCGTATCGGCGGCATTCGGCGGGCCAGCCTCGTTATACACGCCTACCCCTCCCGGAGCTAAGACTGGAGGCGCCGCGGGGCCGCCAATAGCTGCAACGCAGCACAATTGGGGATTTTCCGGGCCGAAATCGAATGCCGTCCCGCTCGCCCAGCCGGTGATGAACACATGGTCAACGGTTACCGGAGCGGCATCCAGATTGGTGATTCGAACGCTGCCGCCGTCAGGGACGTCGCCTGAATGCGGCAATTCGAACAGGTATGCGGTTTCCACCGACAAAATCGGGCTGGGAATGGCCGGAGTGGCGCATACCAATAATACAAGAACGCCAAGGGAGTTGATTACCGTGCTTTTGCTCATTACTTTCCAGTCCTGTCCCCAGAGTGCGGCAAACCGTAGCGACTTCGGTTAAGCCGCGCGAGGTCCTGCCTCTTCTAACATACCGGCGGATGCCTATGGCTTCGGGGCTAATTGGACGATGGGGGAATATTGACTGGACGATCTGGTACGTGTCCCCGCAGCTGAGCGTACGAGGTCGTACGGAATACTTTCGGTGGCACTGCCATGAAGGGGAGATTTCTAAAATGTCCTTGTTAGCGATCCTCGAAACTCGATGCCGATCCAAAACTTCGACTTTTGCTCTGTGCAGTGGCGGACAGTTGCAATCCCCATTAGTCGCAATTCCTTACACTGGATCGAAACCACTGCTCCGACAAAAATGGGCGCCGGGGACGCGACCAACGCACCCGCACTACTCATGTCCATACCCTGGCACTCAAGTTGTACGTCGCGGCCCTTTGTGTCGTGCACACCCAACTGCATTCGGCACTTGATGGGTGACCGTGCGTATCGGCGGTCGTCCAGGTGGTTCGCAGCAATCGCCTGAGCGCGTGCGGAAGGCATCTTTCGCGTAAAGCTACATATAAACGATAACATCACTCTGCTTTCGGATGTCTTCCGCGTGAAGGGGCCCTTATCTGGCCCCTACGCAGAAGCTCAGTGAACCAATCTATCCGCGCGAGGAGAAGCGCGCGGCAGAGATGACGTTATCATATCTAGATAGCCGTTAAAACATTTTTACCGTTAACATTTAATGGTTCTGCTTAAAAACAATTACAGTAACAAAGCCGGGTTAGCTTGATCCGGCATTAACAAGGTGCGGCCTTCCCTGACACAAGTTAGCTAAAGTTAGTCTTGCCCTTGACCGATCGTAAACTTATTCTGGAATTAGGTAAAGCGCCCACATGGATGTTGTCATCATTACGGCAGGAGTTTGCTTCTTGCTGCTCGCGATCGGTTTTGCGGCGGTCTTCGCACGACTGATATCGCGGGATCGCATTATCCTGCCCGTCGAGGAATCCGACCCGATCTTTTCTCCCAGCAGGTACCGCGTGGTTGAACGACTACTGGCAGAAGCTGATCGACGTACGGTTGCGGCGCTCAATGATAAAAAGGCCGAAAAGAAGTTCCGCAAAGTGCGCGTGAAAATTTTCCGCGGATACATGGTGCAACTTTCCGAAGACTTCAATCGAACCTGTAAGGCGATCAAACTACTCATGATCACATCTGACGTCGACCGCTCTGCGTTGTCAGGTGCTATCTTGAGACAGCAATTTCAGTTTTCGATGAGCCTGCTGCGTATTGAAGTCGAGTTGTTTATTTACAGCCTCGGCTTGAATGGCATCGACACCAGCGGACTGATCGATTCGCTCGATACTTTGCGAAACCAGCTTCAGGGTTTGGTTGCCTGCGCAGAACCTTTAGGCGCATAGCTAGCAGTGTGAAGCTAGTACGCGTTGATTTCGCCAAAATGATGAACAGAGTTTTTCGAAACAGGCATGGCTGTTTTGAACTCCCGCGTTTCGCCGGGCTTTATATCCGTGCTATAGGCGTATGCTACGCCCTCGGGTAAACTCTCTGTGGGCCCGCGCCCTTTGGCAGTCAAGGTGTAATACTTCGCGCGGCGATTATTCTCCGACATGCCTTCCTTGGCGGAAATCCAGCCCTGCCTCACCAGCGGGCGCAAGGCCGGATAAAGCGAACCGTGCTCCACTTGCAAGACTTCCTCGGAGCCTCGTTCGATTGCCTGCGCAATGGCATGGCCGTGAGCCGCGTCATTGCCCAGCGGGCCGTCGGCTCGCTATACTCGAGTTACACTCGGAGCCGTAACTGAGCCGCGACCGTCAGGAAGCGGTCCTGCCAGTCTTTATTCAAGAGCTCCTAGAACAATCAGGGGGAATAATGCGATTCCGTTTTGCCGCCGGATTACTGCTCGTCGTCAGCCAGCTGGCCTTTGGCCAGGGGGCCGATGTCGAGATCCCTTATAAGAAGTTCGTTCTGAAGAACGGCCTCACGCTCATCGTGCACGAGGATCACAAAGCTCCCATCGTGGCGGTCAACGTGTGGTATCACGTCGGCTCGAAAAACGAGAGGCTCGGCAAAACGGGATTCGCCCACTTGTTCGAGCACCTGATGTTCGGCGGCAGCGAGCACCACAAGAGCCGCTATATCGAAGCGATGGAGCCGATCGGCGCGACGGACCTCAACGGCACCACCAATAACGATCGCACCAACTATTTCGAGAACGTACCCACACCGGCGCTGGATTACACGCTCTGGCTGGAGTCCGACCGGATGGGCCACATGCTGCCGGCCATCGATCAGAAAACTCTCGACCTGCAACGCGGCGTCGTGCAGAACGAGAAACGGCACGGGGAGAACCAACCCTACGGCATCACGGAGCAGTTGATCACGCAAAATACCTATCCCGCCGGCCATCCATACTCGTGGACAGTCATCGGATCGATGGATGACCTGACTGCTGCTTCCCTGCAAGACGTGCAGGAATGGTTTAAGACGTATTACGGCCCGTCGAACGCGGTCATTGTGGTGGCCGGAGACATCACGCCGGAGGCCGCGCGAGAAAAAGTGGAAAAGTACTTCGGCGAAATTCCGGCGGGGCCGCCGATCGGGGCCCAGCGCGTTTGGGTCGCCAAGATGACCGGCACGCATCGACAGGCAGTGCAGGACCGCGTACCCCAGGCACGGATCTATAAGGTATGGAATGTCCCCCAGTGGGGCTCCGAGGACGCCGAGTACCTGGACCTGGTGAGCGATATTCTGGCTCAGGGCAAGAATTCTCGCCTGTATAAAAGGCTCGTCTATGACGATCAGATTGCCACCGATGCCGGGGCCTATATCGATGCGCGCGAGATTGGCGGCCAATTCTATATTCGCGCCACAGCCCGTCCGGGCGACGACCTCGCCAAGGTGGAGAAAGCCGTTGACGAGGAACTGGCACGTTTCCTGGAAGCCGGCCCGACGGCTCACGAGCTGGAGCGCGTGAAGACTCAGTATGCGGCGAATTTTGTGCGCGGCGTTGAGCGGATCGGCGGTTTCGGCGGCAAATCCGACCACCTCGCTAGCAGCCAGGTGTATGGCGGCAGCCCCGACGCATATAAGACCTCGTTGAAACGCGTGCAGGCCGCTACACCGGAGGACCTGCGGGCCGCAGCGCGACGCTGGTTATCGGACGGCGTATATGTGCTCGAGGTGTATCCATTTCCAAAGTACGCGACTTCGGTCGCCAGCCTGGACCGTTCTAAACTGCCGCATCCTGGCGACGCGCCGGAGTTGCGCCTGCCGAAGTTACAGCGCGCCTCATTGGGCAACGGCTTGAAAGTGATTTTGGCCGAACGTCATGAGATTCCGGTAGTTAATTTCTGGCTGGCTCTCGATGCCGGATACGCGGCCGATCAGTTCGGTTCGCCGGGAACAGCTAAGGCCACCGCGGCGCTGCTGACCGGCGGAACCAAAAGTCGCAGCGCGCTTGAGATCAGTGATCAGCAGGGAATGTTGGGCGCTCAGGTGAACGCATTCTCGAATCTCGACCTATCCGTCGTGAGCCTCTCGGCACTCAAAGCGAAGCTCGATCCATCGCTGGCGCTTTACGCCGACGTCATTCTGAATCCCTCGTTTCCGCAGGCGGACATCGACCGCCAGAAAAAGCTTCAACTTGCTGCCATACAACGCGAAAAGGTAACGGGAATTCTGATGGGCCTGCGGGTCTTCCCCGGTTTGCTCTACGGCAAAGGGCACGCCTATGGCAACGCATTCACAGGTTCCGGAACAGAAGCGAGCGTTCAAAAGCTGACGCGCGAGGACCTGGTCAAATTCCATGACACCTGGTTCCGGCCGAATAATGCGACCTTGATCGTGGTGGGCGATACAACGCTCGCGGATCTGACGCCCAGACTGGAGCACTTGTTCGCCGCCTGGCAAAAAGGCGAAGCGCCACGCAAGAACGTCAGCAAGGTGCAACTGCCGCCGAAATCAGTGGTGTATCTGCTCGACCGCCCAGGTGCACAACAATCGGATATTCTGGCCGGCGAGATTGCGCCGCCAAAAAATAATCCGGGCCAGATCGCAATCGAGACCATGAACTCGGTGCTCGGCGGAGAATTTGGGGCCCGCATCAATATGAACCTGCGCGAAGACAAACACTGGTCTTACGGCGCGCAGAGCATTCTGCTTGGCGCTCGCGGACAGCAGCCATATGTGGTCTATGCGCCGGTACAAACCGATAAGACCAAAGAATCCCTGGCAGAAGTGAATAAAGAATTGCATGACATCGTCGGCCCAAGGCCTCCCGCCGCCGAAGAATTACAGCGGGCGCAAAAGAGCATGACGCTGCGGCTGCCCGGCTCACGTGAAACCATGAACGAGGTAGGGGTATCGATCCTTGACCTGGTGCAGTTCGGGCTGCCTGATAACTACTATCAGACCTACGCCACGAAGATTCGCGCGCTGCGAACCGCCGATGTGACCGACGCCGCTAAGACAGCGGTTCATCCCGACAATGTGGTTTGGGTAGTTGTCGGCGATCGCGCGAAGATCGAGGCGCCCATCCGGGAACTCGGATTGGGCGAACTGAAATTCCTGGATGCGGACGGGAATCCGCTGTAAGGCCACACCAGTTAATCCGAAGTGGGATAACGTAGTCGCGACAGCGGCAATCCCAATTCCCTACGGAACCGACGGCGCTGCCACTCCCAACCGGTCGGCAGCTTCGCACAAAGCTTTCCAGGTGCCGTGTCCCACCGGTATCCCGCTGCGCCGCCGCTCTTCTTCCAGGCGCCATTCCGGTTCGCCGGCCACCAGCACCTCGCTAAAGCCCGAAGCTGGCGCAGTCGATTTCATGATCCCTATCAACCGGTCCATGCGGGCGCGAAATTCATTTACAGGCAGGAACCGCACAATGTCGATCGCCAGAAACATCTGGCTGACCTGAACGGGCTTGCCGCGGAAGCGGATGCCGCCCAGCTCCGTGCTCATGGCTCCGCCGCTCAGAACCGCGCACAGGATCTCGGTCATCATCGCCAGCCCGCTGCCTTTGTAACCACCGAGCGGCATCAGCAGTCCCTGCAGAGCGGTTTGTGTATCGGTAGTGGCTACGCCTTCGGAATCCATGGCCCAGCCGGCCGGAATTTCGGCCTTACCGTTGATCATGGCTTTGAATATTTTGCCCGCCGCCACGGTGGTGGTGGCCATATCAAGCAGCCACGGCTGCGCCTCTCCGCCAGGCACGGCCATACAAATCGGGTTGGTGCCCAGGCGCGGCTCCTTGCCCTGCCAGGGCGCAACCAGCGCCGAGGCATTGCACATGACAATCCCGATCTGTCCCGCGGCGGCCATTTTCTGCGCCCAAAAAGCGGCGGCACCGAAGTGATTCGAATCGCGAACGACCACCATTGACAAACCGGTCTGGCTCGCGATCCGCACCGCATGGCGGCAGCAGATTTCGGCAATCGCCTGGCCAATTCCGTTCTGGCCGTTATAGTGCAGGCACGATCCGTTCTCTGAGAGGACGCAGCCGTCTTCGTTGGCGTCCATGTCGCCCGACTCTAGCTGCTCGAGGTAATACGGAAGGAGTTGTACGCCGTGCGAATCCACGCCGCGCAGATTCGCGGCAACCAGAGAAACCGCAACGAGCCGGGATTTATCCGGGGATACCCGCGTTGCATTCAGCAGCGCCTCCGCAAATGCGATCAGGGAATCGGCGGTGATGAATACTTCGGCGGTGGACATGGGAGTCCACCATGATAGAGGATTAGACGGCCAGGATTCACGTTCGGCAGTTTGCCTCAAACAAAGTGTCCAGGGTCGAGCGAATGTTGGCCGTGAGCCTGATGGTTCGGCGATCGCTGAATACCAGGAGGCTGGAGAGCTGGTTCTCAATGGACCGCAGGAATTCTTCGCCGCTCCTTGAACCGAGGTCGGCGAACCAGCCCATAAACTTGTCGCCGAGCGCAGCGATGACTTTGGGGTACTCCGAGTTCCCAATCTGGTCCCAATCCTCGCGCATCCTGAGGTAGAGCTTCCCCGTTGCCGGGTCGAGCAGGAACACGCCGGTATTGAGTTCAGGCCGATCCGGCAAGCAGGTCTTCAGGAATAAAACTTGAACTTCCGGCGCTGGTCGCATAATACGCACTCTTTGGCCAATTCAGCGGGCTACGAAGCAGCGTTGGCGAACGCCATGCTGTGCACGATGATCTGTGCGCGGCAGGAGTCGCAGATTTGGCCGAGATGATCCCCCATATCACCTATATATCCGTCTGCGGACAATAGCACTTGGCCTTCACAAAACGGGCAGCATTCGAGCGGGTACAGAACATCCACTACCTTGACTTGTTTCTCCGCGCAATTTCCACATTGCAACGTAAGGGCCAGTGTTTCACCATCATCATTGGCATTGAGTCCTTGGTAGCGGGTATCCGAGCATCCTTCGCACCTCCAGCCATGCAGCGGCCGGTTGAGGGCGGACCAAACCTTGCCGGCCAGCTCACCGCGGCTGAATGGCTTCGCGATGAAGAGTCTGGCGGGGACGCTGGCTGCCAGTTCCGTAAATCCGGACATATACAGCGCTTTCAGATTTTTGTCACGCTTTACCAGATGCTGTATGAGATCGATGCCGCTCATATAGGGCATGTTGATATCGGTCAGTACAAGATCGGGTTGTGGCTGACTCGCGTCCCAAATTTCCAATGCCTCCGGGCCGCCGCCCGCTTCGACAACGTTCAGGTTCTGTGAAAAGAGCATCTGTTGGGTGACTTTGCGAACAAAGCGATCATCATCCACAAGGAGAACAGTTCTTACGCGAGCGCGCGCACCAGCAGTTGGTCGGACCATTTGTTTAGCGGAAATGACTTTTACGAAATTGTAGTCATTTCTGGAATGGTGATTTCTCCACTTTCTCTGTGCTGAGGCTGAATGCCGGCGCCCCTACTGCTATAATTTCATTTCACCGCCCCCTCAGAAGGAGTCTCCCCGTCATGGAAGACAAAGAACGATCGCGCGCCCTGGAGGCAACTCTTGGCCAGATTGAGAAACAGTTCGGTAAAGGCTCGATTTTGCGGCTTGGATCGAAGGAAGCCATCGTACAGGTTGCGGTTATATCGACCGGTTCAATCGCGCTGGACGCGGCCTTGGGGATAGGCGGCTTTCCGCGCGGGCGCATCAATGAAATCTACGGACCGGAATCGTCAGGCAAAACCACGATTGCTTTGCAGGTCGTCGCTCAAGCACAGAAGAACGGCGGTATGGCAGCGTTCATCGACGTGGAGCATGCGCTCGATCCCATCTATGCGCGCAAGCTCGGGGTGGATGTGGATAATCTGCTGGTTTCGCAGCCGGATTACGGCGAGCAGGCGCTCGAGATCACGGGCGCGCTGATTGCTTCCGGGTCGATCGACGTGCTGGTGGTGGACTCCGTCGCGGCGCTTGTGCCCAAAGCCGAGTTGGACGGGGAAATGGGCGACAGTCACATGGGCCTGCAGGCGCGTCTCATGTCCCAAGCGCTTCGCAAGCTCACCGGCGTAGTGTCCAAGTCAAAAACCTGCCTCATCTTTATCAATCAGATCCGCGAAAAGATCGGCGTGATGTTCGGGAATCCGGAAACCACTACCGGCGGGCGCGCACTGAAGTTCTACGCTTCCTTGCGCGTGGATATCCGGCGCATCGCGGCCATCAAGGATGGCGACGCGGTCATCGGTAATCGCACCAAGGTGAAAGTAGTGAAGAACAAGCTGGCCGCTCCGTTCCGCGAAGCCGAGTTCGACATCATCTATGGGGAAGGCATCTCGCGCGAAGGCGACCTGATCGATCTGAGCATTGCGCAAAACCTGGTGGAAAAAAGCGGCTCCTGGTTCAGCTATAAAGGGGATCGCATCGGGCAGGGCCGCGAGAACGTCAAGCAGTTCCTCAAAGACAATCCCGATATGCGCCAGCAGCTCGACACGGACTTGCGCAAAGCGCTGGGTCTGATCAAGCCGGAGCCGGTAAATGGTGCCACAGCCATAAAGGCCGAGCCACCGCCGGCGGCGCGAACGGCGCCTGCCGCGGCATCGCGGCCGCGTTAACCGCGGCAAACTGCCGCAGGTCTTCCGCAAACCCCGCGGCAACCCTGCGCTACGAGGACGGAATAAACAAACCTGTAGCGTGGGGCTACGCCGCATTGTGGCGGAGACCCCGGGTTTTTGCTGAGACAATCCACCGGGCAGTTCCACTCCCAGTGCATGGATGAACGTGAGCGCCGTAAGGCCATCGACCAGGCACTGGTCCAGCTAGAAAAACAGTTCGGTAAAGGTTCGGTTCTCCGGCTGGGATCGAGCAATGTGGTGCCGGTTTCGGTCATTTCCACAGGCTCGATTTCCATCGATTCGGCGCTCGGCGTGGGGGGGCTGCCCCGCGGTCGTGTCACCGAGGTTTTCGGTCCGGAATCATCCGGCAAAACCACCATTGCCCTCCAGGTGATCGCCGAGGCGCAGCGAACAGGAGGAAACGCCGCGTTCATTGACGCGGAGCATGCTCTCGACCCCCAATATGCCCGCAAGCTGGGGGTGGACGTGGATAACCTCCTCGTGTCGCAGCCGGACTGCGGCGAGCAGGCGCTCGAAATCACAGGTGCACTCGTCGCTACGGGCGCGATCGACGTGGCAGTGGTCGATTCAGTGGCCGCACTCGTGCCCAAAGCGGAGTTGGAAGGCGAAATGGGCGATAGTCACATGGGGCTGCAGGCGCGCTTAATGTCGCAAGCTCTACGAAAACTGACTGGAACTGTGTCCAAGACCAACACCTGCCTGATTTTCATCAATCAGATTCGGGAAAAGATCGGAGTGATGTTTGGAAGCCCCGAAACCACTACCGGAGGACGCGCCTTGAAATTTTACTCCTCGGTGCGGCTGGATATCCGGCGCATCGCGGCCATTAAAGATGGCGACACCGTCATCGGGAACCGAACGCGGGTGAAAGTCGTCAAAAACAAAGTCGCCTCACCCTTCCGCGAGGCTGAGTTCGACATTCTCTACGGCCTGGGCACGTCCCGAGAGGGCGACCTGCTGGATCTCGCCGCCACCCGCAGCGTAATCGAAAAGAGCGGTTCCTGGTTTAACTACAAAGGCCAGCGGCTCGGTCAGGGGAGAGATGGAGCGCGACAGTTCTTACGAGATAATCCCGAGCTATTCGCGAAAATCAACACAGAGTTGCGATCGGCATTGGGCCTGGCGGCTATCGCAGAGAGCTCCACGGCCAGAGCCGCGGTGGCCTCAGGCGAGAATGGATCCGGCAAACCCATGAGTGAGTTCCTGCCTCTCAAGTAGCCGCAGGCGCGCGTTTTTTCGCAGAGGCTAATAGAAAACATCAAAAAACAGGCCATTTTCGAGGATTTTCTCTTTACTTCCGGTTTCAGCATCTCGTATCATTGATACGATTTCGGGATAACAGCGTGCGCATCCCGTGCTCGTGTTCGATGCGTGAGTCCAAAACTGAGGAGGTTGAATGGCGAATCAACGAATGACGCAGACCCAGCTGGTACGATCACTGGCGGAGTCCTGCGAGGTGCCGAACAAGACAGCTCGGCAGTTCCTGGATTGTCTGGGCAGTATGGCAATCGGCGAAGTGAAAAAGAGCGGTGTATTCGTTCTGCCCGGATTGGGTCGGCTGGTTCGGGTAGACCGGAAGGCGCGGATGGGACGAAACCCGGCAACGGGAGAAGCGATTAAAATCCCCGCCAAGAAGGTCGTGAAGTTTCGAGTGGCAAAAGCGGCCAAAGATTCCATCGTGCCACCGAAGAAGAAATAGCACAGGTTTTTTTAGGCGCTCTACAACGAAAACCCCGCGATTGCTCGCGGGGTTTTTTCTGTCTTACTGGATCTTCTTGAAGCCGAGATGAGATCCGCCCAACTTGCGGGCAGTTCTTCGAAGCCTTACGCCGACTTCTTCTCTGCGACCTTATCTTCTTCCGCCCGCTTCTCGTCTTCGCTCTTCAGAGCGGATTTAAAGTTGCGGATCCCTTCGCCTAAACCCTTTGCCACTTCTGGAATTTTCTTGCCGCCAAAAAGCAGCACGGCCACACCAAGAATGACGAGAAGCTCAGGCATGCCAATGCTTCGCATACGGCCTCCTTCTCATGTTCCATTGTAGGGACGCGGTCCTGACGCCGTCAAGTTAACAGAATCGCCTACATCAGGTGTAGTGCTTGCGTTTGCAGCAATTCTCACTCGCGAATCACGTAAATGCCCATATAAGACCACAATCCGCCACTGATATGATGGCTCCTTCGGAGATGAAATGAAACCCGTTCCCGCGAACAGACAACAAGCTCTTGTGGACCGATTGATGAAGGCCTGCGGCGGCAGCTATAGCCCCAAAGTCCGCCGCCAATACTACATTACGGGCCCGCAATGGGCCGGCGCGTATGAGGGCCAGGCGTTGTTCCACGCGCCCACACGGGAGCCCGTCGGATTTGAAGACGTCATCCGCGAATACGCCAGGATCGGCATCGGCTACTGGGCCACGCATGATACAGACGTCATTCCGACGGCCGCTTTGGGCAAAGAGGAGCAGGCCTCGATTGTTGGCCGCATCAAGAAGAGCCTGAAAAAACACGGGCTCGAGTGTTCCATGGTCACGACGGAAACGTTCTTCCACGCAGTGTGGGCTGCGAGCCCGGCGGCGGAATCGCCACAAGTTCGCGAGTACGCGGCCTTCCGTGTACAGAATACGGTCGATATCGGCCATGAGCTGGGCGCCAAATTCGCCGTGTATTGGCCGGGATCGCTCGGCTACTACACGCAAGGCGCGGTGGAAGAGACCGAGACCCTCAAATGGTATGCGGCCGCGCTCAATGCCGCTTGTGAGCACGACATCGAGGTAGCAAAGAAAAAAAATCGCCCCACTCTGAAGCACTGCCTGGAGGCGAAGCCCTTCGAGCCGCAGGCGGAGATCCTTCTGCCTACAAGCGATGCGATGCTCGCATTCATCTCTTCCGGCGTTCTGAAGCATCCTGAAATGGTCGGTCTGAATCCAGAGTATCTGCACGAGCTAATGTGGGGTGCGGCGCCGCGGGCAGCGCTGGCGCGGGCTCTGCTGGCCGGAAAGCTCTGGCATTTCGACATCAATGACGGCTACCGCCTTAAGCACGACGTCGACATCGCGATTGGCCTAGTGAATCCGCTCGACTGGCTGAACGTCCTGGTGCTCCTGCGCGGCCACGATTACGGTGGTCCGTTCAACCTCGACTATAAACCTCCGCGCACCACGAGCAACCACGGAGTTTTTAGCGTCAGCTTCCCGACGGCTGTCGACCGGTTCATCACGCTTTGGGAAATGGCCGGCGAAGTCATGTCCGATCCGGTGATGAAGGAAGCGACCGATGCGCTCAAAGCGGGAGGGGAGGCGGTGGACACCCGGGATGCCGACGCGATAGCCACGGCCCATCGGGAGCTACTCACGCTGCATGAGTTAATCGCCCATCGCATGTTCCAGATCCTGCTCGGCGGCCATCGCGGCAGAACCTATTCAATATAAGCCGGCGGGCGATTCCGTACCCGCCGCTGTTGGTTGGGTAGCGTCCCGAGAGAAATTACAAATTTTGGCACAACCTTTGCTACGACCTTTGCGTCTCCTAAAGTGAAGAGAGAGGCCATGACGAAAGCGATGGAAAATCGATACAAGGCCCAGGTACATTGCCCGATATGTACACACACGGTGGGGGCCGACGTAGAACAGTTAGGCAAGAAAACCCGCGTGGTCCCGGGCCAGAGATGCCCGCGCTGTTCGGCCACTCTGGATGTGGCGGCTATTGTCGAAGTACTCGAAGCCGCTTGATTCTAAGCCTGATACGGGCAGGTAAGTACCGTATTGTGTTGTGATTGTTTTTTTGAGATAGTGGGGGCCAAGGTTGATATGAGACGCAAGTCACCCGGCAAAATAGCCGAACCGATCGTTTCGCCAGAGATTCTCGAGCAGGCCAAGCGATCGATCTCGTCAGATAAAGTAAAACCGGTGACTAAATGCACGGTTTGTGGGACGGAGGTTACGGAACCTTCAGCCGAGCAGCTGTGCTGGGTGTGTCGCCGTCTCAAGATCAGCGCCTGGCACGACATCGAGCAGCAGATGCCCGCTCAGGAGTAGGGCATCTTTGCCCCACGGCCCTTTTTCGATCCCTGTTCGAAAACGTAACCTGCACAAATCACATCCTCAACCGCAATCCCATTTGACTTGAAAATGGTGATGGCGTCGTGTGGCCGTTCGCGAAGGGCCGCGCCGGCCACCACATCTTTCAATTCCACAATCTTGGAATCCCTCCAGCCGTCCTGATCGAGCGCGAGCACCAGATCGCCCGACTCCATGCGAGCCTGCTCGATGGAATCCACAGCGATCAAGCCGGCTTTGTGAATTAATACCGCCGGCAGCTCTCTTCGGTTCGCCTGATTTGAGCCCATCGCGTTGACGTGGGCGCCGGTCGCAATCCACTCCGCGGCGAGCACCGGCTCTTTGGCATTTGTGGCTGTCACGACAATCATGGCCCCGCGCACGGCATCCTCCGCCGTATCGGTAGCTGCGACAATTGTTGAGAACAGTGAGGAACACTCCCTGGCAAAGGCGGTTCGCTTCGCATTGTCGCGGCTCCAGACGTTCACCTGCCGGAATGTTTTTACCGAGAGCATCGCCGCCAATTGGCTTCGCGCCTGAAATCCGGATCCAATAATCGCCAGCGTATCGGCATCCTGACGCGCCATGTACTTTGTAGCGAGGCCACTCGCCGCGCCCGTGCGAATCTGCCCAAGATGGTTGGCCTCTATAATGGCTAACGGTTCGGCGTCCTCCGCTCGATACAGGAGAAAAAGAAAATGGGCCCCATGGCGCGCATGGGTTGAGTAAACCTTGGCGCCGAAATACCGGCCATCGCTGCCGGCCATGTAATGAAGGACCGAGCCGGTAGGTAGGATCAAACGCCGCCGCGGGTTGTTGATGGCTTCGCCTTTTGCCAGCCGCTCGAAAGCCGACTTCATAAGCGCGACAGCCTGGGACATCGGAAGAAGATCACGAACTTCGGCCTCGGTGAAATAGAGCATCGTCTGCCATCGTAGGACAGGCATTCTTGGCCTGTCCATGTGCCCTGTATCCGCGTAGATTGTTTATATGAAGATTTTCCGGACGAAACTATTGCTCGGTATCGCGGTGGCGGGCGTCGGAGCCGTGCTGGCGCAACAAGGGAAGTCCAAACCGGCGAGACTCTCCGTCTCGCCCGATCTCGACCGCCGCCTGGCCCGCTGGCGTCCCGTGAAGATGCCGTTTGATAAGTCCGGATTGAGCCCCAGAGAACTGAAAATGGTCGACAAGCTGGTGCTCGCGTGTCGCTACCTGGACGAGATCTTCTGGCGCCAGAGCGATCCCGAGGGACTCGCGTTGTACAAGTCGCTGGTGAAAAGCGGTCGCGATCCGAAACTGCAGCGCCTCCTTTTAATTAACGGCGGCCGCTTCGATCTCATCGATGAGAACAAGCCTTTC
>Ga0070681_10003529_pt1 | contig 14653 bp, 17 predicted proteins | sample KBSC83BmetaG_FD_65650 | JGI IMG/M metagenome (GOLD analysis project Ga0070681, IMG submission 65650) | Corn rhizosphere microbial communities from Kellogg Biological Station, Michigan, USA - KBS C8-3B metaG | ecosystem: Host-associated > Plants > Roots > Rhizosphere | place: USA: Michigan... | reverse complement strand
TGCCGGCCCACCGTTTTCCTTCGCGATCTCCTCGACCTGTTTCACCAGATCCAGCATCTCTCGCTTCGAGTGCGCATATACGTAGACGTACTTCGGATCGTCATTGTCGTAGTTGATGAAGTTCAGATCGATCGACTGGTAAGTCGCGATCACGATCGCTACCACGAAGATCGCCGAGGCAAGTCTTAATTGCCTGTGGTCCATGTCATAGATCGCCTGGATTGTGTATCCGCCAATCAGCGCCATCGGCACCACGAAGTTCAGCATAAGCCAGGGTGTCTTGTAAGGGATCAATGAATACGCGGCAAGCAGTCCAAACGCCCACAACGCACAGAACAGCGCGAACGAATTCTTCGGCCTCAGCACCATGATCCCTGCGCCGATCACTCCGAGAAAAAGCAATGGCGCCTCCAGTTTCACCATCCACCAGAAATACGTGTCCGCCGAATGCACGTGCGCCTGCCGCCCGGTCCTGGTCCAGACCGCAAACGTTTGCAGCGAATCGGTGATGCCTTTCATGTTCGTAAAAAACGACGAGTAGAAGAGGAGATAAAGAGCAAGAAAAACTACGACTGCAAGACCAAGGTAATAACCGACGTTTGTCCTGCCCCCTAATTCTTCGATGAAGCCGCTGAAGCGTCCTGTTTCCCTTGCGCGCCGCCGATTTGGTGGTGACGACGTTTTGCTGTAGAACCGCATGTACAACAGCGTCAGCGCGAGCGCAATGATCAAGACACCCACAGAGATCATTGCCGTTTCTTTCGTCGCAAACAGAAGCGACGCCGAAGCGCCAAGGAGTATCAGTTGCGATGGATTGCGATCGTCGTAAAGTTTTATTCCCGCTACGACTATCCCGACCGTGAAGAAAACAAACAGCGTCTCGTGGATGAAATATCGCGATAGATAAACCGCGCCCGGTGAGACAGCCAGCAGCATACCCGCGGAGAGCGTTGCCACAGTTCCCAGACGCCGCCGCAACATAAACACGAGCCCGATCGTGGCGACTCCGAAGAGCACCGGCACGAGCCTGATATTTAACGTAGTGAGGCCGTAGTTGTCGCGCGCCGAAGAACCGAACAACAATTTGACTGTCCAGGGAATCAGTGCCGAGAAATAGTAGAGAGTTGGACCATGATAATTCTCCGGGTCGTACTGGTAATAACCTTCGCGAACCAGCCGAACCAGGAAGTTTCCGTTGACACCTTCGTCGTGATGCAACGGCACGAGATTCAAATCGTATAAACGGAGCCCGGCGGCGATCAGGAAGATAATGATGATACCGATGCGCCAGGCATTTTCCGGAATGCCGTCGCCCACCGGTGCTTCCACTTCTCGATTCGGTGTCGCGCGCTCTTTGGCGCGCGCCTTCTTACTTCTACTTGATCTTGTAGAGTTTGTAGCCACCAACTTCTCCAACCTTCTCAAAGCGAGTGAAGAACTGCTCGTTCACGTGAGTAACAACTTCCTCCTGTGGTCCAACAACCGCGTACTCAACGCCGTACGTCCTGAGTAGCTGCTCGGCATCCGGTGAGCCGAGGTAGATGCGCCTGATCTCGCTCTCGCGTTTCATAAACTCGAGCCCGTGAGTCCAAATGTGACCAGGGTATCCCATGAGTGAGCGACGTCCGGTCAGAAACACCGGGGTGTTGTGTACCGGCGCGTGAACGATCAATGCGCGTGGCGCTGTTGTAGATTTCACGAGCTCGGCGAAGCGAAGTCCGGCGGCGTCAAAGACCTGGTACTTGATCGAACGCATCACGATGCCGGCGACATCGAGTGCGCCGGCAAGTGTGACGCAGACAAACAGCAGCACCGCGATGACCTTTCGAATTCTACTCTGGCGCCAGAGTCTCGCGAGCAAAAGAGCCACGAGCGGAGCTGACGCGAGCCACCAGTAGTAAAGCACTTTGATGTTGTCCCAGATCCAAGGCGCCATCTTCAAGACGTTCGGCACGATGAAGCACAGCGTGAAAGGCAGATAAAACAGCAGCAGCCGCTTCGGAACGAGATAACCTTCTCCACGGTTGAGAATCGCGGCAAAGATCAGCGGAATGAACAAGCCCGTATTCTTCAACCAGAAAAAGATCGGATTCTCCTGGCCGTGGTCCCAACCCACTTCCCAAGCGAAAAAGCTCTTCGCATCAACCGCGCTGTGTATCGTGGACCAGAGTAGTTGCGGGACAGCGATGACAGATGCGACTGCGAAAAACGCGAACCATTCGCGCCAGCGGCGTTGAATCAACGCCAGGCAGCCGGCCATCGCCATCACCACAACGAAGCTGTGCGCATGCACGATTGGCAACAACCCCGCCGCCACACCAGCCGCAATCATGCGGCGAGTGGTAAGCGAAAACCGTGTGTCCGCGTTCTCATACCACGCGCTTTTCTGCCGGTCGCTGGTTCTCGATTTTTTCTTAACACTGGGTTTCTGATCGGCGTTTATCGGCGTAAATCCGCGGCTGGTTTTGTCGTTGGCGATCCACCACTGCGTGAACGCAATCGTCGCGAGCGGCAATCCCATGAGAAAACCGCGTTGCGGCACGAGCAGCGCCGAGATCGCATTGCCCCAGCGCCACGTAGTCTCCGGAATCACCGTGAACGAAGGCGGCAGATCCATCAACACACCGAACAGGCCGCCTTCGCTTGTTCCTGCTTTCGAAAACAAGAGTGTCCAGCCCATGCCTCCGTTCAAGAGCACGATGAAGGGCGTGATGATGGCTGCGAGCTTGTCACGCAGCATCACGAGAGCCCAGCGATGAATCAGACCGACGAACGCGAGTCCGAGGATGTAGTTTTCAATGAACATCGACTCACGCAGATCAGCGCCGCAACGAACGAAGATCGCGGAAACGAAGTCAGAGATAAATGGATAAGTGAACCTGACGCCGGCGTACGTCGGATCTTCCGGGGGAAAATTGTTACCGAACACAAAGCTTGTGATTACGCTCAAGTGAAACGGAAGATCACCGAAATTATTCAGTAAGCCGGTGCTCATGCCGGTGTCATCCACGATAACTGCGCGGCTGAAAACCTTCCAAAGAATCACGGATGCGAACGCGTAGAACAGAAAGTAACCGATCGCACTCGGGTCAGCGTGAGTAAGTCGCCGGCTGAAAATCGACACTCGATCGAGATCGTATTTGATGCGATCTCTGATGACCTTGTCTGTGAGCAACGCGAGCGGACTACAACAGATCACGGTGCTGAAAAGAATCGCGATACCGCTGAGTCCGATAGCAGAAGCGATAACAAAACCGACGAGTCCCAGCGCGGCTAGTCCGAGAGCGGCGCCGGCGCACAGTCTTGCGCCAAACGATGCGTTTTCATCGTACAGATAAGTTGCGACGGTACCGCTGAGAGTGACTAGTAACGCCACGTATAAGGACGTAATCATCGATTGACGGATTATACTCACGCCACCGCGTAAAGGCGCAAAGGAAACTCGGTGTTACTTTGCACCTTTGCGCCGCCTTTGCGCCCCTTTGCGCGTTAGCGCGAAACATGCTTTTCTTTCAGCACAATGTTAAGAGCAGGAATCGTAGGACTGCCCAACGTGGGCAAGTCGACCTTATTCAACGCGCTCACGGCGCAATCGTCCGCACTCGCGGCAAACTATCCCTTCGCCACCATCGAACCGAACGTCGGTGTTGTGGCAGTGCCCGATGAACGTCTCGAGCCGTTGGCTCGGCTCGTCAAGACGGAAAAGATCGTGCCTGCGACAGTCGAGTTTCTCGATATCGCGGGACTGGTGCGTGGAGCTTCGAAAGGTGAGGGTCTGGGCAACCAGTTTCTCGCTAACATCAGAGAGACGGACACTGTGGTCCAGGTGGTTCGTTGCTTCGAAGACGAGAACATCGTACACGTCGAGGGCAAAGTCGATCCGCTTCGGGATATCGAGACGATTCAGATCGAACTCGCTTTAGCAGACCTGGCGACCGTGGAACGTCGACGCGAGAAGGCGCAGAAGAACCTGAAAGGCGGCGACAAGGTTGCGCGGCAGGAGCTGGAGGTGCTCGAAAAATTTTTTCCGGCGCTGGAAGCAGGAAGATCGGCGAGAACGGTTACGTTGACCGATGACGAGCGCACTGTTGCTCGGAACTTTTTTCTTTTAACGACGAAGCAGACGATCTACGCGGCTAACGTGGATGAATCGGCACTCGTGGACCTTGATAATAACTCGATGGTGCAGGCGGTGCGCGAAGTCGCAACGAAAGAGGCCGCGGAGTGCGTGGTGATCTGCGCGCAACTCGAGGCGGATCTCGTGGCGCTGCCACCGGAGGAACGTATTGATTATCTGAAGAGTTTGAATGTGGCGACGAGTGGAGTGGATCAACTGATCAAGAGCGCTTATCACCTGCTTGGTTTGATGTCGTTTTTGACGGCGGGCGAGAAGGAAGTTCGCGCCTGGACGATCCCGCAGGGCACGCGCGCACAAACCGCAGCCGGCACGATTCACTCGGACATCGAGCGTGGATTTATTCGTGCGGAGATCGTGGGTTACGACGAACTGATCGCATCCGGTTCCTACGCCGTCGCCCGCGAAAAGGGATTGTTAAGATTGGAAGGCAAAGACTACATCATGCAAGAGGGTGACGTCGTCCACTTCCGTTTCAACGTCTAAAAACGTAAAACCACTCACAGATCCTACAGATTTATTTCGAAGATTTACCGTTTCGACCTTCGTGAAGACCATCAATGAACCTGCGTAAGGCTTGGTCGGTAAGCTTCTGTGATTCAGACAGCTCTGCTTGACTTGCAGCCAAGCGCTTCATTGTTGCTTCGGTCTCCGCCTGACTCACCGCCAAATGCTTCATTGTTGCTTCGGTCTCCGCCTGACTCACCGCCAAATGCTTCATTGTTGCTTCGGTCTCCGCCTGACTCACCGCCAAACGCTTCATTATCTCTTCGGTGTCCATCTGAGTCTGAATGAGGATGTTGATCTTCTCATCGTGTTCGCGCGATTGGTGACGGTATTCTCCGCGGACCCGTCGTCCAGCGTTAACAAAAAGAGTTAAGATGCGCTCCACTCGATCGAGTCGTTGCTCTGGTGTCATCATACGTCCATCCTTCAGGTGAGGTGAAAAATCAGCCGCATGATCTCATGTGCGTATAGCTGGGGTCAACCGGGAGGACGAAAACACGAAGCGGGCAATCGAGAGAAGGAGCGGAAACTCACGATTGCCCGCCGAACAAGCTAGCGTAGCAGGGCACGAATACCGACAAGAACCAGATAACCAATCGCCAGGGTTACTGCCACCTTGATTAAAAGCACTGCCAGACTAATTATGATGCCCAATGTGATCCCCACCACCTTCAGCGCCAGTGGCAGGACAACTGCAAAGACAAACACCCCGAGAAGAATCATTCCTATGATTCTCAAAACGTTTCTTGCGTCTTTCATCGTCAATCTCCAATCGCTTCCGCGGCCCCTAAATGCTCAGGTTCTACCCTCCGCAGCCAACTATACGCAGATTCTCGCGACCGCGTTCCAATGAAGATTCTGAATACTTTGCCCCAAATCTGACTTTTCGCGACTTAAGACTCCCCAGTCGCTTGTTTAATTCTTTTCGGCGATAATTATACATATTTTTCGCGCCATGGACCGCTGGAATTCAGGAAGCCTGTTTAGCGACGACGTCCCGGAGCCCGCCTCAACGGCGATCGAGGGCATTCCGCTGGCCGAACGCATGCGGCCACGCTCGCTCGCGGAGTTCGTCGGACAGGCACATCTCGTCGGCGAAGGCCGCATTCTGCGACGACTGCTCGCGGGCGGCGGCGCGCTGCCGTCGTTGATTCTCTGGGGCGCTCCCGGCACCGGTAAGACTACCCTCGCCCAACTGCTGGCAAGCAGCAGTGGGATGCGGTTCATTGCGCTCTCGGCAGTCTTCTCCGGCGTCAAGGATCTGCGTGAAGCTATTCAACAAGCGAAGGCGGAAAAGCGTTACGGCAAACGCACCATACTCTTCATCGACGAGATCCATCGCTTTAACAAGTCGCAGCAGGACGCGCTTCTGCACGCCGTGGAAAACGGCACCATCACACTCATCGGCGCGACCACTGAGAACCCGTCGTTCGAAGTCACGAGCGCACTGCTTTCACGCTCGCGAGTGCTCGTGCTTAATCAACTCTCCGATGACGAGATAAAAACGATTCTTCAGAACGCTCTCGCAGACGAAGAACGCGGGCTCGCGAGTTTCAAGCCTAACGTTTCAGATCAACTGCTTGAACGAATCGCACACTCCGCGAGTGGCGACGCGCGCGTCGCGTTGACTGCTCTCGACGCTGCCGTTGAATCAACTACTCCTGATGCAAACGGCGTCCGAACCGTCAGCGAACAAACAGTCATCGAAGCGCTCGGCCGCGCGCACTACGCGTACGACAAAGGTGGCGAAGAACATTACAACCTGGTCTCAGCGCTGATTAAGTCTCTGCGGAATTCGGATGTTGATGCGTCTCTCTACTGGCTCGCGCGCATGATCGAAGGGGGCGCCGATCCGATTTACATCGCGCGCCGGCTTTGCATCCTCGCGTCGGAAGACATCGGCCTCGCGGATCCGCAAGCGATGGTCCAGGCTGCGGCCGCTGCTGAGATCGTGCAACTGATCGGATTGCCGGAAGGACTGTTCCCACTTTCGCAGGCGACGATCTATCTCGCGCGCGCACCTAAGTCGAACGCCGTGAAGAGCGCATATTTCGCAGCCCGAATCGATGCCGAAGAGACTGCGCGCGTGCCAGTGCCGCTGCACTTGCGAAACGCCGTCACACCGTTAATGAAACAGATCGGTTACGGCAAAGAATATCGATACGTTCACAGCGATCCGTCCGCGAAAGGAGAGATGGAATGTTTGCCGGAACAATTACGCGGTCGAAAATATTTTTCAGATACAGAACAAACCAAGGGTGAGGACATTGAGAGTGAGCACTAACCGAAAGTCGGACAAGGAACTCGCATTTCTGCAAGACTTGTTCATCGCGCCCGACTGGGGCGAACGCTTCGCCGAATTAATTGACGAGCACGTGAAACTGCCTGCTGAAGGCGAGGCGCTCTATGTTGCCGCGGGAACCGGCGGACACGCGATGGCGCTGCATGAGCGTGCCGGACAAAAACTCCAACTGCTTTGCATCGACGAAAATCCCGAGTGTATGGAACTGGCCCGCGCCAAGGCTACAGCAACCAACGAACAGATCAGTTTTGATACCGCTCCGCTCGACTATCTCAACCTGAAAGACAACCGCTTCGACCTGGTCATCGGCAATGCTTCACTCGTCTCGCGACACCGAGTGCGCAAGATGTTTTCCGAGATCGTCCGCGTCGCAGTACCCGGCGCGACCATTGCGCTCACACTACCCACTGCTTCGAGCTTCGGCGAGTTCTTTTCGATTTACTGGGAAGCACTGCACAACACCGGTCTGATCGATCACGAATCCGACGTCGAACAGTTGATTACCGAACTGCCGACGGTCTCGGACGTCGAGCAGTTGGCGAAAGACGAAGGATTGACGGGTGTTGCATCGTGGACGCGCATCGAGGAGTTTGACTTCGATTCGGGTGAGCAGTTTTTGAACTCTCCACTGGTGGCGGAGTTTTTGATACACGAATGGCTGCCACTCGTACCTGACGATAAGAGGGCTGAGTTGTTCAGAGAGATCTCTCGATTAATAAACGAAGAGAGACATGAGGCGGAGTTCGCGCTCTCCGTGAAAGCGACTCTGGTCGTGGGACAAAAGGCTCACAGTCACTGAAGCGTGCGGCGGGAGAATTCAGCACCGCGCCGTCCCGGAAGTGCTACTGCTTGATTTCCTTGCGCTCTTCTCGTTCACCCTCTTCAATGCCCTCGCGAAAAGCTCGCTTGCTTTGGCCGAGGGCTTTCGCAAGTTGAGGCAGCCGAGTGGCGCCGAAAAGCAAAAAGATCACGAGCACGATAACTATCAACTCCGGGGTTCCAAGCCCGGCAATCGCCAGCACTGTTTGAGTCATAACTTCCTCTTTCTAAGGTGTTCGCCTAGTCGCGACTATCTGATTCGTAGAACAGGTATTTTCTCCAGGTCTCGTCAGCTCTGCCCAAGTAACGCATGATTTGCCGGTTTACGTGTAGTGAGAACCCACGAGGCCTGCGCAGCAAGTGCATCCCGGACTCTTCCGGAGTCCGATTGCCCTTGCGGTGATTGCAACGTTTACAGCAGGCAACCAGATTATCCCACGCGGACTCCCCTCCGCGCGAGCGTGGCAGCACATGATCGAGGGTCAACTCCGAGGGCGGGTATTGAGTTCCGCAATACTGGCAGGTGGAATGGTCGCGCAGCAGAATATTCTTTCGCGAGAGCGAACGACGTTCAAAAGGAATGTGAATGTATTCCGTAAGACGAATCACCGAGGGGGCGTGGATCGAGAGCTTTTGCGAATGGAGCATGTGGCCGTTGTGTTCCTCCACCCGCGCCACTCCCTTGAAGATCATGACGACCGCGCGCCTTTCGGTGCACACGTTTATAGGCTCGAAAGAAGTATTCAGGACTAAAACCCTGCCGTTCATCTGAGGCGATATTACGCGAGCGCGGAAGATAGTGTCAAAAATATGTTGCCAAAGGGGCGTTGACTCCAAGGAAAAGAACAAGTCGGGAAGAGGAGCTTGCCCCCGCCGATCAGGGTTTCACTAACAGCGGGAGCAAGCCCCTCTTCCTGACTTGTTTCCATTCTAGTACGCCCGTGAGATCGTCAAAACGAAAACGTCCTGGGCTCCGGCGGCGAGGAGGGCCTCGGAGCAGGCCGAGACGGTGGCGCCCGTCGTGAAGACGTCATCGACGAGGAGGATGGATTCGCGGGCAATCAGCCTCGGGTGACGGACTTCGAAAGCGCCTGCGACTGTGTCGCGACGCCCTTTTGCGTCCAGGCCCGCACGGTATTTCTCCGTCGAAAAAACGCGCACCAGACTGACTTCATCCAGCGGCAACGCCAGTTCCCGAGACAACACCTGCGCAATTATCGCCGCCTGATTGAATCCTCTCGACCGCAGTCGCCGCTTGTGCAACGGCACCGGAATGATTCGCGTGCTCTGGTTCAAAGGCTCACGCTTCGCGGCTGCAATCAGAAGTTCTTCGAGCTGCGGTGCAATGTGCGGCTGTCGCTTCAGTTGCAGCACCGCTTTGCACAACGCACCGTCGTATGGTCCAACCGCCCGCGCGACATTGAAATCCTGCATCTCGCAACGCCGGCATCTCACTTCTTCAGCCGGGATGGACACCGTTAACTCATCCACGTCATGCAGCAGTCCACACTTCCAGCACAGTATCTCCGTTCCATCGAAGATGCGCGTCTTTCGCCAACACCCCTCACACACCACACCAAACCTGCGCCGCTCAACACTTGCATCACAGATCGCACAACTCTGTGGATACGCAACCGCCAGCAGCGCATCGCACAAAAATTGAGTCGCACGCGTGAGGAACATTCTGTGTGCCTTTTGTGCCTTTTGTGACCTAAAACCAAAGCGGCCTCCCCGATTGAAGGAGGCCGCAAAATTATCTCAAATAGTCAGCGCGGGTTAATCTTCGTCGTCGCCGAGCAATCCGCGCTCCTGAAGATCCTGACAACGGACGCAATGCCGTGCCCACGGAACTGCATCGAGGCGCTTTTCCGGCAGGGCTTCTCCGCAATGAACACACTTCCCGTAACCAGCCGTTTCAATGCGCTCCAGCGCTTCATCGATCAGGTTCAGCAACTGCCGATCGTTGTCAGACATCGACACCAGCAACTCTTTTGTATAAGCGTTGGCAGCCATGTCCGCCGGATCCTGCGTCGCTTCCGCATCGCGCTCGCGACTGTAAAGTTCTGCCGCCTGCACCTGACCGACCAGCCCTTCGCGGCGGCCCAACAATTTGTCTCGGAAGACTTTCGTTCGCCTCTTATCCATTATCTGTTTTAATCCTCCACCCTACTTGATATAAATCGCCCGTCTTACGAATCATTTCTGATACGGCAGGCCATGAATGATCGTGTACGCTCGATATAACTGCTCAAATAACAGCACCCTCGCCATCTCGTGTGTCAGCGTCAGACGCGATAACGACCAACGCTTGTCGGCTCGGGTTTTGAAATCGTCTCCCAGACCGTTAGGCCCGCCGATGACGAACGCGACCTCCTTGATCCCACTTCCTTCCCAGCTTCGCACCTGATTGGCCAACTGCTGCGAAGTCCACTCCGCGCCGTCCGGATCCAAAAGAACCGTAACTGCTCCGGGTCGGAGACGGTCTGAGATGCGCTTCGTCTCTTTATCGATGCCCGTCCGGTCCGCGCGCCCAAGTTCGCGAAGCTCAGTCACTTCACAACGTACAAAGTGCGCGAGCCGTTCCGCATAATCATCGACAAGCGCGCGCAGCCTCGCATCGCGAGTCTTTCCCATCCAGATGATCCGGAGGCGCATGCTAAAGTTCGTAGCGCGCGATCTTCTCGTAGAGATTCTTGCGGCTGATGCCGAGTATCCGCGCGCACTCCGTCTTGTTGCCTCGCGTCGCCGCCAGAACTTCAGCAATGTACGACGCTTCCATTTCCGCCAGGCTGGGCGGCTGCTCCCGTTGTCGCTGCGCCACCACGGCCGCACTCAACCCGGCCGGCAAATCATGCTCGTCAATTGTTCGCCCCGTGGCAACGATAACGGCTCGCTCGATGACGTTCGCAAGCTCGCGCGCATTTCCCGGATAGTCATACAACTTGAGCAACGCCAGCGCCGGCTGCGATATGCGGTCAACTTTCCGCGCGTGCTTCGCTGCGTACTGCCTCACGAAGTACTGAATCAACGCTGCAACGTCCTGCTTACGTTCGCGCAAAGGCGGCACGCGAAGGTTGATTACGTTCAAACGATAAAAAAGATCTTCTCTGAAACGTCCTGCTTTCACAGCCGCGTCGAGATCCACATTCGTCAGGGCAAGCAGACGCGCGTCGAGCTTGATCGTCTTGCGACCGCCCAGCCGTTCGAACTCACGCCGCTCGATAACGCGCAGCAACTTCGCCTGTGCGTCAGTCGAAAGATGCGCGATCTCATCGAGCACGACGCTGCCGTGTTGCGCCGCTTCGAAGCGTCCGGCGCGCGCTTCAACCGCTCCGGTAAACGCGCCGCGCTCGTAACCAAAGAGCTCGGCTTCGAGCAACTCGGCTGGCAACGTCGCGCAATCGATCTTCACGAAAGGTTGTGCCGCGCGCTTTGACTTCGAGTGAATAAAGGCCGCGAGTATGTCCTTGCCTACGCCCGATTCACCCGTGATCAGAACGTTCGCATCGGTGGCACTTACGCGCTCCGCGAGACCGACAGCCTCGCGCATTTTTGGCGAGCGCGCAAAGAGTTCGATCACGATTCTCGTCTCAAAGAACTGGCGCTGTCCGCGCTGAACTCCGCCGGCAATTCCACGCGCTTCGACTCACGCCAAAGGCGCTCGAGGTCGTAGAACTTCCTCGCTTTCTGCTCAAACACATGTACGACGAAATCGCCGTAGTCCAGGAGGATCCACTCGGCGGTCTTGTAGCCTTCAACGCGCGCCGCAGCATGGCCCAACTTCTTGAGGCTCTCGTAGATCTCGTCTGAAATTGCCTGCACCTGTCGCTCGTTCGCGCCGCTCACGATTACGAAGTAATCAGTAAAGCTCGCGATTTCGCGGAGGTCCAAAACCACCGGCTCCAAAGCCTTCTTCTCGCCCGCCGCGTGAAGTGCAGCCAGCACGCGCTCATCGAGACCTTCGCTTGTCTCGGGCTGAGCCGGAGACCGCACCGTTGGTTGCGGGTTTAACGACTGTTCCTTAACTGTTGAGTTTTGCTTCATTCAGTTCTCGATAAATCCCATACTTCTTGATGTATTCCAGCACTGGACCAGGAACCATGCTCTCCAACTCTTCCGTTCGTCCTTCACTGGCGAGCCGCCTGATGTTCGTTGCCGAAGCATCATTCATGACGACGTCAGTGAAGAAAATTCCCGTCTGGCCCAATGCCCCCTTGCCCGATCTCAAGTCAACGACCCGTTCGGCGATTGGCCCAACATGCGTTGTCGCCGGTTCGAATCCCGGGCGAGTGACGACGATGTGATTCGTCATCGTCAACAAACGCCGCCACTCGCGCCAGGTCGTGATCTCCGACCACGAGTCAGCACCCATGATGAAAAAGAGCTCGCACTCGCCACCGAAAACGCGTTGAAAGTGCGCGATCGTATCGACCGTGTATCGCCGGTCCGGAGCGTCGAGCTCGAAAGTCGAAATCGACAACTTCGGATCGTTCTGTGTCGCCAGCGCCAGCATCGCATAGCGATGTATCGGGTCCGTTACAGGACGCCCGATCTTGTGCGGCGCCATCTGTGCCGGAACGAAAAGTAATTTCTCAATCTCAAACAGCTCGGTGACGCGGCGCGCAATCTCCAGATGGCCTGTGTGAACCGGATCGAATGTTCCGCCATACAATGCAAATCGCTGTTGCGAACACATCTCTTACAGGGCCAGCTCCAACGTATCCGTCTGGTTGCTTTCCGCGTTCAACTCTTCCAGCTTCGACGCTACTGCATTCACGAGCTCGCGAACGCCAGCGCCGGTGGCGGAAGAGATCGCAAAAAACGGTTTTCCGTCGTGCTCGGCTGTTTGCTTCAGCGACTCGAGACGTTCCGGTTCGTCGAGCGCGTCAATCTTCGTTGCCACTACGAACTGCGGTCTCATCGCGAGGTCCTGGTTGTAGGACGCGAGCTCGCGGTTAACGGTTTCGTAATCCGCGACCGCTTCTCTTCCCGAGGCAGACGAAACATCGACGAGGTGCAACAACAACTTCGTTCGTTCGATGTGTCGCAAAAAGCGATCGCCCAAACCCGCGCCGGTGTGCGCACCTTCAATTAGCCCCGGAATATCGGCGATAACGAAAGTGCGAAAGTCTCCCAGGTCAACAACTCCGAGATGCGGCTCGAGAGTGGTGAACGGATAGTCCGCGATCTTCGGACGCGCGGCGGATACAGTCGAGATAAAAGTCGACTTGCCGGCGTTTGGAAAACCCACCAGGCCGACATCCGCGAGCAGCTTCAGTTCCAACTGAAGGTCCAGCTCTTCTCCCTTGCTTCCGGTTTGATGGTAGCGAGGTGCACGATTAGTCGAGGTGGTGAAGTGCGCATTTCCGAAACCGCCACGACCACCGCGCGCAGCGAGCCAGCGGTCACCATCGTGACTGAGGTCGTGAAGCAGATCGCCCGTCGAAGCATCAAAGATCTGTGTGCCAACCGGCACGCGTACCATCAAGTCGGCGCCACTGTGGCCCGAACGATTCGAGCCCTCACCGTGCGAACCACGATCGGCGACGTGCTGCGGGTTATAGCGGAGGTGCAGCAACGTGTTCAGCGATGCATCAGCAACCAAGACAACATCACCGCCGCGACCACCATCGCCACCCGATGGACCACCACGCGGCACAAACTTCTCGCGCCGGAAAGCCGTAACGCCGTTACCTCCGTCACCCCCCTGAACGTGAATCTTGGCGCGATCGATAAACATCTAAAATTGAAAGCGACGCCCGGCGCGCGCAGTAGTGCGGCTCAGGCGTCGCGAACTTGCACGAAAGCTGTTCTAAGCAGCAGTCTGCTCCGAAGGATAAACGCTGACGAACTTTCCGGATCGACCTTTGTCTTCAAATTTGACGACGCCGTCGATCAAAGCAAACAACGTATCGTCCTTGCCGCGGCCCACGTTGTTGCCGGGCTTCCATTTCGTGCCGCGCTGGCGTGCGATGATGTTGCCGCCGAGCACTTTCTCGCCGCCAAACTTTTTCAGACCGAGGCGCTGCGACTGCGAGTCGCGACCGTTACGAGATGAACCAACGCCTTTTTTGTGTGCCATTGTCTTTACCCAATCGAGTCAATCTTTACTGTGGTGTAGCCCTGCCGGTGACCGCGAGTGCGCTTGTACTGTTTGCGCCGCTTCTTTTTGAAGACGACGATCTTCTGGTCTTTGCCGTGAGCAACAACTGTGGCCGAGATTTTTCCGTCGCCGTTTCCTGAGCTCAACAATCCCTCCAGCTCGATTGAGCTTCCGGGATCCGCCGCGATCGAAGGCACACGAACTGTCTGCCCTTCTTCCACCAGGAACTGCTTTCCACCGGCTCTGATAACTGCGTGTGACATCTTCTTCTTACCTCTCAGACGAGTCAGGTCGTCATAGAAAAGTCGGACATTATAGGGCAATCGCGACGCCCTCGGCAACTGCGTCACACGTAAACAGGATTTACGAGATTTTCAGGATTATCGTGTAAATCCTGAAAATCTTGTAAATCTCCCATCTATTATGAGGCGGCCGCCTTCTTGCCGTTTCGAGCTAAAAAATACTCCATGAAATCGGTTCCGATATCCCCGGCCCGGAAGCGTGGATCGTCCATGATCTTTTGGTGCAGCGGAATCGTCGTCTGGATCCCTTCGATCACCATCGCCTCGAGCGCGCGCTTCATGCGCGCAATCGCGAGCTCACGCGTGCGTGCGTGCACGATCACCTTCGCGATCAGCGAGTCGTAGAACGGCGTCACCTGGTAACCGGAATAGACAAAAGTATCAACTCGGACGCCCGGTCCACCCGGTAGATTGAACGCCGAAATCGTTCCCGGCGACGGCGCAAACGTCTCCGGATTCTCCGCGTTGATGCGGCACTCGATCGC
>Ga0070681_10003526_pt1 | contig 14658 bp, 10 predicted proteins | sample KBSC83BmetaG_FD_65650 | JGI IMG/M metagenome (GOLD analysis project Ga0070681, IMG submission 65650) | Corn rhizosphere microbial communities from Kellogg Biological Station, Michigan, USA - KBS C8-3B metaG | ecosystem: Host-associated > Plants > Roots > Rhizosphere | place: USA: Michigan... | reverse complement strand
CTTCCTGATTTTCCTGGCGGTCTACATCCCGGTGATCGGCGGCACCTTCGCCGGGGTGGCCCCGCCGCTGTTCGCCCTGATGCAGTTCGAAAGCTACTGGCCGGCGGTCATCCTGCTGGTCGCGCTGCAGGCGATCGGCGTGGTGATCGGCAACCTCATCTACCCGCGGATGCAGGGCAAGAGCCTCAACATCGACCCGATCGTGGTGCTGCTGGCGCTGGCGTTCTGGGGCGCGCTGTGGGGCATCGCCGGCATGTTCCTGTCCACCCCGCTCACGGTCATGGCGATGGTCATCCTGGCGCAGTTCGACGGCACCCGCTGGGTCGCCGTCCTGCTGTCCGCGGACGGCGACCCGCAGCAGCTGCGCAACCGCACGCCGGGCGAGGCGCCGGACGAGGCCGTCCGCCACGAACCGACGCAGAGATCGAGCGCCTAATCCGCATATCAGGGGACTTTAAATTGCGCGTCCGCGTCCTACCTATGGTGAGCCGGGGCCCCTGGGCCCCTCGCCCTTGCGTCCAACCCCCAAGCCCAGGGACGCAACGAGCGGAAGAGGCTCCGCCGATCCCCCACGGCGAGGCCATGCGCCGCCGGACACTCTCCTCCGGCGGCGCTCTCGTTTCCGCGATCGAAGGCCCCCGATGAGCCGCGGAGGCCGCGCCGCCGCCGTCCTGGTCCGCGCCGTCATGGCCGCGCTGGCGGACGATCCCTGCAAGGGCGCGGCGCGCGCCTTCGCCGCGCAGGCCGCCGAGGACACCGCGCCGCAGGAACTCCCTGAACTCACGCGGCCCGAGCTCGCCCGGAACCTCGCCGACTTCTGGCGCTTCGGCGAGCGCCGCCGCGGCCGCGCGCCCACCATCCGGATCGTCCGCGCCATCGGCCGCAAGGCGGCGTTGGACCGCCTGGAGATCGTCCAGGACGACGCGCCGTTCCTGGTCGACTCGGTGATGGGCGAGATCGCCGACCAGGGCCTCGCGGTGCGCGCCATGTTCCATCCGATCGTGGAGGTGCGGCGCGACCGCGCCGGCATCCGGGGAGCGACCGGAACGCCGCGCCGGGAATCGATGATCCAGGTGATCCTGGAGCCGGTGGGCGCCGACCGCGAGGCCGCCCTGATCCGCGGCCTCAGGACCACGCTCGCCGACGTGCGCGCCGCCGTCGACGACTTCCCGGCCATGCTCGAGCTGATGCGCCAGGTGATGGAGGAGACCCGCGCCCGGCCGGACAGGGCGACGCCGGAGGAGACCGCCTTCCTGGGCTGGCTCGAGGCGGAGCAGTTCGTCTTCCTGGGCGCCCGCGCCTACGAATACCCGCGCCTGCCGAACGGCGACTACGCGCCGGAGGAACCGGTCTATCAGCCGCGCGACGGGCTGGGCGTCCTGCGCGATCCGCAGCGCACGGTGCTGCGCCGGGCGCACGAGCCCGCGACCCTGATGGCCCAGGTGAAGGAGCGGATCGTCAAGGATCCGGCGGTCACCGTCGCCAAGGCCAACGCGCGCAGCCGCGTGCACCGGCGGGCCTACATGGATTACGTCGGGGTCAAGCGGTACGACCCCAAGGGACGCCCGTTCGGCGAGGTGCGCTTCGTGGGCCTGTTCACCGCCGAGGCGTACGACGAGCCGGCCGGCGCCGTGCCCTTGATCCGCGAGAAGCTGGCCCGCGTGCTGACGCGGGCGGGCATGGCGCCCGGCAGCCATAACGAGAAGCGGCTGAAGAACATCCTGGAGAATCATCCGCGCGACGAGCTCTTCCAGATCAGCGAGGGCGAGCTGCTCGACCAGGCGCTGGGCATCCTGCATCTCTACGACCGGCCGCGGGTCGGCCTCTTCGAGCGGCGCGATCCCTTCGATCGCTTCGCCTCGGTGCTGCTGTACCTGCCGCGCGACCACTACACCTCCGACGTCGAGGCGCGCGCCGGCCAGGTGCTGGCGGAGGCCTATGGCGGCCACATCTCGGCGGCTTATCCCACCTTCACCGAGGGCCCGCTCGCCCGCGTGCACTACATCATCGGGGTGACGCCGGGCGCCCATCCCTGGCCCGAGCTGCGAAACGTGGAAGCCGCGATCGCCGAGGCGGCGCGCACCTGGGCCGACCGCTTCGAGGCGGCGGTGCGCGCCTCGGACCGCGCGCCGGAGCAAGTCACCGACACATTGGGCCGCTACGGCCAGGCGTTCCCGGCCGGGTACCGCGACCGCTTCGACGCCGCCGAGGCGCTGGCCGACCTGGCGGTGATCGAAGACATGGGCCCTGACGAGGCGATACGGGCGCGCGCCTACCGCGCGCCGACCGACACGCCGCTGCAGTTCCGCTTCAAGCTCTATAGGCCGGGGGAGCCTGCGGCCCTCGCCGACGTCCTGCCGATCCTCGACAACATGGGGCTGAAGGCGCTGGCCGAGGCCGGTTTCCCGGTCACGCCGCGGGGCCGCGGCCCGGTCTGGGTGCACGACTTCGAGATCGAGGATCCGCGCGGCGAGCATCTGGTGTTCGCCGAGGTCAAGCGCTGCTTCGAGGACGCGGTCGTCGCGGTCTGGTGCGGCCGCACCGAGAACGACGGCTTCAACCGGCTGAGCGTCGAGCTCTCCATCCCCTGGCGCGAGGCCGCGCTGGTCCGCGCCCTGGCCCGCTTCCGCCAGCAGACCGGGCTCGATCCGTCGCAGCGCGTGCAGGAGGAGGCGCTGGCGCTGCATCCGGAGGTCACCCGGCTGATCCTCAAGTTGTTCGCCGCCCGCTTCGATCCGCAGGCGCCCGGCGACCTTGCGGCGCGGGAAGCGGCCACGGCGCGGCTGATGCGCGAGATCGAGGACGCCCTGCAGGCGGTCGAGAGCCTCGACCACGACCGCGTGCTGCGCCGCCTGGCGCGGCTCGCGGCGGCGATCCAGCGCACCAACTTCTTCCAGCCGGCCGAGGATGGCGGACCGCGGCCGCAGATCGCCTTCAAGGTGGCGAGCCTGGACCTCGCCGAACTGCCGGCGCCTCGGCCCTACCGGGAAATCTTCGTCTGGAGCGTCGGCGTGGAAGGCGTCCACCTGCGCTTCGGCCCGATCGCCCGCGGCGGCCTGCGCTGGTCGGACCGACGCGACGACTTCCGCACTGAGGTCCTGGGCCTGGTCAAGGCGCAGCAGGTGAAGAACGCGGTCATCGTGCCGGTCGGCTCCAAGGGCGGCTTCTTCCCCAAACGGCTCGGCCGCGCCGCCAGTCCCGAAGCCGTCCGCGCCGAGGGCGTGCAGGCCTACCGCACCTTCCTGCACGGCCTGCTCGACCTCACGGACAACCTGACGCCGGCCGGCCACGTCACCCATCCCAAGGGGCTGATCGTCCACGACGGCGACGACCCGTACCTCGTGGTGGCGGCCGACAAGGGCACGGCCAGCTTCTCCGACATCGCCAACGAGGTGGCCGAAAGCTACGACTTCTGGCTCGGCGACGCCTTCGCCTCCGGCGGCTCGGCCGGATACGACCACAAGGCCATGGGCATCACCGCCAAGGGCGCCTGGGAGGCCGTGAAGCGCCACTTCCGCGAACTCGGCAAGGACATCCAGAAGGAACCGTTCACGGTCATCGGCGTGGGCGACATGTCCGGCGACGTGTTCGGCAACGGCATGCTGCTGTCGAAAGAGACCAGGCTCATCGCCGCCTTCGACCACCGCCACGTGTTCCTCGATCCCGATCCGGACCCGGCGAAGTCCTGGGCCGAGCGCAAGCGGCTGTTCGACCTGCCGCGCTCCTCCTGGGACGACTACGACCGCAAGAAGATCTCGCGCGGCGGCGGCGTCTTCCCGCGGACGCTGAAATCCATCGCGCTCTCCCCCGAGGCGCGCCGCGCGCTCGACGTCGAGGCCGAGAGCCTGTCGCCGGCCGAACTGATCCACGTGATCCTGAAAGCGCCCGCCGAGCTCCTCTACCTGGGCGGCATCGGCACCTATGTGAAGGCGCGGGGCGAGGCCAACGCCGACGTCGGCGACAAGGCCAACGATGCGGTGCGCATCAACGGCGCCGAACTGCGCGTGAAGGTGGTGGGCGAAGGCGCCAACCTCGGCGTGACGCAAGCCGGCCGGATCGAGTTCGCCCTGATGGGAAATTCAGGGGCGGGCGGGCGGATCGACACCGACGCCATCGACAACTCGGCCGGCGTCGACACCTCCGACCACGAGGTCAACATCAAGATCCTGACCGGCGCGCTGGAGCGGAACGACGTGCTCACCCGCAAGCGCCGCGACGTGCTCTTGCAATCAATGACCGCCGACATCGCCGCCCACGTTCTGGCCCACAACTACGACCAGACGCTGGCGCTCTCGCTGCTTGAGATGGATGCGCCGGGCGAACTGGAGCCGCACGCCCGCTTCATGGCTGCGCTGGAGGCCGCCGGGCGGCTTGACCGGGTCGTGGAAGGGCTGCCCGACCCGGCGGTGATCGCCGAGCGCGCCCAGGCCGGCCGCGGCCTCACCCGGCCGGAGCTCGCCGTGCTGCTGGCCTACGGCAAGCTCGAGCTGAAGCGCGAGTTGGTGGAGAGCGCGCTGCCGGACGATCCCTTCTACGAGGGCGTGCTGGAGGCCTATTTCCCGCCGCCGCTCCGCCGCTACCGCGAGGCCATCCGCCGTCACCGGCTGCGCCGCGAGATCATCGCCACGGTGGTGGCCAACGATGTCGTGAACCGCTGCGGCCCCTCTTTCCCGAGCCGGCTGATGGCGGCGGCGGACTGCGATGTCCGAGCCTTCGCCGCCGGCTACGAGGCGGCCAAGGCGATGCTGGAGTTCGAGGATCTCTGGGCCCAGGTGAACGCGCTCGACGGCAAGATCCCCGCCGCCGGCCAGATGGCGCTCTACCGAAGGCTCTCGGCGGCGCTGCGCGGCGCGACCTTCTGGCTCGCCCGACGCGCCACGCGCGAGCTCGTGGACGTCCGCCAGCTCACCAGGCGCTACGCCCCCGGCTTCCGCCGGCTGAGGGAGTTGATGCCCGGCGTCGCCTCGACCGTGGAGCAGGCGGCGGTTGCTGAGCGCACCCGCCAGCTCACCTCGGCCGGCGCGCCGGAGGGGTTGGCGCAGGCCGCGGCGATCCTGCAGGCGCTGTCCACCGCCGCCGACCTCGTCGACCTCGCACAGGCCTCCAGCTGGCCCCTGCCCAACGTCGCGCGGCTATACCACCAGGCGGGCGCGGCCTTCGCCTTCGACCGGCTGCGAGCGGCCGCCGCAGGCTATTCGGTGGGCGACGCCTTCGAGCGGACGGCGTTGCGCCGGCTCTTGGAGGACCTGCTCGCCGAGCAGGCCGACCTCACCCGGGCGATCATGGAATTCGCAGGCTCCGCCCAGGCCGGCGAGGACGCCGCCCGCGCCAGGGACGCGGTGACCTCCTGGGCGGCGCTCAGGCGGGACAAGGCGGAGGCGGCGCGCCGCACGGTCGAGGAGATCGACCAGGCCGGCGGCGCCTGGACCTTCGCCAAGCTCACCATCGCCAACGCCGCCCTGCGCGAGCTCGCCGAAGACCGGCGGCGGCGGAAGCGGTGACTCCCTCCCCTCATGGGGAGGGACAGACCGCGAGCTTCCCAACCTGCTCTCGCTGCGCTCGAGCGTTAAGGGAGGCACGTCAGTGCCGAAACACCCGCACGCCGGTGAACACCATCGCCAGGCCGCGCGCGTCGGCGGCTTCGATGACCTCCTTGTCGCGCACCGAACCGCCCGGCTGGATCACCGCCGTGCAGCCGGCGTCGGCCGCCTGGATCAGGCCGTCGGCGAACGGGAAGAAGGCTTCCGAGGCGCAGGCGGAGCCCTTGAGGTCCAGGCCGAAGTCGGCCGCGCGCAGGGCGGCGATGCGGGCGGAATCCTTGCGGTTCATCTGGCCGGCGCCGATCCCCAGCGTCTGGCCGGACTTGGCGTAGACGATGGCGTTCGACTTCACGTGCTTGGCGACGGTGAAGGCGAACAGCATGTCGCGCACCTCGGCCTCGGTGGGCGCGCGCTTCGTCACCACCTGGAGGTCGGCGGGCGTGAGGCGCGCGTCGTCGCGACCCTGGACCAGGAAGCCGCCGGACACCGACTTGAAGGTCAGGCCCTTTGCGAGGGGGTCCGGCAGGCCGCCGGTGGCCAGCAGGCGGACGTTCTTCTTCTTGGCGAAGAGCTTGGCCACGTCGGGCGCGATCTCTGGGGCGATCACCACCTCGGTGAGCAGGTCGAGGATCTTCGCGGCGGTCGCCGCATCCAGGGCGGTGTTGAGCGCGATGATGCCGCCGAAGGCGCTCACCGGATCGCAGGCCAGCGCGCGCTCGTAGGCCTCCAGCACGGTCTTGCCGGTCGCCACGCCGCAAGGATTGGCGTGCTTGATGATCGCGCAGGCCGGCCCGCTCCGGGGATCGAACTCGGCGACCAGTTCGAACGCCGCGTCGGTGTCGTTGATGTTGTTGTAGGAGAGGTCCTTGCCCTGCAGCTGCCTCGCCGAGGCGACGCCGGGCGGCGGATTGGGCAGGCGGTAGAAGGCGGCCTGCTGGTGCGGGTTTTCCCCGTAGCGCATGGTCTGGACGAGATCGCCGGCGATCGAGAACCGCCGCGGCGCCCGCTCGCCCAGCTCCCACGCGAGCCAGGACGAGATCGAGGAATCGTAGGCCGCCGTCCGGGCGTAGGCGCGCTGCGCGAGCTTGCGCCTCAGATCGAGCGAGGTGGCGCCGTCCGCCTCGAGCGCGGCCAGCACCTCCTGCAGGTCGGCGAGCTCGGTGCAGACCGCCACATAGCCGTGGTTCTTCGCCGCCGAGCGGATCATCGCCGGGCCGCCGATGTCGATGTTCTCGATGCTGGTGGCGAAGTCGGCGCCGGAGGCCACCGTCTGCTCGAACGGATAGAGGTTGACGTAGACGAGGTCGATCGCGCCGATCCCGTGCCCCTCCATCGCCTTCCTGTGCTCGGGGGCGTCGCGCACGCCCAGCAGTGCGCCGTGCACCGCCGGATGCAGCGTCTTCACCCGTCCGTCCATCATCTCCGGGAAGCCGGTGAGCTCGGCGACGTCCTTCACCGGGACGCCGGCCTCTGCGATCGCCTTGCGCGTACCTCCGGTCGAGACCAGCTCCACGCCTATGCGGGCGAGCGCCTTGGCGGCCTCGATCAGGCCGGTCTTGTCGGAGACCGAGAGCAGCGCGCGCTTGATGGGGACGCGGTCGGGGGCGGCGGGGAAATCGGGGGCGGCAGGCACGGCATCCTCCTCGTGGTTGCAAGGAAATGCCCAGGCGAGCGGCGGACAGAGCCCGCGCTCCCCGGTGGTCGCCCACCTCAATCGCCAGTCACGCGGTGCGCCCGCGGATTAGGCCCGCCGCTCCTTCAGGTCAATCAGGTCGGCGCGCAGTGCGGCGATGTTGGCCGCGTAGCGGCTCGGACCGCCGCGGAACACCGCCGTCCCCGCGACCAGCGCGGTCGCTCCGGCGGCGATGCACTTGGGCGCGGTCTCGGCCGTCACCCCGCCGTCCACCTCCAGGACGATGTCGCGGCCCGTCGCGTCGATCATCGCGCGCAGGCGCTCGATCTTCTTCAGCTGCGAGCTCATGAAGCTCTGGCCGCCGAACCCGGGATTGACGCTCATCACCAGAACGAGGTCGATCTGGTCCATCAGGTGCGCGATCAGCTCCGGCGGCGTGGCGGGATTGAAGACGACGCCCGCCTTGGCGCCCAGCTCGCGAATGCGCTGCAGGGTGCGCGATAGGTGCGGCCCGGCCTCCGGATGGACGCTCAGGATATCGGCCCCCGCATTGCGGAATGCCTCCAGGTAGGGATCGGCGGGCGCGATCATCAGGTGCACGTCGAAGGGGATCTTCACGTGCGGGCGGAGCGCCTTCACGACGTCCGGGCCGATGGTGATGTTGGGCACGAAATGGCCGTCCATCACGTCGACGTGCAGCCAGTCGGCCCCGGCCGCCTCCACCGCGCGGGCCTCCTCGCCGAGCTTGGCGAAGTCCGCCGCCAGGATCGAGGGCGCGATGATGGTCTTTCGAGCCATGGCGCGGCTTTAACGGGCGCACCCAAGGCTGTCATCCCGGTTTCGACGGAAGGGAGAAGACCGGGATCCCTATTCGCCTGATGGCGCAGGACAGGCGCCGGGATGACAAGGAGGAGTTAGGCGCCGCGCCGGAAGCGGGCGACGTAGAAGCCGTCGGTCCCGCCGGGGCGATGGTGCGGCAGGATGCGGAGCGTCCCATCGGCCCTGAGGCTGGCCTCGGGCGCGCCGCCTTCGCCAGGCGCGATCGGATCGAGGCGAAACGCCGGGGCGCGGGTGAGGAACGCCGCGGCCTGCGCCTCGCCTTCCTCCGGCTCCAGCGAGCAGACGCAGTAGACGAGACGGCCGCCGGGCTTCACCCGCCGCGCCGCCGCCTCGAGCAGCCGCGCCTGGACCTGCGCCAGCTTCGGAACATCGGATGGCCTCGCGACCCACAGCACGTCGGGGTGGCGGCGGAAGGTGCCGGTCGCCGAGCAGGGCGAGTCCAGCAGCACGGCCTCGAAGCTGCGGCTATCCGGCCAGGCTTGGGCTTCGGCCGCCACCACCTCGGCGGCGAGGCCGGTCCGCGCCAGGTTCTCGCTCACCCGCCGCAGCCGCGCCGCGGAGCGGTCGAGCGCCGTCACCTGCGCGCCGGCGGCGGCGAGCTGCAGGGTCTTGCCGCCGGGCGCGGCGCAGAGGTCGAGCGCGGTTTCGCCCGGACGGACGCCCAGCGCGCGCGCCGGGACCGCGGCCGAGGCGTCCTGCACCCACCAGCGCCCCTCGGCGAAGCCCGGCCAGCCGGTGACGTCGCCGCTCATCGCCGTGCGGAACGTCCCGCCCGGCAGGCGCTCCCCCGCGAGCCCTTCCGGCGCGGCGTCCGGCTTCAGAGTCAGATCGGTCGGCGGCTCCTCGGCGATCAAGGCGGCGATGGCGCGCGCATCGTCGGCGCCGTAGGCCGCGCGCCACCGCGCGTAGAGCCAGTCGGGCGCGAGGCGGTCGGGATCGGCGAGATCGGGCGGCTCGCGCGTCAGGCCCCGCAGGACGGCGTTGACCAGGCCGCGAAGGGCCTTGGGCGCCAGCTCCACGGTCGCGCCCACCGCAGCGTGGGCCGGCGTCTCGAGCACGAAGAGTTGCGCCACGCCCAGCCGGAGCGCCTGCAGGGTCTGATCCGGCGGCGGCGACCGGAGCCGGGCCGAAAGCGCCGCGTCGATGGGGCCCAGATGGCGCAAGGTCGCCATGGCCAGGGCGCGGGCGAAGGCCCGGTCGCGCGGCGGAAGCGCCGCCAGCGCCGGCGCGCCCAGGCCGTCCTCCAGCCCGGCGCGCCGCGACAGGGCGGCGGCGAGCAGATCCAGCGCCGCCTTGCGCGCGGCGAGGCCGGAAACGTCCCTGGGCGCCGCCTCGGTCACCGGGCCGGCGTGGCCCCTCGCGGCCGCCGGCGCAAGGACGATCTCAGGCGGCCTGCTTTATCTCGGCGCTGGTCGCGGCCCCGCTCGCGCCGGCCTCGCGCCAGCAGGAGACGACCACGGTCAGGAAGGTCGCCATTCCAAGAATGGCCAGCATCGAGCCTGCGATCACGCCGGCGTCCGCCGCCTTGTTTCCCGACAGGAACAAAGCGAGAGAAGGGATCATCACCACCACCGCGCCGAACGACAGGACAAAGTTTGTCCATCCGAGCCGTCCGCCCTTCCCGGATAGCTGGTAGAAGGTCCCCATCAACGCCAGGGTGGCCCAGCCGACGAGGTTGAGGTGGGCGTGGGCCGGCGCAAGCGTGAAGTCTTCGGTCGAGCCCATGAACGCGCCCCAGACCATGCCAGCCAGCACGCATGTGGCGCCGGCGGTGAAGAAGGCGAGCGGTAATCTCTTCATGTGGAATTCCCCCTATTACTCGAGTCAGTCTAGCGACTGTTACGGCGTAAGAAACCAGCGTTGCGCCGCGCGCGCAACGACGCATCGCATCACGATCTACTTCAGCCGGCCGCTGGCGCGGTGGGACCGGAAGGCGTAGTCCTCCGCCCATGGACGAGCCGCCGCCCAACGCCGCCCCCGACAAGCCGCTCACGCCCGAGGCGCGCCGCGCGCTGGAGGAGGCCGCTCAGCGCCGAGCCGCCGGCGCCGGGACCGCCGCGCTTCCTGCCGAGCAGGGCGGCCCGAAGGGTCCCGAGCCCACGCGCTTCGGCGACTGGGAGCGCAAGGGCGTGGCGGTGGACTTCTAGCGAATCCGGGCCATCTCGCTCACCACCCGCAGCGCCGCGGCGTGCGGATCGTCCGCCGCCGTGATCGGCCGGCCGCAGACGATATGCGAGGCGCCCGCCTGCAGCGCCTCGGCGGGCGTGGCGGCGCGGGCCTGGTCGTTCTTCGCCGACCAGTCGGGCCGGACGCCGGGCGTGACCACCAGGAGCTCCGGACCGCCCAGCCGGCGGGCAAGCGCCGCTTCGTGCGGGCTCGCGATCACCCCGTCGCAGCCCGCCGCGATCGCCTGGCGGATGCGCCGCTCGACGAGGGCGCGGGCGCTCTCGGCGTAGCCCATCTCCTTCAGGTCAGCGTCGTCGAGGCTGGTGAGCACGGTGACGGCGAGGATTTTCAGCGGCGCGCCCGCGCGTCCGCGCACCGCCGCAGCCATCACCTGCGGCTCGCCGTGCACGGTCAGGAAGTCGCAGCCGGCCCCTGCGATCGCCGCCGTGGCCTTCTGCACCGTGGTCGGGATGTCGTGCAGCTTCCAGTCGAGGAACACCTGCCTGCCGGCCGCCTTCAGCTCGCGCGCCACCGCCATGCCATCGGTCGCGAAGAGCTCGAGGCCCACCTTGTAGAAGCTCACCGCCTGGCCCAGGCGCGCGACCGCGGCGCGGGCCGCCTCGGCGGTCGGGAAGTCGAGCGGCACGATCAGGCGCGGGTCGGCGCGGGTTTCGGCGCGGGCGAGAGCGGCGGCGGCCATGGCGGCTCCTTCCGGGCAGGCGCGCAGGCGAACCGCGGGCGGCGGTTCGGCGGCGCTTCGATTCGGGCTAAGGGGTTTGCATGAGCCCAGCCGAGTTCGCGGTCAACTTTTTCGTCGCCCTGTTCGCGCTGATCGATCCGGTCGGCAACGTGCCGTTCTTCGCGGCGGGAACGGCCGGGGTGAGCGCGCGGGACCGGGCGCAACTCGCCGTCTACATCGCGCTGTTCGTCCTGGGCTTCCTGACCTTCTTCTACTTCACGGGGCTGGGGCTGCTCGCCTTCTTCGGCATTTCGCTGTCCGCCTTCCGCATCGCCGGCGGGGTGATCCTGTTCGTGCTCGGCCTGGACATGGTCCGCGACGACCTCTCGACCAAGTCGGCCGAGGTGGCCGACGCCCAGCCGAAGAGCCGGCGCGAGGCGGTGACCCAGCGGTTCGAGCGGATGATCGTCCCGTTCGCCATGCCGCTGCTGATCGGCCCCGGCGCGATCTCGACGGTGATCATCTACGCGAGCCAGGCGAAGGCTTTCGGCCTGGCGGGCGCGGCCGTCGGCGTGGCGGTGATCGCCCTAGTGGCGGTCTCGACCCTGCTGTCGTTCCTGGCGACCCCGCTGATCACCCGCGCGCTCGGCCGCATCGGGCTGACCATCGTGGTGCGCGTGCTGGGCCTGATCCTGTGCGCCATGGCCGTGCAGTTCATCCTGGCCGGGCTGTCGGAGGCCACGCACGGCCTCATCAGGTCTTCCGGAATCGCGGCCCCTGGGAGGCCATGACCGCCAGGCCCCACTCGTCGGGCAGGAGCTTGGCGACCGCGGCGATCGCCTTGTTCGGCGTCCCGGGCACGCAGATCGGACGGTTGGCCTCCACCGCCTCGTAGCCCGCCGCGGCCACCTCGTCGGCCCCGAGCCACAGCCACGCGGGCGTCGAGGCTTCGATCTGCCGGCGGGTCCCGGTCACGTCGTGGAACTCCGAAAAGGTGAAGCCCGGACAGAGCGCCGAGACATGCACCCCGTGGGCCTCGCCCTCCAGGTGCAGGCTCTGGGAGAACTTCACCAGGAAGGCCTTGGCCGCGCCGTAGAGGGTGTGTCCCGCCGAGGGCGGCACCAGCCCGGCCAGCGAGGCGACGTTGACGATGCGGCCGAACCGGCGCTCGACCATGCCGGCAAGCACCCGGTGGGCCAGCTCGCAGGGTGCGGTCACCATCACCTGGATGAACGCCGCCTGGTCCTCCCAGCGCGTCGTGGCGTACGACCCCGGCAGGCCGTAGCCGGCGTTGTTGATCAGCGCATCGACGCTGCGGCCCTGGGCGGCGAGGTCGGCGGCGAGTTTGCCCGGCGCGCCGGGATCGGCGAGATCGGCGGGCAGCACCAGGGTCTCGACGCCATATCGCAGGCGGATCTCGTCGGCCAGGCTCTCCAGCCGCTCGGCGCGGCGGGCGGTCAGCGCCAGGTCGTAGCCGTGGCTCGCCAGGATGCGCGCGAAGGCCGCCCCGATCCCGGCCGAAGCGCCCGTCACCAACGCGAGCCTGCGGTCCATTCCGCCCCTCCCTAGCCGGCTCCCAGCCTAAGGCCCGCGGCGGCCCGCGCCAACTCGGGTGCATCCCGTTGAACGCGCCGGAGTTTAGGTGTATCGCGCCCGCCGCACGTCGGCATCGGGCCGCAAGGGAACCCACGCCGTTCCCGGAGACTACGGATGGCTGACACGGCCGGCGCCTCCGCCCAGGCCCTGGACGAACCCCCGCACGCCCACACCCCGCAGTCGGAGAGCTTCTTCGCGCTCGCCCTGGGCTCCATGGGCGTGGTGTTCGGGGACATCGGCACGAGCCCGCTCTACGCCATGCGCGAGGCGCTCCGTCACAGCCGCAGCGGCGGCTCCGCGGAGCTGTCGGTGCTGGGCGTCGTCTCGCTGATCACCTGGGCGCTGATCCTGATCGTGACGGTGAAATACGTCGTCTTCCTGATGCGCGCCGACAACAAGGGCGAGGGCGGCACGCTGGCGCTGATGGCGCTCGCCCAGCGCATCGTGCCCAAGCGATCGGGGCTGGTGCTGCTGCTCGGCATGCTGGGCGCCTCGCTGTTCTACGGCGACGGGATCATCACGCCCGCGGTCTCGGTGCTGGCCGCCGTGGAAGGGGTGCGCGACGCGCCGGGCGCGCCGCATGCGCTGGCCGAGCTCGTGGTGCCGATCTCGATCGGCATCCTGGTGGCGCTGTTCCTGGTCCAGTCGCGGGGCACGGCGAGCGTCGCGCGCTTCTTCGGACCGATCACCGCCCTATGGTTCCTGGTCCTCGCGGGCCTCGGGCTGTTCCACCTGAAGGACGACCTGTCGGTGTTCCGTGGGCTCTCGCCGCACTACGGCGTGATCTTCCTGTTCCAGAACGGCTTCCTGGGCTTCGCCATCCTGGGCAGCGTGTTCCTGGCCGTCACCGGAGCCGAGGCGCTGTACGCCGACATGGGCCACTTCGGGCGCAACCCGATCCGCGCCGCGTGGCTGTTCCTGGTGCTGCCCTGCCTGCTCCTGAACTACCTCGGCCAGGGAGCCCTGGTGCTGCACAGGCCGGCCGCCGCGGTCGATCCGTTCTACAAGATGATCCCGCACCCGATCTATTGGCCGGTGCTGATCCTGGTGACGGTAGCCACCGTGATCGCCTCCCAGGCGGTGATCACCGGCGCCTTCTCGATGACCCAGCAGGCGGTGCAGCTCGGCCTGTTCCCGCGCATCTCGATCCGCCGCACCTCCGAGACCCAGGCGGGGCAGATCTTCGTGCCGCAGGTCAACACGCTGCTGATGATCGGGGTCGTGGTCCTCCTGGTGATGTTCCGCACCTCGTCCAACCTCGCCGCCGCCTACGGCATCGCGGTGACCGGGGCGATGTTCGTCGACACCCTGCTGTTCTTCGTGATCGTCCGCTGGATGTGGAAACGGCCGATCTGGCAGGCGGCCCTGGCCTCCACCGGCTTCGGGATCCTGGACGTGACCTTCATCTCCTCGAACCTGCTGAAGATCCCGCAGGGCGCCTGGCTGCCGCTGGCCCTGGGGGCGGGGCTGGTGACGATCATGGTCACCTGGACGCGCGGGGCGCAGATCCTGACCGAAAAGACCCGCCGGGACAGCGTGCCGCTGATCGAGCTGTCGGAGATCCTGAAGGCCCGCGCGCCCTACCGCGCGCCCGGCACGGCGGTGTTCCTGACCTCGGATCCGGAGATGGCGCCCGTCGCCCTGATGCACAATCTCAAGCACAACAAGGTGCTGCACGAGAAGAACATCATCCTGACGCTGCACACCGCCGAGACGCCGCGGGTCTCCGAGAGCCAGCGGGTGCGCATCGAGCCGGTCAACGACGACTTCAAGAAGGTGATCGTCAACTACGGCTTCATGGAGAGCCCCAATGTGCCGCGGGCGCTGGCGCTGTGCCGCAAGCTCGGCCTGAAGTTCGACATCATGGCCACCAGCTTCTTCCTGGGCCGCCGTTCGGTAGTGCCCTCGGCCCAGTCCGGCATGCCGCTGTGGCAGGACAAGCTGTTCATCTTCCTGATGCGCAACGCCGCCAACCCCACCGATTTCTACAAGATCCCGCCCGGGCGCGTCGTGGAGATGGGCGCCCAGGTGACGGTGTAGCTTGGCGTTCAGCTACCTCGGCGACGGGCTGTGGGTGATCGCGCTCGCCATCATGTTCGGCGCCTCGCGCGAGGCCTGGGCCAAGACCCGGCCCGGCCAGGCCGTGCGGCTGCCGATCGGCCGGATCGGCCGCGGGCTGGGGATATGGGCGCTGCCGGGCGGCG
>Ga0070681_10003524_pt1 | contig 14661 bp, 11 predicted proteins | sample KBSC83BmetaG_FD_65650 | JGI IMG/M metagenome (GOLD analysis project Ga0070681, IMG submission 65650) | Corn rhizosphere microbial communities from Kellogg Biological Station, Michigan, USA - KBS C8-3B metaG | ecosystem: Host-associated > Plants > Roots > Rhizosphere | place: USA: Michigan... | reverse complement strand
CGCCGACTCTGGACGAGCGGGCAGAAGCTCCGTCCGAACAGAATGCCGTCCTGCCACCTGGCCTGGACGAGGAGCGGCTCGACATCGTCGATGAGTGGGGGTTGCAGTCGTTCCCGGCAAGCGACCCGCCGGCCAACTGGTAGCTGGGCGGACAGACCGGGCTAGCGTCCGGGGAGGAGGCTGGCATGTCGGGGATGCAGTTTGGGGTCTTCACCGTCGGCGACGTGACGACCGACCCGACAACCGGCAGGACGCCGAGCGAGGCGGAGCGAATCAAAGCGACGGTCCGAATCGCGTTGAAGGCCGAGGAGATCGGTCTCGATGTCTTTGCCACGGGCGAACACCACAATCCACCGTTCGTGCCGTCGTCGCCCACGACGCTCCTCGGGTACATCGCGGCCCGGACGGAGCGGCTCATTCTCTCGACCTCTACCACATTGATCACGACCAACGATCCTGTGAAGATTGCCGAAGACTTCTCCGTGCTGCAGCACCTCTCTGACGGTCGCGTCGACCTGATGCTCGGCCGAGGAAACACCGGGCCGGTGTATCCGTGGTTCGGGCAGGACATCCGCGCGGCAGTGCCCTTGACCGTGGAGCACTACACGTTGCTTCGCCGGTTGTGGCGGGAGGAGGTCGTCGACTGGGAAGGTGAATACCGCACCCCTCTCCACGGTTTCACCCTTGCCCCCAGGCCGCTGAACGGGATAGCGCCGTTCGTTTGGCATGGCTCGATCCGTACGCCGGAAATCGCCGAGCTCGCTGCCCACTTCGGCGACGGCTTCTTCGCCAACCACATCTTCTGGCCGCCGTCGCACACCCGACGTTTGGTCCAGCTCTACCGGCAGCGGTTCGAGCACTACGGACACGGCAGTGCCGACCAGGCCATCGTGGGCCTCGGAGGGCAGGTGTTCATGCGGCGCAACAGCCAGGACGCGGTCAGGGAGTTCAGGCCCTACTTCGACCACGCCCCGGTCTACGGAAACGGCCCGCCCTTGGAGGAGTTCACCGCCCAGACTCCGCTCACGGTCGGCTCCCCCCAGGAGGTCATCGACAGGACGCTGAGCTTCCGCGAGTACGCCGGCGACTACCAGCGGCAGCTGTTTCTCATCGATCACGCCGGCCTGCCGGTCAAGACGGTGCTCGAGCAGCTCGACCTGCTCGGCGAGGAGGTGGTACCCGTGCTGCGCAAGGAGTTCCAGATCGGCCGACCGGACCATGTCCCCGACCCCCCGACACACGAGTCTCTGGTGGCGGGGCAACAGAGATGACCGCGCTTGTCGTCGTCAGCGGTGGGATCCGCGAGTCGTCGTCTACACGGCTGCTCGCCGATCAGATCGAGGCAGCGGTCCGCGTCGAGCTGGCCCGCGCAAACTCTCCTGCCGCCACCTCCGTCATCGAACTCCGGCCCCTCGGTCGCGCCGTCATGGATGCGATGCTCAGCGGTCTCGTCAGCACAGACTTGGCTGCCGCGTTTCAACTGCTGGCTGAGGCCGACGGCCTGATCGCGGTCACGCCCGCGTTCAATGCGTCTTTCAGTGGCCTGTTCAAGTCGTTCTTCGACGTGCTCCCCGAAGAGGCACTGTCCGGGATGCCGGTGCTCATCGCGGCAACCGGTGGCACAGAGCGTCATTCGCTCGTTCTGGAGCACGCACTACGTCCGATGTTCTCCTACCTTCACGCGGTCGTGTCTCCGACCGGGGTGTACGCCGCTACCACCGACTTCGGCAGCCAGGCAGGCCTAACGGATCGCATCAGCAAGGCAGCCAGCGACTTCAGTCGTCTTCTGCAGGCATGCGGACCGCGTAAGCGACGCGACGTGTTCGCAGAGGAGGTCGGTGAGATGACACGCCTGCTGGCGTCGACAGAGCAGGGCAACGCCTACGGGCCATCGGATCCAGCGGGATAAGTCTCGAGTGGTTCGTCGCCGTCTTTCCACCCGTTGAGCACGGGGGCGAGGGCGCGCCAGGCTTCCTCGGTTTCCCGCGCTGTGACAGCGTAGCGACGAGTGCCGTTGAGGATGTCTTGGAGCACGAGACCCGAGCGGCAACTCGACCGGACCCAGAAACAGGTCACGCCGTCGAGGTGCCGTCCAACACGCCCACCCCTCGGCGAAGTCACGAATGGCTTCGCCGCCTTCGTGGCTTGGTCGCTCGGAAGGGGGGCGACGTGCGGGGTGCGGGCTGAGGCGTGCCTTGGGTGACGGCTTGCGGACCTGAATGTGAGGAGGTGCGCGGGGCCGCGGGCCGGGAACCTCCAAAGCGTGGCTTCGTCGGTCGCAGTCGCGCTTGCCGGTCTCGCGGCCGTCGTTGCGCTCAACGTCGCGGCGCGTCGAGTCGGACTTCCGGCGGCTGTGCTGCTCGTGCTCGGCGGCCTGCTCTATGCGGTGCTGCCGGGGCCGAACCTGACGCTGCAGCCTTCGGTCGTGCTCGACGTTGTCATCCCGCCGTTGCTGTACGCCGCCGCCGTCAACTCGAGTGCCATCGGGCTGCGGCGCAATGCCCGCGCCGTCCTCAGCCTGTCGGTGGGTCTCGTTCTCGCCACCGCACTCGTCGTCGGCGCCGTTCTGCACGCCGCCGTGCCCGCCATTCCCATGTCGTTGGCGGTCGCCCTCGGCGCCGCCATCGCGCCACCCGACCCGGTCGCCGCTCTCGCCATCGGCCGGCCCGCAGGCCTCTCACCGCGGCTCATCACCGTCGTGGAGGGAGAAGGGCTGCTCAACGACGCGACCGCGCTGACACTGTTCGAGCTAGCGGTTGCGGCGGCGGTCGGAGGCTCGTTCTCCCTCTCCGACGCAATCGGCCACTTCGCCCTGGCTGCCATCGGTGGTGTCGCCGCGGGACTCGCGTCCGCGGTCGTCATCGCCTGGCTCCGCCGGCACGTCACCGACTCGCTCAGTGACAACGCGCTGTCGATCGCCACTCCATTCGCCGCCTATCTACTCGCGCACAGTTTCGGCGGCTCCGGCGTCCTGGCGGTCGTCATAGCGGGACTCTGGTTCGCCCACCGCGGCCCCGCCATCGGACGCGGAGACTCACGTCTCCAAGCCCGCCCTGTCTGGGGGCTGATCGAGTACCTGCTCGAGGGATTCGTCTTCCTCTTGATCGGCCAGCAGTTCCCGTCGGTGATTCGCAACCTCCCCACCTACAGCAGCGGGACGATCGCTCTGGCCTCGACGGCCACCGTGGTCGTCATGCTCATCCTGCGACCGCTGTGGCTGGTGGCCAGCGAACTGCTCCCCGCCCGCCTGCACACGCGGCTCGGTGCCGAGAGTGGAAAGAGCCACGAACATCTGTCCGTTCGCGACGTGCTCGCGCTGAGCTGGTCTGGCACCCGTGGCGTAATCACACTCGCCGCAGCCTTCTCGTTGCCCTTGCGTCTTGAGAACGGGACCGCGCTGCCCGGACGCGACCTCCTTCTGTTCTGCGCCTACCTCGCCGTGCTGGTCACCCTGGTCGGACAGGGACTCACCTTCGCGCCACTCCTGCACGGGCTCGGCTTTCGCGACAGCGGTTCGGGTGAAGCTCTCCTGCGCAACCAGGCGCGAGCGGCAGCCGTCCGGGCTGCGCTGACCCATCTCGACGAACTGAGCGCACGCGACGAGGTGCCCGACGACATCGTCGCGCCGCTGAAACGCTCCGCGTCGCTGCGCCTGGACCGTTATGCGCGCCGCGCGGAGCAGCTGTCCAGCGCCGAGGATGCCACGACGAACGGCGACGACTCATATCTCGTTGGCGCCCGCGTTCGGCGTTCGATGATCGCCGCCGAACGAGACGAGCTGCTGCAATGGCGGGACACCGGTCGGTTGTCCGACCGGAGCCTGCGCATCTTGCAGCGCGAGCTCGACCACGAAGAAGGACTACTACCTCCCGGGTAGGGAACTTCGCCTACGCTCGATCTGTGACGGTGCCAGCGTGACGCACGAACCCCTGCTGTTGCTGGTGCTGGACTTGACCGGCACGTTTGCGTTCGCGCTCAATGGTGCGCTGACCGCAATGCGAACCGTTCGACTCGACATCGTTGGCGTCGTCACCCTCGGCATGATCACCGCGATAGGTGGCGGCATCGTCCGCGACGTACTCATCGACTCGCTGCCGCCCGCCACATTTCGGGACTGGCGCTATCTGGCCGTCGCGGCCGGCGGCAGTGTGCTCGTGTTCGCGCTCGGCCGATGGCTGCGAGCATTCATGCTTCCCATCACGGTGTTGGATGCTGTCGGATTGAGCCTGTTCGCCGTCACCGGAGCTAGCAAGGCGCTGAATTCCGGTGTCGGCGTCGGCGCGGCAATCATCCTGGGGACGATCACCGGGGTCGGCGGGGGAACAATCCGCGACGTGCTGATCCGCCAAGTCCCGACCGTCCTCACGAGCGGGCTGTACGCGATCCCCGCTTTCGTGGCCGCGGCTATCACCGTTGGGACTGAGCGCGCGGGCGTTTATGGAACGCCCGCGGCGGTCGGAGCCGCGATCGCATGCTTCGCCATCCGGATGGTCGGCGTTCGCTTCGGTCTCAACGCCCCCCGCGCGCCGGCGCCGGGGGCAGCTGGCGAGTAGTCGGCGGCTGTGCGAGGTGGTAGAGGCTAGCCGCCGAGCCACGCCATGGCCGCGACCACCATCGCCTGGGTGCCGGTATTAAGTGTTGGCTCGATGACCGGGGCAAACTGCGCTGAGTGGTTCACCGGGATGTCCTGCGCGACGCGGCCCGCCTGCTCGGCCTTACGATACGTGTCCGGGTCGATGCAGCCCACGCCCCAATAGCTGTAGGGAACGCCGAGGGCCCGCGGAATGTCACTGAAGTCCTCACTTGCTGTCTGCAGCTTCATTGTCACCGCGCGATCGCCGAAGAAGTCGGTGAACGCCGCCGCTACCTTGCCGGTGCTAGCTGGATCGTTCTCGGTCAGCGGGAACCGGTCGAACAGCTCGAACTCGGGCTCCTTTGGACTGCCGGACGCCTCACACTCCGCCGTCACGATCCGGCGGATCGAGTCCAACACCGTCTTGCGGGTTTCTTCGCTGTAGGTGCGCACGTTGAGCTGAAGGACAGCGTGGTCGGGAATGACGTTGCTCTTCGTCCCCGCCTGCAAACTGCCGACGGTGAGGACCGCCGTCTCGCTTGGCGGCGTCACCCGCGACACGATCGTCTGCAAGCGCATCACGATCATGGCCGCGAGCACGACCGGGTCGACGGTGGCCTGCGGCATTGAGCCGTGCCCGCCGCGGCCGTGCACCGTGACCCGCATGCTGTCCGCTGCCGACAACACCGGCCCGGCATGAGTCCCGACCAGGCCGGCCGGGACGGGCAGAATGTGCTGGGCGAACGCGACGTCGGGCTTCGGAATCAACTTCTCGAGGTCGTCGTCGAGCATGCCGCGGGCGCCGTCGCCGGTCTCTTCGGCTGGTTGGAACAGTGCGATCAACGTGCCGTGCCAGTCGTCCCTGCCGCCTGCCAGCAAAGTCGCAGCACCGGCCAGGCAGGCGACGTGCATGTCATGACCGCAGGCGTGCATGACCGGAACCTGCCCGTCGCCTGAATCCGCGGTGACGGAGCTTGCATAGGGGAGCCCCGTTGATTCTTGTACTGGAAGCGCGTCCATGTCCGCACGGAGCAGAACCTTCGGGCCATCGCCGTTGTGCAAGACGCCGACGACACCAGTCCCGCCGATGTCGGTGTGCACCTCGAAGCCCGCGCTCCTGAGCCGGCCTGTCACTAACCCCGCCGTGCGCCGTTCCTGATGCGACAGCTCCGGATGCTGGTGGAGATCGCGGTACAGATCTTCCTGCCAGGGACGCACCTCGCCTTGGCTTGCAAGCACCTTCGACGCAGCAGTCATGGCCTACCTCCGATGTGATCCTGCCCAGCCAGCTCCTCGCATAGCCATGGACGCCGCCACCGCAAGCGAAATGCGGCCCAGCATCGGCCTCAGCTCCCGAAGCTGGGCGAGGCTGGCACCTGTGGTCGGGCAGCACGTTCTCTCTCCGGTTGGGCTTCCGGGACGGCCCACATGATGGAGATCAAAGCGACGACGCACATCAGGGCGTTGAACAGCAGCGCGAGCCCACCGCCGAAACGCATGGCGATGTTGTCCTGACGACCCCAGAAGATGTGCGGGACAAGGTCCGCGGGGACGTGTTCGGCTGCCGTATAGACGGCGTACGACAGTGCCACTCCGAAGGCGGAACCGAGGGATGACGCCATCTTGTAGATGCCAGCCGCCGCTCCGGCCTTGTCGTTCGGCACGCTGGACATGGCCGCGTCCGTTGACGGTGTCGCGTAGAAGCCGAGACCGATCCCATAGAGGGTGAACCCGATAACGGAGACCACCGCGTACTGTTCGATGAGCAGGAACGTTAACGACGTGAGCAGGATGCCCACAGTGGTGATCGCCGTGCCCCACAACATGGGTCGCTTCGGGCCAAACAGCTGCAGCAACTTCTCTCCTACTCGGATCGTCGCCACGATCGCAACGAGGTAGCCCACCGTGAGCAGGCCCGACTGAAGCGATGACCAACCGGCCGCCCGCTGCACCAGACCCAGCGCGACGACCAACGTCCCTGCGGAGCCGTTGAGTAGGAAGTTGGACAACGTCGCTCCGGAGAACGTCTTGTTGTCGAAGATTGTCAGGTCGACGAACGGCTGAGCCTTCCGCGTCTCGATCCGGAAGAACGCCAGAACGAAGACGGCGAACGCAGCCGCGGCAGCAAGCGATGCACCGGAGAACCAGCCGACCTTCGGCCCTTGCGAGATGAAGATGTTAATCGCCAGCATCGCCGCAACAAACGTGAGCAATCCCGACCAGTCAAAGCCACGCTGCGTGCTAGCAGTAGCCGCTGTCGTTACGGGCGTGTCCCTGGTCAAATACAAGGCGGCAAGGGATACGACGATCGAGATCCAGAAGATCGACCGCCAACCCAGCACCGACGCAGCCATCAGGCCACCGAACAACGAACAGAACCCTGAACCGCCCCACGACCCGATCGACCAGTAGGACAGCGCGCGTTCCCGCCCTCGGCCGTCGTAGAACTCCTTGATCAACGCAAGCGACGAGGGCATCACGCATGCCGCCGACAGTCCCTGCACGACGCGGCCAGCCATGATCATCGTCGCGGTGAGCGACCCCTGTCTCGCAGGACTCAAGACGACGAGCAGTGACCCGACGATGGACAACACGATGCCTGCCCGGAACACTCGCGCGCGTCCGACTCGGTCGGCTAAACCGCCGAATACGACGATGAACAGTCCCGACATGAGCGCAGTAACCGAAACCGCGAGATTCGCGACTGTCGGATCGAGCCCGAGTGATCCCTGGATGCCGGGGATCACGTTGAGCAGGGTCTGGGCAAACAGCCAGAACGTGATCACGGCCAGAACGACACCGATCAGCCATCCGTCAGTCGGCCGCCACGCCGGGAGGCTCTGTTCACGCACTCGCCCCGCACCTCCTAGCGCTCATGTAGACCTATGTCGGTGCCGATCGGTCCAGCGGATCTAGTGACGAGCGCGGCTTGTTACTCCTCCCCTGATCGCCGGCGAGGATCGTCGATACGGTCGATCGGCCGATCCGGGCGGGTACGCACCGGGGACACCCGAATCCGGAGCCGGTCGCCGTCAGCGGTGAACCCTCCGTTGAGATGGCTGTTGTCGCAAAACGGCTTGTTGTTCGAAAGCCCGCACCGGCACAACGTCGCGCGCGGCAACGACTCGACCGAGCCGTCAGCATGGGTGATTTTGACCTCGCCGCGGATCAGCAGCGGCCCATCGCGCAAGGGGGTGACCGTCGGCGGCTTTGGCGGTCTTTCGTCGGCGCCGTCGTCGAGTCGACGGTATTCCAGCGCTCCGCTCGGGCAGCGTTCAACAACCTCGGCGACGGCGTCAGGATCAGCCGCGTCCGGCATGATCCACGGTCGACGTTCGAGCTCGAACACTGACGGCAACCCCAACAAGCAGGCACCCACGTGGATGCAGACGTCGAAGTCGAAGCTGACCTCCACGTCGCGCCCGTGGTAGACGCGACGCATCAGCCCGGCCCTTCCGCGAATTCCTCAAAAGCCGCGAAGGCGCGCGGTCCCCAGACAGTGCCTGGCCCACCGTTCATCAGAATCGCCACCCCGATTGCCTCCGCGACCTCCTGCGCGGTCGCGCCCCGTTGCGCGGCGCCGCGGGCATGCGCGGCTATGCAACCGTCGCACTGCTTGCTGACTGCGATGGCCAGCGCGATGAGCTCGCGGAACTTCGTCGGTAACGTTCCGTCACTGGCGATGGCGGCCGCATGCTGAGCCTTGTACGCGGCGTAGACGTCTGGAATGGCCTCGCGCAGTCGGCGCCCGGACTCCGCCACTTCGCTGAGGATGTCGTTCGAGGAGTCCATGGCTGCGCCTCGCCTTCAGAGAAGGTGCCGTTGAACCTACGCCGCCGCTCTTTCGCAACCGGGTCGCCGAGCAACCTCTACGCCGTATGCGGTGCGGCCACCAACTATCGGGAGTGTTCCCAAGTCGGTCGTCACCTAGCGGTGCATCGACCCATATCGGAGGGATGCGACGCCTTGTCCTAATAGCTCTCCCCCTTCGTTCGCCGGAACGAGAAACTCCGCGCCGCCAAGCATTCATCCGCCCCGCAATCGGACTGAGGCGGGTTGACCGGCTGGCGCGGTGAGGGTACGTATCGAAGAGAAGCGACGTTGGCTCCCGGAACGGCGTGGAGGGACAGCCATGAGAGATGTCGTGAACAAGATCAATTCCGTAGCGGATGCGAGGTACTTCGCGAGAAGGCGGGCGCCGAAGAGCATCTTTCAGCTCTTCGATGCCGGGAGCGGGCCGAGCATTACCGCTCGCCTCAACGAGAAGGCGTTCGAAGATGTCCTCTTCAAGCCGCCTGCGGCCGTCTTCCATCCGCACCGGAGCATCAGCACGCGGGTGTTCGGCCACAACATCGCCATACCCGTGATCTTGTCCTCAGTGGGTGCGTTGAAGGCCGGGCATCAGGATGGTGAGTTGGCCGCCACCCACGCGGCGGGGGTAAACGGCACCATCCAATTCGTAAGCGGCGTGACGACGACGTCAATCGAGGACATCGTCGCCGAGGCCACCGGGCCGGTGTACCAGCAGATCTACTTCATCGCCGGTCGAGAAGCGACAGCGCCGATGATCGAGCGGGCACGGGATGCCGGCGCTGCCGGCATCGTGCTGATCGCCGACAGCGCCGCACCCAATGTCGGAGCGGAGATTCCGTATCGAGAGCGCGCAAGCCTCCCTACGGCCATGTCGCCGCGCGAAGCGGCCAAGTTCTTAGCGCAGGTGTGGAACAAGCCGGCGTGGATGCTGGACTTCCTGCGACGCAACGGCCTGGGCATGCCCGTCGCAGCCAACACTCGGGGAGCGAACGGTAAGCCCATTGGTTTCCTCGAAGCTGCCGGGCGCCTCTACGACCAGACGCCATCGTTCGACGACCTCCCGTGGATCCGAGACATCTGGCCGGACGTGCAGATCATCATCAAAGGCGTCGTCACCGCCGACTCCGCTCGCAAAGCAGTCGACTACGGCGCCAGCGGCATCGTTGTCTCCAATCACGGCGGCAACATGCTGGACGGCACCATCCCCACCTTGCGAGCACTGCCGGCCATCGTCGACGCAGTCGGCGATCGGATTGACATCATTCTCGACGGCGGCGTCCGGCGCGGCACCGACGTGGTCAAAGCATTGGCTATGGGCGCGAAGGCAGTCTCGATCGGCCGAGCTTATGTTTACGGTCTGCTGGCGGCCGGTGAGCCAGGCGTACGTCGGATTCTGGACCTACTCCGGACCGAGATCGAGTCCGCCATGACCTGGCTGGGCGCCGCCTCTGTCCAACAACTCGAGGCTTCGCTGCTCGACATCCCTGCAGACTGGGCCACGCTGAGCGTCAACGACCTATTAAGGCAGCCCCTGGAGCGCCCCAAAGTCGTCCAGCTCACCTGACGCAGCCCCTGGGAGACGCTGCCGCGCATCTGGCCGGGCCCACTCGAGCGACGACGCGAGCGCGACGCCCTTCGTCCACTTCCAGCATCCGCGGACAGGCCGAAAAGAAGTGGGCGTTTCGGAATCGGCTGACTGCACCGCGACACACGCGCTCGCTCCTCACACGGCGTGCACCGGTCGGTACCGCGGTTGCCACATCGCGGCTCGCACGAGGTCGTCCAGCGCTGCGCTGACGTCACAGTCAGCGACCCCGTCGGCGACCGCCGCTCGTGCCACCGCCGCGGCGACCGCGGCGGATGTTGACCGAAGATTCGCCACCTGGGGCAGCAGCGGCGCCCCGGGCTGCTCGTGGTCGACCATGGTGGCGACGGCCTGTGCCGCAGCCTGGAGCATGCCGTCAGTGATCAGTCGGGCTCGGGACACGATCACGCCGAGCCCAAGACCGGGGAAGACGAGCGCATTGTTTGCCTGCGCAATGTGATGGGTCGTCCCATCGAAAGTGACTGCAGGGAACGGGCTGCCGGTGGCGACGAGAGCTCGGCCCTCCGTCCACCGCAACAGGTCCGCCGGTGCTGCCTCGGCAAGTGGCGTCGGGTTCGACATCGGCAGGATGATCGGCCGTTGCACGTACGTCGCCATCTCTCGGACCACCTGCTCGGTGAATGCCGCGCCCTGGGCAGAGGTACCGATCAACACAGAGGGGTGAGTACGGCGCACCACCTCGAGCAGTCCTACACCTCCCATCTCGTGGTCACGCGTCCACGTGGCGACCTCGCCGGGCGGTCGGGCATACGGCCGCTGGAAGTCGCGCAAGTCGCTCATGTCCTCAGTGAGCAGCCCCTGCCGATCGACGCACCACAACCGGCGCGTCGCCTCATCCCATGTCAAGCCCTCGCGTGCGAGGGCATCGCGCAGCTGGTCCGCGATGCCGATGCCCGCGGTGCCGGCGCCGAAGACCACGATCCGGTGGTCGCGGAGCGCGACGCGGCTGACTCGCACACCCGCCAGCACTGCAGCCAGATTCACTGCACCGGTTCCCTGCATATCGTCGTTGAACGTCAATAGCCGATCTCGGTACCGCTCCAAGATTCGCCGCGCGTTGCTCGTGCCGAAGTCCTCCCAGTGCATCAGCGCGTGTGGAAACAGTCGCCTCGAGGTCCGGACGTAGGAGTCGATGAACGTGTCGTAGACGTCGCGGTCGACGCGCGGGTGGCTGACGCCCAGGTAGAGCGGGTCGTTGAGTAGCTCTTGGCGGTTCGTGCCGACGTCCAGCATGACCGCCAACGTCCGTGCGGGGTCGACGCCCGCGGCCGCCGTGTAGACGGCGAGCTTGCCGACTGCGATGTCCATGCCGCCGACACCCCAGTCGCCAATTCCGAGGATCCCCTCCGCGTCCGTCGCCACAACCAGGTCGACGTCATCGGCCATCCGCCCGCTGCTGCGCAGTGCCCCCTCCACCTGCTCAGGCGCGTCCACGGACAGATAGACGCCGCGAGGACGGCGGTACTCATGGCTGTACCGGCGTATGGCGTCACCGATCGTCGGGGTGTAGACAATCGGCAGCATCTCCGGAAGATGGTCGACGAGCAGCCGATAAAACAGGACTTCGTTTCGGTCGTGCAGCGCCGTGAGAAACACGTTCTTCGCCAGGTCCGTCGGTTGACCCCGGTACTGGTGGTAAGCCCTGCTCGATTGCTGGTCGAGGCTCAACACGCGTGGGGGGATCAACCCGATCAGGCCCAGTGCGTCCCTCTCCTCGTCGGAGAACGCGGTGCCCTTGTTGATCCGGGGATCGGAAAGCACGCCCCTGCCCCGCAACTTCGTCTCCCAGGCGCCAGTTTGTGGATTCCAGCGCGTCGGGGCGACAGCGGCACCCTCACCCATCGGACTTTGCTTCGGGCTACTCATGCTTCGTCAGCGGCAGGCGAACGACCGGGCCGATGATGCGGCCGGGGGAATGCGGCGGAACGCGCGTAGTGGCTAGCCTTCACTATCTCGCCCCTCACTAGACAGGCAGCGAGCTAAGCCTTCATCACGGCCGATAGGACGTGCCCCTGGGGGGTGCGCGAGCTCACCTTCAACGGATAGGCCTGCACCTGCGTGTCAAAGACGCTCTATCACTCGAAGAGGCCGCCGAGTGCGCTCGATCCAGCCGCCTCGTCTGCGGATTGCGGCCCTCGTGGGCTATCAGGTCACCGCCAGCTCAGCAGAGGGCGCTTGTCGAACACGCTGGCAAGCCGGAACAAGGTGAGCGCAGCGAGCAGCAGGCCGAAGTCCCGTAGTGCGATGTCGTAGTAGTCGGGGATGAGCAGCAGATTGACCACGATTCCGGCGAGCCACCCCGCAACGACGAGGCCCCCGATCTTTGGCCTGATCGCGACCAACAGTCCGGCGACGATTTCGATGACGCCGACGACGTACATGGCTTGGTGTCCAGTGCCGGGGACGATGTCGTTGATCCGCGGCGCAAGGTACATGTCCCAGTTGACGAGGACGTGCGCGAACTTGTCGATCCCAAACAGGATCGGCGCGATGGTGAAGCCGATGCGCAGCAAGGTGAACGCCTGAAAGACAGGATTCTTGAGGTCCACCGGCGGCGACGACGCGGCGCGCGGTGCAGGAATGGTGGTGGTCATGTCGGGTCCTTTCCTTGGGAGGTTCGTCGAAGGGTCAGTGCGCTGGAGCGCGCGGGCGAGCAGCCAGGTGGCTGGATAACCACCACACGGCGTCGCGCATTGGCCGCCGTCAACGGAAAGAGAGGGGGTGACCCAGCGCATCACCCGCTCGGTGGCCTCGCCGAGTGTCGTCGGCTGGTGGCTCGGACGTGTGCACGTCATGGTTGTCCTCGACGCGGAGGCGCATTGGTTCAGTATTGACAATGACTATTGGTTTTAGATTATTCCCGTCAGCTACAGGCCGGCGCGTTCAGATTCGGTGCGCGAAGGAGTCGGACCGCGGCCTTCTCGATGGTGGCCTCGTCGAGCAACACCAGCTCGGCGGCCGGCCCGAGCGGGATGAAGCTATCCGCGCTCGTGACGCGGGCCATCGCTCCGTCGTATCCAGCATCGACAAGCGCAGCGACTACGGCCTCGGAGACGCCGCCGGTGCGCCGGGTCTCGTCCACGACGAGCACGCGGCCAGTCGCCTGCGCCTCCCGCACCAGATCGTCGACGGGGAGCGGCGCCAACCAACGCAGATCTAGAACCCGGCAGCCGATCCCGGCGGCGGCAAGCCGCATCGAGACGCGCAGGCTCATCCGCAACCCGTTGCCGAAGCTGACGATGGTGAGATCGGTACCGGTGCCATGGGTGCGCCCACTGCCGATCGTCACATGTTCATCCACCGCGGGATACGTGGCCAGCCAACCGCCGTCCCCATCCATATGCAGGTCCCGCGTGTGATACAGCGCGATCGGCTCGAGGAAGACAGAGACAGAGCCGTCCACCGCCGCCGCTGCGACGCAGGTCCGTAGCATCGCCGCCGCGTCATCGGGCCGAGCCGGCGAGGCGATCACGAGCCCGGGCACATCACGAAGCGCAGCGACCGAGTTGTCGTTGTGAAAGTGTCCGCCGAAACCCTTCTGATACGCGTAGCCGGCGATGCGCACCACCAACGGGTTGCGGAACTGCCCGATGGAAAAGAACTGCTGGGTTGCGGCCTCGCCGCGTAGTTGGTCCTCGGCATTGTGCAGGTAGGCGAGGTACTGGATCTCTGGTACCGGCAGCAGCCCCGCCAGACCACCGCCCAACGCGACCCCGAGGATGGTCTGCTCGTCCAGCAGTGTGTCGAACACGCGCGCCGGCCCGAAGCGGCGCTGCAGCCCCTTGGTCACCCCGTAGACGCCGCCCTTGCGACCGACATCTTCGCCGAATATGCACATGCCTGGGTGGGTGTCGAGCAGTTCGCCGAGCGCACGGTTAATCGACTGCGCGAGTGTCAGCGGTTCACCAGCCGACGCCACCCCTCGCCGCACCACTTCAGCCACCCGATCGGGATGGCGTGGCGCCAACGGGCGGATGACCTCTCCCCGGCTCGCGAGCGGACGGCTGGCACTCAGCTGCTCGGCCACCGTGCGAACGTGGTCGCCGACGGCGTCGTAGCGGGCGAGAGCTTCGTCAGGGGTGAGCAGCCCGGACGTCACGAGCAACGTTGCCGTGCAGGTCAACGGGTCACGGTCGAGGTCGGCGGTGATCTGTGCCGGCGTGCGGTAGCCGGACTCGGCGTCGGACCCGGCATGGCCGAGGAACCGCACGACCGAGAGGTGCAGGAACACTGGCGTACGGCGGAGGCGCACCTGATCGGCGGCCCGACGGGCGGTGTCGTATACGTCGGCGAGGTCGCTGCCGTCGGCGTGCAGGTAGGTGAGCCCGGGGCGCGCGCGATGGGCTGCGGCCACCCAGCCGGTCGGCGTCGCGACGCTGATGCCGATGCCGTTGTCCTCGCAGACGAGCAGCAGCGGCAGGGGGATGCCCTGATAGGAGGTATGTGCGGCCGCGTTGATCGCCCCGGTCGCGGTCGAGTGGTTGGTGGAGGCGTCGCCGAAGGAACAGATGGTGACCGCATCACGCGGCCACGGGCAGGGAACGCCGAGCTTCGCCGCACGGCCGACGCCTAAAGCGACGCCCAGCGCCCGCGGCAGGTGTGACGCAATCGTGGAGGTTTGAGGGATTACGGCCAGCTCACGGCGGCCGAAGACCTTGTGCCGGCCGCC
>Ga0070681_10003523_pt1 | contig 14664 bp, 7 predicted proteins | sample KBSC83BmetaG_FD_65650 | JGI IMG/M metagenome (GOLD analysis project Ga0070681, IMG submission 65650) | Corn rhizosphere microbial communities from Kellogg Biological Station, Michigan, USA - KBS C8-3B metaG | ecosystem: Host-associated > Plants > Roots > Rhizosphere | place: USA: Michigan... | reverse complement strand
TGTTGTTGGACGCGGCTCCGTAGTCGGTGATGGAAAGTGAATTGAGCGGTTGACTCAATGGGGGGCCGGGATCTTCCATGTCCACGACATCGACGTAATAAAACGTGGCGTTGTTCGCGGCGTCTTTTTGGAGCGTGATGGTATCGCCGGGTGCAACCGGGGCGCCCGCAATGAAGGCGTGGGTGTCATTCCAAAAGCCGCGCGGGTTGCCGTCGGCGGGATTTTTGTCGGCTTGACCGTTGTAGTTTGTGCCCTCGTAGCAATAGTTTTGCATCGAGTTGACACTGAGCGCCTGGCGGAACAGGCCGTTCACATACAAATCAATGCTGGAGGCGATTCCGCCGCCGGTGGGTGCGTCGGGAATGCCTGACCGCAGATTGATGGCGGTGAAATTTTGCGCAGTGTCATTGGTCCACGTAACGGATTGCCCGGTCGCATTCAATTGAACATAGGCGTGGCCTGAGGCTTCGAGTTCGGGACTTGAATAGGGCGTGGCGGGTGCGTTGGTGAGGAAGGCGATGCTGGCGCCGCCAGCCAGAAGACCGGATTCTCCTTCGTAACTGATGAATCGAGTGGTTGCGCCGACGGTCGCGTGCGCTGAAGCCGCGACCAGGAAAATAAATCCAGCGACAAATGCGAACGCCTTCGATCCCAAAGAACAAGCAAGCCGGTTCTGATTACAAATTAATTGATGCGCGCGAATACGGGAGAACTTTAGCGCGACGATCGACTTCAGCCATCCTCTAAAAAGAGGAGGCGCGCAAGAATTTTGGCTGTCGCGAATCAATAAAAGTCCACGCGATGTTTCGCGACGGCTTCGAGGCGGCTGCGCACGTGCATTTTTTGGCAGATGTTTTTGACGTAGGTGCGGACAGTGGCGGTGCCGATGTTCAGTTTGTCGCCAATCTCCTTGTAGATCAAACCCTCGGCGAGGAGATTCAACACGTCGCGTTCGCGTGGCGATAAATTCTCGGATTCGGTGGGTGAGTTGCCAACCATGTGAAAATGTTTCACGACCTTGCTGGCGATGTGGCTCGAGAGCGGCGCGCCTCCCTGGGAGACATCGCGGATGGCGGCCAGCAGTTGTTCCGGCGGGCTTGATTTGACCAAGTAACCGTTCGCACCGGCTTTCAAGGCGCGGAAAATGCGTTCGCTGTCCTCGTAAACGGTCACCATGATGACCTGCATGTTGGGCGATTCTTTTTTGATTTCCGCGACGCACTGGATACCCGACATGTGCGGCAGCTTGATGTCCATGAGCACCACGTCGGGATTTTTCGCGAGAATCTGCGGGAGCGCCTCCTCCGCGGAAGTGAACGCGCCAAGGCATTGGATATCGCCGGCCGACTCCAGGATTTGCACGAGCTGTTCCCGCAGGCCAGCATCGTCTTCAACAACTACCACGGTTTTCTTCATGACTAACAACTTTATAAACTATCCGTTAAAATAATCACAGACTTTACGCATGGACGACCACGGGCGGTATATGCAAGCGCATGCGAACGGTCGTCCCCTGCCCCGGCACGCTTTCCACGGCGCACGTGCCGCCAATTTTTTCCAGCCGCTGCTTCATGTTTGACAGGCCATGGCCCGAGCCTTTAGCGCCGGCCGCGAAGCCCGAGCCGGAATCCTGAACTGAGGCATTGAGAACACCGTCGGCAAATTCCATGTGAATGATGATTTCCGGAGACTTTGAATGTTTGATGATATTATGGACAGCTTCCTTGATGGCCATGCTGATGTTATGGCGGGTCTGGCTGGAAACCTGGACTTCAACGGGCAAATCCCGCACATAGAAGCGGCACCGCAAGGATGTGTTCTCGCACAATTGCTTGACCATCTGGCAGACGTAATTGCCGAGCGCTTCGAGGTTATCGTTTTCGGGATTCACCGCCCAAACGGTTTCGTAAAGAGCCAGGACCAGGTCGCGGGACATTTTGGACACCTTATCGAAATCGGAACGCGCCTTTTCCGGGAAGGCGGTATTGCTCTGCGACATGGCGCTCAAAAGAGAGATTTGCGTGATGCGCGCGCCGAGGTCGTCATGGATGTCGTGGGCGATGCGCAATCGCTCCTGCTCCAGTTCGCGCTGCTGTTTCAGGCGGACCATTTCGCGGCGCATTCGGTGCCACACGAAATAACGGCTGATGCCCATGATCGCGGCGGTGATCGCCACCACCGCGATTCCCCAGAACCACGGCGTTTTCCAAAAAGGCTCCGGAACGAACACGGAGACGGCGGCCTCCGCACCCGTCGGCTGGCCCATGACATCGTAGCCGCGCACCCGGAACTTGTAATGATTGGCGGGCAGCGAGGAATAAACGACCTCATGAAAATTCCCGGAACCCACGCTGTACATTTCGTTCCATTCCACGACGAGAGTATCGCCGGGCATGACAGCGGGCGCCGAAACGAGCACATTATGCCATTCGGCGTGGCCATTCCGATCCTCATCCACGATGGCAAACGCCTTCGTTTGGGGATCCTGGCCGAACTTCACCACCCGGGCCATGCTCGGCCGAATTCCGTCCCGGATCCAGTCCGCCGGGAGATCCTCATTCGTGGGGTCAGTGTGTTCGGCCTCAAAAGGCGATTGCAAAATAACGATGCCGGGCGTTTTTCCGGAAGATTTCGACACGACCAAATTTGCCACGACGTATATGCCGACCGTGTCGGGCGGGCCCGCCGACGAAATGACAATCAATAATCGCGCCGCTTGCGGCGGCACGACCAGCGTTTCCCGCCGATGCGTGAGGGAGGACGTCTTTAAGGAGCCGGTCCATCCGGTGCTCTCGCCAGAAACGGCGTAGATGCTCTGGCTGATTTGATCACCGGCAGCATTACAGAATCGAACGTTGAGCGACATGTCACTGCGCGCTTCGTGCCAGGTGTCCTCGTATCCTCCCAGCAGGTAGCGCATGCGCAGGGGCGGCTTTGCGTCATTTGTGTTCCAGCCAAAAAGGAAGCGGACGTTTTGCGCGGACGGACCGAGGTTGACGTTTTCCTTGTCGCGGAAAGGCACTGATCGGCCATTCACATCGACGGACTCGATCTCGGGGGCTTGGGCCGAGTCCGCAGCTTTCACTGGCAACGCGGAGAGGGCAAGAAACAAGAGGAGCGCCCAATGCGAAAAGCGTGACCATCGTAAAACGCCTTCCGTGGAAGCCTGTTGGCCGGCTGAGCGGAAGCTGCATTTCATTGGCGCTACCTTAACAAACGGAATTCAAATGGAAACCTTCTAAGTGCCGCATTTTCAAAATTTCGCGGACGCGTGAAAGGTTTCCTGGGGAATTTGCTCGGTGAGCGGCATTTCCCCACGGATCATGCGCGTCGCGTGGCCAACCAGTTTCAAATAGAAATCGCTGGGCAAACCTTCATACGTCAGGAATTTTGAAGCGCCTACGGGGGGATCTTCCGTGCATTTGAAAATGGCGGTGCCTTCGTTCACCTCGTCAAACATCGCCTGGTAAACCATGGTCGCGCCGGCTTCTTTCGCCTGAACGTATTGGGTCCAGAGAAATTTCCCCTTGAGGCGCGGGATTTGATCGAAGGGTGAGGAGGGTTGCATGTTATGCCAACTGAATCCGGGAAATACGACCGGCAAATATTCCTTCCCGCGGGCGCGGCACCAGGCAAGGTCGGGTTGCATGGTTTGGCGGGCATATTTTCTGGCCTGCTCCGGATTGTTGTAACGGCCCACGGTCCACGGGCTCACGATGTCGGCCTGCAAAATCAATTCGTGGAGTGACTCATCGTTCACGGCATCGTGATCGAGCGTGCGCCAGTACGTCGGCACGCCCAGTAATACGGTGCAGCCTCCGTAATGCGGGTCGTTTTTGAGGAATGACACGAGTTTCAATCCTTCCTTGCACGTGTAGCTGCGGTGATCGTTGAAACCAAATCCCCACACGGCAACGACTGGTTTGCCCTGGTGATGAAGATAGGCGGGATCTTTGGTGATCCGCATGCGATCGACGAGCAATTTCCAGTCATTCATCACGCTTTGCATTTGCCCGCCTTCCATGCCGGACAAATCATACATCACGGCGTAGGTGCGCCCGTAAAGATTGGCGCCCTTTCGGCAGTGATCGAGGACGACGTTCACGTTCCGCAGTCCATCCGGATGCGACACGCTCACCATGAAGCGTTGGACGAAGACGCCATCAATGCCGTAATCCTGCATCCATTTAAAATGGCGGAGCACGGTTTTTTCGTTGAAGGCACTGAAGACTTCGGCCGCTTTGCCATCGGAATGCACGAAGGGAGTTGCGTAGCGTTCATCCGGACCGAGTTCACTGACGTCCGGCCACAGTTCGATTTCGCAACTACCGGGCGCGAATCCGTTGCGGCCTCGCCAATGGGTCCAACCCGCATCCGCTCCGTCTCCTTCCGCGGTGAACCAACCTTGATAGCCGCACATGACTTTGCCCTGCAGTGTGGAGGTGTCCACTGAAACGTGGCTGGGGCCGTCATATGGATGCATCGTCCGCTCCACGACCGATGGCTGGTCCATGGTCCATGAGAGATTCGTGGAAATGGAACCGGCCAACCCGCTGGCAGTGGCGGAACTTTCACCATGGCATCCCACTTGCAAACGGCACAACAATCCCAAGGCCAACGCCAAGCCGGCCATTTTTCTATTTCGCAAAATCGACATATTCCCGCTCAGAACTGCGCCCATAGTCCGCGAACTTCCAATTTGCGCACTATCCTCTAAAGTGAGGATGGATCGGCCCGGGGGCTATCAACCAAAGCGCCTAATCTTGGGCGCAAAGCATTGGCGCCCAAGATTAGGCGTTCGCGCGGAGCGAGGTTTCGCGCTCCGGCAAGTGTCCGCGTTTTGCGGAGGGATCACCCGGCGTCGCGTCTTCCGGAAGTGAATTACCTCTTCACCGGGTCGTGGCTCGAAGCGCATTTCCGATTGGTTCCCGCGGCGCGTTGCGTTTCATTTTTGGAATATGGGGGCAGGCCAGGCTTGCCGAAAATGTTCTTCGACCGAGCCGGGGAGCGTCCCGGGAAGGCCTTGCTTTTATTCAAACATTTTTGATGGTTTTTTGATTCACACAATCGTCACACCAATGACATTGTTAGAAGGTCATTGGCTCGTCATAAATAAGAGCGACATTTTATTTCGACGCAAATTGAATTCTTTTTACTGACATGCATATTGAAACCATTACCGGGTTCCGGCGGGCGGCGATTGCCATTTCCCTGACCTGCTTGAGCCTCCTTCCTGTCCCCGGTCAGACCCAAAATCCGGTTCGCCCGGCGGCCGTGGAAGTCAATAACGCCGGGTTGCGCACGACGCCCGGGTTACGGCCGAACACCAACATGCTTTTCAACGGCTGGGGGGTGACGCCCGCGGGCGAGCACACGCGCATCAGCGATATGCCGCTGAAAATGGTCGTATCGCCGGATAAAAAAATGTTGGTCGCCGTAAGCGGTGGTTTCAATGATACGGGGTTGAGTGTGCTGGAGATAGCGACGAGGAAACGCACGCAATTTTTTCCGCTGCCGGAAGCCTGGAATGGGCTGGCGTTCAGTCGTGATGGAAAGCGAATTTTCGTGAGTGGCGGCGATTCGGGAAAGATTTACCAGTTCACTTACCATGACGGCAAAGTGGAAGCGATGGAGAATGTTCAGCCGGCGCCGGATGATTCGGTGGTGTTTCTGGCCGGGATCGCCGTGAATCCCAAGACAGGCAGCGTGTATGTCTGCAACGAAGCAAATCATGAGATCTGGGTGTTGAATGAGAAAACGCTCGCGCGTGAGGCGACGATCGGCGTGGGAGAGCATCCGCACACGTGCCTGTTCGGCGGTGAGGAGCGGTATCTTTACGTGAGCAACTGGGGCAGCCGCAACGTGAGCGTGGTGGACACCGGGAAAAATCATCGCTTGCGCGACATTGCGGTCGGCATTCGGCCAAACGACATGGCATTATCGCCGGACGGAAGATTGTTCGTGGCGTGCAGCGGCGACAATACGGTGTATGTCATTTCAACCAAGACGCTGGAAGCGACCGCCGAGGCTGCCAGTCCAACGAAGCGTTTGCCGGAGAATACTCGCGAAATCATTTCGACATCGCTTTATCCGCAATCGCCCGAAGGCAGCACGCCGGATGGGGTTGCTGTTTCGCCCGATGGCAAAACTCTGTTCATCGCGAACGCGGACAACAACAACGTCATGGTCGTGGATATTTCGAACTCCCTGTTTGAGGACGCGCGACGCAATCAGGAATCGGTGTCGTTGGTGAATGGATTCATCCCGGTGGGCTGGTATCCGACGGCGGTGTGCGTGAGTCCGGATAACCAGACTCTGTTTGTCGGGAACGGCAAAGGGCTGGCTTCCGGCCCGAATTTTCCGCCGGCGGATCCCGACTCGGTGAGGCATCCGAACAAGTCACCGGGCTTCACCTATATTCCAAAAAAGTTCGAGGGCTCGGTGTCGTTCATTGCGCGTCCGAATGCTGAACAGATGGCAGCGTATACGGAACAGGTGCGGCGCAATTCACCTTATACGCCTGCTGAGTTGCATCGCGCGGCCATCAAAAGCGCCAGTGTCATTCCGGACCAAGTGGGACAGGCATGCCCGATCAAACATGTGCTTTATATCATCAAAGAGAACCGCACTTACGATCAGGTTTTTGGCGATATGAAAGATGCGTCGGGCAAACACATCGGCAACGGTGATCCCGAACTCACGATCTATGGCGAGAAGGTCACCCCCAACCAGCATCAACTCGCGCGCGACTATGTGCTGCTCGACAATTTGTATTGCAACAGCGAAGTCAGCGTGGACGGCCACAGTTGGTGCGACGCGGCGATGGCGACGGATTTCAACGAACGTTCGTGGATTATCTCCTATTCCAAACATGGAATACTGCCGGGCAATTCGGAAATGGAAACGCCTTCCGCCGGATATCTTTGGGATTTGTGCAAGCGCCAGGGGGTGAGTTTCAAGACGTACGGCGAAGGTTCGAAGCGTGTGCCTTCAAATAATCGCGGCCAATGGCCGGCCGGCGGACGCGACATGAACAAAGTGAAATGGTGGATTGACGATTTGCACGAGGCCGAGAAGACGGGGGAACTGCCGCAATTCATGATCATGTCGCTCGGCGAAAACCACACGAAAGGCACAACCCCGGGGGCTTTCACGCCCGATGCGTGTGTCGCAAGCAATGATCTCGGGCTCGGCCGACTGATCGCAGCCGCTTCCAAAAGCAAATTCTGGAATGAGATGGCGATTTTTATCATCGAGGACGATGCGCAGAATGGACCCGATCACGTGGACGCACACCGAACGACCGGCCTGGTGATCAGTCCGTATTGCAAACGCGGCACGGTGGACAGCACCTTTTACACGACGGCCAGCATGGTGCGCACGATTGAGTTGATCCTGGGGTTGCCGCCGCTTACTCAATACGACGCCGGCGCAACTCCGATGTTCAATTGTTTCGAAACGGAGTTGCAGAGCACGGAGTTCAATCCCCTCACGCCGCAGGTGAATATGACGGCGCGCAACACGGAGAAATCTCCCGGCGCGAAAGAATCTGCCCGCATGAATTTTCGTGACTACGACCTGGCACCTGAAGACGCTTTGAATCGCGTGCTTTGGGTGGCGGCAAAAGGGCCGGATGTTCCCTACCCCACGCCCGTGCATCGGGCGGTGTTTACTGCTGCGGTTAATTCTGACCGTTAGCGGGTTTCCATAAATGCTCCCCGCACTAGAACCTGCGAACTAAAAACCACCGAGTCACCTGGCGGTTGTTCCTGTATTCCAAAAAATGAACGTGCCGCGGTCGGTGGATGTGATCACATCCATTTTGCCATCGTTGTTTAAATCGACCGCCGTCACATCCGAACCGGCGCCGGAGCGATTGTGAATCAGCTCTGGAACGAACTCCGCGCCACCGGGGGCCTGGGGATTGCGCACGGTGCGATACCAATACAATACCGGCGCGCCGTAGGGATCGGGGTCGAAATAAACGTCGAGGTGCGACCAGTAACGCTTGCCGACGATAAAATCCGGGATGCCGTCGCCGTCGATGTCGGCAAAGGTCGAGCCGTGCGGTTGCGAGAAGGTGACGCCGCCCGCGTTCTTGAAGCGATAATCATCGCTGATCATGTGGCGCACGAAGGAAATATTTCCGCTGGCGTCGCGCTTTTGCTCGAACCACGCGAGGCCGAAGCCGTGAGCGTTCAGGCTCGTGACGACGTCGTTCCAACCGTCGCCATTGACATCGTAAACCGCCATGGCCGCGCCGCCGGCGTTCCAGGAACGATGCGCGTAGCGACCGAAGGCTTGGGGATGATAGGTCCAAGGAGTTTTGTCAGCATTGGTAGCGGGCTGTTCCCACCAGCCGTTTGGATTCAAAATATCCATGCGACCGTCGCCGTTGATATCACCGATACCGACTCCATGAGCCAACGCGAGGCCGGGCTCGGAAATGGCGTGTTCGATGAACCTGGTTGGATTTGTGGGATCGGGTTTCGCGTAGCACATCGCGCCATTTTTTCCATAAACGAGCGCGGGGATGCCGCTGCCATCGATATCTTTGAGGACGGTCACTTCGGTTTGAATTCCCGGCACGACGACATATTTATCCCAGCGTCGCGATTCGCCTTTCGGATTTACGTAGAGCGTGGCGTTTGGCGGACCGGTCAGCACGTCCGGCCAGCCGTCGCCGGTAAAGTCGAAGGCGTATTCGCAATTTACTTCCGCGAAATCCTTGGCGGGATTGAAAGGCACGGCGGGAAAAATTTCGCGGTAATTGGCAAACTCCGGGCCGAAATAAATATAGGGGCCGGCGACAATATCCATCGCGCCGTCTTTGTTGAAATCCGCGGCGGCGGCGCCCCACGAGTAGTACATGTCGCTCACGCGCTGCACGTGAAAGCGCGGCGACACGGTCTCCGGCGGAACAATGCGCTCCGACAAATCTTTATAGGCCAATTCCTTGAATTGCACTTCGCCCGTCGCGAACAAGGCAACTGCGCCGTAACGACCGGCGTTTTCATCCGCCACGCCTACCGCGGTTTGATTGCCGTCGTTCAAAAATGAGCGCACCACATTTGCATCGAGAAATATCTCCATCTGATTCCAATCATTGGAGCGATACGATGTGTCCGGACGCTTTAATGGAGAATTCGAATCACCGCCCCGACGCCCGCGGCCTCGTTCACCTTGTCCACCACTGCGAGCGGGTCGCGCATCCGCTGGTGGTGTTGGAGCCACACGCGACAAATTATTTCCGCCGGCCACCTTCAACGGCTCGCGTTTCAATTCCTTGCCCTTCGTGTCGAACGTGATGGCATAATCAGAAATCTCGCCGTCCTTGATGGAAACAAGCACGCCTTTCCAACCTTCGTCGCTTTTTTGCAGGCGAAAAACGATGCCTGCTTCGGCGCCCGCGGGGCATTTGAACTGCACATTTACCGCCACGTCCTGGAAGGACCGTTTTGACATCAACAAGCTGCCGACGCCATCCGAGCCGGGCACTTCCGTGAGTTCGCCTTCTTTTACGCGCCAATCCCCCGCCCCGATTTTTTTCCATCCGTCCAAATTTGAATCTTCCAGGGTGTAGTCAGGCTGGAAGGTGAGACTTGGCGCGCGATCGTCGTCGAGTTCAGACTGGCCGAGCGCGCCGTGCGTTAGGACGGTTACGGCGATGAGCAGCGGAAATGTTTTCATGTTAAGCCGTGATATTTTTCTTGAGATGGTCAATGACCCAGTGGGCGACTTGGTCGTAATCAAGGTCTTGATACTGACCGCTGTATTGCGCGGCCATGTATAGGCCTTGGAAGCCGAGGCTTTCCGCGAGGCGCACGCATCTGTCAAAGTCATACGAGGTGTGCTCCATGTTTTGGTTGAAGTTCACGACCTTGGCGGAAATGATATAGGCGTAGGGAATGATTTTTTCCAATTTGGCGAATAGCTGATCGTCCGCGGGATAATTTCCAAAATCCGGCTCGGTATAAACGCCCGCGCCCTTGGCGATCCGCACGTGTTGGTCAGCATCCATCTCCAGCCCAAAATGATTCGCTGTGATGACGATGAGGTTTTTGCTTTGGGCGTAAGTGTTGAGTTCCTTCAATGACTCGATGCTTTTTTCCACCGACCCGCGCGGGCGGCCGGGATTGATGCGAATGCAGGTGGAGCCGAGGAACGAAACCGCATCGATCCATTCTTTCACGTCTTTCACGCTTTTCAGGCGCGCTTCTTCATTGGTGGACGCGAGGTCGTAGGTGATGCGGTCAATTTGCACGTTCACGAGTTGGGAACCGGCGGCTTTGATCTTCTCTTTGAGGCGCGCGAGGTAATCGGGTTCGAGCGATTCGAAGTGTTCGTTCCAGAATTCGATTTTTTTAACACCAAACTTGCGATGATGCTCAGGAACGTCGAGGAGCGTGAGTTCGTTTTTAATCGTCGCCAACTCGCGGGGCCTGGTCTGTTTGAATTGGTAGCGGAACAGCAACGTGCCCATCGCAATGCGATCCATTTTGCCGCCCGTGCCGGAGGCGAAATTATTCGTGGCGACCTGGGCGAGCATCGGGCTGGCGTAAGCGGTCAACACCAACCCCGATGATTTGAAAATGAATTCCCTGCGGTTCATAATTATTTTATTTTTTTCTGCGAGAGAGAGGCATCACTTTTTTGGCAGCGCGTAGACGAGATAGCCCGCCGGTGTTTTTTTCGCCACGTCTTCGTCGATCACCTTTCCCAGGTCGGTAATGATGAGGTACTGGCGGCCGCCGATTTCATACATAGCCGGCATCGCTTCCGTGTTGCGGCCCATTTGGCTGCTCCACAATACGGCACCGTTGTCGGCGTCATAGGCGTAAACCTTGCCGTCCTGGCAGGTGGCAAAAATCAACCCCGCGGAAGTGATGACCATTCCCTTGCGCTGCGAGCCGCTGGGGAATCCGGCGCTTTGGCCATTCACTTTGGGGACTCGATCATCGTGGCCCAATGGGCTGCGCCATTTGATGGTTCCTTTGTTCAAATCGTAGGCGATAAGCGAGGACCAGGGCGGGCTCAAAAGGTCGGGATATTCCATGCCGTAACCGGAACTATAATTGTTCGTCGGGCCATCAACGCCTTCGGGATAGCTCAACTGCCGCGGGCGCTGGCTGCGCTGCCTTCGCTGTTGGGCTCCCCCACCGCTTTGCGTCGCTCTCGCCTGATCGCTGACGTGTTCGTCGGAAACATTATGCGTTCCGCCCATCAGGGTATATAGATCGGCCACAGTTTCTTCATCGACGTAAGGAAAACCGGGCATCTGGCCTTTGCCGACCATGACCTGCGTTTTAAAGTCGGCGAAGGCAATGCGTTTACCGGCATCGACCAATTTTGGATTCGGGCCCGCGCCAGCCAAATTTGCTCCGTGACAACTTTGGCAAAAATAAGTGTAGGCCATTTTTGCGCGATTGGTCGGATCGCCGGTGAACAAAAACGCGGGAGGCCGGTTGCTAATCCCTTTCGTCGAAGCACTGGGAATCGGAGGCTCGGGTTTCAACTTGTAGACGGACGCATAGTCCTGGGATGTGACATAGACAATTCCCCGAGCCGGATCGGCGGCGGAATTTCCGCGATTGGCGCCGCCGACGGCTCCGGGCATGGCAATGACTTCGTATTTATCTGACAACGGTTGATACATGGCGGTGCGTGCCGCGGCCATGCGTTTCAGCCATTGCGCTCGTTTCTCCGGCGGGAAAAACGGATTCAAATCATTGGTTGTGAGGTCGTGGCGGGTAAACGGCGGCGGCGCGGTGGGAAACGGCTGCGTCGGCCAAGCTTGTTCCTGCGGCATGTCGCTCGGCGGAACGGGGCGTTCTTCAATCGGCCAAAGCGGGTCGCCGGTCAGGCGATTGAATACATATAGAAAACCTTGTTTCCCGGCGACGGCCACGGCTTGGATCTTTTTGCCGCCGTGGTCCACCGTGACCAGTTGCGGGGCGGAACAAAAGTCGTAATCCCACAAATCGTGATGCACCGCCTGAAAATGCCAGAGCCTTTTGCCGGTGCGCGCGTCCAGGGCGAGCAGGCAATCGGCGAACAGATTGGCACCGATGCGATCGGCGCCGTAATAGTCATACGTCGGCGCGCCCACGGGAAAAAAAACGATGCCGTTTTTTTCATCGACGGTGATTTCGCCCCACGTGTTGACGCCGCCGGCATATTTGTAAGCGTCCTTCGGCCACGTCTCGTATCCATACTCGCCCGGCCAGGGAATCGTGTGGAAGACCCAGGCCAGTTTTCCCGTGATGACGTTGTAAGCGCGAAGGTGACCCGGAGCGGAGAAATAATTTTCGCCCGGTGACGAACCGAGAAAAATGAGGTTGTCATAGATCTGGCCGGGCGAGGTGCTTTGCTCGCGGCCAATCGTTGCGGGATCGCGGCCCAGTCCTTCCTTGAGCGACGTAGAACCATTTTCGCCGAAATTCGTGATGGATAAACCGGTGGTGGCGTCGAGCGCCTGGAGCGTGTCGCGGATGCAAATGATCAGGCGGCGATCTTTGCCATCCTTGCTTTCCCAATAGTTGATGCCCGTTCGGACGATGCCGAATAAATTGGATCGCGACCAAATTTCCTTGCCGGTGACGGGATCCAAGGCCGACAACGTGCTGTCGTCTGAAAGCAGATACATCACGCCGTTGGCAACGATCGGATTGAACATGCCCGCTCCGCTCGCCGGATGAATCCAGGCAATTTCCAATTGTGTGACGTTGGATTTGGTGATTTGGGTGAAGTCGACGTATTTCGATTGATCGGGGCTGCCGCCGTATTGTTTCCAGGTTTTGTGATGGTCATTTTCAGCCTGCAACAAAAACGTTGCCGGCCAAAAACAAACTATCCAAAGCGTCACCAAACGAACGCGCCCAAACAAATTTCTGCAATTCTTCGAATTCACAAATCGCTATCGCGGAATGAAGTGGTGCGTGAAGACTAAGTTGCAGCCGACTTGCCCAGAATCCCCGAAAGCGGGGATGTGGGACAAACGAGCCCCTACAACTCGTTCGTCCCACGCTGCCGGCCCCAATCCTCCGGCAGAAAATCCGTTTCCGATTACTGCTGCGGTTTCTCGCCCGCGAATTCCAGCTTTTGCAGGAATGAGAGGTCCGAGCAGCCAAATTTGGCGGCAAATTGCCAGTTGCCGTCGCCTTGCACCACCTTGAACACGAGTTGATTCCACCCGAGCTTGAGCAGCAATGGATTTTCGGTGAACCCGTCGGTTTCCAGCGGGCCAATGCGCTTGTGCGTCGCGAGCAATTCTCCATTGAGGAACACTTCGCAGCCATCGTCGGAGCCGTAGGTCAATGACAACTTGGGAAGATTCGGTTCCGAAAGCAGATCGTTGAGCGGCTTGGATGATTTGATCCAGACCGCGACGTAGGCATACGCGTTTTCCTGATCGCCACGCACGATTCCGCTTTTGAAATCGAACACGCCTGAGTTGTCGGCATCGCGAACGGACCACCGGCGATTGTTCAATCTGCCGCCGTCGCGAATTTCGCCTTCCGGGGCTTTGCCGGTGTAGGCTTCGTCCGCGTTCGTGACGGAAAAACTGCCGCACACGAGGGCGCGCATGAGGCGGCCGTTGGCATCCATGAAGCCGCTCTGTTGCACGACTTCATTGATCTGGATGCCTTCATTGCCTAAAAGCCGCCGGATCACCGCTGCTTTTTTGGGCGTCTTGATTTCGGGATTCAGGTTGCAAAGAATGACGCGGCCTTGGTTGACCGGACGAATTGCGATGGCCGCGAGCGGTCCGGGATTTTCAACTTGCGAGCGGAAAATGGAAGCCGTTTTCACTTGCTCGGAGCGGTAACTCCAGCGACGCCAATCCACGGGGCAGGCTTCGAGCACCACTTGCGCGTCTTTCATGAATGCGCCGCTCAGTGCGTAGGAAATTTGCTGCCAATCGTCGCCTTCCGAAAAATTCAGCGTGGCGTTGTCCAAGCCGGTCAACATTGTGTCGTTTTGCTTTACGATGAATGAGGAGGTGACGCGCGGGGCGACGGTCACGTCTGTATCCAGCACTCTGCTCAACGCGGCCGCAGCCGCCGGTCGAATGTCCCAAACCCAAACGGTGCCGCCATCGGCGAGGACTTTATCGGCCGCGATCTTGAGCGCGCCCACGGCCATGGCATTGGGTTCGCTGGAGCCGTCAATCAACAGGAAGTCCGTTTTTGCGTCGGCGGAATACACAGCGGTTTTAGCGCCAGATCTTCCGAGTTTTTGCGCGAGCGCGCTGCCGTTTTCAGAAAGATAAGCGAGAGTGGCGCCGTTCGTGCCGCTGGAGACAGGAGCGGGGGCTGCCAGCGGTTTGGTGAAGGACGGTTTCCGAGCCCAGGGAGAATTCGTGACGCCTTTGTTTGCATCGCGAATCGCCTCGAACATCGGCCACGGACGATAGAGCGGCAATTGCGGATCGTAGCCTGGGTTCAACGTGGAAACATACGGGCCGAGGCGTTCCGGTTGCATTCCGGGAATGCCTTCCTTGAATTTGCCAAAAAAGATTCCTTCCGTCAGCTCGGGCGCTTTGGCCAGGTCCGCTTTGCCGAACGGCAGTGGTTGCACGCTATACCAGGCGAGGTTGAAAACACTTTGGTAATCCGCGCCGTATTTTTGCTGGCTCGTCAGGAGGCCGTAGCATTCGTACGC
>Ga0070681_10003522_pt1 | contig 14664 bp, 14 predicted proteins | sample KBSC83BmetaG_FD_65650 | JGI IMG/M metagenome (GOLD analysis project Ga0070681, IMG submission 65650) | Corn rhizosphere microbial communities from Kellogg Biological Station, Michigan, USA - KBS C8-3B metaG | ecosystem: Host-associated > Plants > Roots > Rhizosphere | place: USA: Michigan... | reverse complement strand
GATCGAATCGACGGTCACATCGCCGACGATGGGCTTGTATTCCTTGACGCCGTTCCACCAGAGCATTCCCCACAGCACGAGGATGGCGAACACAATGTTGAAAGCGGGGCCGGCGAGCAGCATGAGAATGCGCTGCCACGGCGGCCGGCGAGTGAAGGAGCGCCCGAGCTCTGCGGGGGCCACCGGGCCCTCGCGCTCATCGAGTACCTTGACGTAGCCGCCCAGGGGAATCGCGGCCACGACGTACTCCGTGCGATCCGGTCCCCACACACGCCTGAGCAGCGGGCGACCGAACCCGACAGAGAATCTGAGGACCTTGAAGCCGAGGCGCCGCGCGACCCAGTAATGGCCGAACTCGTGCACCGTGACGAGCAGGCTCACGGCGACCAGGAACCACAAGGCCTGCCAGATCAAATTCATGCGTGGATGCCCCTCGCTGTCGGGCCCCTTGCGGCGCTGTATCCGCCGAGGCGCTCGTGTGCCAAGCGTCGCGCCTTGCCGTCGGCGGCCAGCACGTCATCCAGGGAGCTGAGCGCGCCTTCCCCCGTCATCGTCGTGAGCACGGCTTCAATGACTGCGGCTATGTCGAGAAAGTTCAATCGGCGCTCCAGGAACGCCTGCACGGCGACCTCGTTGGCCGCATTCAGCACCACCGGATGCAGCTCTCCGGCCTGCGCGGCCGCCTGGGCCAGCGCCAGGCACCGGAAGCGCGTGCGATCGGGAGCCTGGAAGTCGAGCCGACCGACCCGGATCAGGTCGAGGAATTCTACACCGGAGTCGATTCGCTCCGGCCAGCCGAGCGCATGGGCGATAGGGGTCCGCATGTCGGGAGACCCCAGCTGCGCGAGCACGGAGCCGTCACGATACTCGACGAGCGAGTGCACGATGCTCTGCGGATGTACCACGATCTCGACCTGCTCCGGCGGGACGCCGAACAGGAAACACGCCTCGATCAGCTCCAGGCCCTTGTTCATCAGCGTGGCGGAGTCGACCGAGATCTTGCGACCCATCACCCAGTTCGGGTGAGCGCACGCAGCCTCGGGAGTGACCGCGGCGAGCGCTTCTCCGGAGAAGCCGCGGAACGGGCCGCCGGAGGCGGTCAGAAGGATGCGCCGCACTCCAGGGGGCGCCTCGCCCGTGCGTGCTTGCGGCGGCAGACACTGAAAGATTGCGTTGTGCTCGCTATCGATCGGTAACAGCGTGGCGCCCGAAGCTCGCACCGCATTCATCAGCAGCGGACCGGACATCACCAGCGACTCCTTGTTCGCCAGCAGCAGCCGCTTGCCCGCGTGCGCCGCTGCGAGGGTCGAGCGCAAACCCGCGGCACCGACGATCGCGGCCATCACGCACTGCGCTTCCGGGAGAGCAGCGATTTCCGAGAGCGCCTCGGGTCCTGCGAGCAGCTTCGTCTGCGGAACGGAGCCGCCCAGGAGTTGAGTCAGCTCGCGGGCCGCCGAAGCGTCGGCCAACGCGGCATACGCAGGCCGGAAGTCGCGGATCTGCTGCGCCAGCTTGGCGGCGTTGCGGTTCGCACCGACGGCAACCAGACGGAAGCGGTCGGGATTGCGCGCGATCACATCGAGTGTGTTCGCTCCAACCGAGCCCGTGGAACCGAGAACGACGACTCCGATCAAGCCACGACTCCCAGCAGTGTGAGTCCGAAAAACAACACCGGCGCCGCCCCTGTCACGCTGTCCATCCGATCCATCACGCCGCCATGACCGGGAAACAGGGTACCGCTGTCCTTGACGCCCGCGAAGCGCTTCAGAAGGCTTTCGGTCAGATCCCCGACTATGGAGAAGCTCACGGCCGCCAGGCATAGCGGCAGGAAGGTCAGCAGCGGCAGGTGGAACCAGGCACTGCCGATCACCCCCACGACGGCGCTGGAGGCCACTCCTCCGATCACACCCTCCCAGGTCTTGCCCGGAGACACCTCCGGCGCGAGCCGCAGACGTCCGAAGCGACGGCCGAAGAAGTAGGCGCCGATGTCGGCTACCCAGACCAGGACCAGCGAGAACAGCACCCATTCCGCGCCATGCGGCAAATTCAGGCGCAGCCGCACGAGCGCAAGCCATGCAGGCACCAGAGCCAACGCACCGGCCAACGCCGCAGACCAAGGTGCAACGCGCCGCGGCGCAAAAACGATCCAGCACAACGCGATGACCCACCAACTCACCGCCACGGTCAGGAAAGTGTGGCGGCCGCCCGGGGTGTCCGTCAGGTACCACACAGTGGGTAACAAAGCGGCCAGCACGACAACATAGGCGGCGCGGCTCGAGAAGCTCTGCAGGCGCAGGAATGCCGACCACTCCCATCCGCCAGCGAGCACCAGCGCGGTGAGCACGATGACGGTCGCGATCGGAGGCAGTCCCAGGACGACGGCCAGAAGAACGGCGGCGAGAACGCTTGCGGTGGCGATCCGCTTGCCGAGGGATTCTTTCACGGCGCAGTAGCCGTGTCGGACAGCTGCGCGGACGTGCGCCCGAAGCGGCGCTCCCGACCCGCGAAAAACTCGAATGCAGCATCGATCTGCGCCGGGCCGAAATCCGGCCACAGACAGTCCGTGAAGTAGAGCTCGGCGTACGCGAGATTCCACAGCAGGAAGTTGCTGATGCGACGCTCGCCGCCGGTGCGAATCAACAGGTCCGTCTCGGGCAGGTCGGCGAGAGCCAACGTCGCCGAGAAACGGCGCTCGTCGATGTCCTCCGGCCTGATGGATCCACTTGAACATTGTCGTGCAAGTGATTGTGAAGCCTTGATAATATCCCATCTACCACCGTAACTGACGGCAATCTGGAGCTGCAGTCCCCCGTTGCCGGCGGTGTGCGCCTCGGCGTTGGCGATGCGCGATTGGAGGCGCACCGAGAGGGCCGTGCGATCGCCGATGAATCGAATGCGGACACGATTCGCGTGGAGCTCCGGAACCTCGCGCTCCAACGCTTCGAGGAACAGCGTCATCAAGCCGGTGACTTCCTCGGGCGGTCGCCGCCAGTTCTCACTGGAGAACGCGAAGAGCGTCAGCGCCTGCACGCCACGCTTGGCACACTCCCTTACAATCAAACGCGCAGACGAGATTCCTTCCTTGTGGCCCGCCCCTCGCGGCAGACCTCGCGCAGCGGCCCAGCGACCGTTGCCGTCCATGACGACGGCGATGTGCTCAGGCGTGCGAGTCAAACCTGCATGACCTCTTTTTCTTTCGCGGCGAGCAGCTGGTCGACGTCGGCGACGTGCTTGTCGGTCAGCTTCTGCACCTCGACTTCGGCGCGCCGCTCATCGTCCTGGGAGACCAGCTTCTCCTTCAGGAGGTCCTTGATGTCGTTCATGACATCGCGGCGCACGTTGCGTACGGCAACGCGAGCGTTCTCGGCGTCGTGCCTCAGGAGTTTCGTGATGTCCCGGCGGCGCTCCTCGGTGAGCGGCGGCATCGGAACGCGGATGATCGTACCGGCTGTCATCGGGTTCAGTCCCAGATCGGATTTGTGAATGGCCTTCTCGATCGGCTGCACCATCGTCTTTTCCCAGGGCGAGACAACCAGCGTGCGTCCCTCCTCCACCGAGATGCTCGCCACCTGCTGCAAGGGCACCTCGGAGCCGTAGTAGTCCACGCGCAGATGCTCGATCAGGCTCGGATGGGCGCGCCCGGTACGCAGCTTCTTCAGGTCGGCCTGGAAATTCTGCACACACTTGGCCATGCGTTCGCGTGCGTCTTTCTTGAGGTCGTCGAGCATGATGAAGCTCCTCCCGAAGGTCAGTCCACGGTGACCAGAGTGCCCACGTCCTCGCCACGGACAACGCGGGTCAGGTCCCCGGAATTGTTGAGATTGAAGACTCGCAAAGGCAAGCGGTTGTCGCGACACATCACGATCGCGGTGGCGTCCATGACGTTGAGCTTGTCCGAAAGCACCCTGTCGAAGGTGAGGCGCGTGTAGCGGCTCGCGTTCGGGTTGCGCATCGGGTCGTCGGAATAGACGCCGTTCACCTTGGTGGCCTTCAGGAGCAACTCGGCGTTGATCTCTATTGCGCGCAGCGATGCGGCCGTATCCGTCGTAAAGAACGGGTTCCCGGTGCCCGCCGCGAAGATGACTACGCGGCCCTTCTCGAGGTGGCGCACGGCGCGCCGCCGAATGTAGTCCTCACACACTTCGTTGATCCGGATGGCCGACATGACCCGTGCATGCATCCCCAAGCTCTCGAGAGCGTCCTGCATCGCCAGTGAATTCATCACCGTCGCGAGCATGCCCATGTGGTCAGCCGCGACGCGGTCCATCCCGGCGCGGGCGAGCCCGGCGCCCCGGAAGATATTGCCTCCGCCGAGGACCACAGCAACTTGCACGCCCATCTCCACGATGTCGTGCAGCTCTCCGGCGATGCGCCGGAGCACTGCCGGATCGATCCCGTAGTCGCTGTTACCGAGCAGGGCCTCCCCCGACAGCTTGACGAGAATCCGGGAGAAGCTGGACTGATTGCCCATACTCGTGTCCTCGCATTGAAAAAAACCCCGCGCGGCGGCGGGGTTCTTTTCGAGTTCATCCCAGCGTCAGTGCTTCACCGCCGGGTTGGAGCCCTTGACCTGGGCCATCACCTCCGCGACGAAATCCTCCTGTCGCTTCTCGATGCCGGCGCCGACCTCGAAGCGCTCGAACGCGGCCACCTCGGCCTTGGCGCCCTTCAGCAGCTTCTCGATGGTCACGTCGGGGTCCTTCACGAACGGCTGCCCCAGCAGGGTGATCTCGCCCAGAGACTTGCGCAAGCGGCCCTCGACCATCTTCGCGACGATCTCCGGCGGCTTGCCCTCGCTTTGCGCCTGCTCAGTGAGGATCTCGCGCTCCTTGGCCACGACATCCGCCGGGACCTGCGCCTGGCTGAGATAGCGCGGGTTGCTCGCAGCAACGTGCATTGCAAGATCGTGAGCCAGCGCGGCATCGCCGCCCTTGACTCCCACCAACGCACCAATGCGCGTGCCGTGGACATACGCGCCCAGGTTCCCGGGCGATGCCACGTTCACGAAGCGGCGGACGCTGATGTTCTCGCCGATCTTGGCAACCAGGGCACGCCGTCGCTCCTCGATCGTCTCGCCGCTCTCCAGCTTCAGCGCCAGCAACGCCTCGAGCGAGGCCGGGTTGGCTGCCAGCGTGCGCGCGGCGACGCTGGCCGCGAAGCTGCGGAAGTCCTGCTCACGAGCGACGAAGTCGGTCTCGCAGTTCACCTCCACCATGGCCGCGGCGCGCCCGTCCGGAGACTTCTCGACGACGATGACGCCCTCGGCCGCCACGCGCGAGGCTTTCTTATCCGCTTTGGCGAGACCCTGCTTGCGCATGAGCTCCGCCGCCGCATCGAGATCGCCCTTGGTCTCGACGAGCGCCTTCTTGCACTCCATCATGCCGGCGCCCGTCCGCTCGCGCAGCTGCTTGACCGATTCTGCTGTGATGTTCATTAGCCTGTGTCCTGTTAGTCAGACCGGCCGCCGCCCGATCCCTTGCCACCACGACGTCCGCCGCCAGAAGCAGGTCGGCGAGGAGCGCTGGCGGGTGCACCCACACTGGTGCCTCCGGAGGCCACGACGTCGCCCACAGGCTCGACGTCCAGATCCTCGTCCTCGGGCTCGGGCACCACGGCGACGCCCTCCACTCCGGGAGCGACCGGCACCTTGACAGGCGGAACGCGCCGGCGGGCCGGGGCCTTCTTGCGAACCGCCGCCTGTGGACGCTGCCTGCCGCGCGCGGATTTCTTGCGCGGGTTACCGGCCTCATCGAGCTCGACGAACTCGTCCTCACCGGCGGCCACCGCAGGCACTGACTCCTTGCCCTCGAGCACCGCATCCGCAATGCCTGCGGCATACAGCTGGATAGCCCGCATCGCGTCGTCATTTCCCGGAATCACGTAGTCGATGCCATCCGGCGTGCAATTCGTATCGACGATGGCGACGACCGGGATACCGAGCTTCTTCGCCTCGTGGATCGCGATCTTCTCGTGGCCCACGTCGATCACGAACATCGCATCCGGGAGCGAGTCCATGTTCTTGATACCCCCGAGACTCCTCTCGAGCTTCTCCATCTCGCGGCGAAGCTGCGTGGCTTCCTTCTTGCCACGCTTATCGAGGGCCCCGGAAGCGGCCAGCTCGGTGATCTCCCCGAGCCGCTTGATGGACTGGCGGATCGTCTTGAAGTTCGTGAGCATGCCCCCCAGCCAGCGCTGGTTCACGAAGGGCTGTCCGGAGCGTGCGGCCTCCTTCTGGACGGCCTCCCGAGCGGAACGCTTGGTTCCCACGAACAGGACGGTGCCGCCATCGGCGATCACGCCCTTGATGAAGGTCGCAGCCTCCGCATATAGGGGCTGGGTCTTCTCGAGATTGATAATGTGGATCTTGTTGCGTTCGCCGAAGATAAAGGGGGCCATCTTCGGGTTCCAGAAGCGGGTCTGGTGTCCAAAATGGACCCCCGCCTCCAGCATCTGTCGCATGGACACGCCGGGCATGAGAAATCTCCTGTTTGGGTTGGGCCTCCGCGTATCGCCGCCAGCCACCTCCGAACAAGATCGGAAGCACCCAGCCGACGGGTCTGTGATACGCGTGTGGTTTACTTGCGTTGCCAAAAAAGGCGGCGCTTTATACCATGCTTGTGTTTCGCGAACAATGCCCGTCTGAACAATGCCTTACGCGCTCCGAGGGAGGGCTCACGGAGCGCCCACACGGTTCGACCATGCACGTAACCATTAAGACAGCGGAAGAGCAGGAAAAGATGCGCATCGCCGGCCGCCTGGCTGCCGAGGTGCTCGACATGATCGGCCAGCACGTGGTCCCCGGCGTGACGACGGAAGAGCTCGACCGTATCTGTTACGACTACATCGTGAACGTCCAGGGCACCATCCCAGCGAATCTGAACTACCGCGGATTTCCCAAGACCATCTGTACTTCGGTCAATCATGTCGTTTGTCACGGTATTCCCAACGACAAGCGCCTGAAGGCCGGGGACATCGTCAACATCGACGTCACGGTCATTCGCGAAGGATTCCACGGCGATACCAGCCGCATGTACTTCGTGGGCAAGCCTCCAGCTCATGCGCAGCGCCTGGCCGAGACTTGCTTCGAGGCCATGTGGCGCGGAATCGAGGCAGTGCGCCCAGGCGCCCACCTCGGTGACATCGGGCATGCGATTCAGTCCTTTGCCGAAGCACGCGACTACTCCGTGGTACGGGAATACTGCGGCCACGGCATCGGCCGCATTTACCACGAGGACCCGCAGATTCTTCATTACGGAGAGGCGGGAACCGGGCTGGAGATCAAACCGGGAATGACTTTCACGGTCGAGCCGATGGTCAATGCCGGCAAGCGCCACGTGCGTCTGTTGCCGGACGGCTGGACCGTCATCACAAAAGATCACTCTCTATCGGCGCAGTGGGAGCACACGGTGTTAGTTACGGAAGGCGGCGTCGAAGTACTGACCTTGGGCGCAGAGGCGCGCCGACAATAAATGGCCGCCGGAGACACGGAACTCATAGAAGACACTCTGCCGCCTCAGACAAGCGGCTTCGTCTGGCCATTGCTCGCGCGCTTGCCGACCCTCCTGGCCGAAGCTCACGACACTCCCACCGCGTACCAGGAGCTGCTGAAGCAGGCTCACGAAGAGCTGAAGACACGTTTTCTCGCCGAGGAGCCCGTGGAGGATCTCGTCCACGCCCGAGCTGCGCTTATCGATGTGGCGTTCAAGGAGGTGTGGAGAGCTCAGGCCCTCTCTGACGTCGGTGATTGGGCGCTGATTGCCGTCGGAGGCTACGGACGCGGTGAGCTGCACCCCTGTTCCGACATCGACATCCTCCTTCTGGTCCCCGAAGCTCCGGATGAACGAGGCCGAAATGCGGTAGAGCGCCTCGTCACCTTTCTCTGGGATATCGGACTCGAAGTCGGCCACAGCGTGCGCACCGTCGAGGAGTGCGCGCAAGAGAGCGTAGCGGACGTGGGCGTCATGACGACGCTCCTCGAATCACGGATGCTGGCAGGCAACGGCGCACTCGTGGCCCGCATGCGCGAGGCCCTGTCACCTGAGCGTATCTGGCCTGTCAGGGATTTTTTCGAAGCGAAGGTCCGCGAACAGGCCGAACGTCACACGAAAGCCCACGACACCGCCTACAACCTCGAGCCCAACGTCAAAACCGGGCCCGGTGGACTGCGCGACATCCAGACGATCGCCTGGGTCGCGAAGCGGCACTTCGGGAGCGACACGCTCGACGGACTGGCGACTCACGGGTTCCTGTCTGCGGCCGAGCTGCGACGGTTGAAGCAGGCCCAGGCGTTTCTGTGGAAGGTCCGTTTCGGTTTGCACACCGTGACCGGCCGGCGCGAGGACCGACTGCTATTCGATCATCAGATCCGGCTCGCGAAGATGTTCGGCTACGAGGACGCCTCGTACACGTTGGCCGTCGAGCAGTTCATGCAGCGCTACTACCGCACTGTAATGGACGTGAGCCTGCTCAATGAGCTTCTGTTGCAGGTCTTTCGCGAGGCCATCCTCACTGAGAGCGAGCCCCCTCGCCCGCTGAACCCCCGCTTCCAGATGCGCAGCGGGTCCCTGGAGGCAGTCAACGAGGACGTGTTCGCGCGCACGCCCGGGACGCTGCTGGAAATCTTCGCGCTGCTGCAGCAGAACCCGGACATCAAAGGCGTGCGCTCAACCACCATGCGCGCCGTGGCCCGCAACCTCTGGCTCATCGACGAGGAATTCCGCCAGAACCCGCGCCATCACCGATTGTTCCTGGAAATTCTGCGCTCGCCTGTCGGCGTCACGCACGAACTGCGGCGGATGAACACGTACGGCGTCCTGGGGCGCTACATCCCGGCCTTCGGCCGCATCGTCGGGCGAATGCAGTACGACCTGTTCCACGCCTATACCGTGGACGCGCACATTCTCTTCGTCGTAAGCAATCTGCGCCGGTTTGCGATTCCGCGTTACGACCACGAGCTGCCCGAAGCGTCGCGCATCATGCAGCAGCTGCCACGCGCGGAGATCGCGTATCTCGCGGCACTGTTTCACGACATTGCCAAGGGTCGGGGCGGGGATCACTCCGAGCTCGGAGGCGTCGATGCGGAAGCCTTCTGCCTCGAGCAGGGACTGTCGAACTACGATGCACGCCTCGTAGCCTGGCTCGTGCGAAATCACCTGGAGCTGTCCGTCACGGCACAGAAGCAGGACATCGGCGACCCCGAGGTCATCAACGCTTTCGCTCGCAGGGTCGGTGACGAGTCGCATCTCGATTATCTGTATGTGCTCACCTGCGCGGACGTCCGGGCGACCAACCCGAAACTCTGGAACTCCTGGAAAGCCTCCCTGTTTCACGACTTCTACGCACGGGTGCGCCGGGCGCTGCGTCGCGGCCTCGAGAGTCCGATCGATCAGGAGCAATTGGTGAGCGAGACGCAGAGTGCTGCGAGGCACATGCTGCTCGAGCGAGGCGTCGCCTCTGCCGACATCGACAGGGCCTGGCAGCGGTTCTCGGCCGCGTACTTCCTCCAACACTCGCCGGAGGAAGTAGCCTGGCACACTCGCCTGCTCGCCGACCGCGATCCGGGTTCCGAGGAGCCGGTAGTCGCCCTCGATCCGCGCAGCGTCCGCGGCACCACGGCGGTGATGATCTACGCTCGCGCCCGCCGCGACGGTTTCGGTCGCACGACCGCCGTTCTGGACCAGCTGGGATTGAATATCGTCGACGCCCGGATCACCCCGACCGGCGATGGGTTCAGCCTGGACCTGTATCACGTGCTGGAGGATGACGGCGCTCCCATTACCGACAGCGACCGTCAGACCGAGATCGAGCACGCGATCTGGCGATCGCTGCAACGTCCCGATGACGCCTCTTTTGCCGTGTCACGTCGTGCACCGCGTCAGGCACGCATGTTCAATACACCGACACAGATCGCGCTCAACGTCGACGAACGCAACCGGCGGTCGGTGCTCGAGCTCACCTCGGGTGACCGGCCCGGGCTGCTCTGCGACGTCGGCAAGGTACTGATGGAAGAGCGCATCGTTCTGCACGCGGCGAAGATCATGACCGTCGGCGAGCGGGCCGAGGACGTGTTCTACGTGACGGATTTCGAGAACCGGCCGCTGAACGCGGCGGATTCGCAGCAGTTGCGGAGTCGGTTGATGCAGGCGCTGGACAGGCGCCAGGCGGCATGAATCCGCGGCTCGAGCGCCTCCACGCGTATCCGTTCGAACGGCTCGCGCGTCTGAAGGCCGGCGTCTCCCCTCCCCCCGGCCTCACGCATATCGCGATGTCGATCGGCGAGCCGCAACATGCTCCGCCCGATTTCGTCGTCGACATCCTACGCGCCAGCCTCGATCGGCTCGGCAGTTATCCCGCGACGGGGGGCCTGCCCGAAATGCGCGCAGCGTGCGCCGGCTGGCTGCAACGGCGATTCAAGCTCCCGCAAGACAGCGTGAATCCCGAAACGATGGTGTTGCCGGTGAACGGGACTCGAGAGGCCCTGTTCTCGTTCGTACAGGCCGTCGTCGACGATTCCAGGTCGGCGCTCGTGCTGATGCCCAATCCGTTTTATCAGATCTACGAAGGGGCGGCGTTACTCGCCGGCGCCGAGCCGTTCTTTCTCGATACCACCGCCGCCACGGGATATGTGCCCGACCTCGATGCGGTCCCGGAGGAAGTCTGGCGGCGCTGTCAGGTCCTGTTCCTGTGCAGCCCCGGTAATCCCACCGGCGCTGTGCTGTCCCTGGCCTACCTGCGGCAGGTGCTGGAGCTCGCCGATCGCTTCGACTTCGTCATTGCCGCCGACGAGTGTTACACCGAGCTGTATCTCGAGGAGCAGGCGCCGCCTCCCGGATTGCTGCAGGCTTGCGTCGCCTCCGGACGCCGCGGCTTCGAGCGTTGTGTCGTATTCCATAGCCTCTCGAAGCGCTCGAGCGTACCGGGGTTGCGATCGGGGTTCATCGCCGGCGACCCGCGCATCGTCGCTCGCTTTCTTCTCTATCGCACTTATCACGGCAGCGCGATGGCGATTCCAACCCAGCTCGCGAGCATTGCGGCCTGGAATGAGGACTCGCATGCCGAACGCAACCGGGGCTTGTATCGGCAGAAGTTCGAGCGCGTCATCCCAATCCTCGCGGATGTCCTCAACGTCGAAAAGCCCGCGGGTGGGTTCTACCTGTGGACGGATGTGGGAGGCGACGAGGAGCGCTTTGCGCGCGACCTGTTCATGACGCAGAACATCACCGTGCTGCCGGGCTCCTACCTGGCACGACCGGCCGCCGCCGGTCAACCCAACCCGGGGGCAGGTCGAGTCCGCATCTCGCTCGTGCCGAATGTCGATGTGTGCGCGGAAGCCGCGCGACGTGTGCGAGAATTCATCGTTAACCGCTGACTCCTCGAGTCCCTATGACCGACCTACGCAGACTGCAGACGACGATCGACGCCGCCTGGGAAGGACGCGCACAGCTCACTCCCAAGACCCTCACCCCGGAGCTCGCTACCGCCATCGATGCCAGCATCGAGCTGCTCGACAGCGGCCAGGCGCGGGTCGCCGAGCCCCAGGAAGGCCGGTGGGTCGTCAACGAATGGCTCAAGAAAGCCGTCCTGCTGTCCTTTCGCGCCCGTGAGAACACGGTCATGGAGGCGGGCTTCACCCGTTTCTACGACAAGGTGCCCCTCAAGTATGCCCAGGCAGACGAGGCCGCGCTGCGAGCGAGCGGCGTGCGGGTCGTGCCCGAGGCGATCGTGCGTAAGGGAGCGTACATCGCGCCCAATGTCGTGCTGATGCCGAGCTTCGTAAACATCGGCGCGTATGTCGGCCCGGGCACCATGGTCGACACCTGGGTGACCGTCGGCTCGTGCGCACAGATCGGTCGCAACGTGCACCTGTCGGGGGGAGTCGGCATCGGCGGCGTGCTCGAGCCGCTGCAGTCGAGCCCGACCGTCATCGAGGACGACTGCTTCATCGGCGCACGCTCGGAGATCGTCGAGGGAGTCGTCGTGGAGTCCGGCTCCGTGATCGCCATGGGCGTGTTCATCAGCCAGAGCACGCGGATCTACGACAGGGAGACCGGCCAGATCCACCAGGGTCGTGTGCCCTCGGGCTCCGTCGTCGTGGCGGGCAGCCTGCCCTCCAAGGACGGCCGCTATTCGCTGTCGTGCGCGGTCATCGTCAAGCGCGTCGACGCCAAGACTCGCGCGAAGACATCGATCAACGATCTGTTGCGCGCGACCGAGTGAACCACTTCCCGCAGCACAGGGAATCGGCTGCGGCATACGACAACAACAGGGGCTCGCGGCCATGATGCGATTCCTATCGAGGCTCATGCCTCGAGAGCGGCGCTTTTTCGAGCTCTTCGATGCGCACGTCGGCTTCGTGCTCGAAGGCAGCGCAGTGCTCGCCGAGCTGCTGCGCGGATTCAACTCGGAGCAGCACCGCCGCACCGAGCGGATCGCGCGCATCCTGGAGTTGGAGCACGCCGCGGACCGGGTGACGCACGAGACGGTTGCGCTACTGCACAAGACGTTCGTGACACCCATCGACCGCGACGACATCCATCGACTGATCTCCCGCATGGACGACGTTCTGGATCTGGTGCAGGACACGGCCGAAGCGTTTCAGCTCTACGACGTTCAGAACATCACTCCGCACGCCTGCGAGCTGGCCGATCTGCTGCACGAGTGCTGCAAACGGATGCAGAGCGCCGTGAATCTGCTGTCCCGGATGGACGAAGCGTCGAAGATTCTGGACCTGTGCAACCAGATCGACGCCCTCGAGTCGCAGGCCGATCGCGTCATGCGCGCAGCGCTGTCGAAGCTGTTCCGCGAGGAAGCCGACGTCCGCCAGCTCATCAAGCTCGAAGCCGTGTATCAGCTGCTGGAGTCGGCGACGGACCAATGCGAGAACGTTGCAAATATCATCGAAGGCGTCGTGCTCGAGAACGCATGAGCGCACGCCAGACATGGACCTGACCGCCGGATTCGCCACGCTGGTAACGCTCATCGGGCTGGCGCTCGTCTTCGACTTTCTCAACGGCTTCCACGATGCCGCCAACTCCATCGCGACGGTCGTCTCGACCGGCGTGTTGCGTCCCTATCAGGCCGTGGTGTGGGCGGCGTGCTTCAACTTCCTGGCCTTTGCGCTCTTCAAGCTCAGCGTCGCGGCGACGATCGGCAAGGGAATCCTCGACCCGCACTTCGTGGACGCTCACGTCATCTTCGGCGCGCTGATGGGCGCCATCTCCTGGAACCTCATCACCTGGTACTACGGCATGCCCTCGAGCTCCTCGCACGCGCTGATCGGCGGGATGATCGGCGCGGGGGTCGCCAAAGCCGGCACGGCGCCGCTGCTGGCACCGGCAATTCTCAAGACTGTCGCCTTCATCGTGATCTCACCGGTGCTCGGACTGCTGCTGGGCGCGCTGACCATGATCGGGGTTTCGTGGCTCTTCTTCCGGCGCTCGCCGCGGCATGTGGACAATTGGTTCCGGCGACTGCAGTTGCTGTCATCGGCGCTCTACAGCATCGGCCACGGCAGCAACGATGCGCAGAAAACGATGGGTGTCATCTGGCTGATGCTGATCGCCAGCGGCGCGACTTCGAGCGACCATCTCCCGATGTGGGTGGTTGCCAGCTGCTATTTCGCGATGGCCCTAGGGACGCTGTTCGGCGGCTGGCGGATCGTCAAGACGATGGGTCAGAAGATCACGAAGCTCAAGCCCGTCGGAGGGTTCTCGGCGGAAGCCGGCGGCGCGGTTACGCTGTTCCTGGCCTCATCTCTGGGCGTGCCTGTATCGACGACCCATACGATTACCGGCGCAATCATCGGGGTCGGATCCGTGCAACGGGCGTCGGCGGTCAGATGGGGTGTCGCGGGAAACATCGTGATTGCGTGGATCATCACCATCCCCGCAGCCGCACTGATCGCCGCGGTGGCCTGGTGGCTCGGTAACGCGTTTACTCCGCCCTGACCGCGGCGCTGTCCGGTACCGTGCCCTGCACGAATCCACTGCCGTCCAGGTTCACTACGGTGCTCTCCCCCGCTTCGATGATCACTGGAACGATGACCCAACCGCCGCCGGCAGCGAGCGCTTTCACGTGGTACTCGCCCGGCATCAGGGCCACCTTTGCGGGGTATCCCGAGAAGGACCCGGTGCTGTTGTCGATCTCGCGCAGCACTTTGTCGGTGCTCGTATAGATCGTGTAGTCGGTGTAAGCGGGATACTCTGCCTGGGCGTACCAGCTCACGCGAGGCGCGGAGTAGACGACCAGATCGCCGTCGGACCGCCGGCGAGCCAGTTGCAGGCGCTGTGGCCTGATCGGTTCGTGCACGATCGTGGGTGGCCGAGTCGCACATCCCGTCAGAGCAGCCAGGCTCATCACGCAGAGGGAAGTGGAGAGGACTCTCATTGGGCCTCCGTGGCCGACCTCACGCCGGTCTCGTAGTTGAGCGCAGATTCCTGGATCAGGACGTCGTAACGGGCGCTCGTGTTGGCTATTTCGGCCGATGTCAGCTCGAGCTGCGCCTGACTGAGCTCCACGATCGAGCTGCTGCCGGCGCGGTAGCGGGCATCTGCAAGCTGATACGCCTGGGAGGCGTAGTCGCGAAGTTGCTGCGTCGTGGTCAGGCGTTGGCGCGCGTTGTTCAGATTCAGCCACGCGATGCGCACGTCCCGCGTGACGTTATCC
>Ga0070681_10003520_pt1 | contig 14668 bp, 9 predicted proteins | sample KBSC83BmetaG_FD_65650 | JGI IMG/M metagenome (GOLD analysis project Ga0070681, IMG submission 65650) | Corn rhizosphere microbial communities from Kellogg Biological Station, Michigan, USA - KBS C8-3B metaG | ecosystem: Host-associated > Plants > Roots > Rhizosphere | place: USA: Michigan... | reverse complement strand
GCCTCTATCCGCCGGTCTACAGCCTGCCCAGGGAATGCGCCGCCGAGGACGAGCTCGGTGGGCACAGGATTCGCCCCGGCACCATCATGCTGGTCTCGATTTTCGGCATTCATCGCTCGCCGAGCTTGTGGCCGGAGCCGGACCAGTTCCGGCCGGAGCGCTTCGCGCCCGGCACGCGCTGGCCGGCGCATGCGCTGCTGCCGTTCGGCGTCGGCAAGCATGCCTGCATCGGCGCCGATTTCGCCTCGACCGAGATGATGATGGCGCTGGCGCTGATCGGGCAGCGCTACCGGCTGGCGCTCGCCGACCCCGCACCGGTCGAGATGGCGGCGCGGATCACGCTGGCGCCGGCGCGCGAGATCCCGCTGCGCCTGCTGCCGCGCGCGCCGGCCTAAGCGGCGGCCCGGATCGCGCGCAGCCTTCGCGCCCCCCGGTGGCGAAAGACAGGAAATAGCGCAGCTCGCCGGCGAGCTCGGCCTCGTCCACGAGCGTGGCGCCGAAACGCACATAGGTGGCGTAGCTGGACGGCGCGGAGGTCGCATAGGCCGTATGGAAGCCTCGCGCCTCGAGATCGGCGATGCAGGCCCGCCAGAAGCCGGCGCGTGTCGCCATGCGGCGGTCGGCGACGGCAAAGAAGCCGAGCAGCTCGCAGACGCCGGCCGGCTCGTCCGGCCGGACGAAGCCGTAGGCGGCGGACTGGAACTGCGCCAGCCGCAGATTGACCGCGAGAGCGCCGTCGATCGCGCCGTGGAGCCGCGTCAGATAGATGACCTGGTCGGCATAGGGCACGCGCGTGGCGACGCGGCGGGCCTGGTCGTCCCACTGCCAGAGCGAGCGGACCAGCCGGTTATCCGGCACGCGTTCGAAGGCGGCGTAGAAAGCGCGCTCATACTCCGCCAGCGCGGCGGCGTCGTCGCGATCGAGGAGCTCTATCGACATGATCGCGCCGAGCGTGCCGCAAAGCTGCGGGTAAGGTCAAAGCGAAGCCGCACGATCTAGCCGCCGAGCGCCTGATGCGGCTCGATCCCAAGGGCCAAGCGGACCGCGCCGATGCTGGCGACGAGACAGGCGGCGATGGCGAGCACGCCGATGCCGAGATTGTCCGTGCCCCGGAGCTCGAGATAGCCGGGAAAGAAATTGCGCATGGCGAACAGAAAGCCGTTGCCGACGATGTAGCCGGTAATGCCGATCGCCACGGCCTGCCACAGGACGAGGCCGGTAATGACGGAATTGCGAGCGCCGATCAGCTTCAGGGTGGCGATCTCGCGCACCTTGTCGGTGGTGAGGCTGTAGATGGTGAGGGCGATGATCGCCGTCGCAGCCAGCACCAGGATGATGGCGAAGAGCAGAAGCGTGAGCCGCAGCCGGGCGATGTTGCGCAGGACGTTGGCGATCTGGTCGTCCCTGGTGATCACCTGGAAATGCTTCCAGGCCTCGATCTCGTGCCGAACCTCGGAAATGTCGGAGCCGGGCTCGAGCCAGACCCGGACCGCGTTGATCTGATCCGGCACCTGAGGATTGCCGCCGGCGGCGCGCAGCCGCCGGATCTCGGCCGCTCCCTGCTTCGCGGAAAAGTCGCGCGCGTCGGGCAGCGACATGAAGACCACCGGCGAGCCGCTGATGCCGACGGCGCGGCCGGTGATGCCGACCACGGTGAAGGGCCGGCCGCGGATGGTGACGAGCTCGCCGAGCCGGGCGCCGAGGCCGCGGTCGACGGCGATCTCGTAGCGCGGCTTGCTGGGCCCGCGCCCAGCGACCAGCTCGGCCGGAAATGGAATGTGGTAGATGTCGTAGCCCACCACATCGACGCGCTTCGGTACGTCGCCGACCACCGCCAGGCCCTGTGACACCATCATGTTCTCGGCGCTGCGCACGCCCGGGACCTGGGCGATGAGATCGCGCGTCTTGGTGGCGATCACGCTCGATTCGGTGAAGGGACCGAAATGGTCGGGCTGCACCACCCACATGTCGGTGCGGAATATTTCGGTGAGGTCGAGCGAATCGGCGACGATGCCGCGATAGATTCCAGCCTGGATCAGCACCACCCCGAGCAGCAGCCCGACACCGGCGCTGGTTGCGAGAAAGCGCTGATATTTCAGCAGCAGGTCGCGCAGCGCCAGAATCACGGCTCGACGATCCTCGCGCTCCGACCGGGGCTCGCCTTAGGCACCTCCTCGGCGGCGACGCGCACGCCGTCGGGCAGCTTGGTCAGGATCTCCAGCCGACCGTCGTCGAGACGCCGCCCGATGGCGACGCGCCGCTCGGCGAGACGGCCGTTCTCGACCGTCCACACCGTGCCCTGGCCGTTCTCGCGGTCACGCACGGCGCGCTCGGGCACCAGGAGCGCATTGTCGACGGTGCCGACCGTGATCCGAACCTGCGCCTGTTCCTGCAGGAACAGCGTCGCGGGCGGCTTGTCGAAGACGACGGCCACCGTCCGTTCCTCGGTCGTGGCATCGCTCGAGGGCTGAATGCGGTCGACATGGCCGGCAAAGGTCTCGTTCGGAAGCGAGCGCAGCGTGATTGCCGCCGGCTGGCCGGGCGCCAGCGATCCGGCTTGGCCCTCGTTGATGAAGGTCAGCACGCGCATGCCGTCGGCCGCCGCCAGCGTCGCCACCGGCTGGCCCGGCTGCACGACGGCGCCCTCGACCATCTGGCGATCGACGACCATGGCATCGAAGGGCGCCTTCAGCTCGTAATGGGCGAGCAGCTCGCGCTCCTGGGCAAGGCCGGTGCGCGCCTGCGCCTCTGCCGCCAGGGCAACCTCCACGGCACGCTGGCTCTCGACATCCTGGGCCTCGGCGAGCGCCGCGTCGGCTCGCGAATCCTGCGCCGCGGCGAGCGTGCCGGCGTTGCGCGTCTGCAGCTCGCTGGCGCGCACCGCGATCTGGCGCTTCAGCATGACATTGGCCGCGGCGCTGCCGACATGGGCCTCGCCCTGGCGCGCCGTCGCCTCGGCCAAGGACAAGCCATTGCTGGCCGCGGTCACACGCAGCGATTGGATGCTGGTGTCGAGCCGCGCGATGACCTGGCCCGCCTTGACATGGTCGCCGACCCGCACCCGCATCTCGGCGAGGATGCCGCCGACATCGAAGCCGACGCGCGACACGCGCTCGTCGTCGACATTGCCGAGCCCGAACAGGATGACGGGAACCTTCGATTGCGCCGTGAGGACCGGCACCGCGAGAGGCCGCGTCAGGACCCAGCCGAGGCCGAGCACAATCACCAGGACGAGCCCGGCCAGCCAGCCAAAGCGTCTGAGAAGCGGGCTCATGCCGGTTCCGGCGCCGGCTGCTGCTGCTGCGCGGCGTCGGGTCGCTGGCGCAGGCGGCGGAACTTGCTGAAATACATATCGTCGGCCGATCCGCCTTCGATGGTGCCGTTGCTCATCTGATAGATCTGGTCGCAGCGCACCACCACCTGCTCGTCATGGGTGACAATGAGCACGCCCGCGCCCTGCTCGCGGGCCAGCTGCCGCAGCAAATCGACCACGGCAAGCGTACGTGCCGAATCGAGCGAGGCGGTCGGTTCGTCGGCCAGCACGATGCGCGGGCTGTTGGCGAGGGCGCGGGCGATTGCAACGCGCTGCGCCTCGCCGCCGCTGAGCGAGGCCGGCAGGCGGTTCCAGCGATGGGCGACGCCGAGATAGTCGAGCAGCTCCATCGCGCGCTTGCGCGCCTCGCGGCGGCCCATGCCGGCCAGCTTCATCACCAGCTCGATATTCTGCACGGAGTTGAGGAAAGGGATGAGGTTGTGGAACTGGAAAATGAAGCCGATCTTGCGCAACCGCAGATGACGATAGTCGCGCCGCAGCCAGCCATCGCCATCGGCGACCGTCTCGCCGTCGATCTCCATGCGTCCGTCATTAGGCGCGAGGATGCAGCCGATCACGTTGAGCAACGTGCTCTTGCCCGAGCCGCTCTTGCCGGCGAGCGCCGCGACCGAACCGGGACGCAGCTCGAAATCGATGCCCTTCAGGGCTTCGACGCGCGTATCGCCGCTGCCGTAATGCTTGGTAACCCCGGAGAGCCGGATCAACGGCGCCTCAGGCATCGGATCCTGCCCCCATCACGCTGCCTCGATCATAAAAGCTGCTTGCCGGGCCGGTCAATGAAGGCAAAGCTCCATTCGATGCTCAGCCCGGAAGCGATCCCCGACGCGGAATGCGCCGTCCTCAGGCTCGTCCCGGGCTTCGCCGAGGTGCCGGAGGCCGGGCTCAGAATCATCGCCGCCCATTGCGATTACGTCGCCTTCGAGTCCGACCAGCTGATCGTGCGCCAGGGGCTGGTCGACCATAATTGCTATATCCTGCTGAGCGGCCGGGCCGAGGTCTCGGTCGAATCCAATCTCGGCCGGGTCGCGGTGGCGACACTGTCGGCCGGCGCCCTGGTCGGCGAAATCGCCCTGCTTTGCGACACGCCGCGTACGGCAACCGTCACCGCGGCCGAGCCGGCCGAGGCTCTGGTCGTATCGCGCGTCCTCCTGCCCGTGCTCATTTCCGAGGCGCCCGGCTTCGCTCTGGTCATGATGCGCGCGCTGGCCGAGCGGCTGGAGCGCAATCTGGAGGCCATCACCTATTTCAAGGCGGCGGCCCAATCGCTCCAGACGGGCTCCCTCGACCTCGGCGCCATCCAGCAGATCACCGAGCGCGACGACGAGGTCGGCGCCTTCGCCCGCACCTTCGCCGACATGGCGAAGGCGGTGAAGACGCGCGAGGAAAGGCTGCAGCGCGAGGTGCAGGCGCTGCATATCGAGATCGACCAGGCCCGCAAGGCGCTGCAGATCGCCGAGATCACCGAGGCGCCGGAGTTCCAGAATTTGCTGTCGCGCGCCCAGGCGATGCGCGCGCGCAGAAATCGGTAGGCGCTGTTCGCTTCAGCCGTCGGTCGCCGCCTTCACGACGCCGGCGATCGTGTTCAGCCCTTCGGTGAAGGGGTGGCCGGGAAAACGCAGCGAAAAGACGCCGGCGCTGCCGAGCTCGACCATGTCGGTGGTGAGCGGCAGGATGCCGGCGACGGGCGCGCCATAAACCTCCTGCACGCGGTTGGTCAGCTTCTCGCGGTCGAGGCTGTCCGGCACCTTGTTCAGGACGAGGCGCATGGCCGGCACTTCGAGCTTGCGCGCCACCTCGACCGTCACCGCGGTCCCCTGAAAGTCCTGGCTGTCGGGACGCAGGATCAGGATCAGGATGTCGGAGATGGCGATCGACAGCAGCGTCTCCTCGTTGAGGCCCGGATGGGTGTCGATGAACAGATAGTCGAGCGCCAAGCGGTCGAGCAGATCATACAGCCCTTCATTGAGCTGATTGACGTCATAGCCCTCGCGCACGATGCGGCTGATGTCGCGGGTGTGCATGCTCGCCGGCAGCAGCATGAGGTTGCCTGGGGCCACGGCTCCGGCACCGGCGGAATCGGTCAGACGCTGGCCGACGTCGCAGGCGACCTCCTCGATCTTGCATTCGTTCCACAGGAACTGGTTGAGCGTACGACCGATGCTCTGCTCGTCGAGACCGAACAGAACATGCACACCGGGCGAAGGCAGGTCGGTATCGACGATGCCGACGCGCTTGCCGGCGCGCGCGAAGAAGGTCGCGAGATTGGCGGTGACGTTCGATTTGCCCGTGCCGCCGCGATAGGAATGGGTGGAGACGATGACCGCCATGCTGCTCCCCGGCTCGGCAAGGGCCCGCCAGCACAGTGCTGGCCCCGGGGCTTCGCCGCAAGCGCGACGAAGCGGCGCAGCATGGCTCCGGCACCCCTTTCCTTTGCGCGCTAGCTTCGTCCGGCGTCCGGTCGGCAAGGCGCCGCGAGACCGTTGGCCAGCAGCGTCGCGGCGACCAGCTCCGCCTGCGGCGGGTGCAGCAGGGTGAGGTGGTTCGCCGCGATGTCTGCGGTCGAGACCCGCGCCGCAAGATCGCCCCAGCCCAGGTCGGGGCGCGCCCAGAAGCCGGCATAGCGGCCAAGCACTTGCGGATTGTTCTGGGTCGAGCGCAGCACCAGCAGGCGATCCGGCCACCGCTCCGGGGCATAATGCGGCAAAGCGAGGATGTTGGCGCGATAGACCTGGAACATGCCGCGCAGAAGCGCGGCGGGGTTGCGCCCCACCGCGGCGAGATCGGCGACGCGCGCCAGGCAATAGTCCCATCGCTCGCCCGGCGACAGCGCGCGCAGCTCGTCCGCTGACCACGGGGCGCCGCGGCCGCTGGTCAGCCCCAATATGCGACCGAGATCGGCGATCCATTCCTCGTCGCTCCAGCCGCTTTCCTGGCGCTGCAGCGCCAGCGCCTGCACCGGCACGTCGAGGATGGCCAGGAAGGCGACCGGCTCACCCGCCCGTCGCAAGGCCTGGGCCGTCTCGAAGGCGAGATAGCCGCCGAGCGAGTAGCCGAGCAGCCTGTGCGGGCCGCCCGGCCAGCGCGCCTGCAACAGCCCGGCATAATGCTCCGCCATCTCCGCAATGCTGGCGAGCGGCGGTGCCTCGTCGAGCAGGCCGCGCGCCTGGATACCGTGGACTGCCACGCCCGCCTCCGCCAGCGCGCGTGCCAGCGCGGCATAGATGGCGACATGGCCGAGCACGGCATGGATGGCAAACACGGGTGGATCCGCGGTTTGCGCGCGCGCCAGGGTGACGAGACAGGCGCTGTCGGCCGCCTCTGCCGGAAGGCCCGCAGCGAGCACCGCGGCGAGCGGCTCGTCGCCGAGCAGGCGGGCCAGGGGCACGGTCAGCCCGCAGCGTCCCTCCAGCTCCAAGGTAAGCCGTGTCGCGCCGAGCGAATCGAGCCCATGCGCCCGCGCCGACTGGGCCGGATCGAGGGCGGTTGCCGGCACGCCGAGATGTTCGGCGATGACGGCGAGCGGGCTCGAGGCCACGGTCTCGCGGGCGCCGGCAGACGACGGGGCCCGCAACCGGGCCAAGGGGTCGAAGCCGTCCTCGAGATAGAGATCCCGTGCCGCGGCACGGCGGATCTTGCCGCTGCTGGTAAAGGGCAGCGCCAAGGGCGGCAGGATCAGCGCGTCCCACGGCATGACGCCGCAGGCGTCGGCGATGGAAGTCCGCAAGGCTGCGAGAATGGCCGCCCCGTCCTCCTTGGCCGCCTTGCGCGCCGTCGCGGCGCGTCCGGCCTCCACCAGGACCACCAGCCTTTCGCCCTCCGGAGCGTCGATGGCGAAGGCGGCGGCGCGACCGCGGGCGAATGCCGGATGGGTGTCGGCGGTTGCTTCGATATCCTGCGGATAGAGATTCTGACCGCCGACGATGATGAGATCCTTGCACCGTCCGCTGACGATCAGATTTCCGTCGAGCACGCCGCCGAGGTCGCCGGTGCGCAGGAAAGGACCGGGATCATCGGTCACCGCGGCGCCGAAGCGCGTTGTCGATTCGTCCGCGGCGCCCCAATAGCCGGCGGCGATCGATGGCCCCGCGGCCCAGATCTCGCCGATCTCGCCCGGCGCGCAGCGGGCGCCGCTGTCGGGATTGGCGATGACGAGCCGCGTGCCGTCGAGCGGCGTCCCACAGCAGGCGAGGCGCGTGCCGCCGGCGCCGGTCGCTGCCGGCACGAGCCGTCCCGCGGCGAGCGCCTCCGGCGACACGGTCACGCACTCGGTCGCGCCGGCCGGATTCATCGTCAGCAGCAGGGTCGCTTCGGCGAGTCCGTATCCGTTGCGAAAGGCGGCGCGATCGAACCCCCAGGATGCAAAGGCGGCCGCGAAACCGTCGAGCACCGCCGGGCGAATTGGTTCGGCACCGACGAAGGCCACGCGCCAGGATCGCAGATCGCCGCGCGGATGCCCGCCCGCGGCGTGCCGGCACAGATCGAAGACGCTCGGCGGCCCGCCCGACATGGTGGCCCCGAAGCGGCCGACTGCCTCTGGCCACAATAGCGGCCGCTGCGCGACCAGCGCCGGCGGCAGGATGATGGACTGCGCCCCGGTGTAGAGCGGGCCGCACAGGCCGGTGATCAGGCCGAGATCGTGGAAATGCGGCACCCAGGCGAGATGGATGTCGTGCTCCGTGGCATCCACTCTGCGCACGATAGCGTCCAGATTGGCGGTGAGATTGCCGTGGCGGATCATGACGCCGCGCGGCGTGCCGGTCGAGCCGGAAGTGTATTGCAGGAAGGCGATGCGCTCCGGCTCGGGGACCGTGTCCGGCGAAGCAGCGGACAGGCCGGCCAGATCGTCGCTCGCCAGCATCGGCAGACGGGTCAGCGCGGGAACGCGATGCAGCGCGGCGATAGCGGCGCCGGCGGTCAGCACGGCCGCGGGGAAGGTGTCGCCAAGGATGCCTTCGATACGGGCATTGTCGCGATGCCCGGCCGGCACCGGCACGGGCACGGCGATGCGTCCGGCATAGAGGCAGCCGAGAAAGGCCGCAAGGAAGGCCGGCCCCGGCGGATGGACGAGAAGAATCCGCGCATCCGGCTGCACATTGGCGACGATCCATCCGGCTACCCGGCGCGCCTGCTCGTCGAGCTCGGCGAAGGTCAGCGCCTCCTGCACCGCGAGCGCCCCGTCGAGCAGGCGTGTCGCCAACCGCTGAGGATGCCGGGCGACATGCCCATGCACCGCGGCAACGAAGCCAGCGCCGCTCACCGGACGAGTCCCTCATCGCCGGACCTTGCCAGCGGTGCTAGAGTGCCCGCGGCGATTCGCGATTCGAGAGTGACGTAGCCCTCATGTCCCCATTTCTGATGCGCATGCTCATCAGCAACCTCTGGGGACTCCGCACGGGTGACTGGATCGGGCTTTTGCGGCGGCATCGCTTCGCCGTAGAACGTCGGTATTTCGGGCGGGCGCTGTTCCAGACTGCCTACAGCGCGGCCAACAGCTGCTTGGCCGCCTACGAGTCGGCGCGGCATGGCGCGGCGATCCGCAACGCCGCCGTCCCGCCGCCGCTGTTCATCCTCGGCCACTGGCGCAGCGGGACCACCCATCTGCACAATCTCCTGGCCCGCGATCCGCAGTTCGTAGCGCCCACGCTGCACCAGGCGTTCTTCCCACGGACCTTCCTCACGACGCAGCACTGGCTGCCGCCGCTGTGTCGCCGGCTTCTGCCGCCGACGCGCATGATCGACAATATGAAATTGTCGCCGGATACGCCGTGGGAAGACGAGTTCGCGCTCAACCTCCTGACCGTCGGCCTGTCGCCATTGATGGGCTGGACCTGGCCGCGCGAGGCCGCTGCCTATGACCGCTATCTGACCATGCGCGACGCAAGCGAGGCGGAACGCACCCGCTGGTCGGACGCGCTGCGCTGGTTCGCCGCCAAGCTGCATGTCGCGAGCGGCAGAATTCCGGTGTTCAAATCGCCGCAGCACACCGGCCGCACCTGGCTGCTGCGACAGATCTTCCCGGGCGCCCGCTTCCTTCACATCCACCGCCATCCCGAGCAGGTCTTCCAATCGACCCGGGTGATGTTACGACACGGCACAGTCATGGCGTGCCTGCAGCGACCGCGCGAGGACGATGTGGACGGGCGCGTGCTCGCGACCTACCGCACGCTCCACGATTCCTATTTTCGGGATGCGCCGCAGATCCCGGCGGCACAACTGGTCGAGATCGGTTTCGCGGAGTTGCTGGCCGATCCGCTCGCCACGCTGCGGCACGCCTATGACAGGCTTGGCATCGACGGTTTCGCCGAAGCCGAGCCCCGGATGCGGGCGTTTTTGGACAGAAATCGCGATTATCGGTCGAACGAGCACGAGCCGCTCGCTGCCGAGGAGCGCCGTCGCCTCGCCGATGTGGCGGAACCGGCCGCCGCGCGCTGGGGGTACAGCTTCCAATGAGGGCGGAACGAGCCTCGTCATGATGCGGCGACGCTGAGCCCCGCCCGGAGTCCGTCGATCGTTGCGAGGGCGCCCGCCGCGCCCGGACCAGCGAGGAAGGACTGCCGCACGCGGTCGAGCGCCGCGTGCATGGCATCCGCCCCGTCGGCGATCTGACGCAAGGCAGCCTCGAGATCCTCGTCGCTCCAGCTTCCTTTCGGCAGCGTCAGGCCGCAACCAAGCTGCTCGACACGCCGGGCAACCAGCGGCTGGTCGACGGACTGGGGCAGCAAGATCATCGGCACGCCGGCTTCGATCGCTTCGGCGACGCCGTTCATTCCGGCATGCGTCACGAACAGGCCCACCCGCCGCAGCACGCCGCGCTGCGGCAGCCAGGGGCGCGCCATGATCGCCGAGCCGAACCCTGCCAGAGCAGGGGCCGCCGCCTCGTCGATGGACACGATCACCCGCCAGCCTTGCCGGACCAGCACGGCACAGCAGCGTCGGAAGATCTCGGGATCCCGGTTGTAGATGGTTCCCAGCGAGAGATAGGCAACCCGCTGTCCTGCCGCGGCAAAGGCCTCGATGTCGGCGCTGACGCCGGACGAGGTCGGGTCGAACATGTGACCGAGAAAAATCACCCGGTCGTCGAAGGCGCCGGCGGCAAACTGGAACAGCGACGAGGTGCAGACCAGCGTGCGATCGCCTTGCGGCTCCATGAAGCGCAGCGGCGCGCCGAGCCATGGCGGCATGCCGCCCGGCCCGCCCTTCTCTTCCCACCAGGCCGAGAGGGCGCCGAGCGCCGCCTCGGCGCGGTCGAGCAGACCGTCCGCCTGGCCGAGCTGCGCTTCGATACCGAGCACTTTCAGCATCGCGCGCGGCAGGGCGAAGGTCGTGGTCAGGCATGCCGTCGGGCGTCGGCGCGCCCGGCCGGCCAGATCGCCCCAGGGACTCCAGGAATCGAACAGCACGACATCGGCGTCGCGCTGCACCACGAGATCGCTTGCCCAATCCGCCAGCTCCGCGGTGCTCTGCAACACTTGTGTCGCGACAACGCCCAGCGGCGGTTCGCGCCGCAGCACCGATTCGAGCGGCGCTATCGGCGTCGCGGGATAGGGAAGGAACGCGGCGCCCGCCGCCGCGATGCGATCGCGAAAGGGATCCGTCCCGACACAGCTCACCCGGTCGCCGCGCTCGCTCATGGCGCGGATCAGCGCCAGGCTCGGCCCGACATGGCCGGCGGCAGGAAATCCGAACAGAAGACACTCGCGGCGGCGGCGCGTCACCGCGACGGCCGGGATCGACGCCGGCCTCGCCAGAGACCGCAGGCGCACCTGCGGCGGCCGCGCCGGGCTGAGGATGAAACTTCTGCCCGGCTCCATCGCCACCGCACCGACCGGCTCGATCGCGGCACGGCGCAGGAGAGCGCCGAGAATTTGGCGCATCTCCATCATTGCCAGCGGCATGCCGACGCACAGCCGACGTCCCAGCCCGAAGGGAAAGTAACGTCCCGTCGGCTGTGCCGCGCGCGAATCGAGAAAGCGCGCGGGTCGGAACTGCTCGGGCTCGGGCCAGAGCCAAGGACTGCGGTGAACGACATAGGCGGATGCGACCACGCACGAGCCCGCCTGCACCGGATAGCCGCGCAACTCGGTATCGCGCGCCACCTCGCGGACGACGAACCAGCCCGGCGGATGCAGCCGCAGGGTCTCGTGCAGGACGGCCGTGAGCATCGGCGAGGCGAGATCGCCGGAATCGGTCGAGCCATCGAGCCGGATCGCATCCTGATATTCCGGCGATTGCACGAGGTGCATCACCGCCCAACAGAGGATGACGCTGGTCGTGTCGTAGCCGGCGACGAGCATCGTCGCCAGCATGTCTGCAAGATGTCCACGGCACTGGTCCGGCGCGAGGCGGGACACATGCTCGGAATCGCGCCAGCGGCCGAACACGCTGTCCGGCGGCGCGGCCCCGCCATCCTCCTCGACGATTCGGGCGATCGAGGCCCACCATCGTCCGAGGAGATCCTTGTATTCCGCGTTCCCGTCCCCGAGCGCATAAAAAGCGGGGACATCGAGCGCGCGTCCGAGAGAACGCAGCAGGGGCGCTATTTCTCGGTGCACAGCCGGATCGCAGCGGCCGAAAAGGACATGCAGGATGAGCTCGAGCGTCAGGTCCTGCAGCGCCGGCAAAAGCGCAAAGGGCTCTCCCGCCAGGCGAGTCTCGACCCAGCGGTCGGCCGCAGCTTCGATCCCCTCGGCATAGGCTTCGACCCGCAGCGGCGTGAAGAGCGGCGCGGCAATGCGCCGTTGTATCGCCCACGCCTCGCCGTCGGCGTGGAGCAGACCCAGGCCCATGGTGACCTGGCTACCACGCCAGGACTCGCCCTTGATGAAAGTGTCGAGCTCGCCGAAGACCCGCCGCACCTCCTCGGGTTCGGAGACGGAATGGAACAGATGCCCGTTCAGCGTGAAGCGGGCCACCGCACCATGCTCGCGGGCCAGCGCGCACAGGAAGTCGGTGGGAGAGTCCTGGAAGCCCGCCATGGAGCCGTGAGGGCCGCTCTCCCGTGGGCCGGGTGCGCGCGGCGCTGTCGCCGGCTCTTCGAGCCGAGCCCGCGGCGTCGGTGGCGCTCGGTCGGCCCCGTGGCGCAACCGGTCGGCCTCGGCGTTCACATCGGCCAGCGTCGCGCGCGACTCCAGCACCGCCAAGGGCAGATCGATGCCGAAGGCGGCGTCGATCGACAGTTTCAGCTCGACCAGCCGCAACGAGTCGAAGCCGAGCTCGGCAAGCGGGCGATCGAGGCCGACATCCTCCTCGGCCCGCCCGAGCAGCTGCGCCGCCGCGGCGCGCACCTCCGATCCGCGTGGTTGGATACCGGCAAAGGGACAAGCACCCCGCTCACGGTCATCCTCGCCGGCACCGACCAGCCGCGCCAGGCTGCCCGCCATGAGACGACGCCTGATTTCGGGGCGTTGCAGCTTGCCGCTGGTGGTGCGGGGCAGGCTGCCGGATTTGACCAGCACCAGCTCATGCACGAAAAGCCCCGCCTCCTCGGCCATCCGGCGATTGGCCTCGCGCCCCAATGCGGCAAGGTCGCCGGTAAAGCGCGCCGGCACTTCCTGCACCGCCACCAGCGCGGTCTCCTCGGCGCCCGGGCGGTCCAGCACGACCAGCGCCTCCGAGGCGAGGTCGGGATGGAGCGGCAGCAGGGCGGCTTCCAGGTCCTGTGCGAAGAAATTGCGGCCGCGGATGAGGATGAGATCCTTCAAACGGCCGCAGACGAACAGCTCGCCGTCATTCAGGAAGCCGAGATCGCCGGTGCGCAGATACGGTCCGCTGCCGTCGGCGCAGCGCGCGCCAAAGGTGCCGGCGGTCTCCTCGCCGTCTTCGCAATAGCCGTCCGCCACCGAAGGGCCCGCGACCCAGATCTCGCCGATGCGATCCGCCGGCAAGGGTTCGGCGCTCGCCGGATCGACGATACGCAGATCGAGGCCGGTTGCCGGCGCACCGCACGAGGTGATGCCCCGATCGATCGAGAGATCGCCTGCCGGCAGATTTTCGGGCAGGGGAAGGACTCGGCGGCGGCGGCCGCCACTCACCAGCAAGGTCGCTTCGGCCAGGCCGTAGCAGGTCAGGAAGGCGGAGGAAGAAAAGCCGACCGGCGCGAACAGGCGCGTGAACCAGTCGAGCGTCGAGGGCCGGATCGTATCGGCGCCGACGAAAGCCGTGCGCCAGTGCGACAGGTCCAGCCCCTCCACGCCGTCGCGTTCGGCCCGCCGCGCGCACAGCCGATAGGCGAAATCCGGCGCACCTGAAATGGTCGCCGCCCGCCGCGACAGCTCGCGCAGCCACAGCAAGGGGTTGAGAAGAAACTGCGCCGGCGAGAAGAAATGGATCGGCACGCCGGCATGAAGCCCGCCCAGCAAGCCGCCGACCAGGCCCATGTCATGATGCGGCGGCAGCCAGAACACGCCGCGATCCTGCGGGCCGAGTCCGAAGACATCGGCGATCTGCGCCAGGTTTGCCATCAAATTGGCGTGCGTGATCCGCGCTCCGCGCGGCGTGCGCGTCGAGCCGGAAGTGAATTGCAGGAAAGCCGCGGCCTGCGGGTCCTGCGACGAGGTTGTGGAAAGCCGGCAGCCGGCCGCGGCGGCAGCCTCGTCGGGAACCAGGGCGGCGAGCGCGGCGACAGCCGGCGGCCAAGCCGAGCGCTGCGCCGCGAGCCCACGGCTCATCACGGCGCGGCCGGCGCCGCACAGCCGCACGATATGCTCGAGATGCGCCAAGCCTTGGCGCCGGTTCGGCGCCGGCAACGGAATCGCCGGCACGCCGAGGGCGAGCACGGCGAGGAACGACGCGATGAAATCGAGCCCGGCCGGCAACAGCAGCAGCACCGGCGATTCCTGCGGCCCCGTCTCGGCAAGCCGGTTCGCCAAAGCCGCCACGCGTTCTTCGAGCTGCCGGTAGGTCAGCGACGCGCTGTGGCCCCGGTCCGTGAATTCATAGGCGAGGCTGTCGGGCCGCTCCGCGCTCAGCTGGCGCAGGCGATGCAGGAGGGACGGCGGGGTGGTCATGGCACTTCCGCCGGCCCGGTCGCCGCTGCTGCTTCACGACCGACACCGGCAGCGGCAGCGGCGTCCTGCAGGATGAGCCGGAATTTTCCCGTTTGCGGATCGAGCGGCAGATCATCGACCAGGATGATCCTGCACGTCACATTCTCCATCTCCTTGGCCGCTAGCAGGTCCGACCAGCAGGCCTCGGCGGCCGACAGCGTGTCGCGCTCCGCCGCCGCGTCGGTGCCGGGCTCCAGCACCATCGCGAATGTGAAGGACTCCGCACCATGGACCCGCAGCTGGAAACGCCGCACGCGCGGCAGCAGTATCTGGTTGATCGTATGCGGGC
>Ga0070681_10003519_pt1 | contig 14668 bp, 13 predicted proteins | sample KBSC83BmetaG_FD_65650 | JGI IMG/M metagenome (GOLD analysis project Ga0070681, IMG submission 65650) | Corn rhizosphere microbial communities from Kellogg Biological Station, Michigan, USA - KBS C8-3B metaG | ecosystem: Host-associated > Plants > Roots > Rhizosphere | place: USA: Michigan... | reverse complement strand
CGCGACGCAGGAAGATGACGAAGTGGGTCGCGAACCCGTCGAAGCGGCGCCACGGCCGGAGACGGAACAGCCACGGCGCGACCACGATCCGGACGCGGCCGATCCGCACCGGGCGCGGCCACCAGTCGAGTCCGTCGAGCCGTGCCTTCGCGCGGGCGAGCCTCGGATCGCGTCCCCCAGCCGCCGCGCATGCTGCCGCCTTCGGGGATGTGCCCCGCGACCTTGCGGACAACGTCAGGCGATCGGGTCCAGCACCAGGACGGCCGAGAGGTCCTGGGCCTGCGTGTACTGATACTGGTAGAGCCGTGTCCGCGTGATGCGGTTCAGAGTCTGCAGCTCGCCGGCCTTGATCGTCCCGACCGAGGGGGTGATGGGGGACAGCGTCTGCGTGAGCGGCTTCGAGAGCTCCGGCCCGATGTCGCCCTTCTCGAGGAAGACCGCGGTGCCCGGTGACTGCGTGCCTGCCGGTGGCGGTAGGAACACGGTCACGGAGTTCACGCCGTCGACGTACTTGAAGGTGTAGAGCGCGAGCTCGAGCGCCTCCCGGCGGAGCAGCGTGTGACGCGCCTCCGTGGGCGGTCCGCTGCTCATCGCGCAGCTGTCGCCGAGGCCGCACAGCACGTACTGCATGCTCTTGGACGCGTCGACCAGCTCGATGTCGTTCTCTTCGGCCTGTCCAGTCGACGTGTCAGGACGGACGGCGATCGCCGCGACCGGGATCGGACTCGTCGAGTCGCCGCCACCGGCAACGCTGGGTGGGCCGCCGAGCGCGACCGCCATCTGTTGACCCTGGAAGCGATACTCCTTCGCGACATGGTCGGCGATCTGCTTGACCTGGGCGTTCGAGCTCCCGTTCGGCTCCCACGAGGACCAGGCGGGGTTCGGCACGGCGTCGGGCCGTGTCAGCAGCACGATGAGCGCGCCAAGCGCGATGCCGCCGACCAGCGCGAGCGCACCGTAGATGAAGCCGAAGCGTCGCCGATACCCGGTGCGCCGGGCGCGCTCGCTTCGCGGAGCAGCGCTCGATTCGTCGACGGGCTTCGCCGGCTCGGCGTCGACGAGGGGCCTGCGCTCGACCCCCTCGCTCATGTCGCCGCGATCTCCTTCGGCGGGCGCCGATCGTGGCTCGAGACCGCGAAGAACGGCGGCGGCCAGACTGCCTCGTCGCCGTAGTCGAGCTCGGGGATGCGGAGGCCGACGGAGTCGAGCAGGTCGAGGAGCTCGTCGCCGAAGATCTCCTTCTTCTCCATGAGGACGTCGGCGATCCGGCCGAGCGCCTCCTGGTTCTCCTTCGCGAGGTTGTGGGCGACGACGTAGGCCTGGCCGATGATCTGCGAGCCGACACGTCGCTTCGAGGGGTCGGAGAGGGACGCGGAGGTCGGATCGGGCGCCATTGGGCCGCCGCCACCGCCCATCCGGTTCATGATCTGCAGGCCGATGCCCTCGAAGCGCTCGAGCACCCGGTTGCGGGCCTCCTCCTCGGTCTCGTCCTCCTTCGGGGTCACGCGGAACGGCTGCGGGCCCATCGCCGCCGCGCCGACCATCCCTGCCGTCTGCGCCGTGACCGACATCACGTCGCCGCCGACGCCGGTCGAGTTCTCGTTGTAGAAGACGCGCTCCGCGGCCATCGCACCGAGGCCCCAGACCAGCTGCGCGAACATCTCGCTCTGGAAGCGGGCGAACCGCTCCTCCTTCTCTCGTGCCTGGTGGTGCCCGCCGGAGTCGCCGCGTCGCTTGATCGACAGACGCGTCGACTCGAAGTCCTTCATGAACGCGTGCCCGGCGATCGCGTGGCCGGCCTCGTGGATCGCGATCGCCCGTCCCTCGCGCTCGATGTACTCGATCCCGATCGCCGTGCCGGACTCGAGGGTCGTGATCGACTCGACGAGGTCCTCCCAGCTGAACCGCTCGCGACCCGAGTGATGCGCGATCGTCAGCGCCATCGACGTGACCTGCTCGATCATCGCGGGCGAGTAGCCGTTCGTCACGCGTGCGATCTCGTCGCGGCGCCTCGGCATGTCGAGATCGGCGTCGTGCGAGACCTTGTTGATGTAGAGGTCGATGATGTCGAGCCGGTCGTGCTTGGTCGGCGTCCTGAACCAGACGTGGCGCCCCATCCGTCCCGGACGGATCAGCGCCGGGTCGAGTCGGTCGATGGGGACGTTGGTCGCGCCGATGAAGTAGACCTGCTCACTGCGCGGCCTCGGCGCGGGGAGCCGGAGCGAGCGGCCCTTCACGCGCCGCGGGACGATGAAGCTCGCATCGAGCAGCGTGTTCGTCTTGTTCGTGATCACGCGGCGCATGAGCGGCGGGTTGTCGATGCCGTCCATCACGACGAGCAGCTGGTTCAGCGCCATCCCGCCGCCGCCCATGCCCATTCCGCCGGGGAACATGTAGCCGTAGAAGCGCATCATGGTCGCCCCGAAGCCACTCCACCCGAACGTCGGCGTCTCGCGGCTGGCAAACAGCTTCTCGCGCCACGCACGCGTCTCGAGCACCATGTCGCCGGACGGGTTGAGCGAGCCCCACGGCCCGTAGAAGAGGTCTTCGTGGAGGCTCGAAGGGGTGAGCGGCGGGACGTTGATCGCGCCCCCGAAACCGTTGCCGAGCGCCTGGCGGCGCATGCCGACTGCGTCGATCTCGTCGATGAACACGATGCAGGTGCCGCCCCACTTGCGGGCCGCTCGCTTCGCCTTCCAGGCGAGGTAGCGGACGACGATCGCGTCGATGCCGATGAACGTCGCCGCGAAGCCCGAGCCCGGGATCGAGACGAACGGCGAGTTGAAGCCGGTCGCGAGCGCCTTCGCGAGCATCGTCTTGCCGGTGCCGGGGGGCCCGAAGAAGAGCACGCCGCGCTCGCGCTTGCCGCCGTGGTGCTCGAACTGCTCGCCCGACTGCCAGATCGACACCACCCGGCGGACCTCCTCCTTGGCCTCCGCCTGGCCGCGGACGTCGTCGAGCTTCACGCCCCACTGCGCGTCACCCGGCTCGAACGTCTTGATCTGGGTGAGGTTCATCGCGAGCAGCGGACCGAACATGATCCCGAAGTTCGCGATGAAGAGGAAGAACACGAAGACCATCTGGATCCAGAGCGCGGGCGACGAGAAGATCGTCCCGATCCCCGCGAAGAGCCAGCCGATCGTCCCGACCCAGGTGCCCCCCTTGAACAACCAGATGATCGTGATCGCAATCACGAACATCAGGGTGAGCTTGAACCAGAAGCGCCAGAACCACGCCCGGCGGCGGCCGACGATGTCCTCCTCGCGGAGGTCGCGACTCTCGACGCCGAACAGGCTCGGTGCCGGGATCATCCGGCGGAAGAGCAGGTCGCTGAAGCCCCGGAAGACGACGACGATCGCGACCGTTGCGAGCAGCGCCTGCCACCAGGAGAGGCCGCTCCGCTGCGTGAACCAGATGTAGAGCGCCGGTGACGTGAGAACCGCGACCACCGTCGCCGCGCGCGTGAGCTTCTTCCAGCTGCGCGCCAGCTCTTGCGACGCTTCGGCCTGGGGCAGGCCGGCGAGCGGTTCGGCAGCCGTTGCCATGCACGAGAGTGTACGCGGGAGGTTCCCCACGTAGATGTTGGCGGGATGTTAAGCGCCAGAAGGCATGCGGCCGGAGACGCCGTTGACAGCCCCCGGGACGCGACCGAGCGGCAACGGGCCGCTGCTAGCGTCGGGGTCATGACACAGGCGACGCTCCACACCAGCGAGGGGCCGATCGAGATCGAGCTCTTCCCCGAGGATGCCCCCAAGACCGTCGAGAACTTCACGAAGCTGGCGTCCGACGGCTTTTACGACGGGCTCTCGTTCCACCGGGTGATCCCCGACTTCATGATCCAGGGCGGGTGCCCCGCCGGGGACGGCACCGGTGGCCCCGGCTACACGTTCGAGGACGAGCAGAGCGGCCATGCGGTCGCACGCGGCGCTCTCGCGATGGCGAACGCCGGGCCGAACACGAACGGATCGCAGTTCTTCATCGTCACGGCCGACGCCTGTCCCTGGCTCGACGGGAAGCACACGGTCTTCGGTCAGGTCTCGTCCGGGCAGGACGTCGTCGATCGCATCTCGCTCCTCGACCGCGACGCGCGCGACCGGCCGGCGAGCGCGGTGACGATCGACAGGATCGAGCTGTCCTAGTCGCGCGAAGCAGAATCCGCATGAGCGGATTCCTGCCGCTTGATCCACGCCTGCGGCGGGGCACACCCATGAAGGCGCCCGCTTCGCGGTCACAACAGCTCACGTAGTCTCGCCGGATGGAGCTCGCCGGTAAGACCGCCATCGTCACGGGCGCATCGTCCGGCATCGGCGCAGCCACCGTCCGCAAGCTCCGCGAGGCGGGCATCCGGGTCGCCGGCGGGGCGCGCCGCGTCGAGCGTGTCGACGCGGACGTCTCGCTCCCGCTCGACGTCACAGACGAGGCGTCGAGCGCGGCATTCGTCGAGGCGGCCGTCGCCGAGCTGGGCGGGCTCGACATCCTCTTCAACAACGCGGGGCTCGCGCTCGGCCGCGTCCCGTTCGAGGACTCGAGCGAGGAGGTGGAGGCGACCGTCGTCCACACCAACGTCGACGGCGTGCTCCGGATCACGCGGCTCTGCCTCCCGCACGTGCGGGACGGCGGCCACGTCCTCTTCATGGGCTCGGTCGCCGGACGGCAGGCGTACCCGCACGGCGCCTCGTACATCGCCTCGAAGTTCGCGGTCCGGGGCTTCTCGTACGCGTTGCGGGAGGACCTCCTCGGCCGACCGATCCGCGTCACGACGGTGGACGCGGGACTCGTCGAGACGGAGTTCTCACTCGTCCGCTTCGGCTGGGACCGCGAGAAGGCCGACGCCGTCTACGACGGCCTCGACCCGGTCACGCCCGACGAGATCGCCGACTGCGTGCTCTTTGCGCTCACCCGACCCCTCCACGTCAACGTCGACGAGATCGTGATCAAGGCGCTCGCGCAGTCGAGCGGCGCGCGCGTCGTGCGAAAGGAGTCTCGGTAGCCCCGTGGCCCTGACGATTCTCGAAGGCTCGACCTTCTGCATCTGCGACGACCTCGGGGACATCGAGGGCGGTGTGGGCGGCCTCTACGCCCATGACACGCGGTTTCTCTCGACGTTCACGCTGAGAGTCGAGGGCAAACGACCGCTCCTTCTCTCCTCGGCCAAGGTCGAGTACTTCTCGGCCGCGTTCTACTCGGGCAACGCACCGGCCGACGGGCTCGACCGGAATGTCCTCTCCATCGCGCGGCACCGGTTCATCGGGCTTGGCCTGCAGGATCACATCGTGGTGCGGAACGTGACGCGCGCCCCGGTCTCGTTCACTCTCGAGCTGGACTTCGGGACGGACTTCGCGGACATCATCAGCGTGAAGCAGCACGACTTCGCGCTCGGGGACCCCGCCCATGCGCCTGACCTGCCGCCACCCGCGGCCGCGCGCTTCGACGAGCCTGCGGGGCGCGTGCTCCTCGAAGAGTCGGGCGGCCGTGGCGGGCGGACGCAGGTCGTTCTCTCGCGGATCGGCGAGGGCGATGCCGGCGTCGTCCGTTTTCCGATCTCGCTCGCGCCGCACGGCTCGTGGGACGTGCGCGTCGATGTCGCCGTCTCGTTGACCGGCGCCCTCGAGAGCCCATTGCTCGTGGAATCGCGGTTCGGCACGCAGCGTGCACGCGTGCGCGAGTCGCTCGACGCGTGGTCGCTCCGCCTGCCGCGGCTCTCGACGACGTGGGACGAGCTTCGGCACTCGTTCGGGCAGTCCGTGACCGACCTGGCCGCTCTGCGCCTGCGGCACGGCGACGGGTCGGGACGTTTGCCCGCAGCGGGTGTGCCCTGGTTCATGACGGTCTTCGGTCGCGACACGATCATCACGAGCCTGCAGACGATGCTCCTCGGGCCCGAGCTCGCCGTGACCGCGCTCCATGCCCTGGCCGACCTCCAGGCCGACGCGGACGACCCGGAGATCGACGCCGAGCCGGGCAAGATCCTCCACGAGCTGAGAGAGGGACGGGCGGCGGAGAAGTGGTTCGCGCGCTACTACGGGTCTGTGGACGCGACGCCGCTGTATCTCGTGCTCCTCTCGGAGGTGTGGCGCTGGACGGGCGACGCGGAGGCGATGCGGCGGCTCCGGGCGCCGGCGCTCGCGGCGCTTGCGTGGATCGACCTCTACGGCGACCGCGACGGTGACGGCTTCGTCGAATACGAACGGCGCTCCCACGGGCTGGAGAACCAGTCGTGGAAGGACTCCGGCGACTCGCAGAGATTCCGCGACGGCCGCTTTGCGAGCACGCCGATCGCGCCGGCCGAGGTGCAGGGGTACGTCTACGACGCGAAGCTGCGCCTCGCGGAGGTGGCGCGCGACGCGTGGGTCGACGAGGAGCTCGCCGCGCGCCTCGAACAGGAGGCCATGGACCTCCACGGCCGCTTCAACGACGCGTTCTGGGTCCCCGACCGCGGGGGCTACTACGCACTCGCGCTCGACAAGGACAAGCAGCGCGTCGACGCGCTCTGCTCGAACATCGGCCACCTGCTCTGGAGCGGCATCGTCCCGGAGGAGCGGGTCGACGCGGTCGTCGACGCGCTGATGCGGCACGAGCTCTGGTCGGGATGGGGATTTCGCACGATGTCCACCTCGGACGCTGCGTACAGCCCGCTGAGCTACCACAATGGCACGGTGTGGCCGCACGACACGGCGCTCGCCGCCTGGGGGCTCGCCCGGTACGGGCGCTGGACCTCCGTACGGAAGGTCGCGGTCGCGCTCTTCGAGGCTGCAGGCCATTTCGGCTGGTCGCTGCCGGAAGTCTTCGCCGGCTTCGAACGGTCCGAAACCCCGTTCCCCATCGGCTATCCGACCGCCGCCCGCCCGCAGGCATGGGCCGCGGGGACGCCGCTTCTGATGCTCCGCCTCCTGCTCGGGCTCGAGCCCGACGTCGAGCGAGGTCGGCTTGCCACGCTTCCGGGCGTGGAACCGCTCGACGGGGTCACGCTCTCGCTCGCAGGCGTACGCGCTCTCGGCCAGACGTGGGACGTTGCGTCGTCTCCGAGCGCGATCACCGTCGAGGCGTCGGCATGAGGATCGCCGTCCTGAGCCCTGTGTGGTTCCCGGTGCCTCCTCCGGGGTACGGTGGGATCGAGTGGATCGTGTCGCTCCTCGCCGACGGGCTCGTGCGCGAGGGTCACGATGTCACGCTCTTCGCGTCCGGCGACTCACAGACGAAGGCGCGCCTCGAGGCTGTCTACGACACCGCCCCCAGCGAATGGATCGGGCACACCTACTGGGAGCTTCGTCATGCGGTCTCGTGCCTCGCGCGTGGCGGTGAGTTCGACGTGATCTCCGACCACACGGGGATGCTGGGCCTCGCGCTCGGCTCGATGGGCTCGACTCCGCTCGCGCACACCGTCCACGGGCCGCTCTCCGGCGAGCCGGGACGGATGTACGAGCAGATCGTCGCGATGCTTCCACATGCGGCCCTGATCGCCGTCTCGGATGCCCAACGGCGCCCGATGCCCAATCTGCCCTGGGTCGCCACCTGCCCCAACGCCCTCGATCTCTCGTTGTACCCCTTCGTGCCCGAGCGGGGTGACTACCTCCTCTTCCTCGGCCGCATGACCGCGGACAAGGGCGCCCATCGCGCGGTCGCAGTCGCGATGGAGTCTGGGCTGCCGCTCAAGCTGGCGGGCAAGTGCCGCGAGCCGCTCGAGCGGCGGTACTTCGACGAGCTCGTGCGGCCTCACCTTTCCGACCGGATCCAGTACGTCGGCGAGGTGACGCACGGCGAGAAGGTCGAGCTTCTCCAGCACGCGCGAGCGACGCTCTTCCCGATCGAGTGGGATGAGCCGTTCGGGCTCGTGATGATCGAGTCGATGGCGTGTGGGACGCCGGTCATCGCGACGCGCTTCGGCGCGGTTCCGGAGGTGATCGACGACGGCGTGACCGGCGTGATCGTCGACAGCTGGCGCGCGATGCCGGACGTGCTCGACCGCGCCGACGCGCTCGATCCGCGGGCGCAGCGGCGGGTCGTCGAGGAGCGGTTCTCACCCGAGCGGATGGTCGCCGACTACGTGGGCGCGTACGAGCTCACGATCGATCGCTGGGGCGCCGGCGCGCCGTCGGCCGTCTGAGGAGCGCCCTCCTGTGACCGAAGGATCGAACATCCTGGGCGGGCCGCTCGAGGCCTGCGGGCTCGACCCGGTGACCGGCTTCTGGCGCGACGGCAACTGCCGCACGGGCGGCCAGGACCTCGGCGTGCACGCCGTGTGCGCCGTGATGACGGAGGAGTTCCTCGAGTACAGCCGCTCGGTCGGGAACGACCTCTCGACGCCGCGGCCGGAGCATGGCTTCGCCGGGCTCCGCGAAGGCGACCGGTGGTGCGTCTGCGCCGACCGGTGGCAACAGGCGCTCGAGGCGGGTGTCGCGCCGCCCGTCGTCCTCGAGGCGACGCACGCGCTCGCGCTCGAGTTCTCCTCGCTCGAGTCGCTCCGCGAGCACGCGGTCTAGCTCTCGGCTGTCTCGGCCCGCGTGCGCCAGTACCGCTCGAGCCCGAGGTAGCAGTGCCAGTACGGCGCGGCGCGGTCGTACGCCTCGGCCTCCCCCGGCTCGGCGGCAGCGACGTCGGCTCGCGCGGCGGCGACGAAGGTTGCCTCGTCCATCCCGTGGGCGACCCGCGCGCCCCATTCGTGCATCGTCCTGCGCAGGCGCTCCAGGTGCTCCTCGACGTCCTCGAAGACGCCGAAGTGGATCAGGGCGAGCCTTCGCGCCTCGCGGCGACCCAGCTCGTCGAGCGTCCGCTCCCACGCCTCGAGGTCGATCTCGGGTGGCGGCGTCGGCGCGTAGACGAACGCGCCCGGCTCGATCCGCACCCCCGCTGCGTCGCCGCTGTAGAGCGTCCCGTCCTCGTGCAGGAAGGAGACGTGATGCGACGCGTGCCCGACGGTCGGGAAGCACGCGAGGCCGACCACCGTCTCCCCGACCGCACGGACGTTCTCCACCGGCACGGGCGCGAGCTCGCCCCAGAGCTCGTCGAACGCCTCGCCGTAGAGGCGCCGCGCGCTCGTCTCGAGTCGGGAGGGATCGACGAGGTGAGGCAGCCCCACCTCGGAGACGTGCACCGTGAGGCCCGGGTGCTCGCGGACGAGGACACCCGCGGCACCCGCGTGATCGAGATGGATGTGTGAGAGGAGGAGGTGTTGGACGTCTCGGAGCTCGACGCCGCGGTCGGCGAGGGCCACACGGAGCGCAGGGACGCAGCTCGCCGGGCCGCAGTCGAAGAGCGCCAGACCGTCGTCGGTCTCGAGCAAGTAGGCGCCGATCCGGCGCGGGTCGCCAAGATGGAGGAGGTCGAGCGGCTGCGCTGTCATGGCAGGGACGGTAACCATCTCCTCGGGTTAGCCGTACCTCCGGGTGCGAGCCGGGGTTCTACGGTCGATGGGACGAGCGATGACTTCCGCGCGGCGGGGCGGTCTTTGCTCCGACACACCCCGACCAAGGGAGGCAGACATGCCTGCACCAACTCTCGTCATCGGCGCACCGTGCTGGATCGACCTGTACAGCTCGGACACCGACAAGGCGACGGAGTTCTACGGCCGACTCCTCGGCTGGAAGGCCGAGCCGGCGGACGAGCGGTTCGGTGGCTACTTCACGTTCACGAAGGACGGGAAGCACGTTGCCGGCTGCATGGCCAACGACGGGTCGACCGCGTATCCGGACGCGTGGGGCGTCCACCTGATGACCGACGACATCCAGGGCATCGCCGAGTCCGTGGGGGGGCACGGCGGAGCGGTGGAGATGGCTCCGATGGAGGTCGGCGAGAACGGCAGCTTCGCGATGATCAAGGACCCGGGGGGCTCCGTCATCGGCGCCTGGCAGCCGAACGAGGTCAAGGGCTTCGAGGTCACCCGCGAGCCCGGGACGCCGTCCTGGTTCGAGCTCCACACGGGCTCGTACGACAACGCGGTGTCCTTCTACAGCGACGTGTTCGGCTGGGACGCGCACGTCATGAGCGACACGGACGAGTTCCGCTACACGACGCTCGGGAAGGACGAGGACGCCCTCGCCGGGATCATGCACGACCCCGACGAGCCGTCCGGCTGGAACGTCTACTTCGAGGTCGCGGACGTCGATGCGTCGCTCGCGCAGGTGACGGAGCTCGGCGGGAAGATCGTCGAGCCCGCGCACGACACGCCGTACGGCCGGCTCGCCCGGGTCGAGGACCCGACCGGCACCGCTTTCCGGCTCGTCACTAGCCCCTAGTAAGCCCGGACCGGGTCTTCGGCACCACTCTCCCCGGTGCCGGAGACCCGGCCGTCAGGTGCGAGCCGGCGTCGCGGCGAGCGCGTGCTCGAGGTCGGCGACGAGGTCGTCGGCAGCCTCGAGCCCGACCGAGAGCCGCACGAGGTTCCGTGGCGCGGCGAACGGCCCGGTCGCAGTGGACGCGTGCGTCATGCGTGCGGGGTGCTCGATGAGGCTCTCGACGCCGCCGAGGCTCTCGGCCAGCGTCCACACCGTCGTGTGCGAGACGAGCTCGACCGCCTCGTCCTCCGTCTCGACGAGGAAGGAGACCATCCCGCCGAAGTCGCGCATCTGACGCGCCGCGATCTCGTGGCCCGGATGCTCTGGAAGCCCTGGCCAGAGCACCGTCGTCACGCGCGGATGCCCCGTGAGGAACTCCACGACGGCCCTCGCGTTCGCGCAGTGCCGTTCCATCCGGAGGGCGAGGGTCTTGAGCCCGCGCAGCACGAGCCACGAGTCGAACGGGCCGGAGATCGCGCCGAGCGACTTCTGCAGGAAGCTCAGGCGCTCCGCGATGGTCGGGTCGTTCGTGCCGGCGAACCCGCCGATCACGTCCGAGTGGCCGCCGAGGTACTTCGTCGTCGAGTGGAGGACGATGTCGGCGCCGAGGTCGAGCGGCTGCTGGAGGAAGGGTGTGGCGAACGTGCTGTCGACGACGAGCAGCGCACCTGCGGCCTTCGTCGCCGCGGCCACCGCTTGGATGTCGACGATGTTGAGCAGTGGATTGGTCGGGGTCTCGATCCAGACCAGCCGCGCGTCGCCCACGAGTCGCTCCGGCTCGGCGGAGAGCTGCTCCGGCGTCGCGTACGTGAAGCGGTACCCCTTCGGCTCGAACACCTGAGAGAACATGCGGTACGTGCCGCCGTAGACGTCGTTCACGCAGACGACATGGTCGCCCGGATCGAGCAGGTGCATGATCGTGGAGGTGGCGCCGACGCCCGAGGCGAATGCATGGCCGTGCGCGGCGTTCTCGAGCGAGGCGAGGCACTCCTCGAGCGCCGTGCGCGTGGGGTTCGCGGCCCGCGCGTAGTCGTAGCCCTTGTTGACCCCCACGCCCTCCTGGGCGAACGTCGACGTCTGGTAGATCGGCGTGATCACTGCGCCCGTGGCGGGATCGGGCTCCTGTCCCACGTGGATCGCCCGCGTCTCGAACTCCATAAGGCGATCGTAGTCGCGGCCGGTCGGCCGCCGACGGCGATCAGCGAACGACCGACTCGAGCCCGATCAGGACGCGAAGGCGCTCGAGCGCGCGGTCGAACGCGTCGTCGAGGGCCGCCGACCGTCGCACACGGCTCTCTAGGTGGAACGCGCGCACGACGAGCGTCCCGGACGCTCGCTCGGACTTGAGATCCGCTCGCCCGACCACCCGGTCGCGCCAGAGCAGCGGGAGGACGTAGTAGCCGTACTGCCGCTGTGGCGCGGGTTTGTAGACCTCGATCAGATGGTCGAAGCGCAACACGCGCCGCGCGAACGGCCGGTCCCAGAGGAGGTTGTCGAACGGTGAGAGCAGGACTGCGGCCGACGGCGCCGGCCGGTCGAGCTCGGTGCCGCGCGGGACGAGCACCGGCGCGCCGCCGTCCTCGACGGCATGGCGCTCGATCACGCCGTCCGCCACGAGCGAGTCGACCGCGGCTCGGATGCGTGCGGTGCCGCCGCGCAGGCGCCAGTGCTCGACGGTGCCGCTCTCGGTGAGGACGCCGCGCGCGCGGACGGCCCGCTCGACGAGCTGGCGCATGCGCTCGGGCTCCGGCGGCGTCGACGCGTCGAGCAGCTCGCGGCGAAGCACGCGCTCGGGCAGGTCGTACAGCCGCTGGAAGCCCTGGCGGCCCGCGACGACAAGCTCGCCGTGGTTCCAGAGCAGCTCCAGCATGCGCTTCGCGGGCTTCCAGCCCCACATCTCTCCCTGCCGCGCCGCCCCGTCGAAGTGTCTCGACCCCAGCGCGCCACGCGCACGGATCTCCTCGAGGACGTGCTCGCGCAGGTGCGGGTGGGTGCGATCGACCTCGCCGTACCACCGACGGCCACCGACCTGCATCGCGGGACGAAACAGCGGCCAGTCCTGCGCGGGCAGCAGACACGCCTCGTGCGCCCAGTACTCGAACAGGCGACCCGTCCCGAGCAGGGAAGAGACGGCTTCCCGCGGATACGCCCCGATCCGAGTCCCCAGCGCGATGCGGTGACTGCGCTCGACCGTGGAGATCGAGTCGAGCTGAACGCAGGAGAGCCGGCCCACCGTCGCCTCGACCTCCTGCTCCGTCCCTCGGCGCGAGCGCGATGCGTAGCCCTGCGCCTCGATGGCCAGACGCCGGACGGTGGTGAGCGGGAGAGCGGGGCCCTCGATCGAGGGTTTCTATCCCACGTCGACCGACGCGGGTGTCAGTCTTCCCCGCGTGCGCCGGTTGGTGATCATCGTCGCGGTCGCGCTCGGCCTGGCATACCTCATCGGCATCCCGGCGTTCCTCCAGCGGGACGACGACCCGCTTCCGCCGAGCGCCGACGCGATCGTCGTGCTCGCCGGCTCCTCCAACCGCCTCCCTGCCGCGGAGGCGCTCTTCAACGGCGGCCTCGCGCCGACGCTCGTCGTCTCGGCCGACCGGAGCGGCCACGACGAGCAGCGGGCGGCGCTGTGCCGCAAGCCGCCGAAGGGCGTCGTCTGCATCCACGCCGGTCCGGCCACAACCGAGGGCGAGGCGCAGGCGGTAAGCGAGCTCGTCGACCAGCGGAACTGGGACTCGCTGATCCTCGTCACCTCGCGGTACAACCTCTTCCGGGCCAGCACGATCTTCGAGCGCTGCGTCAACGCGAAGATCACGGAGCACGGCGTCGACGAGCCGTGGTGGCGGAACGCGATCGCCGTGCCGCTCGAGTGGATCAAGCTCGGCGTCTCGGAGACCGTCCGCCGCGGTTGCTGAGCGCGTGAGTACGGTCTTGTCGTGGACGAGGCCACGCTCCGGGAGAAGGAGGACCAGGAGCTCATCGAGCTGCTCAACGAGGCTCGCGTCGCGCTGTCTGGCGCGAGCGTTCTCTTCGGCTTCCTCCTGATCGTCCCGTTCAGCGCCCGCTGGGAGCGCACGACGAGCATCCAGCGCGACGCCTACGTCGTCGCGTTCCTCGCGACGATGCTCGCCGTCCTGGCGCTGATGCTGCCGACCGCGTACCACCGCCTTCGCTGGCGCGAGCGAAGCAAGGAGCGGATGCTGCACTTCTCCCACTTCGGCGCGGTCGGCGGCATGGTGTGCCTCGCGATCGCGATGACGGCGACGACGTTCCTCGTGATCGACACGGTCGTGTCGACGGACTGGGCGATCGTGGTCGCCATCGCGGCGGGCGCCGCGTTCGGCCTCGTGTGGTTCGCGTTGCCGCTCTCGACGCCGTACGACCGCTGGGACGCCGACGTCGAGACCCGCCCGCGCGACACGCGCCGCGACTAGAGCTGCGGCACTTCGCCGGCGAGGATCGCGGCAAGTCGGTCCGGGTCGATGTTCCCGCCCGAGACGATGCACACCACACGCCCCTCGCCCGCGTGGCCGGCCAGCGCGGCCGCCAGCGAGAGCGCGCCTGCGCCCTCGGCCACGACGTGCCCACGTGTCGCGAGGATGCGAACGGCCTCGGCAACGTCGGCGAGCGGGAGCGCGACCGCGCTGTCGACCAGCGTGCGCGCCCGTTCCCACATGGCCGGCAACAGCGCCTTCGACCCGGCGCCGTCGACGAACGACGCCGTGTACTCGACCTGGGTCGCCTCGCCTGTTGCGAGCGACGCCGTCAGCGGAGCTCCGGTCGCGGGCTCGCAGGCGATCACCCGCGTCGCGGGCGCGACGGCCGCGAGCGCGCTCGCGATGCCGCAGGTGAGCCCGCCGCCGCCCCAGGGGACGAGGACGGCGTCGATCCCGTCGAGCTGCTCGGCGAGCTCGAGGCCGATCACGCCGTTGCCGGCCATCACACGCTCGTCGAGCACGGGGTGGACGAACAGCCCGTCGAGCCCCGGATACGACCCGCGCTCCATCGTCTCCCACCACGTGTCGAACGAGACCGCGATCACCTCGCCGCCGAGCCGGGCGATCGCGTCGAGCTTGGCGCGCGGTGCGTGGTCGGGGGCGACGACGGTCGCCGGGACGCCGAGCTCCCGCGCGACCCAGCAGACGCCCTGTGCCATGTTCCCCGCGCTGGTCGTCCAGACGCCCGTGCGCCACTCGTCGCGACCGGCCTGTCGGATCGCGCTCGTCGCGCCGCGCAGCTTGAACGACCCGATCGGCTGCAGGGACTCGAGCTTGAGCCAGAGCTCGCAGGGCGCGTCGACGTCGAGCCGCACGAGCGGGCTTTCGCGGACGACGTCGGTCGTGATCGCCCGCGCGCGCTCGATCGCCTCGAGCGTGATCGGCGCCGTCCCCGCCCGGCTC
>Ga0070681_10003517_pt1 | contig 14671 bp, 15 predicted proteins | sample KBSC83BmetaG_FD_65650 | JGI IMG/M metagenome (GOLD analysis project Ga0070681, IMG submission 65650) | Corn rhizosphere microbial communities from Kellogg Biological Station, Michigan, USA - KBS C8-3B metaG | ecosystem: Host-associated > Plants > Roots > Rhizosphere | place: USA: Michigan... | reverse complement strand
TCACGATCCTGTCGACGCTGCCTTCGGCGGGTGTGGGTGCTCTATTAGCTCTCATTGTCTCCCGTAACGATTTCAGCGTGATTGCGTTAATCGGCATTGTCTTGCTCATTGGCATAGTGAAAAAGAATGCCATCATGATGATCGATTTTGCCCTGGATGCGGAGCGTAAGGACGGCATGGAACCGCTCGACGCCATCTATCAGGCATGCCTGCTGCGGTTCCGACCGATCATGATGACCACGATGGCGGCGCTGTTCGGCGCCGTGCCGCTGGCGCTCGGGTCCGGTACGGGTTCGGAACTGCGCAGGCCTTTGGGCATCACCATTATCGGCGGACTGCTGATTAGCCAATTACTGACGCTCTACACAACGCCGGTGATCTATCTCTGGTTCGATCGCCTCGCCAGGCGAATTTCGCCGCAACGCGTGACCAGTCCAGGTACGGAGCCGCTTCCGGCAGAGTAACCGATGACTATTTCAGAGCCCTTCATCCGGAAGCCTGTTGCTACCACGCTGCTGACGATCGCCATTACATTGGCGGGAGTGGTCGCCTACCGGCTTCTCCCAGTATCGCCACTGCCCCAGGTGGAATTTCCGACGATTTCGGTGAGCGCGGGTTTGCCGGGCGCCAGTCCTGAAACCATGGCTTCGTCGGTGGCGACTCCGCTCGAACGCCAGTTCGGCCGCATTGCGGCCGTCACCGAGATGACATCGTCGAGCAGCCTGGGATCGACCAGCATCACCCTACAATTCGATCTGAACCGGAATATCGACGCTGCCGCGCGCGACGTACAGGCTGCCATCAACGCCGCGCGCGGCTATCTGCCGGCAAACCTTCCCAACAATCCTTCCTACCGGAAAGTGAATCCGGCGGATTCGCCGATTTTCATGCTGGCGCTGACCTCGCCGGTCCTCACTAAGGGCCAGATGTACGACGCAGCATCGACCATCATGGCGCAAAAGCTGGCGCAGGTCGACGGCGTGGGACAGGTAACCGTGGGTGGGAGCTCGCTCCCGAGCGTACGCGTCGAGCTGAATCCGACGGCCCTGAGCAAATATGGCATCGGCCTCGATCAAGTCCGGAGCGTGTTAAGTGCGGCGAATGCCAATGTCCCCAAAGGACACTTTTCATCTGGTAACCGCATGTGGGAAGTGGGAGCCAACGATCAGTTATTCAAAGCCATCGATTACGAACCATTGGTGGTGGCTTACCACAACGGAACAGCTGTCCGTATCTCCGATGTAGGCCGCGCGGAAGACTCTGTTGAAAATCTGCGTAATGCGGGCTATGCGAACGGCAAGCCCTCGGTGCTGGTCATCGTCTTTCGCCAGCCAGGCGCCAATATCATCGAAACCGTGGATCATATTCGCGAGATTCTTCCTCAGCTCGAAGCTTCCATTCCACAGTCCATCAATGTCAAAGTGGCCATGGATCAAACCGTGACCATCCGCGCTTCGGTCAACGACACCGAGCGGACTCTGGTTGTTTCGGTGCTCTTGGTAATTCTGGTGGTCTTCTTCTTTCTCAGAAGCCCCCGCACGACATTCATCCCGAGCGTCGCTGTTCCGGTGTCCCTGATTGGAACATTCGGCGTGATGTATCTCCTCAACTACAGTTTGGACAATCTATCGTTGATGGCGCTGACGATCTCGACCGGCTTCGTCGTCGACGATGCGATCGTCGTCATCGAGAACATCACCCGCTATCTGGAACACGGCATGCCACCCTTCCAGGCCGCTCTCAAGGGAGCGCGCGAAGTCGGCTTCACCGTATTCACCATTAGTGTTTCGCTGATCGCGGTATTCATTCCATTGCTGCTCATGGGAGGCATTGTGGGGCGTCTTTTCCGTGAGTTTGCAGTGACGCTCTCGGTGGCAATTGGGGTGTCGATGGTGGTTTCACTCACCGCGACTCCCATGATGTGCGCCCATCTGCTGAAACAGCAGCTATCCCATGGCTGGATGTACCGTACGAGCGAGCGAGCCTTCACCTGGGTGGTGAACCTGTATGGGCGGACACTCTCCGTAGTTCTTCGCCATCCCGCTCCCACATTGGCAGTTTTGCTGGCAACGATCGGGCTGAATGTTTATCTGTTCATTCACGTCCCCAAGGGGTTTTTCCCGCAGCAGGACAACGGACGGATGATGGGGTCTATTCAGGCTGACCAGGACACCTCGTTTCAAGCCATGGACAAAATTCTGCAGCAGATGATCGCGATCATCGATGCCGACCCGGCTATCGACACCGTTAATGGGTTCACCGGTGGCGGAACGATGAATACCGCGCGCATGTTCATTTCTCTGAAACCCCTCGCACAACGGGGAGTCAACGCGGACGCCATCATCGCGCGGCTGCGGCCGAAGCTCGCCCGCGTACCGGGCGCCACGCTCTATCTGCAGGCATCTCAGGATGTACGGATCGGGGGGCGCATGAGCAACGCGCAGTACCAATTCACCATGCGCGGCGACAACTTACAGGATCTCACTACGTTTGCTCCCCGTATGCTCCAGCAGTTGAAAACCATCCCCGTCGTCACGGATGTGAGCAGCGATCAGCAAAATCAAGGGCTGCAAACGATGATCCATTATGATCGCGCGACAGCCGCGCGTTTCGGCATCTCGCCGCAACTCATCGACAACACCCTCTACGACGCGTTCGGACAGAGGCCGGTATCGACGATGTACTCTTCGCTCAATCAGTATCACGTGGTAATGGAGGTGGCGCCGGAATATTGGCAAAATCCGCTGTTCTTGCGGCAAATTTATGTGCGTTCGTCGAGCGGACAGCACGTCCCGTTAATCGCGTTCAGCAGTTTTGCGCCGACCACCGCACCGCTCTCAGTGACTCACCAGGGCCTGTTTCCGGCGGTGACCCTCTCATTCAACCTGCAGCCGGGCGTGGCGCTAGGCGATGCCGTAGATGAAATTGCAGCCGCAGCTACGAAAATCGGCCTGCCCCCAACCATTCACACGGGATTCGCCGGGACGGCACAAGCCTATCAGGATTCGCTCGGCAGCGAGCCTCTCCTGATCGCGGCTGCCCTGGCGACGGTTTACATCGTGCTCGGCATTTTATATGAGAGTTATATCCACCCCATCACGATTCTTTCCACGCTTCCGTCGGCAGGTGTGGGCGCGCTATTAGCGCTGCTCTTGACTCACACCGATCTCAGCATTATCGCCATCATTGGAATCATTCTTCTGATCGGCATCGTGAAAAAGAACGCCATCATGATGATCGACTTCGCGATTGCAGCGGAGCGGAACGAAGGCAAGAATTCGCACGACTCCATCTTCGAGGCTTGCATGTTGCGCTTCCGCCCCATCCTCATGACCACCATGGCCGCGCTCCTGGGCGCCTTGCCGCTGGCGCTCGGGAAAGGTACCGGATCCGAGTTGCGCCGTCCGCTGGGAATCACCATCATCGGCGGGTTGATTGTGAGCCAGATGCTGACGTTGTACACAACGCCGGTGGTGTATCTCTATTTTGATCGCATCCAGCACTGGTGGGAGCGCATCCGCAATAAAGAGCCTCGAGAAACCGAGCCGCTTGGATCAGAAGCGTGAAGGGGCCTTTTCGAAATTCTTTCGCGGTTGTGCTCACGGGCCTGCTGCTCCTTGCGACCGGCTGCATGGTCGGCCCAAGGTATAAGCGGCCCGATGCACCGGTTTCTCCGACGTTCAAAGAGCCGCTTCCCGAAGGTTGGAAACAGGCTCAGCCAAACGACGGCGCCATCCGCGGAAAATGGTGGGAGATCTACAACGATCCGGAACTCAATGCGCTGGAGGAGCAGGTAAACATATCAAACCAGAACCTGATAGCTGCGGAGGCGCAGTTTCGCGAGGCGAGGGATGCCGTGCGTATCGCCCGCTCCGGTCTGTTTCCAACGGTAACCGGGGGCGTTTCTGTGATCAACTCGAGAACGCCCGCGGGTGTGCACACCAGCTATAACCTGCCGATCGACCTGTCGTATCTGGCCGACGTTTGGGGAGCCGTGCGGCGTACGGTCAGAGGAAACGCTGAAAACGCGCAAGCGAGCGCCGCTTTGCTGGAAAACGCCCGCTTGAGCTTTCACGCGGAGTTGGCGCAGGACTATTTTCAATTATGCGGCACGGACGGCGTGCAAGATCTGCTGGAGCGTACGGTCAAGTCATATGACGACTTTCTGCAACTCACCCAGAACCGTTTGAAGTCGGGCGTCGCCTCTGGGGGGGACGTGGCTCAGGCGGAAACACAGCTGCATACGGCACGGGCGCAGTTGATCGACCTTGGAGTTGCGCGCGCCCAGTTCGAACACGCCATCGCCGTCCTGACCGGAAAGCCGCCCGTGGCGCTCTCCGTTTCGCGCGCCATACTGAAATCGCCGCCGCCACCCATCCCTGTCGGCGTACCATCCACGCTGCTCGAGAGGCGCCCGGATATTGCCGCCGCGGAACGCCAGATGGCCGCGGTGAACGAGCAGATTGGTATTGCGCAAGCCGCCTACTATCCGACGCTGACGCTGGGAGCGTCCGCGGGGCTGCAAAGCTCGAGTATCGTGAATTGGCTCACTTGGCCCAGCCGCTTCTGGTCTGTTGGCCCGCAGATGACAGAGACTTTGTTCGACGCCGGAAGGCGGCGCGCGCAGGTGGCCCAGGCCCAAGCCGCATATGATGTTACCGTCGCGAACTACCGCCAAACCGTCCTGACCGGCTTTCAAGAAGTCGAGGACCAGCTGGCTGCCTCGCGGGTGCTGGCAGAGGAGGCAATCGCCGAGGACCAGGCGGTACAAGCAGCCGAGCGGTCTCTGCAAATTGCCACATACCAGTACAAGGCCGGGACCGTCAGCTATCTGCAGGTCATTACGTCACAGGCAATTGCTCTGCAAGATGAAAGGACCGCCGTGGATATTCTTACGCGCCGCATGACCGCAAGCGTGCTTTTGATCCAGGCCCTCGGCGGCGGCTGGGATGCCTCCACCCTGCCGGCAGTGAACGACTTGATCCACGGGAAGTAAGTGAAAAAATCGGTCGGGCGTGCCCGACCCCTACGAATGTGGACGTCAGTGCTATTTAATTTGTAGCGGATTTGCTGACCTGGAGCAACGTGCCGCAAGTCTTCCGCAACCCCGGCGGCAGCCCTGCGCTACGAAACGAAAGACCTATCCGTAGGCACGAGCCGTTGCTCACGCTCGCGGCTCAGTAACTGCTCCCCGGGCTCACTGCGCCGAGGATTTCTCTGATTTTTTCGTTTAACTCCATCACGCTGAACGGCCTTGGGAATACCTCAAAACCTGCACCTAGCGTGCGGTCTTCAATGCGCTGATCGTCGGGCAGACCAGCCACTATGAGGACGCGCATTTTCGGGCACCTTTTCTTGAGATATTGAGCTGCATCATGCCCGCTTGTGGGGAAGTCGATGTTCGTCAGCAGCAGATCGGGTGCGCAGTCATTCATCATGTCCACAGCCGTTCCCAGATCCCCGGTTGCCAAAACCACGTATCCTTCCCGCTCCAGAATATCCCTGATGACCGAACGCACGACTGGCTCTGAATTGAGAATGAGGATGGTTGCGTGCTTGATGGATTGAGTTGCCACAACGGTCTGCGTGTCTAAGTATACAAAACGTAGTTGCTTCGCAAATCCGGGTATACTGACGCGTGGCCTTTTCAGATTGGTTGTTGGCCGACCTCCGGCTGCCCAAAGGTATTCAAAGCAAACCGGATGTCGAGCACACCTGGTGGCGCGTCATGTGCCTGACCGGAGTGGACTATTTTTCTACACTCGGATATCAGCCAGGCATCGCGTTTCTGGCGGCAGGTCTACTTTCACCGCTGGCAACATTGATTCTTGTACTGGTGACCCTATTTGGGGCGCTACCCGTCTACAGCCGCGTCGCGAAAGCCAGTCCCAATGGACAGGGCAGCATCGCAATGCTGGAAAAGCTGTTTCCGCGATGGAGCGGAAAAACTTTCGTGCTGATTCTGCTCGGATTTGCCACAACGGATTTTGTCATTACCATGACGCTTTCTGCGGCAGATGCGGCGGCGCACATCACACATAACCCTTTCGTTCCCGAGTGGATGAAGAACCAGTTGGCGCTTACTCTTGTTGTCCTTGCCATATTGAGCGCGATTTTTCTTAAAGGATTCAAGGAAGCCATCGGTCTGGCGGTCATGCTAGTGGCGTTGTATCTGGCCTGCAACATACTGGTAACGGCTGTTGGGATCGGGGAGGTGCTGAGAAATCCGCAGATGTTGCTGAACTGGAAAGCGGCTCTCTTCGCGCAATACGACAATCCGCTGGCGATGCTGGGCATCGCATGCGTGCTGTTTCCGAAGCTCGCGTTGGGACTTTCCGGTTTTGAGACTGGCGTGGCTGTCATGCCGTTGATCAAGGCAAAAGATGTGGCGGAGCGAGTTCGCAACACACGCAAACTGTTAGTGACTGCCGCGTCCATCATGAGCGTATTTCTGATAGCAACCAGCCTGGTAACAACGCTTTTGATCCGGCCAGATGCGTTTAGGGATGGCGGCGAGGCAAACGGACGCGCCCTGGCATATCTTGCGCACCACTATCTCGGCAATGCTTTCGGAACGTTCTACGACTTCAGCACCATTCTGATCCTCGCGTTTGCGGGGGCGTCCGCCATGGCTGGGCTGCTCAGTCTAATCCCACGCTATCTGCCGCGCTTTGGCATGGCGCCAGAGTGGGCACGGGCGTCGCGTCCGCTGGTGTTGGTGTTCATTGCGATTGCTTTTGCCGTGACGATCTTGTTCCGGGCCAGTGTGGACGCGCAGGGCGGCGCTTATGCAACGGGAGTGCTGGTGCTCATTACGTCGGCGGCCATTGCTGTGACCATCTCGGTATGGGGCACGCGACGGCGCTGGCCGTTTCTGTTGATCGCGCTGGTGTTTGTCTATACCACCGTGCTAAACATCTATGAGCGTCCCGAAGGCATTAAGATCGCTGGATTCTTCATTGGGGCGATGGTGATCAGCTCATTGATCTCCCGCGCGATGCGCTCGACAGAATTGCGTATCCGCGATGTGGAGATGGATGAACAGGCCATGGCGATGCTGGCAGAGGATGAAGACCAGGTGATCCGGCTGATCGCCCGGCGGCCGCGCTTCGAAACCGAAGAGGCTTTTCACGCAGTCGACCAGGAAGTCCGCCATCGTCATAGTATCGGCCCTGACGAACGGGTATATTTCTTTGAGGTGGAACGCGGCGACGCGTCCGAGTTCGAAAGTACACTGCGAGTCACTGGCGCGCGACTAGGAAAACACACCGTCCTTCATGCGACGAGTCCCGTGGTCGCGAATGCGATTGCGGCGGTGCTGATTCATCTGGAAAAGATGACCGGGAAGGTTCCTCATGGTTATTTCAACTGGACGGAAGGCAATCCCATCGGCAATATTTTCCGTTTCCTGATTCTAGGGGAAGGTGATGTAGCGCCGCTCGTTCATGAGGTACTGCGCCGCGCCGTTCCGGATCCCAGCCACCGGCCCATCATTCATGTCGGTTGAGAGTCGGAGTCCACATAGCCGAGCCGCGCAGCGTGGTGAAGCCGGCGTTTCATGCCAAGGTAGTCCGTGTGGGCAGTCTTCTCGATGATTTCTTGCGATATTAACGCCAGCCGCTGCATGAAGGGCAGGGGTGCCGCAGTGCATTTCGCCAGCATGATGGATGTTTTCTCAGCTTCGTCGAAGTAGGCTCGCATGGCGGTCACCGCGTTGGTATGGAGATCCATAAATTCCGTGTAGCTCACTGAAGACGCTCCATTCTGGTGCCGTACTCCCTAGCGTAACAGATACGTAGCTTATCGTCTGAGCAAAAGTGCTCGCTACCTTGGCCGCGCCGCGGCGATTCCGCAGGACGGGCCAAGCGTGCTTGGCCCCTACAGGCACTCCGTGAAGTAATAGGTCGTCGAGCCTAATCTTGATCGCCTCTCACTCCGATTAAAAAGGTGAACGCAGCCCTCCACTCGTCAGTAAGGCGGCGAATGGTGTGGGTGATCGTGGTTCCCAGGGAAAGTAGCGTGGGGTTGGTTATATACGGCGACGGGATCGGCCCGAAGAGGGTGTACCGCTTTTGGCTTGTGCTCATTCTCTTGACCGTGAGTCTGGTTCAGGCGGCAGAACCGGCGGTCGAAGAGTATCAGGTGAAGGCGGCATTTCTTTTCAACTTCGCCAAGTTCATCGAATGGCCGGGGAGCGCGTTCCAAAGCGCCGACGAGCCGATCTCCATCTGCGTGTTCGGTAAGAATCCGTTTGGTTTCGCGTTGGAAGATGCCGTCCGCGGCAATACCGTCGGCGGGAGGGGTTTTGCCGTGCGGGAGGTTTCGAGCGCCCGCCAGGCGGCGCCATGCCACATCCTATTCGTCGAATCCTCAAAGCAGAAGCAGGTGCGCCAATTGTGCGAGGAGCTCAAAGGGCTCAGCATTCTGACTGTCGGTGACACGGAAGACTTCACGGCGAATGGTGGAGTCATCAACTTCACGCTGAAGGATGCACGCGTCCGCTTCGAGATCGCGGTGGGCGCAGCGGAGCGGGCGAAGCTGCGGATCAGTTCCAAGCTGCTGAGTCTGGCAGAGACCACGAAGAAGTAGAGGGCGCAAACAGGATGAGTGTCGCGACCCGATATCGCAATCTGCCAATCAAGCACAAGCTCCGGTTCGTCATTATGGCGACCGTGATTGCGACCTTGATGGTTGCATGCGCTGCCGTGCTCGCTTACGACCAGATGGCGGCGCGTATTTCGATGCGAAACGACCTGAGGGTTCTGGCGGAAATCTTCAGCGCCAAACAGCACCGCGGCGCTGACGTTCGCCGACCGGCCGGCCGCCGAGGAACTCCTCTCGACGCTCCAAGCGAAGCAGCACGTAACTTCGGCGTTTTTGTACACGGCTGCGGGCCAGTTATTCGCCCGGTATCAACGCGCTGGGACTGCTGAACCCGAGGTCGCTCTTCCGCAAGAAGACGGTAGCTGGGTCGAGGACAATCGCCTGATCCTGTTCAAGAGCGTCAGATTCAAAGGACAGAGAATTGGCACGGTTGGACTCATCTCTGATCTGGGGCGTTGCGCGAGCGGCTTCATCGGTTCGCTGCCCTCGTGCTCGCCATTCCGGCCGGTGCGTCCTTGCTGGCGCTGCGCTTTCCTCCAGCCCGCAAGGCATCATTTTGAAACCAATTGCGCATCTTGCGCAGGTGGCCAAGACGGTCTCTCTGGAGAAAAACTACGCTGCAAAGGGCGGTGAAGCAGGCCGACGACGATCTTGGCGCGCTGACCGATACATTCAACGAGATGTTGTCGGAAATCGAGCGGCGGGACGTGAAAATCACGGGACACCGGGACCGTCTCGAGGAAGAGGTTGCCCTGCGCACGGCCGATCTGCTGGTAGCGAAGGATAAGGCGGAGGCGGCCAGCCGCGCCAAAAGTGAGTTTCTCGCCAACATGAGTCACGAGATCCGCACCCCGATGAATGGCGTCATGGGGATGACCGAGCTGGTTCTGGACACCAAGCTGGGCGGAGAGCAGCGCGATTACCTGGAGACCGTCAGGTCTTCTGCCGACTCGATGCTCACCGTGATTAACGACATCCTGGACTTCTCGAAGATCGAGGCTGGCCGCCTGGAACTCAACCCGATCTGCTTCAACCTCAGGGATCATATGGAGGACACGGTGCGGGCACTTTCGATTAGGGCGCACGAGAAAGGTCTGGAACTGATCTGCAGTGTCCACCCCGACGTGCCTGAATTTGTCGTCGGAGACACTACCCGGATCCGGCAAGTCTGGTGAATCTGTTGGGCAATGCGAACAAGTTCGCCGAGTCTGGCGAGGTGGAGTTGAGTGTTTCGCTCAAATCACGCGAGGTTCAACAACTCATTCTGCAGCTCAGCGTGGGCGATACCAGGAACTGGAGGTGGCGGCATTCCTTATCAAACCGGTGCGCCGCGCGGAACTACGCGCGGCGATTGTGAAAGCGACGATGAGTCAGTCTCGAGTAGGGGGGACATGTCGCGGATACAACCGTGAGAGCCGAAAGTATCAAGGGGCCGCGGGGCCCAGCCGCGCACATCTTTCTTGTCGAGGATAACGCTGTGAATCAGCTCGTCGCGCGCGCGATTCTCGAGAAAGCGGGGCACCGCGTGGCGGTTGCCGGCACGGGACAAAAGGCCTTAAAGCTTTTGGAGGCGCAACCTTTCGATTTGGTTTTGATGGACGTTCAAATGCCTGAAATGGACGGCTTTGAAGCCACCGCAGCCATTCGGGAAATCGAGAAGCGAACCGGCGAGCACATGATTATCGTCGCTATGACCGCTCACGTGATGACGGGCGATCGCGAACGATGCATCAACGCGGGAGTGGATAACTATATCACCAAGCCGGTTCGCAGCCAGCTACTGCTCGACATGGTGGCGCAGTATTGCGTCAAGCCATCAGCCGTATGACGCACACATTCCTGGAACTCTGCGCCAAGCAGGTCCTTGCCGGACGAAATCTATATGAACTTCGCTCATGAATGCCGGCTGATGGGCCTCTGTGCGCACGAGTGTGTGATACGCCGGACGGCAGAGCCGGCAAAGAAGCCGATCGCGGTGGCGACCATGGTAGATCCCATTGGGTGCCGGCGAATGATCTGCCGGCAGCCGGCGAATAGGCCTCTTAAGTCGTGATCCTCGATGTATGAGCCGGTTGCATCCAGCTTATCGGCTGCGTTCGTTGCGGCGCCGTCGATCATCTCGCAACCCTGCCGCGCCGCGCTGCGAATGGAAGAGGCAGCCGTATGCAGAGCGCCTCCTGTCTCGCTTCGCGCCTCATCAAATCTCTGACCGGCGCTGCGGCTCAAGTCTTCCGCGCGTCCTTGAGCCTCGGACACTTTTGCGCCGAATTGCGATGCCGTTTCCGTCAAATTTGTCATAGTAGTCCTTTTCTGTAGATAGAAGACCCCGGTAAGAATACTTAGATCAGGGCTTGCTGGCCGACGCGACATCAGCTGTTTGCCCGGATTTGTTGTGCGCCTCCTGTGTCATCTCAAAGGCCCGCCGCGAGTGCTCGAGTGCCTGCCGCGAATGCTCGTGTCCGGTCAAATGCTCCCCTTTGTCGTAGTGCGCCGCCGCAGCGAGGTGAGCATGCGCGGCAAGATTGTGGTATTCAGCGGCTTTCTGGTGCGAATCCTTCATGGCAGTCCCTCAGTCGTTTCAACCATACATCAACGGATAGAAAGGCGATGAGCAAATGTGAGCAGAATCACAAGAATGTGTCTGTTATATTTAGACCCACGCTGCGAGCCTCGCATATCCGTTAATAGCCACGCCCACAGGGATGACACTCGCTAATGAATTTCCCAACGACCCGGGTCAGCTATGAGCGTATTGCGCAAGGTCCCGGCGCCGTCGAATATCGGACCGGTTTTTCTCGTATTCGCGATTGTTGCAGCGCTGTATTTTACGCGCGAAATTCTGATTCCGCTGGCCTTCGCCTTAACTTTGACGTTCCTGCTGACGCCGGCGGTCACCTTTCTCGAAAAGTTACGCATGGGCCGAGTGCTCCCCGTGATCTTGACGGTCCTGATATCGGTGGTGGCGGCCGGCGGGATTACCTGGATCATTGCCAATCAGCTGGTGGACGTGGCAAGCCGGCTGCCAACGTATCGCCAGAACATCGACGCCAAAATTGAAGCGCTTCGGAACCGCGGAAACGGGCCCCTGGGCCGGGCCGCGGACAGCGCCAAAGAAATTGGACAGTTACTCTCGCGACCGGACGCGCCGCGAATTGCCTCGACAGCCGCGGTGCAAAATCAGAAGCAGCGGAACGTCTCCAGATCCCCGGGCGCGCCGGTGCCCGTACAGATCGTGCAGACCAGGACTAGCGGATTGGCCGACCTTCCCGATCTGGTGAAACCGTTTCTTGCGCCGCTCGGTCGTGCGGGCATTATCCTGATCTTTACGGTGTTCATGCTCGTCAAGCGAGAGGACTTGAGGAATCGTCTTCTCCGGCTGGTGGGGCTCAGCCAGCTCAATATGATGACGCAAGCGCTCGATGACGCCGCGCAGCGCGTCAGCCGGTATTTGTTCATGCAGTTTTTGGTGAACGCAGGTTTCGGGATGTTATTCGCGATCGGCCTTTATTTTATTGGAGTGCCGAATCCGATGTTATGGGGAGTCCTGGCGGGCATTTTGCGCATAGTGCCCTATGTCGGAACGCTATTTGCGGCCACGCTGCCCCTTATCGTTTCGCTGGCGGTATTTGATGGGTGGCTGCCGCCGCTGCTTGTGTTTCTGCTATTTTCCGGCCTTGAACTGATCATCGGCAACTTGGTCGAACCGTGTTTATATGGCGCGCATACGGGGATCTCATCGCTCGCGCTGCTGGTGACGGCCGTCTTTTGGACCGTTCTGTGGGGCCCTGCCGGCCTCATCTTGTCTACACCCCTCACGGTTTGCGTAGTGGTGTTAGGCCGCTACTTTCCCCAACTTTCGTTTCTGCACATACTCCTCGGCGATGAGCAGGCTCTCGAAGCAGAAGCGCAGCTGTACCAGCGATTACTCGCCCGGGATCCATGCGAAGCGCGCACCGTCGTCGACTCATTTCTGAAGGGAAAGCCCTTGATCGAGTTATATGATTCGGTCCTGATACCCGCCTTGAGTCTGGCTGAGCAGGATCGGCATAATGGATCGATTGACACGACGCATGAGGAATTTTTCTTCCTGAGTATCAGCGAAATGATTGCCGAGTTCGCCGAATACCATCCCGTGCCCAGCACGCCGGAGGAGACAGGAGCCGCTCGAGGATCAGGCCCGGCGGCGCATTTCAGTGGCAGGATACTCTGCCTTCCGGCACACGATCAGGCAGATGAGATAACGGCCGCGATGCTGGCTCAGTTGTTGGCGCAGAGAGGATACGCAGCGCTTTCCTTTCCCCGCGGCGCTTCCCACCTTGAAATGTTAGCGCTGCTCGATCCGGGACAGGATGACGTGATCTGTATCTCTGCGCTACCTCCCTACGCATTTGCACCGGCGCGCATCATCTGCCAGCAGATGCGGGGGCGCTTTCCCAGAATCAAGCTGGTCGCCGGCATCTGGGGATTCAAGGGCGATACCGAGAAAGCCAAAGCCCGTTTCGAACGAAATCAACCCGATCGATTGCTGACAAGCCTGGCGCAGGCCCTCGAACAAATTCAGGAGTTGGTTGGTCCTTATCAGAGCGGTTCTGCTGAACTGCAATCGGAACGGTTTCTACCCAAGCCGGCAGCGGCATGAAGAAACCAGTCATGCCCCAGACGCTCTAACGCAAACGATGGAATACTTCTTCACCTGTCCCTACTGCTGGGAAAAAATCTCAATGGTGCTGGACACCTCGGTAAGACGCCAAACGTATATCGAGGATTGCGAAGTTTGCTGCAACCCCATCGAGATTCATTACGCGGTGGACGAGGAAGGCAACGTTGACTTGAACGCCCGGGTACTCGAGTGAACGTGGATTCCGATTCAGAAAGTCAAAGGAGGATGAGCACTATTGATCAGACTACAAGGGACATGTCTGTTAGTTTTAGAACACGTGTGAACGTGAGGAGACAAAAAATAAAATGAAACGTTACCTGAGTGCGTTCCTGCTGACCGGAGGCTTGCTGGTGTCAGTCACGGCTGTGAAGGCGGATGATAACGACCATCACCGTTACAGGCGGTACTATGATCGGGACGGTCGCGATTACCATGTGTACAACCAGCAAGAAGACCGTGCGTATCGCGGATACCTGCAGGAACGACACTATGCGTATCGTAGCTTGCCAAGGCAGAGGCGCGAGCGGCAAACGGAGTACTGGAGATGGCGCCATCAGCACCCGAGTATCGTTGTGGTGACGCCGCGCTAGTAAAAGGAAAGGAACGCCTTGTCATTTACCCTTTACGTTATTGGATTTCTAGTCCTAATCGGTGGGCTGGGCTATGGCGCCGTCATCCTGCATGTTCCACAGCGGTGGATTGCGGTGGGCGGCGTCATCCTTTTGGGTTTTGCGATCTTGACCGGGGTCACCGCTACGCGCCAAAAAGATAAGCCGGACTAGCATTGGCCCCTCCAGACTCCGAGTAGCCGCATTGTTTGCAATGGCTTCGCCTCCATCCCACCGGTTTGGGCGCGCCCTGGACCAAGGGTTTCCCCTAGTGTTAGAATATACGTGCAGATAAAGATACAGAGGATCGGTCCAATCGAGCCCCTCCACCGGAATCATATTTTTTCTGTGTGTGTGGACTTTTAGGCCGCGGGTGAAAATCGCGGCCTAGTCGAACGCCGGTTAAAGGAGCCCCGCATGACACCGAAAGCAAAGCCGATTTTCGACCCCAAGCTCTTTCTCGCCAAGGTCGGTAAAGGAAGAACGATCGCGGAGTATTCAAAGGACCAGATGGTCTTCTCGCAAGGCGACCCGGCGACGGCCGTCTTTTACATCCAAGCAGGCAAAATCAAGCTCACGGTCGTCTCCAACAACGGTAAGGAAGCCGTCATCGCCATCCTGGATAGCGGCGACTTTGTGGGCGAAGGCTGCCTGGCGGCCCAGCCGTTACGGATGGCAACCGCGACCGCAATTTCAGACTGCTCGATCGTGCGCCTCGAGAAATCCGCCATGATGCGTGTACTCCACGACGAGCCGACCTTTTCCGAAATGTTTCTGACGTATCTGCTTTCCCGGAACA
>Ga0070681_10003516_pt1 | contig 14671 bp, 8 predicted proteins | sample KBSC83BmetaG_FD_65650 | JGI IMG/M metagenome (GOLD analysis project Ga0070681, IMG submission 65650) | Corn rhizosphere microbial communities from Kellogg Biological Station, Michigan, USA - KBS C8-3B metaG | ecosystem: Host-associated > Plants > Roots > Rhizosphere | place: USA: Michigan... | reverse complement strand
CCACCGCGCCCCACCAGGTTTCCGGGCCGCCGCCAGTATGCGCCAGCAGACCTTGCAGGGGGCCCAGATGGGACCACAGCGCGTCCGGCAGTCCGATCCCGTGGATCATGAAGACGCCGGCGAGCATGCCCCACGCCGCCGTCATCGTCGGCGCCTTGAAGAAGATCATGGCGAGCACGACGCAGATGAAGGTCAGCAGGAACCCGGGAAGGGTCCAATGAGGGGCTGCGGCGCGGCCTTTGCGGGACTTCGCAGTCCAGAGCCGCCATCCGTGGTTGACGATCAAGAACACACCGTGCAGCACGCCCCAGACGATGAAGGTGTAGCCGGCACCGTGCCACAGTCCGGAGATGCACATCGTGATGAGGGTCGGGAATCCGATCAGTGTCAGGAAGCCTCCGACAGTGGCGTTGCGCGGATTCAGAGGCGGCTTGCCGCGAGCGGTACGCCAGCGCGTCAACCTTAGCAGTAGCGGGTTGTAGATGTAAGCCGTGAGAAAGCGGGACAGTGTGATGTGCCAGCGCAGCCAGAAGTCGATGATGCTGGAGGCGCGCAGCGGGGAGTTGAAGTTGACGGGCAGGCGCACACCGAACATGCGCGCGATGCCGATGGCCATGTCCGAATACCCGGAGAAGTCGAAGTAGATCTGCAGCGTGAACCCCAGCGCTCCCAGCACCGCGGGAATGAAGGACACCGGGTCTCCATTCGCGGCGCGCTCATAGATCGGCGTGATGAGCGGTGAAATCGAGTCTGCCAGGAAGGCCTTCTTGAACAGCCCCATGAAGAACATCGTGAGCCCGACGCAGAAGTCGGTGGCGTCGAACCGGGCGGTCAGGCTCCGGAACTGCGGCATCACCTCGCGGTAGTGCACGATAGGGCCGGCGATGAGCTGCGGAAAGAACAACACGAACAGTGCGTAGTCGGCGAAGGTGAAGGGCTCGATCCGTTTGCCGTGCACGTCGATCAGAAAGGCGATCTTCTGGAACGTGATGAAGGAGATGCCCAGCGGCAGGATGATGTGGGCGAGCACGAAGCTCGTCCCGAACAGGTCGTTGGAGGCCTGTTGCAGCAGGCCGGTGTATTTGAAGAACCCCAGGAAGGCGACGTTGAAAACGATGCCTGCGATGAGGGTCACGCGCCCCGCTGTCTGCCTGGCGGGATCGGCGCCCAGACGCTGCAGGCGTTGCGCGAGGAGGTAATTGATCAGGATCGAAGGCGCGATGATCGCCACGTTGAGCGGGCGCCACAGGGCGTAGAAGGTCAGTGAGGCCAGAGTGATCCAGAGGCGCGCCCAGCCGATGGAGTAGCGGCCGCACAGATAGAAGATCGCGAGCGTCACCGGCAGGAACGCGAAGATGAACTCGTAGGAATTGAAGAGCATGCTGGCTCGCCGCCTCAGGCCGTGCCGCGCAGCGCAAGAGTGCGCTGCGCGATCTCGCCGACTGTCTGGAAGGACTCGACTTCGGCCACGGTGAACTTGACGTTGAACTGCATCTCGACCGCGACGATGAAGCTCACGTAGCTGAAGGAGCCCCACTCCGGCACATCGCTCCGGCGCGTTTCCGGGTGAAGGACGATCGAATCGTCGCCGAGAAGGTCGCGCAGGATCTGCGTGAACGACTGCAGGATCTCGTCCGCGTTCATGTGTGCTCCGTCTTGATGTGCGTGGTGCTCGGGGCGTAGTCCGCCGGGATCAGCGACCAGCGCGAGGTCCCCTGCGGCAATGTCGGCGCCTCCATGCGCCGGAATCCGAACTTCTCGTACAGGTCGCTCACCACCGAATTCTTCGCAGTGGGCGCGTACGTTCCGACGATCTCACCGACACCGGCGCGCCGCGCCGACTCGACGACGATGTTCAGCGCTTCGTGCTCGAGTTGCCTTCCGAAGACGCGGCAGCTCATCACCCAGGTATCGATCTCCAGCCGGTCGGGACGGCCGTCGGGCGAGCGCAGGATCAGCACGCTCACCAGTCCATTGTCTCCGAACCGGTCGCGCAGGCGCAGTTGCAGGCTGAGGGTGCCGGGAGCGGTGAGCATCTCGACGATCTGCTCCGTCGAGTAGCGCCGCGTCGTGAGGTTGAACTGGTTGGTCTTGTTGATCAGCTGGGTGACGCGCGGCAGGTCCACTGTCGCGATGGGCCCGCAGACGGCGGTCATTTGCAGACCTTGCAGGAATTCGTCGAGGCTCTGGACCGACCCGCGCAACGCGTCGCGCTGGACGTTCTGCGCGTAGTCGTCGGCTCTCTGGCGGTCCTCCGACGTGAACCCTACGGCCTCGAAATAGCCGGCGTCCGCGACGCGGCGGGTGTAGCCGGCGATGTCGGGTGGCAGCTCCGGAACGGCCACACCGGGCAACGCCTCCCGGATACGGGCCCGCTCTGCGGGGTTGTCATCGACGAACACGAGGCTGTCGATGCCGATGTTGAGCTGGCCGGCGATCGCCTCGAGGTTGCGTGCCTTGTCGTCCCAGTTGGCGACGAACGCAGCGATGTCCGAGCGCTTCAGAGCCATCTCGGGGTGCGAGGAGAACGCCTCCTCCGCCTTGACCGGATCGTTTTTCGAGCAGACGGCGAGGATGATGCCGCGGTCCTTCAAGCTGCGTGCGTAGCGTTGCAGCGCCAGGTGGGCCTCGCCTGCAGCGCTGCCTTGTCCGAGCACGAGATTCTCGACGCCGTCATCGCCCAGCACTCCGCCCCAGAGCGTGTTGTCGAGATCCAGAACGAGGCACTTCCTGGACATGCCGCGCTGTGCGCACAGTATGCGAGCCAACAACTCTCCATAGGCCGACACGGCTTGCGGCGCGATTTCCTGCTTTGCCTGCAGCATGCGCGCACCGTCAAACCAGGCGTCGCGTCCGTCAGCCTGCGCGGCTCTCGCCACATCCAGCACCGCCACTCCCTCGGCCGATGCGGCTTGCCCCAGCAACTCGTTCATTCGCTCGACGACGCGCCAGGGAGAGGAGGGTGTCAGGCGATCGAAGCTCCCAAACAGGGGCTCGGTGACATTGAGAAAAGTCTGATGGATGACGGAGGCCTTGAAGTCCTCGCGAGCGCGTTTCCAGAGCGAGCGAAATTCGTCCACGACCGCCTGCAGGGCCACCTCGACCTGCTCGGCACTCGTGCCAGGGAGTATCTCCGGAACGACGTGAGCCGCTGCGATCGAGAAGACGATCGTGCGAGGCGCAAAAGAATGCAGCGCGGAGGCGGGATCGAGGATTTCGTGCCGATACTGCCCGTAGGCGCCGCAGTGGACGTCGATCCACAGACGGCGTTGCAGGGCCGCCACCCGGATTCCAGGCACGAGGTGATCGAGCGTCGCGGACCCGACCAGCGCCACGCGCTCGCGCGGCAGAATCTCACCGACCTTCGGGCCGATCGCGTCCATCGCTCGGTTCAGCTGAATGGTCTGAAGGAAGTCGAGCCGGTACTGGGCGAGGGCGATCAGTTGCTCCACACGCTCGCGTGGCGCGGCTGCCTGACTGCCAGCGCGCAGTTGCGCTGCGAAGTCCGACGGCGGCGGTACTAACCAATCGAGCATTCTTCAGTGTCCCAGGCACTGACGGATCTTTGGACCGGCAGCCTCGAAGAACTGGCTGGACCAGCGTTCGGCGCTGTTGTGCTCGAGGTGCGAGCCGTCAAACGTCAGCAGATCCTCCCCGGAGGGAGAGATGAAATCCTCGTGCAGTGCGGCCGCGATCGCTGTGGAGCTCGGTCGAGGCGCATCCACCGTCGGCACGAGAGTGAGAATCACACACTGGGGATCCACGCCAAGTGAGGCCAGGAATTGCTTTCCGGACTCCGCCTCGCGCGCGACCTCGTCCGCATCGACTTTGGTTTCTTCCGATGCGGCTTGGCGATCGAGGATGAGGCCGGAAGGGTGCCACATGCCCGTGTCGGTATCGCGAAAAATGGCATACGAGTGGCCACAGAACGCTTCCACGAGCCCGCAGATGTTCCGGTGCAGAGACTGCCAGATCTGTTTGCCCCGGTAGTGGCTGCGCGCATCCGGATCCTGCATCACCATTTTCGCCGGAGCGCTCGCGTTCGGCCCGAAAAACTCGTCCATGTTGATGATGTACACGCGAGGGTGCACAGCGAGCTGTTTCTGCAACAGTGCGCGCATGAACAGGACACGGGCGTTGTACGCGAAGCCCAGAAGGTAGTAAGACGCGGGGTTCTTCTCGAACCACTCGTGAGTAGCGGAAGTCGAGAAGCCGTACACGAGTCGGCTGTTGCCGATGAACAGCACCTGGGCGTCCGCCGCCGCCTGCGCGGCCTGCGGCTCGAGCTTGAACCAGAAGGCCCCATGGTCGAAGTCGCCGTAGCCGTCGACCTGGCAGTACGACAGGAAGCTCGTGGCCGAATAGCCGCCTGCCTGGCACCCGAACACGCTGTCAGTACGCAGGCGGTAGTAGGCTGCTGCCAGCGCGCCGATCAGCACCAGACACGCGTAGAGCGTGGTTCGCGTGACCGAGGCGACTCTCACGGGCGCAGCCGCTGCCTGGGCCGCCGCGGGGATGTCATTCATGGGGGTGTCGTACTTTTGTTGTTGTGTTCGTGCATCCGCGGGGCCTCATCGGCTGGCCGTCTGCCGCTGCACGGGCAGCTCGCTCGCCGGCAGTTTGGGCGGCAAGGCCGCGGCGATCATGGCATTTCCAGCAATGAATGCGATGAACTGTTCCCCCTCAGCGCGATAAGAGACCGGAGGGGCGTAGATGGCTCCGCCTCCCTGGAGCGACCACAGCTCGCGTCCGTCGTGGATGTCGAGCACCACGAGCCGGGATTGGTCGCTGGTGAACACGAGACCGCCGGCCGTGCTCAGCAGTCCGCTGAGCTCGCCTCCCGCGTATCGGCTGGCGGAACGGTATTCCCACTTCATGTCGCCCGTCAGCGGATCCAGGGCGCGTACAGCCGTGAAGTGACTGCCGCCCGTCCCGGCGGAGTTGCCGCCAAGAATCTTCTCGCCTTCGCGCTTGCGCTCGCCGGTGCTGGTCCGGAAGAAGATGCCAGGACGCTCGAGCGCCGGTGCAATGAACAGCTGCGCCTTCGGGCTGTAGGTCGGCGGCCACCAGTTCGTGCCCCCGGAAGTCCCGGGGAACACCAGTGCGCCTTGCGGGGAGGCCAGGGCTTCCGGGCGGCGCACGGGGCGGCCGTTGGGGTCGATGCGCTCGGCCCAGGTCTGTTTTACGAAGGGCTTGGCCAGCAGGAACTTGCCGTCGGTGCGATCGAGTGCGTAGAAGAATCCGTTGCGGTTGGCCTGCAGCAGCAGCTTGCGCTCCCCGATGTCTGCGAGGATGGGCGCCTGCACTGAGTCCCAGTCGTGATCGTCGTTGGGGGTGAACTGGAAGTACCACGCCAGCTGGCCCGTGTCTGCGTGAAGCGCAACTACGGAGTCGGAGTAGAGGTTGTCGCCCTCGCGCGCCGTGGCGTCATAGTCCGGCGCCGCGTTGCCGGTGCCCCAGTAGATGAGATCCAACTCCGGGTCGTAGGTACCGGTCATCCACGCCGATACGCCGCCGTGTCTCCATGACTCCCCGGCCCACGTCTCGTTGCCTTTCTGTCCCGCCTTGGGAATCGTGTCGAAATGCCACAGCGGATGCCCGTCCTTGGCATCGTAGGCGCTAATGAACCCGGGTGAGCCGTATTCGCTTCCGGCGATACCGGCTATCACCATTCCTTTGACGGCGAGAGGCGCGCCGGTGCTGCTGTAGCCCTTGCCAAAGTCCGCCATGACCTTGTTCCACAGCACCTTGCCGGTGTTGCCGTTGAGTGCGATGAGGTGCGCGTCCAGTGTGGCGACGAATACGGTGTCGCCGAGCACCGCGACTCCGCGATTGGCTGTCACGCAGCACAGGGAAACCGTCCCCTCCAGTGAGCGTGAGAAGCGCCACAATTGCTGGCCTGTGCGCGAATCCAAAGCAATGACGCCGCCTTCCGGTGTTGTCAGGATCAGCCGCCCCGCGCTGGCGATGGGTGTCGTCTGAATCCGGCTGTCGCTGCGGCTCTGCAGCTGATAGATCCAGCGCACCTGCAGCTGCGAGATATTGTGAGCGTCGATATCGGACAGGTCGGAGTAACGCTGGCCGTTGTAGCTTCCGTAGTACGTCGGCCAATCCGTGTCGGCACTGTGGGAAGCCTGCAGATCGCGGAACTGCACCGCGAGCGGCTTCCCCGCCAGATCCGCGCCAGTGGCATCCGCGTGCTCGGTCTCGAGACTTTGAATATAGGCGACGAGCTTCCACAGGTCCTGAGCCGGGAAGTCGTGCGGGGCCATGGCCGTGCCCGTCACTCCGTAGCGGACCGTTTGAAACAGAGCCAGATCGCTGGAGCCGTGGGAGAGGTCGCGTCCGACGAGGGCCGGAGCGGATCCCCCGTTTGCGGCCGAGCCGTGACACTGCTCGCATTCCCAGTGAAACAGCACCTTGCCGGTACGGACGTCGTTGTCCGAGCTGTAGGGGCTGCGAATGACGGCGTACGGGTTCGGCTGGTCGAGGAGCGGCGCCAGCCAGAATCCCGAGCCGGGCTCGAGCATCGGGGCGAGATCGGACCACCTGATATCGGGGAGCTTGCCCCGGACCTTGAGCGCCACCACGCCCAGGCGCCATCGAAGCTCGTCATTCCGGTAGGCGGCCGCGGCGGGGAGGCCGAGAACGATGAGAAGCGCGACAGCCAGACGCAGGCGGGTGCCGACACGACTCATGGGCGCTGGTCCATTCTGAGCGACTTTCTCGAGGGTTATGGGCAGCGCCGGCGGGCACACGCTATTTTGTAATCAATGGGTTACACCCCCACGACGGTCCATCGGATCCCCCCGTCACCGTCGCTGCATGGGCGCGGAATATACTATGCCAGGCAGCGGAAAAGTGTGATCGCGCGCGAGATGTGCGGCGGGTGTGACCACATTTGGCACCCCTGTGAGGAGGGCGGTGAGCACTTTTGTGAGTGCGCTCACGGGCACAACGCGTCACAGGCTTTACACTTGACTGTAAAGTCCGGCGTCGCTTCCTGCTCCATATTCCATAATGAAGGGCTCAGGGGGCCCTCCAGCCGCGACTGAAGAAGGGGTTCCTGCGTAGGGTCTATGCGCGTCCGCGTTCTCGGTCAGTACATCCATGGCTCGCTCGCAGTGCTCGCCGCCGTCGAGCTGGCCATGCTGTCGGGGGCTGTCCTGCTGGCCGCCTTGCTGCGGTGGCGGGTCCCCGTACACGTGATCGAGTCGGCGATGGGTCCGTTGTGGCCCCGCATGCTCCTCTTCAGCGTGGTGATGATCGTCTGCCTGTTCGCGTTCGGGCTCTACAGCTCGCGACAACGGGCCCCCGCATTCGGAATTGCCGTGCGGCTCGCCGCCGCCGTGGGTGCCGGTACCGCAGTCACTGCAATCGGCGTCTATATGCTGGATGTGGGCATGGGCCGCGGCATGATGGTGCTATCGGCCGTCATGGCCCTGTTGGGGCTGTTCGCATCGCGCTACGTATTCACGCATGTCGTAGATGACGAAGCATTCAAGCGCCGTGTGTTGGTCTACGGGTGCGGCCAGCGCGCAACTTCCATCGCAAATCTGCGCCGTCGATCCGATCGACGGGGTTTCGTCGTGATCGGCTATGTCCAGCCCGATGGAGAAGATTGTGTCGTCCCGGCCGGGCAGCTCATCACGTCCGACGGCCACATCCAGGAGGTCTGCGAGCGGCACAACATCGACGAGGTCGTGGTGGCCATGGATGACCGGCGCCGCGCGTTCCCGCTGCTCGAGCTGCTGGAATGCCGCCTGGCGGGCACCGATGTCATCGAGCTGCTGACCTTCCTCGAGCGCGAGACGGGCCGCGTCCGCATCGATGCGCTGAATCCCAGCTGGATGATCTTCGGCGAAGGCTTTCGTCGCGATCCGCTGCGGCTGTTCTCATCGCGCTCGCTCGATCTGCTCGCCAGCCTGCTGATTCTGGTGGTCTCGCTACCCGCGATGGCGATCACCGCGCTGGCGATCAAGCTCGAGGACGGCTGGCACGCTCCGGTGTTCTATCGGCAGGCCCGCGTCGGGCTCGGCGGACACGCGTTCGATGTCCTGAAGTTCCGCAGCATGCGCACCGATGCCGAGCGGGAAGGGGTCGCCCAGTGGGCGCAGACGAAGGATCCGCGAATTACCCGGGTTGGCGCGATCATCCGCAAGATTCGCGTCGATGAGTTGCCGCAGATCCTGAACGTGGTGCGCGGCCAGATGAGCTTCGTGGGGCCGCGGCCCGAGCGGCCGCAATTCGTTGCGCAGCTGGCGCAGAACATCCCGTACTACGCGCAACGTCACTGCGTGAAGCCGGGAATCACGGGCTGGGCACAGCTGTGCTATCCGTACGGATCCTCGGAGCAGGATGCGCTGGAGAAGCTGCAGTACGATCTATACTACATCAAGAACAACACTCTGCTTTTCGACCTGGCCATCCTCGTGCAGACAGCCGAGGTCGTTTTCATGGGACGGGGAGCGCGCTGAGCATGGAAACCGGAGTGTTTGGATGACCACGTTGCCCGTACCGCCGCCGGCGAACCCTGCCGAGAGGCACCGGCGGAAATTACTGATCCTCGAGAACGATCGCGCGCTCAGGCGTGAGCTCGAGCAGATCTTCTCGGACCTCGACGTCACGATCAGCGAGACCTCGGATCAGGCGCTGGTGATCCTGCGACGAGTCGAGCCCGATGTCGTGCTGTTCGACCTGGGCGCTGCGCGGGAGCCCTCGGTTGCGGCCCAGAGCCTGGAGTTGCTCCGCCAGATTCTCAACCTGGCGCCCGACACCAAGATCATCGCGATGACGGAGCACGACGCGCGCGAGCTCGCCGTCGCGGCGGTCGGCCTCGGCGCCGCGGATTTCTATCACAAGCCGCTCGACGCCGGCGTCCTCTCGATCGTGGTACGGCGGGCGTTCCGGATACGAGAGCTGGAAGAGGAGAACTGGCGACTGCGCGAGCAGACAGGTGCGATGGCTCTCGAAGGCATCATCGGTGTCAGTGACGCGATGCGCAGCCTCGGAAGGGCCATCGAGAAGGTCGCTCCGACGAGCGCTACCGTCCTGTTGCTCGGCGATAGCGGCACCGGCAAGGAGTTGCTCGCCCGCGCGCTCCATCGCCTGTCCGACCGCTCGCGCCAGCCGTTCGTCGCCATCAACTGTGCCGCGATTCCCGATACCTTGCTGGAAAGCGAGCTGTTCGGCTACGAAAAGGGCGCCTTTACGGGGGCGGCGAAACGCACGCTCGGCAAGCTGGAGACGGCCGACGGCGGCACCGTGTTCCTGGATGAGATCGGCGAGATGCCGGCATCGCTCCAGGCGAAACTGTTGCGCGTGCTGCAGGAGCGAACCGTCGAGCGGATCGGCGGCCGCACACCCATCCCCCTGGATCTACGCATCGTCTGCGCGACCAACCGCAATCTGGATGCCCTCATCGGCTCGGGCGCCTTCCGCGACGATCTCTTCTACCGCATCAGCGAAGTCACGGTCCGCGTGCCACCGCTGCGCGAGCGGCAAGGCGACAGCATGCTCCTGGCCCAATTCCTCCTGCAGGAAATGTCCGTGCGCTTCGGCAAGCCGACCCGCGGCCTCGCGCCGGATGCGATCCGGGCGATCCAGGCGCACCGCTGGCCCGGCAACGTGCGCGAGCTGGAGAACCGTATCAAAGGAGCGGTGATCATGGCCGAAGGCGCCGTGGTGACCGCGAGCGATCTCGGACTCCAGGATCCCGGTGACGATCCGGAGTACTTGAATCTGCGCGTCGCGCGCCAGCGCGCTGAATCGCAGGCAGTGCGCCAGGCTCTCGCGGTCTCCCGCGGCAATCTGTCCCGCGCCGCCGAGTTGCTCGGCGTCACGCGTCCGACGCTCTACGACTTACTGGAGAAGCACCGCATTGAGGCGGCGCAATTCAGTCGCACCGCGGCGACGCCCGATGCCACGAGTAGTGCGCGAGAGCCCCCCGAGCCGCCACCGGGCGAACCCGCGGGTTGAGCCGGCGCGCGCGGGGCCCACGGCGCCTCGCCCTGTCGGGCTCGGCGCCGTCACCCGATCTCATCAGTTGAACGTCGCGGCGATCTCGTCGGAAGGCGAGCTCTCGAGGCCCTGCGAGTTCATCGCAGTCACCGCGAAGTAGTACTTCCCGGACGGCAGGCTGCTGACGAGGAACGTTGTCAGCGTGGGGTTGTCGACGGAAATCGAGTCCGTGTAACTCTGGGGCTGCGTTCCGTAATGGATCTTGTAACCTTTCAAATCCGTCAGCGGTGTGCCGTCGCTGTTTTCAGTCGGAGCGACCCACGTCAGGCTGACACCGGAGCCGCCTGCGACGGCCGCGGCCACCGTGATCGCGAAGGCCGGCAACGACACTGCGGTCTTACCGTCGGACGCGCCGATCTGGATGTCGCTGTAGTTGCCGACATCGCCGGCGGACGGCGTTCCCAGCAACTGTCCCGTGCCCGCATTGAACGTCGCCCACGCGGGCTTGTTCGCGATGCTGAAGGTGATCGGCTGGTTGTTGGGATCGGTAGCCTGCGGCTGGAAGCTGTAAACCGTTCCAACGGTGGCCGACGTAATGGCCGAACCCTGAATCGTCGGTGCCGCGTTGTTCACGACTTCCGACGTGCCGGCGGCGCCCGACGCGCCCGTTGCGCTCGACGCCGTAGCCGAGTCGTCATTACATCCGCTCAGCGCTGCACTTCCCACTGCCAAGATTGCGAACAAAGCAATACCCGGCGATCCAAACCCCCGTTTGGCTCTCGTCATCAAAACCCCCGAATTGTGCGACCCCGATCGACCCGGTCTATTCCGGTGAGCGGAGCCTGCAACTCGAGGGGTTTGCACGAAGCCGCGGGGACCCGCAGTTTCTGACGAGTCCCGCTGTGGGCCGGACCCGGCAACCCCGCTGTCGTAGGCTTCGCGCCGTTAGACCGGAAGTTTTGCGCCCCCGCCTTTCAACGGGTTTGCCTTCTGTACCGCGGAACAAAGTGCAACGTGCGTGCCAGAAATCTTAACCGCCTGAAACTGAAGCACTTCTCATCCTGCTCTGGGACTTGGCAGGGACGCCATGAGCGCCAGCCTGTCGGGCGCTGCAGACAGTGAGCGTTAACATGAAGGGCTATATCTCACTAACACCATGATTTGAAAAAGGAAAGCGCGAGTCGCAGGGGCGCGACAAGCGTGACAGTGGCGGTCTGTTGCCCAGCTTCCGCTGTCTGCTGCGCCAGCGCATGCGGGACCGATGCTTGCTCCCGTACTTATCGAAGAGCCCCGGGGGGCTCATGGGTTGCACGCCGCCCGCATGACTGAGCCGATCACGTTCACTAGAGGGTTCTCCATCGCCCTCATCACCCTGCTGGATGCCGTGGGACCTCCCGTGGTCGCCGTTGGCCTTTTGTACGGCCTCTGCGTGATCTTCGATGTCCGCTTCGCCAGCTTCTTTGTGGTGCTGTCGATCCTCGTGTCGATGCTCTCCCTGCTGCTACCGCGCGGCAAGCCCGGAGAGTCCACCCAGCTGCTTCCGCCGACGCTGCCTTTGGCAATGGGCGTCGTGATGCGCTGGTTCATCATCGTGGGCATTCTGCTCGCGGTCGGATTCGTATCGAAGAATTCCGCGGGCTTCTCCCGACGCGTGGTTCTCACGTGGGTGGTGCTCACTCCGGCCCTGTTGATTCTGGTGAAGCTGTTCCTGCACGAGATGCTGCGCCGACTCATGTACGACCCCTCCATGGTGCGGCGGGTCGCCTTTGTAGGCTGCAACGATGTCAGCTTGTCGCTCGCCCAGCGCATCGCCGCCGACAAGGACTACATGGGCCTGCACGTTGAGGGCTTCTTCGACGACCGCAACGCTACGCGCCTCGGCATGTGTTCGAGCATGCGGCTGCTCGGCAAGCTGCCCGATCTCGCTGCCTACGTGAAGCACCGGGGCGTCGATGTGGTGTTCGTCGCTCTGCCGGTGCGTCATATCCAGCGAGTGATACAGCTGCTCGACGAGCTCCGCGATACCACCGCGTCCGTGTACTACGTTCCGGACCTGTATGCGTTCGATCTGATTCAGTCGCGTACGGGCGAGATGTTCGGCATTCCCGTCGTCGCGTTGTGCGAGACGCCGTTCTATGGCTATCGGGGCGTCGTCAAGCGCATCAGCGACATCGTGCTCGCAGCCATGATCCTGTTTATTGCGGCTCCGCTGATGCTCGCGCTGTCGGTGCTGGTGCGCATGAGCTCACCCGGCCCGGTCATCTTCAAGCAGCGCCGCTACGGGTTGGACGGCCGCGAGATCATCGTCTACAAATTCCGCACGATGATCGTCCTGGAGGACGGCGCGAAGATCGTCCAGGCGACCAAAGAGGACGCCCGCATTACCTCGATCGGCCGCTTCATGCGACGCTACTCTCTGGATGAGCTGCCTCAGCTGCTGAACGTCCTGCAGGGACACATGAGCCTCGTGGGACCGCGGCCGCACGCCGTCGCGCACAACGAGGAATACCGCAAGCTGATCAAGGGTTACATGATCCGCCACAAGGTACCCCCGGGCATTACCGGGCTGGCGCAGATCAACGGTTGCCGTGGCGAGACCGCGCATGTGGAAGATATGCAGGCGCGCGTCAACTACGACCTCGAGTACCTGCGGCGCTGGTCGCCGCTGCTGGATCTGAAAATCCTGTTCCTCACCGCTGTGAAACTGCTGCGCGACGAAAAGGCCTACTGATGCGGTGACGGCACGACGACCTTCCTAACCTATTATGGACGGGGTTCGCGCGAGCGAAACCCGTGAGAAGTTTGCGCGAAGCGCATAAAAATATCGGACGATTGCTCAACTCTTTCGCGAGCCTCTTTGAAGTCCGCGACAGCCAGGCGCGCCTGAGCCGCCCGGTCGCGGCATCCCTGCTGCTCATTCTCGTTGTAGGAACCTTCGCGCGTTTCTGGGGCCTCGGTGCCGTCGGGCTGCACGGCGATGAGAAGACGATGGCGCTGCCGACGATGCAACTCGTCGAGCATGGCACGCCGCGGATGCCCAGCGGCATGTTCTACGCTCGCGCTGTAGGACAGCTCTATCTCATGGCCGCATCGGTAGAGGCCTTCGGGCAGAGTGAGTGGGCGTTGCGCCTGCCGTCTGCTTTGTGCGGCTTGCTGCTGATCCTGCTGACGTGGACCGCGGGTCGACGCTTCCTGGAGCCTGCCTGGAATCTCGCGCTGACTGCGGCCGTCGCCTTCCTGCCGGATTTTATCGACGATTCTCAGACGGCCAGGATGTATGTGTTTCTCGTCACCAGCGTGGCCGGATACATGACTCTGGTGTTCCAGTGGGAGCGAACGCAGAAGACGGGCTATCTCATAGCTGCAGTGGCCGTGATGATCGTTGGGCTGCAGTTCCACACGCTCGCGATCTTCGCAGCGTTCATCCTGCTCATTCCCGCGTTGTTGCAGGGTGACCGGCGGCGCCTGTGGGCCGGAGTCGCCGCCTTTGCCGCGATTGTCATTGCCTTCTACGCCATCAACCGCTGGATTGCGACGTCCTATTTCCAGGATGTGGCTGCAGAGTCCGTTCCGGACGCCAACGGCCCGAGGGCCGCGTGGATACCGCATCTGCCTGTGCTCTGGCTGAGCGCGGCGGCGGTGCCTGCGCTGTTGGTGTCGTGGTTTGCGCTCAACGGCGGCCCTGTGCACGGCGGACGAAACCCGTTCGCCATGGCAATCGCCACCCTCCTGCTTGCAGGTGGCCTGGTCTGCGAGCTGTCATTGCACTATCACCTTGCGGCGCTCCTGATCGTGGCCGCTCTGGTGGTGGCTCGTCGCGAGGGAAAGCTGTCCTTGCCTCGGCTGGGCATGCTCTTGGTGGCGAGCGCGGTATTGGCGTTGCTGCAGGCAGCCTACCTGCACTCGCATGCCGCCGGTTCGCCGCGGCAGATTGTGGGGCTGATGCTTGGATGGCCGAGCCTGTGGCCTTTCATCGCGATTGCATCGAGCTCGCCGGTGGCGGCCATTCTTGCTGCCGCGAGCTTGGGGTTGGGGCTGTGGCGAATCGCGCATCGCCAGCGCGCGCCCGATTTCGTGCTCCTCGTGTTCCTCGGCACGTGGCTACCGCTGATCATGATCGGCTTCATCCTGTGGAACATCCCCTTCCGATACGCAGAGGCGCAGTCGCTCCCGATGTTGATCGGAGCCTTTGCGATGGCGCAATGGGCTGCGCCGCGCGTGGTCGCGTGGATGAAACGGAGCGCGGTCGCTTCACCGCTGGCAGCCGGCGTTGCGGCCGCCATAGTCTGCATACTCGTGATCGATCCTGCGCGTGTTGCGGGCGCGGTCGACTCTGGATATGCGAGCCACCCGGATCACAAGGGCGCCGCGGAATTCATCGAGTCGATGCATCCGGGCCCGCGCGACATCATTGTCGCCGAGGATGTATTGCAGCAGACCTACTATCTGGGACATGTCGACTTCTGGCTGGTGAACAAGCAGGTCGGCGCGACCTACCTCCACCGAGTCGACGATCGCTGGCTCGACATGTACACCAATACCCCGATGCTCGGGACGGGGGAAGACCTGAAGCAACTGCTCGAGCGGCCCGATCGCGGGGCTGTCTGGGTCGTCGGCAGCGGCGAGGATCAGGCGGACGGACGCAAGTTCATGCGGGCCTTCGGAATCGCGGATGAGCTCAGGTCGCCGCAGTTCAAAGTGGTCTATCGCG
>Ga0070681_10003515_pt1 | contig 14672 bp, 9 predicted proteins | sample KBSC83BmetaG_FD_65650 | JGI IMG/M metagenome (GOLD analysis project Ga0070681, IMG submission 65650) | Corn rhizosphere microbial communities from Kellogg Biological Station, Michigan, USA - KBS C8-3B metaG | ecosystem: Host-associated > Plants > Roots > Rhizosphere | place: USA: Michigan... | reverse complement strand
TTGATGTCGGCGCCGTTTTTGTCGCCGCCAGGGGTGAGATTGCGCTGCACGAGCCTGATCGCGTGCTGGGTGAGCGCCCGGCTGTATTCGCCGGCGCGGGTCCAGTCTGCGTAAGCGATCTTCGTCACGACTTCGCCGCGCTCTTTGAGTGCTTCGAGAATGGTGCCGACGTCGAAGTGTTCGTTCAGCGTCGTTCTGACGCCAATCTCAATGTTGTCGAAGTCGATGAAAACAGCAATGTTGACGCGTTCTTGATGTGCCAAAACAAGAGTCCTTCACTGGTTGATGCGCTCGTATGACGACGGGATGCCGTGGGGCCGGGATGATGAACCGCAGCGGCTGCCGTTCACGGCGGACCGGAGGGTCCGCACTACGACGGGAAGCCATGGTGCGCAGCGATCGTGGACCGGGCCTTCAACGAGGCAAGCTCATTGTACTTCAACCGAGTGGGGCCGGCGCGTCCGGTGATTGACGGATGACGCGGACAAAACCGCCACGCTGGAGCAGCTCGCGGCCTTTGCCGCCGCGTCCGGTGACCTCGTATTTACCGGTGCTGATGGTTTGCTCCCCGCCGCGCGTTGTCTCGACGGTCAGCACATCGCGCTCGCCTTTGGATGCGATGAACCCCAGCACCGTGTCGTCATCGGAGGCGAGCTTGATCAGAATGACGCCTTTACCAGGCCCGGACAGGTAATTCACTTCGGTGGCTTTGGCGAGCAGCCCTCGCGCCTGTGCGGTCGCTACAATCACGACCTCCGCGCCACGCACGAGCTCGACGCCGACGATTTCCGCGCCCTCAGCCGGACGTGCGTATCGACGGCCCGCTCGTGTGCTGACTTCGACAAATGGTTCAACGCTGAACCGCAGAGCGTAGCCGTCGCTGCTCACGGCGAGCGCGTGGATCGCGCCCGCATCCGCCGGATCGGCTCCTTCTTTTACCGCTTTGGTCGGGGCCGGGCCAAGCGCGCGAGGGTCGAGGCTCATCGCGGCGACCACTTTTTCGCCGTCTTTGAGTTTGAATTGTTTCTGAATCGGTTCCCCGTAGCCGGTTGAGGCGGGCACGTCGATGATGCGGCAGGTGTAAGCCGCTCCGAAATTGCTGAAGAACACGCACGTCGCCCTGGTGCTTCCGGCGAAGGCCGCGAGCACCGCATCACCTTCGCGCAGCCGGGTCGTCGTGAGGTCCTTGACTTCCTTCTGACGCTTCACCCAGCCGTCACGGGACACGATGACGACGTTGTCTTCTTCGACGATGAAATCGTCAGCCGAGTACTCCTGCTCTCCGCTGTCGCTGGCAATCAGGGTGCGGCGCTTGTCGCCGTATTTCTGCTGAACTTCTTCCAGCTCGCTGCGCACGAGCTTCCAGCGGCTGTCTTCGTCCTTCAGAAGCGTGCCGATCTGCCTGGCGCGCTTCCGCTTCTCTTCCAGCTCGTTCCGGATGATCAGAATCTCGAGTCGCGCGAGGCGGTAAATCTTGAGCTCGAGGATCGCGTCGGTCTGCTCGGCGTCGAGCTCGAAGCGTTTCATGATCTTCTCGGCGGCGTCGGCCTTGCCATCGGATTTGCGAATCATCCGAATGATCTCGTCGAGCGCGTCGAAGACCTTTTCGAATCCGTCGAGGATGTGAATCCGTTTTTTCAGCGCGGCGAGCTCGTGCTCGAGACGCTTGGTCACGACTTCCAGGCGGAAGTGCAGGAAGTGCCACAGGATCTGCTTGAGATCGAGACGCTCGGGACGTCCGACTTCTTCGTTCTGTTCGACGGGAATGAGGCAGGTCAGATTGACCGCGAAGTTGATCTGCAGCGGCGTGTGCTTGAAGAGGTACGCCATGATCATCTTCTCGTCGGCGTCCTTCTTCATTTCGAGCGCGATGCGGACGTCCTCAGTCGACAGATCCTTCACATCGAGCAGCGGCGGCAGCTTGCGGCTGAGCACGACGTCGGCGATCCGTTCGACCAGCTGTGCCTTGTTCACCGTGTACGGGATGCTTTCGATGTAGATCGTCTTTGTCGATCGCGTTTCCGGCCCGATGTCCCAGGTGCCACGCAATCGAATCGATCCTGAGCCCGTCTTGTAAATCTGTTTCAGCTCCTCGGCGGAATTCAGGATCTGGCCGCCAGTGGGAAAATCCGGACCTTTGACATAGCGGCAGAGCTGCGCGTTGCTGATGTCCTCGTTGTCCAGGAGCTTGACCAGCGCGGTGCAGACCTCAGTGAGGTTGTGGGGCGGAATGTTTGTGGCCATGCCAACCGCGATCCCGGTTGTGCCATTCACCAGGAGGTTGGGGATTCGCGACGGGAGCACGACCGGCTCCGTCTTCGTTCCATCGTAGTTCGGCCGGAAATGGACGGTGGACTGCTCGATCTCCGTCAACAGTTCATCGCTGATTCGCGCCAGCCGGCACTCCGTATAGCGCATCGCCGCCGCGCTATCGCCGTCGAGCGATCCGAAGTTGCCCGAGCCGTCGACCAGCGGATAGCGCAGCGAGAAGGCCTGCGCCATGCGAACGAGCGTCTCGTACAGCGCCGCGTCGCCGTGCGGGTGGTAGCTGCCCATCACGTCGCCGACCACCTTCGCGCATTTGCGGTGCTTGGCGTCAGCGGTCAGATTCTGCTGCCACATCGTGTACAGAATCCGGCGCTGCACCGGTTTGAGGCCATCGCGAACATCTGGCAGCGCGCGAGCGGTGATCACCGACAGCGCGTAATTCAGGTACCGGGATTGTGCCGCTTCGTGAAGCGCGACGTTGTCCTGGGATCCGCCGCCGCCCATCAGCGCTGAACGCGCCGCTGCATCACGGGCGGACTGGTTGGTATCGCCGCCACTCTCGAGATGATCGAACAGCGTCTGTTCTCCGGGTCGTTTGCGTTTGGCCACTGCGAGAGATTGTACTGCGGTGGGGTATCATTTTTCCCCATGGAGCAAGACACGCGGAGGTTGTCCGACCTGGCGCGCATTCTGCTGGTCGTCGCGGTGCTCGTCACCGCGGTGGTCACGCATTATCTCGACACCCACAAGGTGTTTCGCGTCGAGGATCTGACGGCAACCGAAATGACCGATACCCTGAAATGGCTTGATAATTTTTATCGCGCGCCCGACGGTCTCCAGCGCCCGACCGGCATCGTCATCGATGACGAGCTGGATTACGAATCGATCTCGAACTGGCTGTTTCGAAACTATCTTCAGGCGAGAGCCCACGGAGCGACGCCGGAGGAGGCTCGGGAGAGCGTGGCGAAGCAGATTCGCGATTCACCGGAGTGGCAGGAGAAACACAAACAGTAGACTTCAGACTTTTGGCTCTGGCCAAAACTGCTTCGCGCCGAAAGCCTGAAGTCCACAACCCAAAGCCCAACGCCAAAGCCGACCCCGATTGTTGCGCCGACGGTCCAAATAAAAAGGGGGACGATCTGAAAGACCGTCCCCCTTCGCACTCTCCGGCACGCCTTGAAGGCCGTCCGCGCTGCGCGTCTACTTGATAAACAACATCTCGCGATAGGTCGCGAGCGGCCACTGACCGTGCGGGATCATCCGTTCGAGCTCATCCGCTGTGGAGCGCACGGCAACCATCGCGGGAATCACTGCATCGCGATAGTGCTTGGCGTGCTTCACGGCGTCGCCGTTCGAATTGTGAGAGAGCGTGAGCTGCAGCTTGTCGGCGCGCTTCTTCAGTTCGTCGGTCAGCTTGGTTGCCACGCCGAGCAGCCGCGAACCTTCCACTGACTTGCCGCCGGCGGCCTTCACCGCCGACACGCTCTGCGCCACGTGCTTCTGGTATTCGAGCGCCGCCGGCAGGATGTAGCGGTTAGCCATCAAGACCATCAGCTGACCCTCGACGTTCACGGTCTTGTTGTACTGCTCGACCATGATCTCGTAACGCGAGTGGAGCTCGCGCTCGTTGAGCACCTTGTACTTCGAGAACGCCGTCACGACATCCTTGCTGATCAGTTCCGGCAGGGCATCGACGGTGTTCTTCAGGTTGAGGAGCCCGCGCTTGCCGGCTTCTTTCTCCCATTCCTTCGAGTAGTTGTTGCCGTTGAAAATGATCCGCTTGTTCTCCTTGATCACTTTCGGCAGCAGTTCGGCGACTGCTTTCTCAATCGATTTGCCGCCCTTGGTCAGTTTCTCGAGCTCGGTGGCCATGTAGTCCAGCGACTCACAGACGGCGACGTTCAGCGCGATGTTCGGATAGGCGATGCTCTGGCCCGACGACACAGCGCGGAACTCGAACTTGTTACCGGTGAACGCGAACGGACTCGTGCGGTTGCGGTCGCCCGCATCGCGCGGCAGCTTCGGCAGCACCATGACGCCCGTATCGAGCTCGCCGCCCGACTTGGTGGACTTGGCGCCGCCTTTTTCGATCTGCTCGTAGATGTCGGTCAGCATGTCGCCGAGGAAGATCGAGATGATGGCCGGCGGGGCTTCGTTCGCGCCGAGACGATGATCGTTGCCGGCGCTCGCGATGCTGGCGCGCAGCAGACCCTGCCACTTGTTGACCGCACGAATGACGGCGGTGCAGAACACCAGAAACTGCATGTTCTCGTGCGGGTTCGACCCCGGGCTGAGGAGATTGTGCCCGTGGCTGTCGCTCATCGACCAGTTGAGGTGCTTGCCCGATCCATTGACGCCCGCGAACGGCTTTTCATGGAGCAGGCAGGCGAGCCCGTACTTCGGCGCGGTCCTCCGCATCGTCTCCATCGTCATCATCTGGTGATCGGTGGCGAGGTTGGCGTTTTCGAAGACCGGCGCGATTTCATACTGGCTCGGCGCCACCTCGTTGTGACGCGTCTTCACCGGTACGCCGACTTTGTACAGTTCGGTTTCGACGTCGGTCATGAACGCCATCACGCGCTCGTGAATCGCGCCGAAGTACTGATCCTCGAGCTCCTGACCTTTGGGCGGCGCTGCGCCAAACAGCGTGCGACCGGCGTTAATGAGGTCGGGGCGCGACAGGTAGAAGTAGTTATCGATCAGGAAGTATTCCTGCTCGGGACCGCAGGTCGTCACAACGCGCTCGGCCGACGAGCCGAACAGCTTGAGCACGCGAACCGCCTGCTTCGAGAGTGCTTCCATCGATCGAAGCAGCGGCGTCTTTTTGTCCAGCGCTTCGCCGGTCCAGCTGACGAACGCGGTGGGAATGACGAGGGTCGTCGATCCGCCGCTCTTCAGCAACCACGGTGGGCTGGTCGGATCCCATGCGGTGTAGCCGCGCGCTTCGAAGGTTGAACGCAAACCGCCGGAGGGAAAACTCGACGCGTCGGGTTCGCCTTTGACGAGCTCCTTGCCGGAAAACTCGGCGACCGCTTTGCCGTCGGATGTCGGATTCAGGAACGAATCGTGTTTCTCGGCGGTGATGCCAGTGAGCGGCTGGAACCAGTGCGTGTAGTGCGTGGCGCCATGCTCAACGGCCCAGTCCTTCACCGCTTTCGCAACGGCATCGGCCACTGAAGGGTCGAGCGATTCGCCATGAGCGATCGTCTTGCGCAGCGCCTGGTACGCGGCCTTCGGCAACCGCTTCTGCTGTTCGGCATCGCCGAACGCGAGGCTGCCAAATCCATTGCTGCCGTTTGACGACAACGCCGCGGGAGCTTTTCCCTTCTTGCCCTTTGTAATTGACCAGTCGCGGATCGCACCAATCGCCTCGCCCAACACTGCGGAACCCATCGCGTCCCCCTTTTGACCTGCTGTCTTCGTGTTTGAACCGGAAGAGTGTTCCGCCTTCGCTCAAGGTCTCGGCGGACCGCCGGAGCTTTAGCGGAGGCTGGTCTTGCGGTTTCTTACTGGTTACATCACCTGAACGTGTGGCGCGATCATAACGCGCCTTGGCGATGTCTGCATTATTCAACAAAATGTGCAGTTTTCGCAATAAAACGGCATCACTTTTTCTGAATTTCGCCTCAAGCAGGCGACGTGTCACCCTATTGGTGCGGAAACTGCACCTTTTCAGGATCGGTGAGCCACCGGGCCTGTCCACCCCAGGATGGTGAGGAGCTCGGCGAGCACCATCGCCGTTGCACCCCAGATTTCGACGCCTTCGGCCAGAAACACCGGAAATTCCAAGGGGCCCGTTTCGCGCGCCATCGTGCGCCACTCGATCTGCGCCGGATCCATCAGGTGAGCAAGCGGTGGTTCGACGATTCTGGCTACTTCGCCATCGGCGGCGCGGAGCACTGGCTTTGCGCGCGTCGCGGCGACGACGGGATGCAGGCGAAAACCGCTGACCGGAATATCAATCGGCGAGAGAACGCCGAGGCGCTTCGCCTCGCCGGTCGGCAGACCGATCTCCTCCTGAGCCTCCCGAAACGCCGCCTCGTCGTAGGTTTCGCCGGCCTCGATCACTCCCCCGGGCAACGACACCTGGCCGCCATGTCGATCCAGGCTCTGCGCTCGAACCGTGAGGACAATGTGTGGCTGATCGTCGAGCGGGAAGAGCAGCAGCAACCCCGCTGCATGACGAATGCGTTCGACGGAAAACCCGGGGGGCCAGTTACGACGCGGCCGCGGCGCCATCAGGGCGTGAGCAGCGGCTCCAGGGAGGTCGCCCTCGAGAGCGATCTCGAGGTGCTTCAGGGTTTCAGCAAACGGCAACGCGCTCACTGAACCGTAAAGGCTTTGCGTCTTCTTTGTGGCTGAACGTTCATGGCAGGTCTCAGAACAACACCATCTGGGGACAACTTGATTTCGGCGCGGGATATGACGCGGCGGTTACAGCCTTGACGAGTTCGGCGCCGAGCAATGCATAACCGGCATCGTTCGGGTGAAAACCGTCCGACGACAGGTTCGCGGATTGGTAGAGCCGCGGCTCGCACATGAGATCGATGACGGTGATGTCGGGCGTCGCATTGATGACCGCCGTCGTGATGCGGACCGAGGCGCGCTGGGTCGCCTGCTTTTGCGCCAGCGATGCGGTGGCCAGATAGGGCAATCCCGCCAGATTCGGCAGGTTGAAAACGATAATGCGCGCTGATTTGGCGCGCGCCCGGATTCCCGAGATGAGCGCGGCGAAGTCACTCGTGAATCCCGCTACGGATTGGTCGATGAACGCCGCCGGATCCGATCCACCCGCGCCTTTGCCGAGCGCTGATGACACAACGTTGACGTCGTTGGCGCCGGTGAAGACCGTGACAATCGACGCCTCCCGCTGGACGAATGGCATTTCCTGCTGAATGAAATTGGCCAGAACATCGTTCCGGCCATACTGGATGGCCATGTCCTCGAACGTGCGGCTAATCACAGCGCCAGGAATTCCGAGCTGCTGAATATTTACCTTGAATCCCTGAGATCGAAGACTTCGGGCGGCTACCCAAACGTAACCGTTCCCGTCACAATCGTCATAAAGGACACAGGGTTTGCTTGATCCGTAACCGATCGCGTCGCTCGCGCCCACCACTGAGTAGGTGATCACACTGCCGGATGGCGGTGGTCCGCTTGGTTCAGTCGGGCTGGAATTGCCTTTCAGCTTGTCGCACGCGACGGCCGCAATCAAAAGGACAGCCATCAACGAGAATCTGGCGATCCGCATTTTTGGACTCGAACAAGAGGTGTGATTTAAATGTTGCAACTGAGGTGCCGATTGGGTGCGCGTGTCTGCATAGAATGACATGGGTCGCGGTCCACTAGTGCAACTTCTCGCCCGGCTGCGGGTGATTGCGACAACGGCGATGGCGATCGCTGTCGGCCTGATTAACATCGCTTCACATCGTGGGGACGATCAACGCGTCGTGCTGGCGCCCGGCGACGAAGCTCCGGATTTCGAGCTCGCCGCGTCGGACGGTCGTACTTATCGGCTGTCCTCATTCCGGGGACACTCAGCAGTGGTGATTGCGTGGTTCCCGAAGGCTTTCACCGGTGGATGCACGGCGGAATGCGAATCGATCGGCGCCAGCAGCCGAGCGCTTCGTCAATTCACCGTCGCGTATTTCGGAGCCAGCTCCGATCGGCCGGAGACGAATCGGCGGTTTGCCGCGTCTATGGGGATCGACTATCCGATCCTGAGCGACCCGCGCAAATCGGTCGCGCGTGCGTACGGCGTGCTCGGATCCAGCGGGTTTCCATCGCGCTGGACGTTCTATATTGGCAAGGATGGGCGCATTCTGCAGATCGACAAAGCGGTCCGCACTGGAATGCATGGGCTGGATATTGAGAAGACGCTGAACGAATTGCAGACCGCCCGGCGAGCGTAACCAGTTCTGGCGCTTGCCTGTTCCCGTAAGCGGGCGTAGTTCCGCCCTCACAAGCTGACCGCACGGTCAGGCTGGAGCGATGTATGACGCTGCTCGATCGTTTCCGAACCCAATCTCGCGACAAACATCCGGATCCCGCCGTTCGTCTCGCGTTCGTTGACGAACTGCCGCTCGACGACCGCACGACGATCGCCGCGATGGCGCGCGAAGACGAGGATGCGCGCGTGCGTCGCGCGGCGGTCGCCAAGCTGATGGCGCCGTCGATGCTGGCCGCCATCGCGCGGGACGATCGTGACGAGAGCGTTCGACAGCAGGCCGTGACGATGCTGCGCGATATCGCGCTCGAAGCGTTCGAAGACGTCGGCGAACCCGAAAGCCTTGAAGCGGTGGAAGAAATCGGCGATGCACGGACCCTCGCGCAGATCGCCAAGTCGGCGATGCGCGAGATCGTCGCGTTTCGCGCGCTCTCCCGGCTCGACGATGCGCACATGATCGGGTCGGTGGCGCGGCATGCCGCGCTCGAACCGGTGCGCGTTCATGCGGTCGAGTCCGTGCGCGCCAGAGGTGACCACGCCGAAATGCTGGCGATTGCCATGAACAGCGACTTCAAGGACAGCGCTGTCGCGGCGGTCGATACGATCAGCGATCGACAGGAGCTGGACCAGATCATCGCGAGGTCGAAAAACAAGAGTGCCGTGAAGCGTGCTCGCTCCGTGGTGCGCGAAGCAGAAGAGCGCCTCGCCCGCGAAGCCGAAGCGGCAGCTGCTGAGGCGACCGCCGCGTTGATCGCGGCGACGCCGGCAGTCGTCGAACCCGAAGCCGAAACCGCGACGCCTCCTCATGGCGATCCGCTCGCGGCTGAACTCGAATCCGAAGCGACGCGGGCCGCGCACGAGGCCGCCCGTCAGCGGGAAGTAGAGGAGGCCGCCGAACGCCAACGTCGCCAAGCAGAGGCCGATACCGAAGCGCAGGCCGCGACGGCGCGCGAATCGGAGCGTCGTCACGTTCGCCTCGCCGAGCTCCTGCCGATTGCTGAAGAAGCGGTCGCCGATGCGGATCTCACATCCGCGCGCAAGCGCTTCGGCGTGGTCGCGCGCGAGTGGCGCGATCTCACCGCTGGCCTTGACGTCAATCCGGATCTCCTCGCGCGGTACCAGGAGCTGGAGGCGCAGCAGACGGCGCGCGACACCAGCGCCCGCGAGGCCGACGCCAAAAACCGTCGCGAAGCGCTGGGCCGGCTTCAGCATCTGATTACGCGTGTGGATCCATTGCCCACGCGCCCGGACCTGTCGCTCAAGGCCGCCGAGCGGGCCTTACGCGATGTTCGCGCCGCGCTGGCAGCGATTCCGCCGCTGCCCACCAAGCAGGATTTCGAAGATGTCACACGCCGGTTGAAGGCGGCGCAGACCGCGCTGATGCCGAAGGTGCAGGAACTGCGCGAAGCGGACGACTGGAAACGCTTCGCCAACGTTTCCATTCAGGAACAGCTGTGCGCAAAGATGGAAGCGCTGAAGGCGATCGAGGATCCCGAAACGATCAGCCGCTCCGTGCGAGACCTGCAGCAGCAGTGGCGGGCCGCCGCGGAGGTGCCGCGCGCGCAGGCCGACGCGCTCTGGCGCCGCTTCAAAGCCGCGCACGATGAAGTCTGGGCGCGCTGCGAACACCACTTTGCCGCCCAGGCGCAGGAGCGCGCGGACAACCTGGCGAAAAAGCTCGCGTTGTGCGAGCGCGCTGAAGCGCTCGCCGGGTCTACGCAGTGGATTCAGACGGCGGAGGAAATCAAGAAGCTGCAAGCCGAGTGGAAGACGATCGGCCCGGTTTCTCGCGGAAAAGAAAAGGCGATCTGGGATCGGTTCCGTGCCGCCTGCGATCGATTCTTCACGCGTCGTCATGAGGATCTTGCCGAACGGAAGGTCGTCTGGGCGCAGAACCTGGCGAAGAAGGATGCCTTGTGCGTGCGGGCCGAAGCGCTGGCTGAATCGACCGATTGGGATCAGGCGGCAGTGGAGATCAAGAAGCTGCAGGCGGAGTGGCGAACCATCGGTCCCGTCAAGAAGAGCAAGTCTGAGGCGGTGTGGAACCGGTTCCGGGGGGCGTGCGATCGGTTTTTTGCCCGGTACGCCGCACGTCACGAGACGGCCAGGGTCGAACGCGTGGCAGCCCGCGAAGCGATCTGCGCGACGCTCGAAGAGTTGGTGCAGCGCGACGAAGCGCCGTCGGATCTGGCCGCCACGGTTCGCGCGCAGCGCACCCGCTGGCAGCAGGAGATTGCCGCGCGCGGTGTCGACCCCGATCAGGCCCGGGCACTCGACCGGCGGTTCGAGGCAGCATTTGCGGCGGTGATTGCCAAGTGGCCTGCGGCATTTGCCGGTTCGGATCTCGACCCCGATGCCAATCGCAAGCGGATGGAAACGCTCGTCCGCAAGATGGAGGACCTCGCCGCGTCGCTGGCCGGGCCGGGGTCCATCGATCAGTCGTTGTCGCCCACGAATCGTCTGGCGGCGATGCTGAAGGACGCCTTAGCCGCGAACACGATCGGCGGCAAGGCCGATAGCGATGCGCGGCTGCGAGCTGCGGCTGAAGATGTCCGTCAGGCACAGTCGTCCTGGTCACGGATCGGAACGGTTCCGGAGGAGGCGCGAAGACAGTTGACCGACCGGTTCCAGAGGGCGATCAGGTCGATCAGCGAACGAGCGCAGCCGACTCGCGCAACACGATAAATGGGACGCCCTCAAGGGCGTCCCCTACAAATCATCTGGGGTAAATCAGCTGGTGGAGGGGACTGCCTTCGGGCTGTCCCCGATTTACTTCTTCAAGTCTGCGAGCAGCTGATCGTGAAAATATCCGGCCGGGACGGTTCCCTGCCGCATGAACGCCAGGTGGAACGCCTTCGCCGAGAACTTCTCGCCGAGGGCTTTCGCGGCTTCTTCGCGCAGCGCGTAGATCTGATCCTTGCCAAGCCGATATGTGATCGCCTGCGTTGGCCACTTCGAGTAGCGGAAGATCGCCCGCTCGGCTGATTCGCAACTCGCGCGCTTCGCGTCGCTTTTCTTCGCGTCCGCCGCACACGAGCCCGGCAGAAAATCAACCACTTCGGAAAACAGCGTTACCGCATCGTCATACTTCATCCGTCCCGTGTGAAGGCCGGCGTCGATTCGCACGCGGAGGTCGCGATACAGCTTGCCCTGTAGTTGATAGAGATGTTCCTCTGGTGTGTAGAAGCCGTCTGGCGCCGATGGTTGCGGCTCGGCCATCAACGCCTCGGCGTAGAGTCCCCACCCTTCCGCCGCCATCGAGTCTTCCCACATCGCTGATGAATCCTCGACCGCGCCTGGCGTCAGCCACCGCACCGGTGAAATCTGATCACGCGCGGCGGCCATGACTTTGAAATGCCAGTCATGCCCGGGAAATCCTTCGTGCGCCGCAAGGTCGGCAAGGGACGCGCGGTTGTTGCTTTGAAGCGCAGCGCGGTCGTTGTGCGTCGGCGTGACATAAAAGCGGCCGACCCCAGTGTTCTTGAAGGGCGGCGCCGGGTAGTAGGACGCGCCATCGATCGACGCCTCCAGCGATGGCGGTGTCTGGACGACATCGAGCTTGTAATCGGCCGGGACGTCGAACATTCCGCTCTTGCGTCCGTAATCGACCAGCCGGAAGGCGGTGTCCCGGTACCACTGAATCATTTCGTCGTCAGACTTCGGATAATCCTTGGACAGCTGGTCAAAGACGGCGCGCACCGCCGCGGGACCCTCGTCGGGCAGCTTCCAGTTATGGCTCGCCCCAATTTTTTTCGCGAGGTCGACCATTTGCGTCTGTGTCGCCTGGACGATCGGCCACGCTTCGTCGAAGAGTTGGGCGGCTGTTTTGTCAACTCTGAAGTTGTTCTTGAGCGCCCAGTTGTATTCCTCTTCGCCCATCGCGTACCCGTCGCCCGTGTACGCCGCCTTCACCTTCTTCGACGTCGGCGATTCGAAGTATGTGGAGGCGAGGAATTTCCTGAATTCGTCGTAGGCAGCGGCCGCATCCTTGCACGCGTCGCGGAGCTCGGTCAGGGTGCGATCGCGATCCGCTCCGCCCATGCGGTCTTCCGCCATCTTCGGCAGCGTCTCGCCAAAATACTTCGCGTTCGCCTCGCTCGTATTCAATCCGTCTCTCAGCAGCACCCGCGGATCCGGAATGCGATTGTCCTTCACTCCAATTTCCAGTTGGGCCTGAGCCGTGTTCAAGTACCGGGGAATTGCACGCACGCGGTTCACGAGCAACGTCCACTCCTCGGCCGAGCCGATGACGTTTTCGCTGGTTTGCGCCATCCCCTGCAGCTGCCAGTCGATCGCGCGAAACGGTTCGCTCACGAATGTGTCGAGCGCCCGCTCGTGATACTTGCGGACCTGATGTTGATGGAGCATGAAACGGATCTGGGCGAGGGCGACGTCGCGATCGATGCGTCCACTCGCAGAAAGGCTCGAAGCGTTGATACCCTCGAGCGTTTTCTGCGTGTCTGCGAGCCACTGATCTTCAGCTGTCAGCGCCGTCGTCGAGTAGTCGCGCAGCATCCCGTCGACCTCCTTCAGCGACGGGTCCAGTCCCGCCCCTCCGAGGTAGGTGTTCGTCGTCGGATTCCGGCGAAGGAATTCGACGACGTAAGCGGAGAGCGTCTTCTTCAACGTGGTGTCAGCGTTGTCAGATGCCGTTGGTTGAGGCTTTGGTGCAGGGTCGCTGCACGCCGCGGCTGTGAGGACGACACAGGCGACGAAACCGCGAACGGTGTTCTTCATAAAATCTTTCCCTCGCCTTCGCTCCGAGCTACGGAGCCAAGCCCGCTTGTCCGCCGTAGCCTTGGCGGAGGCGGAAGCCCCGATTCCCGAGCTATTTGTTGATCGAGATGAGCTCGACATCGAACACGAGCATCCCGTACGGCGAACGCTGACCTTTGTAAGCAAGCGCTTCGGGAATCCAGAAGCGCATCGTTTCGCCTTCGGTCATCAGCTGCACACCTTCGGTCCAACCGGCAATCACCCCATCGAGTGGAAACGTCGCCGGCTGGCCGCTCATCACCGAACTGTCGAACATCTTCCCGTCGGCAGTCCAGCCCGAGTAGTTCACGGTGACCTGGTCGGTCGCACGAGGATGACGCGCGCCGACACCTGGCTTGATCACTTTGTAGGCGAGGCCGCTGGCCGTTTTCTTGGCATCGGCAGGCGGCGCCTTGACGTCGGACGGCGTTTGCGGCGCAGACCGGAACGAAATCAACTCGACGTCGAAGACGAGCATGCCTTTGGGATCGCGGACGCCTTTGTACGCGAGCGCCTCGGGAATCCACAGACGCCGCGTCTCGCCAGCGACCATGAGCTGCACGCCTTCGGTCCACCCGGCGATGACGCGATCGAGCGGGAAGGTCGCCGGTTTTCCGCCTCCGATTTTCGAGCTGTCGAACATCTTGCCGTCAGTCGTCCATCCCGTGTAATGGACCGTGACCAGATCGGTTTTAGCGGGATGCGCCTTGCCACTGCCAGCCTGGATGACTTTCGAGGAGAGGCCGCTCGTCGTCTTGGCGGCGTTCGCGGGCGGTGCGGCGACATCGGGCGGTGCTGGAATTGTGCTTTGCATGGATGCTGTGGCGGTGAACGTGACGAGGGCGCCAATAAGAGACGCCAGATGAATGGAGCTCATGTGTCGCATGCTGCATTGTTGCATTTTTAATACCCGACAGGGAGAGCGCGCCCGCTGAGAGGCGTTCTCATTGCGGTGTGACCGGCGGACGTGGGAAATCGGCGCAAGCGCGCCGATTTGCAACCAACGGGCGATCAATGGAGGTGAGACCGTCTCTAGCGCTTACGCGCCGCGAGCTGCTCGAGTTTCTGCTTGAGGGCTTCGAGACGTTGGCCAGCCTCGCCAAGCTTGCCCTCAGCCGTGAGGCGCTGATATTCGGCCAAATCGCGCGACGCCTGAGCAATGAGCGTATCGACGTCGGCGCCCTCGGTCGGCGGAGCCGGTTGTGTTGTCGCCGTTGCGCGAGCAGCCGGTGCTTGCGGTTGCGCAACAGCTGGCGTCAAAGATGAGGGTTGATTGCCAAACAGGCTGGCCATGGCGCTGTCGAAGTTCGGCCCATACGCGAGCTTGTCCTGCAGCGCGAGCACGACGATTCGCAATTCCGGCATCGGGCTGCGCTCCGCTTGCAGATAGATCGGCTCCGCGTAAAGAAGGGCGCGACCCACCGGAATCACAATGAGGCTGCCGCGGCGGACATGCGACCCTTGCTGATTCCACAATGAGAGCTGCCCGGAGAGCTGGGCGTTTTGATCGATCCGCGCTTCGATCTGCAGCGGACCATCGACCAGTTTTGTCTTGGGAAAGTTATAGACGATGGCCCGGCCGTAGTTCGGATCGTCGCTGCGTCCCGCAATCCATCCAATCAGATTGTTGCGGTTGGCAGGCGTAAACGGCAGAATTTCGATGAACTCCGTGGCACGCTCGCCGGGCAGCTTCATCAGCACG
>Ga0070681_10003511_pt1 | contig 14688 bp, 11 predicted proteins | sample KBSC83BmetaG_FD_65650 | JGI IMG/M metagenome (GOLD analysis project Ga0070681, IMG submission 65650) | Corn rhizosphere microbial communities from Kellogg Biological Station, Michigan, USA - KBS C8-3B metaG | ecosystem: Host-associated > Plants > Roots > Rhizosphere | place: USA: Michigan... | reverse complement strand
TTACCCGATCAGCGAGCCGTTCGACGAGGGTGGACTCCTCGTCCAGTATTTCGAACGGAGCCGGTTCGAGTATCACCCCGATCTTCCAAGCGGATCGCGTGTCCTGCTGACGCGACTCGGTACGATGCTGGCACGCGAAAACGGATATCTCCACTAATTTCGACAGTCGCTCTTCCGACGTATGCGCGTTACAGGTATACTTTGCTATCATCGTCAGGATGTCCTTCATCGGTACGAATATCTCTGGGGTCACCTGATCGACCTTGCTAGCCTGAAAGTACTATGCCGTTCTCGGTGCTCGTCGTTGAGCGATCAAGAGCGGTCGGCCCGATCATTATAGAACGCCGCACACGAAGCTCGGGGAGAACGATGCGGGGCGCGCTGCGCGTATTTCGGCCGGTCAAGCAGAACCGCACCTTCGCCACGATCTGGGCGTCGCAGCTGATCTCGACCCTCGGCGATCGGGTGCATCATGTGGCGCTGGCCGCGCTGGTCTTTCAGCTGACCGGATCGCTGACGAAAACTGGCCTGGCACTCGTCGCAACTGCGCTTCCCGATCTGCTGCTCGGCATGGTGGCGGGCGTCGCGGTCGATCGATTCGACCGGCGTCTGATCATGATCGCCACAGATCTGTTACGTGTGCCACTGGTGGCGCTCATTCCATTTCTCGCCTATCGCTCGCTGCCGCTCGCCTTTGTCGACCTCTTCCTGGTGAATACGCTCTCGATCGCGAACCGCCCGGCGGCCAACGCGATCATCCCGACCATCGTGCCAGCGGATGACCTGTCCGCCGCCAACTCGCTCTCGTCGATCAGCGATAACACCAGCGATATCGTTGGTTATCCGGTCGCTGGTGCGGTGATCGGCATCTTCTCTGCCTGGCTCGGTTGGAAACAGGGCTTGCAGGCGGCATTTATCTTCGATGCCGGGACCTTCCTGATCTCTGGTCTGCTGGTCATGACGGCGCGAACCCCCGCCTTCACGCGGGTGCGTGCTGGCGTCGCGTCGATCTGGCTCGATCTGGTCGAAGGCGTGAACTTCGTGCGTTCGTCCCAGGTCTTGCGCGCCAATACGCTCGTGATGTTGCTCGGGCCGCTCATGCTCGGAGCCGCGACGCCCTTGCTGGTCGGCTATGCCTGGAACGTTCTGGGTGGTGGTGAGTGGGAATACGCGCTGCTCGGCACCGGTATCAGCGCCGGGAGCATCATTGGCGGGCTCTGGCTCGGCGCCGAGCAGCGCCTGCGGCCGGGCCTAACGATCATCGTCGGGTTGGCGTTGATGGGCGCCGGCGTGATGGCAACAGCCCTTGTTGGCGAACTCTGGCTGGCGATGGCGACCATCGCGATCAGCGGCTTCGGCAGTATGATGGTGCTCATTCCCAGCGTGACGCTGGTGCAACTGCATACGCCCGAACCGCTCCTCGGGCGCGTCTTCACCGTTCGGTCGACGCTCATCTTCGGCGCGATCATCCTGTCGAACGCGGTCGGTGGCTGGGCGGGCGAGCATTTTGGCGTGCGTGAGTCGTTCTTCGCCTGTGGCCTGTTGCTGGTCGTCTCGACACTCGTGGCACTCCTCTTCCCTTCGATCCGGGGTGTCGATTTTGCTCCCGTGCCCACCGTCGAGGCCGGTGTCAGCGACTGATGATGGTTAGGGCGGCAACAAACCATTCCCGCCACACCGCGTAGGGGCGATGTCATTCGCTAAACGTCGGAACTTCACCCCGACAATTCGCCAACCACGCCTTCCGGTGTCAGAATGGGACGCAAATCGGCCGCAACGGCCGGGAAGCTTATCCGTGAACCCGCGGGAAGGAGCCATTGCATGGCGTTTCTGTCGAAGAAGGTGGCCGATTTCCGGCGCGCCGCGATGCAGAAGTTTATGGACGACCGGCAACTCGATGCGCTCGCCTTCCTGACACCCGACTACTTCTTCTACGCCACCAATTACTTCCTCGATGTCGCGCCCTGGGAGCGGCCGGTCATCGTGGTTGTGCCACGCGATGGTGAGTCGTTTGCCTTGCTCCATGAGCTTTCGACGACGCATTACAAGATGGCGAGCAAGAGTGGCACGCTCTGGATCGATGATGTCGTGCTCTACAGCGAGCATCCGCGCCTCGATCACCGATTGCCGCTGACGCCGCAATGGCCCGACCTGCTGGCCGATCGCCTGCTCGAACACGGCTTGCGCTTCGCGCGCATCGGTGTTGATGCGGCACCGAGCCTGCTGGCGCAGACGAAGCTGTTGCTGCCGGGTGTCACTTTCATGCCGATCGAACGCGAGATGCGCACGTTGCGGCTGGTCAAGCACGATGAAGAGATCGATCTGATCCGCAAGGGAGCCAGCCTTTCTGACTGGGCGCAAAATCGCTATCGCGAGGAGATCAAGCCTGGACGCGTGGTGCAGGAGCTCGACTATAGCGTGCTGGCGCAGACGGCCGCCGAAGCGGCCAAGCGGCATCCGGGCGAGCAGGTTACGGCATATGCGCTGACACTCAGCGGACCGGATTCGGCCGCACCGCACGGCACCGGCGCCGAAACGGGCAAAAAGATTGAAAAGGGACACGGCATCGTCAATATCGTCATCATCCGGGTCAACGGCCTCGTGGTCGAGAACGAGCGCACCTGGTTCTGCGGCAAGCCGAACGAGCAGCAGGTCAAGGCGTATGACGCGATGACGCGCGCCCAGCAGGCGGCGATCGAACAGATGGTGACCGGCAACCCGCTCGCATCGGTCGATACGGCCGCGCTTTCGATCATCGAAGCGGCCGGCTTCGGCGGCAATGTGCTGCACCGCACCGGTCATGGCATCGGCATCGCCGGCCATGAGTTCCCCGACGACATGCCGCTCAACCAGCGGCCGCTGATGGCGAACGAGGTCTATTCGGCCGAGCCGGGGATCTACATTTATGGACTCGGTGGCTTCCGGCACGACGACACGGTCGTCGTCGGCAAGAAGCCGGAGGTCCTGACAAAGGCACCGAAGGACATCAAGTCGCAGACGATCTAGCGCCCGTCCGTGCAACCGGCGGTGCAGGCCAAGTACACGCCGCCGGTCGCGCGAGCGTTGTGCCAACGTCGCGGGCTATACTTGAGACACCTTACCGTGTATGGACGTTGCCGCGCCTCATAAGGTTTACCCGATTGATTGCGAAGCGTTACGAAGAGCAATTGTTCGAAATCCTCACCCGAGAGCGATTGACGATCGCGACGGCGGAGTCGTGCACGGGCGGGTTGGTATCACATCGGATCACGTCCATACCTGGGAGTTCCGCCTATTTTCTGGGCGGAATCGTCTCCTACAGCAACGATGTGAAGATGTCGTTGCTTGGAGTACCAGAAGAGGTGCTGATGAGCGTGGGGGCGGTCAGCGCTGAATGTGCTCTGGCGATGGCGCAGGGCGCGCGGGCCCGTATCGGCGCCGATATCGGGGTCTCGACGACAGGCATCGCTGGACCGAGTGGTGCCACGCCGACCAAGCCGGTCGGCCTCGTGTACATCGCCTGTTCGGCACCCTGGGGCGATCACTGGGAGGAACATCACTTCTCAGGCGATCGGCTCGAGACAATCCGAGCTTCCGCCGATGCCGCGCTCGCATCCGTTCTCGAGCAGCTTGCCCACCGAATAGGCTCAACCGACCGTTGAGGCGCGGCTCGCGCGGGGACCGATCCACCTGCGTCCGCCGGGCATGTGACATGTGACAAGTGAATTGAAATGAGTTTGCCGTTGTATATGAAGTCCGTTTTGCCGAACGGTGTCCGCGTCGTCACCAGCCGCATGGATCACGTCAAGTCCGCCAGCCTGATCATTTACGTCGGCGCCGGTTCGCGACACGAATCCGATGCCGAAGCCGGAATCTCGCACTATCTCGAACATATGGTGTTCAAGGGGACCGAAAAGCGGCCTGACCCGGTGCAGATCACGGAGGAGCTTGAATGCGTCGGGGGCATGCTGAATGCCGCGACGAGCCGCGAGAGCACGAACTACTGGGTCAAGGTCCCGAGCGCGCATCTCGAACGCGCCTTTGACGTGCTCGGCGACATGCTGCGCGGATCGATCTTCGATCCGGATGAGGTCGAAAAAGAACGTGGGGTGATTATTGAGGAAATCCGCGGCATCGAGGATACGCCGGATGATCTAATTCACGACGTCATCGACGAACTCGTCTGGGACGGTCAGAGCGTTGGGCGTTCAGTGATCGGCTCGGAAGCGACGGTGCGCTCGATCAACCGCCAGCAGATGATCGACTACCTTGAAGTGCAGTACCGCCCCGACCGGATCGTGATCGCCGCCGCGGGCGATGTCGATCACGAGGTGGTCAGCGAACTCGCCGAGCGCTATTTTGGCGATCTGCGACCGAGTTCGGTCAATACGTTCGTCGAGGCCGAATGCTCGCAGCGCGAAGCGCGGGTTCGGCTGTTGCAGCGCGCGACCAACGAGGCGCATCTCTGTCTCGGCCTTCCGGCCCTGCCGTATACCGATGAGCGTCGTCACACCCAGGACATGATCGATGCGATCCTCAGTTCGGGTATGAGTTCGCGGCTTTTCCGTGAGATTCGCGAGCGTCGTGGGCTGGCCTACGAAGTCTATTCATACTTCCGCGAGTACGCCGATGTCGGGCAGGGTGTCGTCTATGCCGGTGTCGAACCAAAGCGAGCGAGCGAGACGCTGACCGCGATCCTGGGCGAATTTGGCAAACTTCGCACAGTGCTGGTGCCCGAGGACGAGCTACAACGAACCAAGGAACTGCGCAAGGGTCGCATCGACATGGGGCTGGAGGACAGTCGCTCGGTGGCAGGCTGGATCGGCGGCCAGGAGCTTATTTTCAGTGACATCCTGACGCCGGACCAGGTGATTGAAAAGATCGAGTCGGTGACCAGTCAGGATATCCTTGAACTGTCGCGAGAACTCTTTACGGCGGAGCGGCTGAATCTCGCGGTCGTGGGACCGCTCGATATCGAAGACGAACTCCGTTCGCTTCTGGATCTGTAGGACGATGGCAGCCAGCAGTCACATTCTGATCGTCGAAGATGAGCGAGCGATCGCGTCGTTCCTGCGGCGTGGTTTGAGCTACGAGGGATATCGCGTGACCGTGGCCGATTCAGGCCGCCTGGCGCTGGAAACGGCACGCGACGATTCACCAAATCTCGTGATACTCGACGTCATGCTGCCGGATGGACTTGACGGCATCGAGGTCTGTCGCCGGCTGCGGGCGGCTGGTGATGAGTTCCCGATCCTGATGCTCACGGCGCGCGATGAGGTGGCCGATCGCGTCGCCGGTCTCGATGCCGGTGCCGACGACTACCTGGTCAAACCGTTCGCCTTCGAAGAGCTGCTCGCGCGCGTGCGCGCCCTACTGCGACGTCAGGAACGGCGTGACGATTCGCCGGAAGACCTGATCTACCAGTTCGCCGATCTGAAGCTCGACACGTCCTCGCGCTTCGCCTACCGGGGCGAACGCCGCATCGACCTCACGACGCGTGAGTACGAATTGCTCCTCCTCTTCATTCGTCACCCGAATCAGGTGCTGACGCGTGATCTGATCATGGAACGCATCTGGGGCTACGATTTCCCGGGGGAATCGAACGTCCTCGAGGTCTACATCAGCAACCTGCGTCGCCAGCTGGAAGCCGCGGATGAACCCCGGCTGCTGCAGACGGTGCGCGGCGCCGGTTACGCGCTCAGGTTGCCCCCCGACTAGCAGAGGTGATCAATGTCCATCCGCGCCCGCATCGCACTCCTCTCAGGCATTCTTACTGCGGTCATCCTGTTCGGCTTCGGTGCCGGCGTCTACTTCGTGCTGCAACGCTCACTCAGCAAAGAGGTTGATAATCGGATTGAGGGTGTGGCGAAGAGCGTGCCGGCTGCGGTCGGCGTCTTCCCATCGTTGGATGGGCAAACACTGAATGTTCAGCTCGTACAATCACTCGATCCATTTGCGTCATCCGGTATATACGTGCAAATAACGGACCGCGACGGCATCGGGCGAGCGCATGCACCTAATAATCGCGACGACCAGTACATACCGTTGCCAGATGAGGTTCTGCGGCAGAACCTGGCTCGGAAAACCGCGTTGTATACGTCGGAGTTCCGCGGAGTACCGGTACGCGTCTACAGCATGGCGTTGGTTGACCAACAGGGCCAGGTGCTCGGCACGATACAGGCGGTACAACCGCTCGATTCGCTGCATAAGACCTTGCGCACGCTGCGGCTGCTCTTCCTGGCCGGACTGGGCCTCGGGTTACTGATCGCGGCGATTGGCGCTTACATCCTGTCGGGTCGATCGCTCCGTCCGCTGACCGGAATCACGAACACAGCGCGTCGCATCGGCCGTTCGCGTGATCTGAGCGAACGGCTCGAACTGCCACGCTCGAACGATGAGGTGCAAGATTTGGTCGAAACGTTCAACTCGATGCTCGACCGGTTGGAAGACGCCTTTACCGCCGAGCGACGTTTCGTCTCTGATGCCTCGCACGAACTGCGTACGCCGCTGACCGCGCTGCGCGGCAACGCTGAGATCCTGCTCAGACAGCTCGAGATGGGCTCGGTCGATATGACCGACGCGGCCGAGATCTTGACCGATATTCGGGATGAATCGGAGCGCATGGGCCGGTTAGTGCAGAATCTGCTGACGCTGGCGCGTGCCGATGTCGGCTGGCGGCCCGATCTCGGGCCGGTGCAACTCGATCAGATCGCGCTCGATTCGGCGCGGCTGGCGACGCGCATCAGCAGCACGCACCAGCTCGACGTCGAAATCGAGGATGAAGTTGATGTCATCGGCAATGAGGACCAGCTGAAACAGCTGCTCCTCATCCTGCTCGACAACGCCTTTACCTACACGCCTGATGGTAGTGTTGTCTCGCTGGTTGTCACTCCACACGATGACAAGGCGGATATCCTGGTTCACGATTCCGGTCCCGGCATTCCGCCGGAACAATTGGAGCGGATATTCGATCGCTTCTTCCGGGGCGAAGCGGCGCGCGACCGGCGCGCGGCCGGCGCCGGTCTTGGCCTGGCGATCGCGCGCTGGATCGTCGACTGTCACAACGGCACAATCGACGCGACGAGCGTCGTCGGCGTCGGCACGACGGTTATCGTGACGTTGCCACGCGCGAACGCGCCGGAGAAGGGTGACGGCGGCAAAGTTGAAGCACCGCCGCAACCGATCGCCATCGGCGCCGGGAAGTAATCAATCGCTGTCGCGGTTCCCGCCAAATTGATCGTCGATTCGGTCGATCTCCGGTAGGCCGATGAAATCGAGGAACTCCGGGAACGGGGTTACCTGATCCATGGCCGCCTGCGGTGTGCCGTCGCGAAGCAGCGTTTGCAGGTGTGCGCGAACGGCGGCGGTCGACGCCAGCAGTGATCCGACCGGGAAAATGACGACGCGGTATCCGAGCGTCTGCAGCCGTTCGAGCGAGACAGGCGGCGTTTTGCCACCTTCGGCCCAATTGAAGAAGAGGGGGATGCCGGCCAGTTCGCGCGCAACCGTTTCGATCTCACCCTCGCTTTGCGGCGCCTCGACGAAGATCATGTCGGCCCCGGCCGCGTGATAATGACGGGCACGCTCGATGGCGCTCCCGAGTCCTTCGACGGCGCGAGCGTCGGTGCGGGCGATGATGACGAGATCGTCTGAGCGCCGGGCCGCAACCGCCGCCTCGATCTTGCCGATCATCTCTTCGGCAGGGACGACCTGTTTATTGTTCATATGACCACAGCGCTTGGGGAAGACCTGATCTTCGAGCTGGATACCGGCAACCCCGGCCATCTCGTAGTCGCGCACCGTACGCACCACGTTATGCGCGTTGCCATAGCCGGTATCGGCGTCGGCAATGACCGGAATGCTGACCGCCTGCACGATGCGCCGAACACTGTCGACCATTTCGCTGAGCGTGGTAAGCCCAACGTCGGGCCGGCCCAGGAGCGAAGCAGCGATGCCGAAGCCGGTCATGTAGACGGCCGGGAAGCCGGCCTCCTCGATGAGCCGGGCCGAGAGCGCATCGTAGGCGCCCGGCGCCACGATTGTCGGTGGGTGCGCCAAAAGCGTTCGCAATCCCGCCGCTCCCTGGTTGTGCCCGTTCAGTAAGCTCGCCATACGCTTCTCCTTGTTCTTTGGCGTCGAGTGCGAGGCCACCCTCGTCCCTCCTGGAATGATAGCTGCATTACGCTGGTTGGATGGTTGTGTAAGGAGGACAGATTGGCAGGACCGACGCATGGAACGAACCCACCGGCCGATGAACTGAACTTCGGATTGGTGACCGGACAACACTGGCTCAGCTGGGAGGAAATCCGCGCGCAGTGGGAATGGGCGGACGCGACCGGTTGGGATTCGGCCTGGACCTTTGATCATATCCTCTCGCTTTACGACGGCGATGGCGGGCCGTGCATGGAAGGCTGGACGCTGCTGGCGGCGCTGGCGGCGCTTACATCCAACGTTCAGCTCGGTCTGATGGTATCGAGCATCACGCATCGCAATCCGTCGCTGCTGGCGAAAGAGGCAGTTACCGTTGACGTTATCTCGGGCGGTCGCTCAATTCTCGGCGTCGGAGCGGGCTGGTCGGTTCGTGATCACGAGGCGTATGGCTGGGAACTGCCGCCACCGGGTGAACGCGTCGATCGCTTCGGCGAGACGATGGAGATCTACCGTTTGCTTGAAACGAGTGAGCGGACAAACTTCAATGGGACGTATTACACGCTGAAGGATGCGCCATTCGCGCCGAAGCCGGTCTTCGCGCATATCCCGATCCTGATCGGCTCAACCGGGCGGCGCATGATGCGCCATGTGGCGCGCTATGCCGACCAATGGGACGCTGGTGGCACACCTGAGGAGTATCGGGCGACCGGCGAGCGACTGAACGCGCTCTGTCGTGAGATTGGGCGCGATCCGGCCGAGATTCGCTGGGTCTACGCGGCCGGCGGCGATCCACTGGAGTCGCCGGAGCGCTTCGAGGAACATGTTCGTGCCTATGCTGAAATCGGTGTGCGCTCGTTCATGTTCGACTTTCCCCGAGGCGACGCAACGCCGGCGATGTCGATCATCGCCGAAAAGGTGATTCCGCGATTGCGAAGAGCGTTCAGAGAACCAGAGCACAATCCGCACTAAACAACGAAGCGCCCTCGCCATTCTGGTGCCGGGCGCTTCGTCGTCAAATCATAATGGTTCCTGTTGGCGCGACTGAACCGACGGCCGCCGCGTGGACAATAGTGGCCGCCATGCAGATGCCAACGGGCGTTGGTAGTAGACGTCAGTTGTTGGCCAACGCGCTCATTCGGCGCTCAAGACTTTCCTGAAAAACCCTGTCCTTCAAGAAACTCGAGAAGATCTTTCCGCGCCTCGATGCTCAGGCTAAAAAGCTCTGGCCAGATTCCCTGGGGCAGCGAGGTGTTTCCGAGCGCTCGCTCCAGCATCTCGTCGACCGACTGCGCCTCACGCTCGGTATCGACAAAGAAGCCGATATCGACACCCAGTTCTTGACCGAGTCGCGAGAGCAACGTGAACGACGGTACACTGCGACCTTTTTCGAGACGCGAGAGATACGACACTGAAATATCGGTGCGCTGGGCCAGATCGGAGAGGGATAAACCCTGCTGCTGGCGCAGCCTTCGAATCGCCGGCCCAATGCGCTGTCGCACTTCGGTTGGTGAAACGCGGCGTTCTTGCTGAGTATTCTCCATTAAACGTCCTATGTTCTTTCCACCGCTCCTCGGTATGCCCATACCGTCTGCGGTATTCGCGAAACGGCGCTGCCCCATTGCATGCGACCGTCGCCTCTGCACGTTGAGGTGCCCATCCTCAGTTGTGGCCCGGTGTAAAACGATACGTCCGCTCCCGGCTACGCGCGTTCGGTTATCTTCTCCGGGTACCAGCCTACCGTTTGCACCGTACGCCGCTGCCCTCCACAATGGGTCGCAGAAAACGATGCAAAACGCATACCACAAAAAGGAAGGCTGTCATAGGATGGATTCGTCCACGCACGTTCCCGTCCTGCGGGACAAGAACAACCGCTGATCTTACATGTTGATTCAAATGCTCGTATTGGGCAGAAGCAAGCGCTATAACGAACGTCTGAATCACCATTAAAGGTCAGCCGTCGAAGCGAAGTTCCTCCCCTCGCGCGCCGACACGCCTCGCGGTCCGCTTTGCGCCTGGCTCGTCTTACACGAACGCTCAACAGTTCCCCGGTAAACGATTGGGCCCAATCGTTTACAAACCGCCGAAGCGTTCGTTGAGTGCAAAACAGCCGTGCGCTGTCCCTTGTATATCCAGAGAACAACGCAGTCCGGCGTTAGCCTTCTTTGAGACTGCGTGGCGGCATCAACCACCCGCTAGCTCGGATGCGATAAGCGATTCCGAACCTACAGTGACATTACCGTATTCCTCCTGTTTTGTAAACATGGCGAGGTGATAAAAGTGTAGCCAATCGCACTGTCAACGGTATTCGTATCGTATAACGATACGGCTCTCAGATGGTGGCATGTGCACTTATGTCACACACTGGCAGACCTGATTCGCCGGAAATGCGGTCATCGAGCGTGCTCTGATCGCCCATGAGACGAACGATTATCCGCATACAGACGCGGTTTCTTGGCAATCGACAGCTCGTCCGCAAGTGCACGAGTGGCCCGCTCAGCGTGCCCAATCGAATGACAATGAGGCGATTTCAACGTGATGCAACCTCGGCGACGTAGATGTGCCTCATGAAATATTAACAACTCGCCCCATTTCCCGTTTTGGTGGTGTAAACCTGCACGATATGCCGCGTTGAACCAACGAGCGGAGGCATCAGCCCCAGCATCAAAACGTCAGCTTCAGTGAGACAATCCACTTTCGATCGGTTTCAATGCCACCTGATTGCGGTGTGGGAGCGCTCCCATGCGAGCAGATTGTCAACCTGTTCGAACCTCCCGGCTCCGGCTGGACCCGATCTACATGGGGCGACAGGCGATGCAACCTCAGCGAAAAACTGTCAAGAGTAGCGAATCGTCGTGGGTTGTATCGGCGATATATGCCCAAAGGTAATCTTGACCAAAATCGTCATAGCCGGCACGAATGGATGCAGTCGGGCTACTCGGCGTGCCATTGACGGCGCAATCGGCGCTCCGGACTCCCCAATCTGCCGCTGTTCAGCGACATGGATCTTGCCGCGCGACGCGCGGCATGATTCACTGATCCATCGTGACGATCGCAACCGACGAACCAATTCAGGATGAATATGAGCCGCCGGCCACGTCGTTGCTGGCGAGATATGCGCCGCATCCCTATTTGATTCACGCCGCGGTGCTGGTGATCTTCGGGATCTGGGCGGCGTTGATGACCTGGCCGCTGGCGACCGACCTGAGTCATCAGCTTGCCAGTTGGGGTGACCCGGTCTTTCAGGCGTGGACGCTCGCCTGGGATATCCATGCCTGGACGACGCATCCACTCAACATCTTCAATGCCAATATCTTTTATCCCTATCGCGATACGCTGGCCTATTCCGACTATCTCTTCGGCCAGGCGATCGTTATCGCGCCGGTTTTGCTGAAGACTGGCAATATCATCCTGGCCGATAATCTGTCGCTGCTGCTGTCGTATGCCTTGAGCGGTTTCGCCACCTATCTGCTGGTCGTCGACCTGACCGGCAACCGGCTCGCAGGGATCGTGGCCGGCTTCGCCTATGCCTTCGCGCCCGCCCGCATGGCCCATTTCGAGCATCTGCACCTCACCTCGGCAGAGTGGCTGCCGCTCGCGGTGCTGGCGGCAAGACGGGCGCTACTGCGGCGTTCGCTCAAGTGGTCGATTGTGCTCGGCCTACTGGTGGTGGTGCAGGGACTCTTCGGCATTTATTACTTCTATTTTCTCGCGATCCTGCTCGGGATCGTCTTCGTGGCGTACCTCATCGCACATCGCCAGCGAACCGCGCTCATCGCGGTCGCCCAGGCTGGCGTCGCGTGTCTCATCGGTGCCGCGCTCCTACTGCCGATCTTGCTGCCGTATCAGACCGTACATGATGATCTGGGCATCGAACGAACCGTGGAGGAGATGAACAAATGGAGGGCGGTGCCGTCTGACTATCTGGCGGTATCACCGCGTAACCGGCTGCTCGGAGATCATCTCGGCGCACGCTACTCGCGCGACCTCGAACGCGATCTCTTCCCCGGTGGCATCCTGATCGTGTTGGCGATCGTCGGATTGTTCAACCGCCGGCTTGGCTGGGAGCGCTGGATGCTCTTCGCGGTCGCGCTCGTCTCGATCCTGCTCAGCTTCGGCATCACCGGCCATTTCCGTGACCATGATTTTCCATTGCCATATCGAATCTTCTATGACTACTTTCCCGGCTTCAAGGCGATCCGGGTTCCGGCGCGACTCGGTCTGCTGGCGCTGGTCGGTCTCGCAGGACTGGCCGGACTCGGTGTCGATCTGCTGCTCCGGCAGCTACGTCGGCTTCCGTTGCGAGCCACGCTTCAATTCGTGGCGGCTTCGGGCGTTTCGCTGTTGCTCGTCTTCGGCATGGCTGAGGAATACACGACGCGCATCCCGCTCCCCGGCCGCTTACCGGTGACGCTGGCGGAAGCGCAGCGACCCGACTACGCCTGGCTACAGGCGCATCCGGCACCGATGATCGAGTTCCCGATGGGCGAGGGGATCATCTCGTCGTCCTGGCCGAATTTCTGGTCGACATTTCATTGGAATCATGTCGTCAATGGCTATAGCGGTATCGCGCCTCCGGTCTATTACATCTTTCGCAATGAGATGAAGGCTTTCCCATCGGAGAATACGCTGCGGCTCTTGCAGGGGATCGGCGTGCGCAACGTCGTCTACCACGCCGACCCACAGGCCGACCCCGCGACCGATCAATTCCTGGTCGCGGCACGCACCTTCCCCGAACTGACGCAGGTCGTCGGTGGGCCGGATTACGTCTTCCAACTGGCGCCCGATCCCTGGCTCTGGAATCTGGTTCGGGCCGTGCCGGGGGATGCCGCGGTCGATCTGCCCGATGTCGACGCTGACAAAGCGACCTACGGCATGCTTGCGGCGATCTTGCAACGCGAGGGGCATACGGTCTACGGCCGTGGCGCGATCGACTACTGGAATCTGCCAGCCGCACCGAAGTCGGTCTGTTTCGCGGTAACCGGAACCGATGCCCAGGCGTTATCTGGGCAGTTCGAGGGAGCCGTGAAGGTGGAGTCGGTAGGCTGGTTGACGCTCTACCAACGGGCGTCATGTCCATGAATGAACTGAACGCGGGCGAAGCGACGCCGGACCGACCTGATACGGTACTTTTCTCATGCCCGAAATGGCGTATTCGCCGTTGTGACCGGCGAGTCATCTCCGACGCCGGACGCTATACTCAGCAGGCTGGCCGGAAGGAATTGTGCGATTGCTCGTGGGAGCCGATCGCGTCATCGATGAGGTATTGACGTGCGCAAGATGCGAGTTTGGATCGGGCTGGCGGGGAGTCTCCTCTTCCTTTACCTCGCGTTCCGAGGTCAGGATCTGAACGCCATCTGGGCCGCCTTGAAGCGGGCCAACTACTGGTATATTCTGCCGGCCGTTGCCATCTATTTCTGTGGCATCTGGGTCCGTTCGCTGCGCTGGGCGTTCTTGCTGCGCAAAGTCGAACGCTTCCGCGCACGGGATCTCTTCCGCGTCGTCGTCATTGGCTACACGGCCAATAACGTCTTGCCGTTGCGCGCCGGCGAACTGGTGCGCTCTTACGTCCTGTCGACGCGATCACGCGTGCGAAACGCTTCGGCGCTGGCGACGATCGCCGTCGAACGCATTTTCGACGGGCTGACGATGCTCGGTTTCGTCCTGGTTGCGTCGCTCTCGATCGGCCTGACATCGCAATTGCGCGAGATCACGATCGTCGGCGCTCTGCTCTTCGGCACGATCCTCGCCGGACTCGTCGTGCTCGGCAGTGGCCGGGCGCGTGCCTGGACGATCGCCTTCGTCGTGCGTCGCCTGCCACAGCGGGTGAGCGCACCGCTGGAGAACGCGACCCACGCGTTTATCGACGGCCTCGGCGTCCTGCGCAGCCGAGAGGATCTCATGCTGGTCTGCCTGACATCCGTCGCGGCCTGGATGCTTGAAGCGTCAGTGTACGCAGTTATCAGCGTTGGCTTTGGACTCGGCCTGAGCCCGTCCGCCATTCTGCTGGTGACGGCGGTCGCCAACCTCGCGACGCTGGTGCCCTCCGCACCCGGCTACGTGGGCGCCTTCGAAGCAGGTGTGGTGCTGGCGCTGACCGGGGCGATTGGTCTGCAGCATGATCTGGCGCTTTCCTACGCCATCGCCGTTCATGCCGCGCTCTACTTCCCGGTTACGCTGATTGGGCTCTTTTTCTGGGGACGCGAGAGCCTTTCCTGGCGCGATATGCGGGGTCGGCTGGCGACCGAAGAGGCGGGAGACTAAGTGTCGGTCTGGCACGCGATTATCCTCGGGATCGTCCAGGGACTCACCGAATTCCTTCCGATCAGCAGTTCCGCCCATCTCATTCTCGTACCGTGGCTCTTCGGCTGGGGTGAGTCGGGCTTGCAGTTCGATGTCGCGCTGCATATGGGGACGCTGGTCGCCGTCTTCATTTATTTCTGGCGCGATCTGCTCGACATGCTGCTGGCCGTGCCGGTTGGTATCCAGCAGCGGCGGCCATTCGCTGATCCGAAGTCGCGGCTCGCCTGGATCATTGTCTTCGGATCGATCCCGGCAGCG
>Ga0070681_10003510_pt1 | contig 14689 bp, 12 predicted proteins | sample KBSC83BmetaG_FD_65650 | JGI IMG/M metagenome (GOLD analysis project Ga0070681, IMG submission 65650) | Corn rhizosphere microbial communities from Kellogg Biological Station, Michigan, USA - KBS C8-3B metaG | ecosystem: Host-associated > Plants > Roots > Rhizosphere | place: USA: Michigan... | reverse complement strand
GACAGATCGCGTTGAGTGTGCTGCAACCGGGAAACCGGCCTCGCGCCAGCGCCAAGGCACCGGGCACGCCGACCATAACGGCAACAACCACGGTGATCGTCGCGACAACGAGACTCACGTATAAGGCGCGGTAATAGCCAGGATCGATCTCGGTATACCAGCGCGTGGTGAACGATTGCGGTGGAAACGACAGCACGCTGACCGCGCTGAATGACGAAATCACCACGACGACAATGGGCGCCAGAAGAAAGACGAAGGTTGCGCCGAGAACAGTCGTGACGACCGCGGACCTCATCGCGCCATCTCCGTCCGCTGCGCGCCGAACCGCAACGCAAGCAACGAGAGCGCGCCGGCCAGAAGCATCAGCACCGCCGCCGACGTCGCGCCCAAGGCATAGTCGAGCACGGTCCGGAACTGCTGGCCGATGAAGGTCGACATCACCAGGATGCGGCCGCCGCCCATGATCACAGGCGTGGTGTAGGCCGCGATCGCCATGGTGAAGACAAGCAGCGAGCCACCGATCACGCCGGGCAAGCTCAACGGAAGCAACACGTGCGCGAACGTCCGCACCGGCCCTGCGCCGAGGCTCGCGGCGGCCTCCTCCAGGTCAGGCTCGATGCGTTGGATCACCGTCGTCAGCGTCAGGATCATGAATGGCAGGAGCGCGTGCACCAAACCGATCACGACGCCGGTTGTGTTGTTGATAAGCGGCAACGGTTGACTCACCAGGCCGGATTTCAACAGCAGCCAGTTGACCAGGCCGCTATCGCTGAGGATCGGAAACCAGCCGATATTACGAACGACCGCGCTGACCAGGAGCGGGGCCACCACCAGGAACAGCAGCATGCCGCGCCAGCGCGACCGTGTGCGCGCCAGGAAATATGACGTCGGATAACCGATCACCAGACAACAGACGACGACCGTGGCGCCGAGCCAGAATGTGTTGAAAAGAATTCTGAAATAGAAAGGATCGGTGAAGAAATGCCGATAATTCTCCAGCGTCGGCTGGTCGCCGACCGTGGCCGGGCCCGTGCTGCTGAAGAAGCTTAGATAGATAAGACAGGCAATTGGGACGACGAAGACCAGCGCCAGCGTCACAACCATCGGAAGCGACAGCAGCACCCACTTCGCCTCCTTTGACGCCCGGCGCACAGCCGGCGGCCCCGAAGCACTGGCGGGTGCGGCTGTGGGCTTCATGCGTGCCTCGCGCTCCGGGTCCGCTACACGTTTTTCGTGACGTAGGCGGCGCGACCGATGGCGACCAGACGCTTCTGGTCATCGGTGATGCGGACATCGACGACGCCGATGGTGCGGCCAAGCTTGATGACCGTCGCCGTCGCCATCAACTCCGTTCCTGACGCAAGCCGAAGATAATCCACTCGCATGTCGACGGTTGCGACGCTGTGCAAAACCTTCGCCGCAATCGATGCATGACCCGAAATGTCGATCATCGCGGCAACGATGGCGCCGTGCAGTTCGGGCCGGCCCGGGAGACGGCAGAATTCAGGTCGAACCGGAAGCCGCAGGGTGACACTGCTGGCCTCTTCGTTGACCTCCAAAAGCTCAGGCAGCAACCATTGATGAAATGGCGTTTGAGCGATGTTGTCGCGAACGAATTCGAACGTGTTCTGGGTCATGAGTGGGATAAGACCTGGGCTCGGATGGAGAGAACAACGGTTTCTGTAGAAACGTTTCCAAAGCGGATATTAAGCGATTTTCTGACGCTCGCCAGGACATTTTTCACACATCGCCGCCTAATTGTTCTGCAACACCAGGGAATAGCTCCCTGCGCTCAAAAACCGCATCCTGGGCATCGCGCACAACGACGCGTCAGTCATCGGTTGCATCAACCCTGCCAACGGACGGGCTGCGGTTTGATCGCGCCTTCAACAACCATTTCAGCCAACCGGCGCTTGAGCACCTTGCCGCTTGCCGTCAGCGGAAACCGGTCCAGTTCGATGAAGAACTCGGGCATATCGTATTTCGACAACCCATGGTCGTTGAGATGCGCCAGCAATTCCATCGCCGCAATTGCTTCATTGGGCCGCGGAATCACCGCAAGGCAGACACGCTCGCCCAGCCGTTCATCAGGAACGGGAAAGGCGGCCGCTTTCGCCACCGCTTTGTGGCGCATCGTGTAATCCTCGATGCGCGCCGGATAGATGTTATGGCCGCCGCGGATGATCAGATCCTTCTTTCGTCCGACAATTTGCAGATTGCCCTGCTCATCGAGACGGGCCAGATCGCCGGTCATAAACCAGCCGCTGCGATTGAACGACCGCTCCGTGCTGATCTGATCGCCGAAATAGCCGAGCATGAGGGACGCGCCGCGAACGCCAAGTTCGCCAACCTCTCCCGGCGCAAGCGGCTCGTCCTGATTGTTCTCGCGCCACAACGCAATCTCCATGCCGTCGCAAGGACGGCCGCAGGTCGAGGCGATTGTTTCAACCGAGTCGCCGGGGCGCGTGTATTGGAATGAATGGTTCTCTGTCATTCCGAACGCGTTCTGCGTCGTCACGCCAATGTCGAGCAAGCCGCGCACCAGCGCCGGCGGCACCGCCGACCCGCCGATTTCGAACGCCTTCGCCTTGCCGAGCGTGGTCATGCCGCGCTGCCGCACTTCCGCCAGCAAATCCAGAGCGTGCGTGGGAACGCCGAGCAGGAATGTCGCGCCGGTCTCCACCACACGATCGAACGTGCGGGTGGCATCGAGCGGCGTATGCACCACCACTTCACCCCCCGCCACGACCCCGACGGCGAGACCGACAATGCCGATATTATGGCTGAGTGGGCTGAAGGAATAGACGACCGTATTCTGATCGAAGCTCCAGTCCTTCACCATCACACGAGCGTTGGCAAGGATCGTGTTGTCCGAATGCATCACGCCCTTGGGCTGGCCGGTCGTGCCCGACGTGTAGGCAAGATAGGTGATGCGATTGGGATCGGCGGAAAATGGCAATTCGTTGTCGACAATCCGGGCAATGGGCCTGAACCGGTCTTGCGGAGTCAACCCGGATGCCGCGGGCGGAATCGCATCCAAACGATAGACCTTCTTCAGCTTGGGCAACGCGCCGAGCATGGAGAAAATATCATTCTTCGCCGCATCGGCGCCGTAGCCAGGCTGCGCAAAGAATGCGGACGAGCCCGCTCGCTCCAGCAGCGCCACGATTTCGCGACACGTGTAATCGCGATGCAGCGACGTATTGCACACATAGCCCATTCGCGAACATGCCAGGAAAATCAGCGCAGTCTCGATGCGGCTGGGAAGCCAGATCGAAACCCGATCCCCGGCACGAAGGCCAGCGCCGTGCAACTCCTGTGCAATGGCGTCGATCCAACGCAGCGCCTCACGGAATGTCAGCCGCGCACTGACGTCGCGAACGGCAAACCGATCCGGAGTCTTCTCCGCCCAGGCGCGCAACAGCATGTAGAGCGTGTCCGAACGCCAGAATCCTTGCGCGTAGAACGTTCGAGCCTTTTCAAAATCAAGAAGCGTCAGGATCGTATTCATCGGCGCTGCAAACGTTTCATTTGGCTTGGACCATTGCGACAAAGCTCCATTTCGTCAAGACGCCGGCCGTCCCACGGAACGCGCCGAAGCGCTCGCCAAGTCGACGTCCGCCAAGGTCATGCCGCTTGCGTAAACTGCTTCACAGCGCTCTCGGTGGAACCGTTTCACCATCCGTCGGATTGCGTTATGTTGACAACAACCGCGACCGGACAAACCTTTTGCAGATCGAAGGAGACGAATGAAATGGCCGCCCTGACTGCTGAGCTCGGACATTTCGTATCCAGCCTTACGTTGGCGGATATTCCGCCGGAGGCGCAGGCCGTCGCGAAAACAGGGATCACAGATTGCTTCGGCGTAATGATCGCAGGCGCGCGGGATCCCGTTGTTGCCCTTCTCGATCGAGAGATGGCTGGATCGGATGGCACGGCGTTGGCTTCGCTCATTCCTTCGGGGAAAAAGCGAAACGTCGACGACGCGGCCCTCGTCAACGGCGCCGCCGCGCACGTGCTCGACTACGACGATGTCACGCTGGATGGTCATCCCAGCGCGGTGCTGGTTCCCGCCATCATGGCGCAAGGCGAAGCGGGCGGAGCCAGCGGTTCCGAACTGTTGACTGCTTACGTCGCAGGTTACGAGGTTTGGGCCGAACTCCTGGTCCGCGAACCTGTGCCCCTGCATCAAAAAGGCTGGCACCCGACCGCGGTCCGCGGCGCCGTCGCCGCAGCCGCAGCCTGCGCCAGACTCCGCCGGCTCAGTCCCGAAAAGTGTCAGACGGCATTGGCCATCGCCACTTCGATGGCGGGAGGCCTCGTTGCCAATTTCGGCAGCCTGACGAAGTGCTTTCAGGTCGGCCGCGCAGCTCAATCCGGGGTCATCGCGGCGCGGCTTGCCGATGCCGGGCTGACGGCCTCGCCCGACGCACTCGAACATCAGTCGGGCTTCCTGGCTGCGCTCTCTCCAACAGGACAGGCCGACCGGTCGCGTGCGTTCAATCCGCGGGAAAAAGAATGGCACCTCGCGAGTCAGGGGCTCAACCTCAAGCGCTATCCGATCTGCTACGCCACCCACCGGGCGATCGACGCCGCACTGGACCTCTCCACGAACCACGATCTCAAAGCCACCGACGTCGACCGCATCCGCGTTTCGACTGGCGAAATGCAGATGCTCATGCTCCGCAACGAACGGCCCAAGACCGCGTTCGAGGCAAAGTTCAGCATGCAGTTCGCGATGGCATCGTCGCTGGTCGCCCGTAGTGTCGGTCTGTCTCAACTGACTGACGCATTCGTTTCCCGCAATGACGTACAATCGCTCATCCCCCGCGTGTCGATCACAACGACCAAGGAAACGATGAACGGCTCCGCCTTTGCACCGTCGGAATCGGTCGAGATCACGACGACAGGGGGTCAGGTCTTTGCGAGCGGGCCGGTCGTCCATGCCAAGGGCAGTATGCAGCGACCGCTGTCGCGAGACGAGTTGCAAGGCAAGTTCCTCGATTGCCTGGGCGACGATCTGGCGGCGAGCGCCAAAACCACCGCGTTTGAAAAGCTCATGAACCTCGAGCGATTGAACGGCGCTTCCGACCTGCTCTCACTTTAATACGATCGCGGCATGCCGAGCACATGCTCGGCAAGGTAAGCGAGGATCAGGTTGGTCGAGATCGGCGCAACCTGGAACAGCCGGGTCTCGCGCCATTTGCGCTCAACATCATATTCGCTTGCGAAGCCGAAACCGCCATGTGTTTGAAGTGCTGCCTCGCCTGCATGCCACGACGCTTCGGAGCTGAGCAGCTTGGCCATGTTGGCCTCCGGACCGCACGGCTGTCCGGCCTCGAATAGAGCCGCAGCCTTGCGGACCATGAGCGAGGCCGCTTCGATTTCCGCATAGGCCCGCGCGATTGGAAACTGGACGCCCTGATTGCGGCCAATGGGGCGATCGAACACCGTGCGCTCGCTGGCATACTTCGAGGCCTTCTCCACAAACCAGCGCCCGTCGCCGATGGCCTCTGAGGCCACCAGGATTCGCTCGGCATTCATGCTGTCGAGGATGTAGCGAAACCCCTTGCCCTCCTCCCCGATCAGATTCTCCATGGGCACACGCAGAGAATCGAAGAACACCTCGGTGGCGTTGTGATTGACCATCGCCCGAAGCGGCTTGATATCGAGACCGTGTCCCAGCGACGCTTTGATGTCGACGAGGAACACCGAAAGCCCGTCGCTCTTCTTCTTCACCTCCTCCAGTGGTGTCGTGCGCGCCAGCAGCAACATGAGATCGGACTGCAACGCGCGCGAGGTCCACACCTTCTGACCGCTGATGAGATAATGATCGTTCCGGCGCTCGGCGCGGGTCTTGAGCTTCGTCGTATCCGAGCCGGTCGTCGGCTCCGTCACGCCAAACGCCTGCAGCCGCAACCGGCCTGCCGCGATATCGGGCAGATACTTTTGTTTCTGTTCCGGGCTGCCGTGACGCAGCACCGTGCCCATGATGTACATCTGGGCGTGGCAGGCGCCGGCGTTGCAACCCGAGGCATGGATTTCCTCAAGCGTCACCGACGCGGCGCCGAGCGGCATGCCAAGACCGCCATATTCTTCGGGGATCAGTGAGCTCAAGAGACCGGCATCAGTCAACGCCTTCACGAAATCCGTCGGGTAGGCCTGCTTTTCCTCGAGCGCACGCCAATAACTGCCGGGGAACCCGGAGCAGACACGCCGAACCAGTTGCCGGATCTCCGGATAGGTTTCGCCCAGAGAAAGCTGAACCGGTCCGTCGTTGGAAGAAGCGTTTGTCATTGCGCGCTGCCGTCAGAGCCCATCAAGATTTTTTTGTGGTCGTGAGCGTTGCCGCGGCGTCTCCGAAAATCTCTTTGGTGTGCGCGCCGAGCGTCGGCGGAGATCGCCGGAACCCGGGCCGCATTCCATCAAACGAAACCGGGAGGCCGAGGAGAGTGATGTCACGCTCGGGGCTTTCCTGCAGCATTCCAAGCGCTTTGGTCTGCGGGTGATCGAGCACTTCTGCAATGGTCTGCATGGGCGCGTTCGGCACCGCGGCCGCGTCCAAGATCTCTTGCCATTCCCGGCTGGTTCGCTCGCGAATGGCGTCCTCGATCCAACGGTACAAAATGTCTTGGTTGTTTACGCGATCCGGATTGGTCAGGAAGCGCGGGTCGGCGATCCACTCAGGGTGACCGAGAACCTTTGCGAGCGACGCGAACAACTTGTCGTTGCCCGCGGCAATGACGATGAAGCCGTCCTTCGTCGCATAGCCGCGATAGGGCACGATCATCGCGGCGCCCGACCCTTGCCGTCGGGGCAATTCGCCGGAGGCCTGAAAGTTGGCGGCGTGATAACACATCCACGCCAGAGCCGTTTCGTAAAGCGACGTGTCGATGGTTGCGCCTTCGCCGCTACTTTGCCGCTGCAACAGCCCAGAGACGACACCAATCACGGACCACATCCCTGCAGCCATATCGATGATCGAGGTGCCGACGCGGACCGGTCGTTGATCCGGCTCGCCGGTCACGCTCATCATTCCGGCAAAGGCCTGCATCAAGGGATCGTAGCCGGGGCGGTCTTTGAGCGGCCCCTTCGCCCCGAATGCGCCAATCGTGCAGTAGACCAGGCGAGGCTTCAACGCGCGGAGCGACTGCGCATCCAAGCCGAATTCCTCGGCCGAACCGGGCCTCAAATTCTGGATCACGGCATCGGCGCGCTCGACGATCAGCCGCCGCAGGGCTTCCTGTTCGGTTTTGTCCTTCAGATTGACGACCGCCGATCGCTTGTTGCGATTGAGGCTTTGGAAGGTGGACGACATCTCGCCCCAATACGGCGGCGCCCAGTTGCGAGCATCGTCGCCGGCAGCTTTCTCGATCTTGATGACGTCCGCGCCGAGATCACCGAGGATTTCGCCAGCATATGGCGCTGCCACGCTGTGGCCCAACTCGATCACCGTGATGCCGTCGAGCGGCAACCGTTTCGACATTCGCTGATTTCCTTCAGCCAACTGATGCGAGATCACGGTCTGGCGGGGATTTGCTGAAGTTTCATTGTCTTAAGCAAGGCCCCATCGACTGTCAATGAAACGTTTCCAGGGCGAAACTTGGGTTCGTAAATCACCTGGATTCTATCGCTGCTTAATTTCGGGAAACAGCGCCCGCAGCGGCGCATGGCCCTTCTTCCACACCATCACCGACCGCTCGTATTCGATCACGACAACACCGTCCTGATTGACGCCACGGGTGCGGACCTTGACGACGCCCTGCTCCGGCCGCGACTTGGACTCCCGGGCGCTGATGACCTCGGACTCCGAGTAAAGCGTGTCGCCCGGGAACACCGGGTGCGGCAACTTGATGTAATCCCAACCCAGCGCAAAGCCGTTCTCGCTGATGTCGGCCACACCGAGACCCGCAATCACCGAAAGCGTCATGGCGCTGTTGACCAGCGGCCGTTTGAATTCAGTTCGGCTGGCGTAATGGGTGTTGAAATGGATTTGATTGGTGTTGTTGGTCAGCAGCGTGAACTGGATGTTATCGGTTTCGGTAATGGTCCGGCCCAGCCGGCAGCGATAGATATCGCCAACCTGAAAGTCTTCGAAAAAACGGCCGACCCATCCTTCCTTGACTGTACCCATGGTGTCTCTCCTACTCGCCGATAATTTCCAGGATCCTCAGCGCGCGCAGCACGATCGGCCGATCCACGAGTTGTCCGCCGACGGCAACCGAAGCATCGCCCCGCGCTTCCGCTTCGCGAAAGCCTGCGGCGATCTTGCGTGCGTATTCAATCTCATCCGGTTGCGGTGAAAACACCTGGTTGATGACGTCGATCTGGCGCGGGTTGAATGTGGATTTTGAACTGAAGCCAAGACGGCGCGCCTGCTGAACATCCGCCAGCAATCCATCGGGATCGTCCAGGTTGGGAAAGACACCATCGATGCTGAGCACGTCGGCAGCCGCCGCAGCATTGACAATGATCGAGCGTGCGAACAACAGCTCCGCCGCCTCCTTTTCGCGGCGCGCGCCAAGTCCGATATCGAGCGCGTAATCCTCTGCGCCGAACATCAACCCCACGATGCGCGGATGAGAATCCGCAATCGCCAAGGCATTCATCAGGCCGCGAGCGCTCTCGACCGCGGCCAGGATTCGCACTGCACCAACTTTCAGGCCGGTTTTCTTCTCCAGCATCTCGATCCGAGATGCCGTTTCCAGAACATCCTGCGGCCGCGCCACCTTGGTCAGGCAGATGCCGTCGATGCCGGGACCGATAACCGCTTCCAAATCCGGCTCAAGCCACGGCGTTGAAAGCGCATTAACCCGCACATACCGGCGCGGGCCATTCCACGGCTCCTGAAGCGCCGCGGCGATCATACGGCGCGCATCCTGCTTCTCGACCGGCAAAACACCATCTTCGATATCGAGAAGGACCGCATCCGCGCTCGACGACTTCGCCTTTTGAATGAAACGGTCCCGATTGCCGGGCACGAACATCCATGACCGAAGCTGCTTATTCTCTGATCCCGACATCCGATCGCCTTCGATTGAGAAACCTTACGACCACGTCGCTCACGATAGAGCGACTTGCGCTTCCATCCATAGAAAAGCCGCCACAAGCGGTCAATGAAACGTTTCCATATTATTTCGGAGAAACGCGAAACCCTCAACCCTCCCATTCAGGATCGGAGGAAAAATTTTGCAGTTGATCCGGAAAAGCGAAAATCGGCTTTCGGAAAAGGCGGCCCTCGGTCGTCTTCCGGGCGGTCGTCCCAAACGTCGACGTCGGCTAGCGGGCGCCGCGCGGCGGAGCGCATGACGCGCGGGGAACGAGCTCGGTCGAGAGCATCACCCGCTGAACCGGACCTTTTCGGTTCCCCCGCAAACGATTGAGCAGAAGCTGAACCGCCATCCGCCCTTCATCGGTGCCGCTCCAGCGGACCGCAGTGACGGCCGGTGTCGTGAGTGCAGCCAAATCGCTGTCGGCACCGGCGATGATCGAAATATCGTCCGGAATGGTCAGGCCCCGGGCGCGGATGGCTTGCAGCACACCAGGCAGCATGGCCATACCTCCCGAAATGACAGCCGTCGGAGGCGTGGCCGATGACAGCAACAGTGACATCTCGCGAAAGCCAAATTCAGCCGAAAATCCGCCCGTCTTAATGATTCCCTGGTTGGCTCGCTTGCCCGAGCGCGCCAGCGCTTCCTTGAAACCCGCAATTCGCTCGCGGGCAGGCCGAGTCGAGGGCTTGCCGGTCAGCAATGCAATTCGAGAATGACCGAGTCCATGCAGATACTCCGTCGCGGCGCGGATACCGCTGCGATGGTCGAGCGTCACCGCGTCGAGTTCCTTGGGATGCTCCCGGTCAAGCAGGACAACGGGGATATCAAGCTGCTTGATTTGCTTGGAAAGCTCTGCGTCGTCCTCGCTGCTCGTGGTCATGATGATCGCGTCGACGCGGCGCTGCTGGAAAATCCGCAACAAGCCCAGTTCGCGTTCCTTGCGTTCACCCGTGGTCGCCAGCAATAGCGTATATCCGCTGCTCTGGAGCACCTCTTCCGCTGCGTTGACGATGGCCCCAAACCCCGGCATCGAAATATCGCGCGTTGCGCAAGCGACAGTCCGGGTGACGCCAAGCCGCATACTTTGCGCGACACGATCGGGCTCGTACTTGAGCTTCTTGATCGCCTTCAGAACCCGCGAACGAACGTCTTTGCTGACGGATTTATGTCCATTGAGGACGCGAGATACGGTCCCGATGGCAACGTTCGCAGCAAGGGCGACATCACGAATGGTTGGACTATCGCCCATCTACCGTCCCAAGCCAAAACAACGGCAATGCCCCTCAGGCCCATCAAGGTGGGCCGCCCTGGATTGAGTTGCGTCAAACCGAACCATGTAAAGCTGAGCTTTAGGCCCCGCGTGACCTCGCTGCAACCCTCAGGGGATCATAACAATTTTGCCGAAGAAGTCTCGCGATTCCATCAATGCTTCGGCTTCGCCGAGCTTGGCCAGAGGGAATGTGCGAACCTCCGGCGGCTGGATCTTGCCATCCGCCATGTCGATCATGCCGCGGCGCACGTCTTCCTTGGTGTAGCCGTTGGAGCCGCAAATCTTCAGTTCGCGCTGCCAGATGTAGCGGATATCGGTTTGGGCGTCGAAACCCGCCGTGGCGCCGCACGTCAGCAGCTTGCCGTGAAGCTTGAGCGCGCGGATCGACGAATTCCAGGTATCGCCGCCGGTAAAATTGACGCAGACGTCGACGCCCTTCTTCCCGCTGATCCGCCACGCCTCCCGCGAAAAGTCGTGCGTGCTGTAGTTCACTGCGTAATCGGCGCCGAGCGCTTTCAGCTTCTCGCACTTTTCATCGCTGCCCGCGCAGGCGATGACACGCCCGCCATAGGCCTTCACCACCTGGACAACGGCGGTGCCCACGCCGCCGCTCGCGCCCAGAACCAGCACAAGATCGTTTGGCTGAATGTCGCCATTGGTAAACAGCATGCGATAGACGGTGCCGTAATTCGCCGGAATGGTGGCCGCATCGACGAATGAAAGTCGCGGGTCGAGGGGAATGACGAAATCGTTCGGGATGCGGCAATATTCCGCAAACGCACCCTGCACCTCCTCGCCCATCATGCCTTCATTCGTCAGCGGATCGATCAGGCAGCGGTCGCCGACCTTCCAGCCCTTCACTTCGGAACCAACCTGCGCGATTTCGCCGGCGGCGTCAGCGCCTGAAATCCACGGCATCGGCACCGGAAGCCCCGGCATTCCGCGCCGAACGAAGATGTCAAAATAGTTGAGACCGATGGCCTTGCATCGCACCAGTACGTCTCGCGGTCCGACGACAGGATCTGGAAAATCGCGATAGACGATGTTCTCGATGCCGCCCTGCTTCTCGATGACCGCTGCTTTCATCATCTGCCTCAATTCAAGAGCGCCGATGGGCGCACAAAAATGACTGTTTCAACGCTCTTGAAACGTTTCATCGAGCTTGTCAATAATTGGCCATCGCCGGACCGTGCGAACGGCGTTCGTGTTCGCGCAACATTTCCGGCCTCGGTTGAGGGAGTTCAGCTTTGGAACGACGCGTTCATTCAGACCTCGCGCTCTTGCGAATGCGAGAGATGGCGAAGCGGCTGTGTTCATTGCCCCTCGCCTCGCCAACAACAAAGCAACATGGCGGCTCGGTCGGCATTCGTTCTTTGGCCGAGCGCCGCGTTGCAAACCGGCATATCGCATGAAAGCCAGAAACTTCCGTTACGTGAGACCGGCCTCTCTTCAGGATGCGTATCGTATCCTGGCAGACGCCGATGCCGTTCCGGTCGCGGGCGGACAGAGCCTGCTTGCCGGGCTGAACATGCGGCTTTCATCTCCAAAGCTGCTGGTGGATATCGGCGGCCTTAAGGAACTGACCGGCCAATCCGTGAGCGGCAACGTCGTCCGCCTCGGTGCGCTGACGCGGCACCGCGAAGTGCTGGGCTCCGCGTTGGTCCGCAAGCACCTTCCGCTGCTGACGCAAGCCGTGCCGTATATCGGCCACATCGCAATCCGTAACCGCGGCACCCTCGGCGGCAGCCTTGCCTATGCCGATCCGGCGGCGGAATTGCCGGCCTGCGCGGTCGCGCTCGACGCAACTCTGGTGTTGGGCAGCGCCAGCGGAGAGCGCGAGGTCAAAGCGGAAGATTTCTTCAAAGGATTGTTCGAAACCGATCTGAAGACCGGCGAACTGATCGTGGCAGTGAAATTTCCCGCGACCCCGCCCGGAACCTCGGTTGGTTTTGCCGAGCTGTCACGCCGCCGCGGGGATTTTGCAATCGTCGGCCTTGCCGTGGTGGCGGCCATGCAAGGCGACCGGATCGCAGATGCTCGCCTGGTTTATTTAGGGTGCGTCGAGCGTGCAAAGGTGGCGCGGTCCGTATCGGCCGGCCTTGCCGGACACGCGGCGCCATTTGCCGACAGTTCAGCGTTTGAGGAAACCATTCGGCAGGATCTTTCGCCCGACGACATGCCGGGCCTTCGAGCCGACACCAGAATTCACATGGCCACGGTGCTCACACGCCGCGTTCTCAACACGTTGTCGGAAAAGGCTGCGGCATGAGCGAACTTGATCTCATCGGCGATGAAGACGTCGAAATCGAGACGACGTTGAACGGCTCGACGCTGAAACGCCGCGTCAAGGCGCGCCAGCATCTGGCGGATTTCCTGCGCCAGGAGATGGAGCTGACCGGAACCCATCTTGGCTGCGAACACGGCATCTGCGGTGCGTGCACGGTCCTCATCGACGGCCGCACCGCGCGGGGATGCCTGACGCTGGCCGCCCAGGCCTCCGGGCGAACCGTGGATACGATCGAGGGGTTGAGCCAAAGCGGCAAGCTCGCCGAATTGCAGAAGGAATTTATCGAGCGCAACGCCGCACAATGCGGGTTCTGCTCATCCGGCATGCTGTTGACCGCCTACGAACTGGTGTCCGAAGGCAAGAAGCTCTCGCGCGCCGAAATCCGCGAATACATGTCCGGCAATATGTGCCGCTGTACCGGCTATCATGCGATCATCGACGCCGTCGAAGCCGTCCTCACCAGAGTTGCGGGAGGCAAGCGATGACGTCCTCGTCCACACCGGTCTCCGCCATCGGCGCCCGTATCCCCCGCCGCGAGCTCAAGCGGCTGCTCAGCGGTCACGGCCGCTATGTCGATGACATCAAGCTGCCGCGCATGCTGCACGCAGCATTCGTCCGCAGCCCTCATGCTCACGCCAAAATCATCGCCATCGATACGACCGATGCCCGCATCGCACCGGGCGTCGCCGCCGTTTTCACCGCGGTCGAAATCAACGCGCGTTGCGAACCGTTTGTCGGTGTCGCGCTCCACCGCCCCGGTCATCGCTCGGCGCCCCTGCCGCTGCTCGCGAGCGATCGCGCCGTATGGCAAGGTCAGCCGGTCGCGATCGTCGTCGCAGAAACGCGCGCCGAGGCCGAAGACGCTGCAGAGCTTGTGGCCATCGAATGGGAAGCGCTTCCCGTCATCGGCAACGAGCAAGAGGCAATCGCAGTGGGTGCCCCGGCCATCCATGCCGAGCTTGGCGACAACATCGCATTTGATTTTTCCCTGAACCACGGTGATTCGACTCGTGCTTTCGCGGAAGCCGACGTGGTGATCGAAGAGGAATTGCGGTTCGCCCGGCAGATGGCGATGACGCTGGAAGCGCGCGGCCTGATCGCCGACTTCAATCCGGGCGACGAAACACTCACCGTCATCCATGCGCACCAGTCGCCATTCCAAATGCAGGAGATATTCAGCCACCAGTTGAAAATCCCGGAGCACAAGGTTCGCGTGATCGCCCCCGACATCGGCGGCGGCTTCGGCATGAAGCTGAACGTCTACGTCGACGAGATCGCAACCGTCGTTGCGAGCATGATCCTCGGCCGGCCGGTCAAGCTCTGCGTCGACCGCCTGGAATCGTTCCTGTCCGATGCGCAAGCGCGGGACCACCACATCAAGTGCCGGATTGCGCTGAAGAAAACCGGCGAAATCCTCGCCATGGAGGTCGATGATATCGCCGCGATCGGCGCTTACGGCATGCCGATGCGGTTTAATGTCGCCGAAGGCATGATGGCCATCACCATGGCCGGCGCGCCCTACCGGTTCGAAAACTACAAGGCGCGAACGCGCAGCGTTTATGTCAACAAGAACCTGATCGGCATGTATCGCGGCGTCGGCATGCCGCTAGCCTGCGTGGTCTCTGAACTGCTGACCGATTTTGCGGCGGAAAAGCTCGGGATCGACACCGTCGAATTCAAGCGCCGCAACTATTGGCCGAAATCCGCTCTGCCATGCGTGACACCGGGCGGCCAGCGGCTCGAAACCGTCTCCTTTCATGAATGTCTCGAGAAGCTGGTCCAACTCATGGACTACGAGGGCCTGCGCAAAGAACAGCGGGAGTTGCGCGAACGCGGAGTCTGTCGGGGCATCGGCATCGCAACCTTCTGCGAGCAGACCGCCTACGGACCGCCCTACTACGGCCCATCCGGCGCGTCGATCTCCACTCAGGATGGCTGCACAGTGCGGCTCGAACCATCCGGAATGGTGCGCTGCATCACCAGCCTGACCGATCAGGGCCAGGGGACGCTGACCGGTGTCGCGCAGATCATCGCGGCAACTCTGGGTGTGTCGATCGATGATGTCAGCGTGGTCGGGGG
>Ga0070681_10003509_pt1 | contig 14690 bp, 14 predicted proteins | sample KBSC83BmetaG_FD_65650 | JGI IMG/M metagenome (GOLD analysis project Ga0070681, IMG submission 65650) | Corn rhizosphere microbial communities from Kellogg Biological Station, Michigan, USA - KBS C8-3B metaG | ecosystem: Host-associated > Plants > Roots > Rhizosphere | place: USA: Michigan... | reverse complement strand
CGACGTAGCCCCTGGTCAGAACCTGAGCCTTTACACGCTGGGCGGACACACAAACGCAACCACTACCCGGCCAACGACCACCGATTTCATTGGCGGGGCTGGCGATTTCTATTTCAGCCGCTTGGGATGGCGGTCCACGATTAACGAACATCTGGTCCTGACGAGCCGCGCAGCATACATACGGCAGCCTCTCGTGGAACACTATTTTGGAATAACCTGATTCTCATGAGGATTATCAGGAGTGGACTGGGGGCAGCGACCTGGTTTGGAACCTGTGGAAGCAGCACGTTTTGGATGGCGGCTGGACATTGCGTCGCATGAGCTATCCCTATTTGGCAGGAGGAATCCAATCGAACGGAAACGTGATAACCGCCGAGGTGAATCCACGAACGCTTCCCGGCCTTGGCTACCTCCAGCAGGCATCCAGCTTCTTTGAGGGCAAGTTGCACCTGCTCGGCAGCCTTCGCTACGACCAGTCTGAGCGCTATCCGGATCATCCCTTGTCGCCGCAGGCGTCGATGGCACTACAGCTGGCCCGAGCAACAACCGTCCAACTTGGGTACGCCCACTACGTCCAGAACAACTTCCCTCCTAATATTGGGCAACCAGGAACTTGCCCTGAAGAGTCGCAGGGTTGGCGCGGCAGGCACACCTCTCGCTTGCTCAATAGTCATGCAACCCAAGTTGAAACAATTCACTGGTTGCGGGGTCTTATCCTAAAAAGATGCTCTTGCAACGGCCAAGAAGCACCACGTCGATCGCCACGGCTGACCTCAATACGATTTCCAGTGTCATGGCTATCGTTACTTTCGCGACCATAGCGTCGGGATGTTGATGGGCGAGGCGTCCGCCGCGGAGCAATTACCCTGCCGATCTCAACTGTCGTCTCGCCTCCCTGACGTTGCGCCACACGAGGGCGCACGTGTACCAGGCGGCAAGGGAGGGCAATAACGCAGTGTACATTCCCGCCATATAGTGAAACCGCCCGTCCAGAATGACCGGGAAGATGAAGTGGGTCAGCTCGCCAAACATCATCCCAAAGTAAAAGACACTCACCAAGAAATATCCGAATGCCCACCGCTTCTGGACCATGACCAGGCCGGCGATCCAGATGATTGGCGCAATGAAAGCCGCGACGGTCAAGAATATTTGCTTGGGATACTTGAACTCCTGTCAGTCTCGTCATCACCACTTCAATGTGAGCCACGAACTCTTCGTACACGTGGACAATGAACAATATGACTGTCACGAGGTGTGGAACCACGATCACCCCGGGATCGACCGACACGCGATACGTCGTCAACATCCAGACGACGAGGCCGCCGATGAATGTTGCAGAAAAGAGTCCAGCGGGAAAGGCGAGTAGGCGGAAAACGATGTAGACGGAGATGATGAACGTCACGACACCAATGAGTGAACGCGTCTTGTTTCGCATGATCCCTTCTAGGCTGATGCACCGAGGAGACGGTTGAGCATCGCAACCACGTATTTCCAGAGCACGAAATAAGTGGCCGCGATCGGCACCACAACCAATGCTGCGCCTCGTATGGTCACAAACGTCAGTCCGAGCATATGCGCGAGAACGACACCCGAAACAATCAAAAGGATCGCCAGCGACGCTCCGAACCAGCCGATCGGAATACGCCAGCGCCGTCGCAGCGCGATATAAAGGGCGTTCCACGCCCCCCAAATGAAGGGATTGAGCGCTGTCGGGAAAATCATCGCCCGTTCGACGGAGCTCGGAATCGCGGAGAATCGGAGAGCGACCACGACCGCGGCCGCGGAGACAACCAGCGACGGCACCGCGACGCCCGCCATATACGCTCGTAGAAAGGGATGCGGCAACGTTGTATTGTCCGACATAGCTTCACAAGCGTGCTTCAGAACGTCGGCGCCTTGGGCAGGGTGAAACGCGCCAGGGCCATCATCAGCCCAATGATAACGACCGGCCCAATCCACGACCAGATCGTGGTCCGAGTGGTCGCAGTTGGACGCGGTAATCGTCGATCCGCCGGCCGCAAGGCCCACGAGCAGACCGTGAAAACCGCGAACACCACCGCAGCCATCCACGCCCTCGGCTCGTCCCCGACTGCGAGGTGGGAAGCGAGCGCAGCGGAGTAGTTAAAGAACGTACCCGCGTAGGCCCATTCTTTCAGCAGCGGCAGGCCGGGTGCAATTAGAGCAGCGGCGGCGCCCAATTGCCAAAACCCGAGGATGTTGCCGAAATATTGCGGGTAACCCAGGTGATTGAGCATGACGCGCAAATACTGGATGTGAAAAATGCCCCACACGAATCCCGAAGCGTTTTCAAACACAACCAGCAGCGTGAACACCCAGTACGCGGTCGTCCGCAGTCCCAAGCGACAGAAGATTTGATCTTGCGTGATGCCGGCCATTGATGTCTTCAAAACATTGCTTGTTCGTTCCGACATTGATCCTCCCAAGGCTCTCCGGTCGAGGAGCCGGCGGTTTCGTGTGAATTGCGGAGCGCGGCCACGGCAGCCCCCTCACAGACATGACCCGTGGCACAAAGTAAGTGTGACCGGCTGAGTCGTTCGGAGCGCGGTGAACGCGTATGCTCAATTGAGGTCGTTGTGCTCGGCTTGGATCCGGCTCTGAGCTGGGCACTTCGCTGAACGCCCTACGGGCGCGCGTGGTCTGTCACATTCGGCGATTTTCATCGGTCATTACTGTGAGAGATTCGCTGCTCTCGCTGCCGCCTGCCGCCTGCCGGCTCGGGCGGTGGCGGTGTGCATGAAACTTGGAGAGCTGCACCTATGGATGATCAACATTGGCTGGCCGAGCAGTTCGAGTCCAACCGGGCCCGTATGCGAGCGGTTGCCTATCGAATGCTTGGATCCCTGAGTGAAGCAGATGATGCGGTCCAGGAATCGTGGCTGCGGCTCGCCCGATCAGACTCCGGTCAAATCGAGAACCTCACCGCGTGGTTGACTACAGTCGTAGCAAGGGTCTCTCTCAATATGCTTCGGTCGCGGCAGACTCGGCGTGAGGATCCGTTGGGTTTGCGCCTGCCAGACCCGATCGTGATCTATCCGGACGATCGCGCTGACCCGGAGAACGCGGCCCTGCTGGTCGACTCCGTGAGTCTCGCGTTGCTGGTGGTCCTCGAGGCTCTCGGCCCTGACGAGCGGCTCGCATTCGTGCTGCACGACATGTTCGGCATGGCGTTCGACGAAATCGCGCCCATCGTCGGGCGCTCACCGACGACCACCCGGCAACTTGCCAGTCGCGCCCGCCGACGGGTACAGGGATTCGGCAAGGTCCCGGAGCGCAATCTGGAACGCCAGCGAAAAGTCGTCGACGCCTTTCTGATGGCAACACGGAACGGTGACTTGGTTGCGCTCATCGAAGTACTCCACCCGGACGTCGTCGTACGTGCCGATCGCGGCGCGGCGGTTTCAGGGGTGTTGACCGAACTCCGCGGTGCGCGCGCGGTGGCCGAAGGTGCCTTGACGTTCTCCAAGCTGGCTCGATTTGCGCGACCCGCACTGGTGAATAGCTCTCCGGGAATCCTGTCGTTCGACGCGCATGGCAACCCGTTTTGTGTCATGGCGTTTACAGTGGCTGACGGACGAATCGTGGAAATCGACATCTTCGGTGATCCAGAGCGCGTCCGTCAGCTCAAACTGGGGTGCCTCACCGATCCCGAAAACGCGAAGGACTGACGAACACTGCTAATCGCATCCTTAGTGAGCAGAGAAAGGAGCACTAAAATGCAGCATTGAGTAATCTAAAGTACGAGTTTGGATTTCCTATGTGTAGTATCTTCAGGGCTAAGCACGCAATATATGCATGCCACCGGAGTCAGGTCGCCAGCGAATGCAGATTCTCTTCTGCTGCCGCGCTGTTTCGCCGCCAATGTGACGGCATCTTGAAGCGCGGGACACTCTGCGCCCGTGACAATTGCCACAACACGTGGCACATCGGATGGGATGCTCACGCCCGTGTCTTTGACAACGAAACCAGCCTTACTAGTGCTTTTGATTTCTATCCCCACGCCGCTAGCGGGTTCTATGAAGCTGCCGGGAGTCAATTCCAGCGAGTACAACTCGTCGGGAATGCCGTCAACAACGATAGCCGAATAATCGCGGTATTGGAGCAACTGTCCGCTCCGGACAAGTTCACACGACTGATTAAGGTGTTCATGAATAAGAATGCGTGCTGTCTTTGGGTTCTCTGGATCGGTGCCACCAAATGCCACCGCAGATAAAGACAAAACAGCAACTACCGACTGCCATCCGAGCCTCATCAGCGTGATGTTATCAGAGTGGCCCACTCGAACCAGCTTATCGACTGAATATAATCACTGAATGAAAGTGCGCCTTTGGATCGCTGCCTTGCTGGTGTGTACCGGGATATCAGCGCAGGAAAGCCCCTCTGCATTGGTTCTTGATGTCTCGAAGGAACCCCACCACAAGGTTGTATTTGAGAACCCGCAGGTCAGAGCCTTCCGCCTCGAACTTCAACCCGGCGAAGGAACCTTACCGCACCGCCATGAACGACCTTACGCTTATCTCAGTTTGCAAACTCTGACGATTTCAAATGAAGTCCGAGGTCGGCCACCCGTCGTTGTTGCACTTGAAGCCGGCGATGTTCACACCTCCAAGGGCGGGTTCACTCTCGCGGAAAGGAATAAGTCACCTGCACCTGCCGACGTCATAGTGATCGAGGCGCAGAAAGCTGATACAGGCGATTTTGCAACGCCGCTCGGGGGGTTTCGCTATCACGATGCGGCTTTTGGTGAATTATTCCAATTACCTCAGATGCGTGCATACTCAATGGTAATTGCGGCGGGCGGCCACACAGAAAAGCACGAAGAACGTTTCGATAGGCTCCTGGTAGCTCTATCTGACTTGAAACTCCGCGAGGACGTTGCCGAACAGCCTTCTTCTGAGATTGTTATGAAGGCTGGGGAAATCAAATGGTTCCCAAGGGGAACAAATCACGCGACAACGAACACGGGCAACTCACCAGCCACATTCATCACATTCGAGTTTCGATAAAGGAAACGATCCCACCACGCCAAGGGATGTCGGCGAGGGCGATGGGAAAGGGAGCACTTTGGCTTGCCTTCGATTGAGTACTCGCCTATGATCTGGGCTTGGAGCGAGTTGTTGGTAAGTTGTTGAAAGGTAAATGGTCGGGGCGATAGGATTTGAACCTACGACCCCCTGCGCCCAAGGCAGGTGCGCTACCAGGCTGCGCTACGCCCCGACAGGTAGTTCTGGATTATTTTACCCCACGAAATTAAGGAGCGCTCAAAGCTCACCGATTTCACGCCCTCGCAAAGTCCACGTATCCGCGCTGAACATCTGTACGCATGAGTCTCACGCGCAGCTTGTCGCCAACATCCAGTCCCTTTTGTCCCTGCGTCAGCAAGCCTTCGACATGGGGTGTTAATACGCGAACAAACGTTCCATGGGGGGTCACACCCGTAACGATGGCATCGAAGGTCGCTCCAATGCGGTCGCTCATCACCGACGCCGCCAGGCGCTTCGACATTTCTCGTTCAACCTTGCGCGCGGCATTTTCTTTCTCGGTACAGTTGCGGGCAATCGATGCAAGTTCGTCGTCTGAATAAGGGTTGGGGGCGCCGGCGATGTGGGCCTTCAACAACCGCTGCGTAACCACGTCGGCAAAACGGCGGTTTGGCGCGGTAGAGTGAGTGTAGTCTTGGACGGCCAGTCCAAAGTGGCCCATTTCTGGATCGCCGGGACGCTCGAGCACGTACTCGCCGGGACCAATCAACTTAATCACCGCGAGTGAAAGATCAGCAAAGTGATCGGGATCTGCCTGCTTGCGGAGCAAGAGGAAATCATTCAACGCCTTCGAGTCCGGGCTAGCCGGAAGAGAGCCGCCGTGGATCGCTGCAAGTTGAACGATGCGGTCCCAGCGCTCAGGAGTCTTCACGACGCGCCGGAGCGATGAAACATTGAGTAGAAGTCGAGCCACCACGCCGTTTGCTGCCACCATGAAATCTTCGATCAGCTCGGTGGCAGGATTCTTCTGCTGTTTGGCAACGTCTACCACTTTTCCGCTCACCAGAATTGGGCGAACTTCGTTGGTATCGATGTTCAAAGCTCCGTGCGAATAGCGCTCCTTTTTGAGCGCCCCTGCGACTTGATTTTGGGTCTTGAGCTGCCCCTGCAGATCGCCCGAGGCCTCTACCTTCGGCGGAGGCGGAGCCGCACCTTCGAGCCACGCTCCCACGGCACCGTACGTTAGCTGGGCTTTGTTTTGAACCAGCGCCGGATACACCGTTCCGGATGACACCGTTCCGTCGCCGGCGGCGGTGAACTCAATCACCATGGCCAACCGATCCTGACTTTCAAGGAGCGACGACGCGCCGGTCGAAAGCGCCTCCGGCAGCATGGGGAAGTCCCTCACCCCGGTATATACGGTTGTTGTCTCCTTCGCGGCATGATCATCTATGGGGCATGACTTAGGAACAAAAGCGTCCACATCCGCGATGCCGATCATGACCTTCACATGACCATTCGAGAGTTGCTCGACAACTTCAATTTGATCGAGATCGCGCGACGTATCGTTATCGATAGAGGACCACAGCAATCCCCGGAGATCGCGCAGTCCGCTGGAGGCGACGGGCGGTCGCGACTGAATCGAAGCCATCTGCTTGACGACAGCATCCGGAAAATCGGGTTCAAAGCCATGCTCCAGCATGATTTGCTTGGCCATTGTCTGAAGATCAACCTGCGCAGCGGATGAATTGCTCATGCACGCTCCCGTGAGTAAGTGAGACAGGGTAACACTTTGCCAGCCCAATTGGCTCTGGCCCAGCTAGTCGTCATCGCGGAGTTCCTGGTATCGCATCAGCACGTCTTCCTTTGAGACCACGCCTTCTAGCTGACTGAAGTTTGCTCGGTTCACCACAGGTATCAGCGGCCAGCGATCCACATAGCGCAGCGCGGCCTCAAGGGAATGGTCGGGATGAAGGTAGGGCATTCGCAGCGCCGGTATCAGTGTGCGAAGGCGACTTTCGGCGTCGCCGCAAATCCAAGCATTAAGCTCGGCAGTGGTCAGAATGTGCCATCCGCCTGGGTTAACGTGAACAAGGGCATACTCCTCGGCAAAGCTCTTAGCCTGTTCTGCAGCTTGCCGAACTGTGAGATCTGCATCCAGGACGGCACCGGAGAAAGGTCGAACCGCGTCTTCCACCCGCAATACAGTCTGCTCGCGTTGCTCCTCCATGGATGGAAGTTCAAGGCCGTCTTGGCGAGTCAGTAGGTCGAAGATGGGCGTCTTCCAAAATGCCCGCGAGATCACATAAGCGATCGAATTGGCGACAATCACCGGCAAAATGATGGAGTAGTTTCCGCTGACCTCGAGCACCATAAACACCGATGTCATGGGTGCCCGGAGAAATCCTGCAAACAAGACTCCCATGCCTACCATTGCGTACGTCGCCGCAGATGCCGGAAGATGAGGAAGAGAGGCATGCTCGATGCCGGCTACTGACGCCCCCAGCATCGCTCCGATGAACAGCGTCGGGGCGAACATCCCACCGGGAGTTCCGCTGGTGAAGGAGACGGTCGTAGAGAGAATCTTCAACCCGGCCAGAATGCCGAGGAACTCCCAAGTGTATTTACCCTGCATTGCATTGTCGATGAAGCCGTAGCCCGCACCCATGACCTGAGGCGCCCCGAGGAGCGCAATCAATCCGATCACGAGGCCCGCAAGTGCCGGCTGAAGGTATTGCGTCCATCTCGGTAGCGCTTTCAACTTCGGCCGAAGGACGGCGATACCACCGGCCAGCACCAGGGAGGCAAGCCCGCCGGCGACACCGAGCGCCCCATACGCTATCAATTCCCAGGCATGGCGGAGTTCGACTGCAGGAATGCGAAACAACGGTTCCGACCCGAGAAAACCGCGCATTACCACCACGCTAGAAACAGCAGAGAGTACGATCGATCCAAGGACGCCGACGCTCCACCGGCCGACCACTTCCTCAATCACGAACAGCACGGCTGAGATCGGAGCATTGAACGCCGCCGCCAATCCCGCCGCGGCACCCACCGGAGCCAGCAACCTCATGCGGTCGCGCGAAAGCCTCAGTCTCCGTCCCAGAGTCGATGCAATCGCCGCACCGATCTGGAGGGAGGGGTCTTCCGGTCCGAGCGACTGGCCTGATCCTATGGCGAGCGCGGCAGTAATGAATTTTCCAATGGCCGTACGAAACGGGATATACCCGTTATAGATATAAACCGCTGCTTTGGTCTGATTTACGCCGCTTCCTCGTGCCCGCGGAAACAAATGAATGACGAGCGTGGCGATCACGATTCCCGTCAGGCTGGGCACGACCAGCAGTCGAGCGTGGGAAGCCGTCAGTTCCGAGCCCAGCAAATGAACCCGGATCCATTCGATTGCGTAACGAAATGCGACGACTGCAAGCCCGGAAACAATCCCAATGATGATTGAAAGGACCAGGAAAAAGCGTTCCTCGCGGAGAAGATTCCGGGCGAGGATCTGGGACAACTTTCGCCGGCTGACCTTTTGAATCGGAGAAATATCTTTGGGCGTCTGCCCTACTCCCGCATCTTCCACCTAAGCTCCTTACCTGAGTAAAAGAGACCACGTCGCACGGAACCCAGGAGTTGCGAGTTCCACAGGTTCCAACCATGAACTCAATCTAGAATATCGCTTGTGAGTCGCATGAAGGCCGCCGTACTTACCACTCCAGCTTCCGTAACCAGTTTTCCTCTTGCAATCGAAGAGGTCCCGGTTCCAGAGCCGATGCCCGGACAAGTGCTCTTGCGTGTGCGAGCCTGCGGTGTGTGCCGCACCGACCTGCACATCGTTGAGGGAGAGCTAACACCTTTGCATCCGCGCATCATTCCCGGGCACCAAATCGTGGGAGAGATACAGGCAGGAGAGGATGTCCAAGCCGGTACCCGAGTGGGTGTTTCCTGGATTGGGGGAACGGATGGAACCTGCCCTTACTGCCGTCGCGGTCTAGAAAACTTATGCGACTCGCCAACCTTCACTGGTTATTCAGTGAACGGCGGATATGCTCAATATGCTTTGGCTCGAAAAGATTTTTGCTTCCCGATTCCGGAGCAACTCGATGACCTGCATGCTGCGCCATTATTGTGCGCTGGAATTATCGGGTTTCGGGCTCTCCAAGTGGCCGAAGTTGAAAAAGGCGAACGCGTCGGACTGTTCGGTTTCGGGGCTTCGGCCCACCTCGTCATTCATGTACTCCATGCCTGGAATTGCGAGGTATATGTTTCCACGCGCGGTGAAGCTCATCGCCAGCTGGCCGAGTCGCTCGGGGCCAAGTGGGTGGGAAATGAAAGAGATAAACCGCCGGTCGAGCTGGATCGCGCGGTCACATTCGCGCCTAGCGGCGATGTAGTTTTGGCGGCCCTCTCCAGCTTGCGTAAGGGGGGCGTGCTTGCGATCAACGCGATCCATCTCGATCGCATACCGCAGTTTGACTACGACCGCTTACTATGGGGCGAGCGCCAAATCCGCAGCGTTACCAACATGACTCGAGAAGACGCCCGCGATTTTCTTGCTCTCGCCGCCGAGATTAGCCTAAGCCCGCTGGTAACCTCATTCCCGCTCGAGAGGGCAAACCAGGCGCTTCAGGCCGTGAAGTCGGATTCGATCACTGGAGCAGCGGTCATCGTTCCATGGCCAGCGTCTTAGGTCAGCGGACGGGAATGCCGTACCATGTCAAGACTTCCGTTAGCTTTCGACGGTAGAGTCTGGCCAGCGTGTAGAGCCGGTAGACGCTCGGTGTGACCCGGTGAGTCTCGTAAAAATGCAGCCGGCTGCTGGGCACGGCGAAGCTTGGGTTTCTGAGTTCGCGGGCAACCTGATGGCTCGCTCGGTGCACGTCGCGCAAGCTCATGCCGAGTTCTTCGCGGCTGACGCGAAGGCGGTCGCCCGCACTGGTACGGTGTGCCATCAACCAATATCTTTCGGTAGAACCTCTGCGAATGCTAGGGATATCGAGTTTTCACCTGTAACAGCGGTCATACGTTACCGTTACTAAATGGTTCGTTGCCATTGGAAAGACAGGAGTTATCAAAGCTGCCCGCGATGTTTGAAAAAGCGCTTTCACAGCATCTGCCTTACCCCGGGTAAAGGTGTTCTTCCGAGACATGGCATTCCTGCCTCCACTGCTATATTTATGGATTCACGCCTACCCCCGCTCAGAGGAGGAACATGCCTCGTAAGCTTACTGAAAGCCGGCGGCTGCGCGAGCGCGCCGAGCAATTGATTCCTGGGGGCGTCAACTCTCCGGTGCGAGCTTTCAAGGCCGTCGAGTGCGATGCTCCGTTCATCGTGCGCGGACAAGGTTCGCACGTTTGGGATGCAGACGACAATGACTATGTGGACTATGTGGGCTCGTGGGGACCACTCATCCTAGGCCATGCAGAGCCAAATACCGTCGAAGCGATTCTCTCGGCAGCGGTCAATGGCACAAGCTTTGGGGCATCAACCCCCTCTGAAGCGGACCTTGCCGAACTGGTCTCGCAAGCCTTCCCGCACATGCAAAGAATTCGTTTCGTGAGTTCTGGTACAGAAGCGACCATGTCGGCGATCCGGCTGGCTCGTGCCTACACGAAGCGGAAGTACGTCATCAAGTTTGAAGGTTGTTATCACGGGCACGCCGACTCACTGCTGGTGAAAGCCGGGTCGGGTGTGGCCACGCTCGGCATTCCCGGGTCTGCCGGAGTTCTTGAAGAGATCAGCCAATTCACCATCGCACTTCCTTTCAACGACACTGAAGCTTTGGAGCAGGCGTTCAGCAAGTATCGTCATCAGATCGCGTGCGTGATCGTTGAGCCGGTGGTGGGCAACATGGGTTGCGTGCCGGCGAGTGGCGGCTATCTGGCCAACTTGCGCACGAGTACTCAAAGAGAAAAAACACTCCTCATCTTCGACGAGGTGATGACCGGATTTCGAATTGCATACGGCGGTGCTCAAGAACTGTACGGAATCACTCCCGACCTTACTACCTTAGGCAAAATCATTGGCGGCGGCCTGCCCGTGGGCGCATACGGGGGCCCAGCCGAGATCATGAATATGGTCGCACCCCTCGGAGCGATGTATCAGGCGGGAACACTCTCGGGAAATCCGCTGGCGATGGCCGCGGGCATCGCGACGGTGAAGCAACTTCGGGATAAAAAGGCAGAGATATATTCCAAACTGGACTCTCTCAGCGCCAAACTCGTCGAGGGCGTCGCTGCAGTGGCGAAACAAGGCGGGGTTGCGGTAACGGCTAATCGCGTGGGATCGATGTTTACGTGGTTCTTCAACCCGGGCCCGGTCACCGACTGGCCATCGGCGTCTAAGTCAGATACCGCTGCGTTCGGGCGCTTTTTCCGCTCAATGCTCGAAGCGGGCGTTTACTTGCCCCCTTCGCAATACGAAGCGGCATTCCTTGGCGCAACTCATACGGAAGAAGATGTGCAGCAAACCATCGATGCTGCAAAGAATGCCTTTAGCACTATAATGGCCGGTGCCGCTAAAGGCTGACCCCTTTGGTAATCTATGCACAACGAAAGCATGTTGTATTAGCATCGTATTGAGTTGAACGTCAGCATGAATTGGTACCATGAGTCGCGCCCCGCAAGGCGAGCCCACGCCGTAGTCGCGGTGTGCTGCGCGGTGTTGATTGCCCTGGCTGGCTTTGTCGCAGTAGTTCACGCTCATCCTGGCACGTCCCGGACCGCTAGCCATTCTTGTTCAATTTGTGCGTTGGCCCACTCGGGAGTGGCTCCGGCAGTGCCCGGGGCTTTCGTACCCGCAGTCGCCCATTCCTGTCTCCTGCAGGCGCTGCCGCAAACGCCACCGTCTCTCCTTCTAAGTTCTACTCAGTTCATTCGCCCTCCGCCGCTCGGCTGATCCGTCCGCAATCATTGGCAAACTACCCCCGCGAGACCTGATCTTTGGGATCAGGCCCCCGGGTATGGACGGTCATAAAAGAGGTTGCATCCAGCTGAATAGCCTTCGCGGACTGCAGCCCGACTTAAAATAATTCCAAAAGGACAGAGAACCTCTTCAGCGGCCGGGGGAACGCGCAGATTTTAGAACTTGGCAAATACTTGAAGACACGAGGGATGCGGCGGGCCGCCGGCATTGTGCCGAGCTATCGGCGCACTTGTGTCGTCTCACCGAGGCGCGCTCCGGCTTGGGCACTCACCGGCGTGATTTGCCTTCTTTTGTCAAGGAGTGGACTGGGGCAAGGTACGACCTTCATTAATTTGGACACGTCTATCCAATTAGCACTGGCTCATAACCATTCATTAAAAGCCACCCGGACTCAAATTCTTCAGAATCAGGCGCAGGAAACGACCGCCAACCTTCGGCCCAACCCGGTACTAGGCGCTGACGCCCAGTTCATCCCATTGTTCACCCCACAGGATTTTTCAACGACGAACCTAGACCAAACCCAGCAATTTGATATCGGCCTTAGTTATCTATTTGAGCGAGGCAAGAAGCGACAACACCGCTTCCAGGCGGCGCGCGATCAGACGGCGGTCACCCGGGCACAGGTGGCGGATGCTGAGCGTACCCTGACCTTCAACGTCGGGCAGCAGTTCATCAGCGTATTGCTGGCGGAGTCAACGCTGCAGCTGGCTCTTGACAACCTTAAGAGCTTTCAACAAACGGTGGACATTGGCGAACAGCAATTCAAGGCCGGCTACATAGGCGAAGGCGATTACCTCAAGATCAAGCTGCAGCTTCTTCAGTTTCAGACCGACGTCTCCTCGGCGAAGTTGGCGAAGGTCCAGGCGCTGGTTGGCCTACGAGAATTGCTGGGATACGACGCAGTACCGGAGAATTTTGATGTGGTGGGCGACCTCTCCTATCAGCCCGTCAACGGCCGGCTTGAGGATTTTCAGCTGCTGGCATTGCGTGAACGTCCAGATTTAAAGGCCGCCGAGTTGGGAGTGACCGCGGCCGAGAGCCAAATTTTGTTGGCCAAGGCAAATGCAAAGGTTGACGTGACCGGAACCTCCAGCTTCAATCATGTGGCAGGAGAAAGTACCGCTTCTGTTTTCGCCAGCTTTGAGTTGCCAATCTTCAACCGTAACCAGGGAGAGATCGCGCGCACTGGTTTCGCCTTCACCCAGGCCCAGCAGCAAGAGCAGTCGCAGAGCGACGCGGTGATGTCTGACGTTTCCAACGCTTTTGCAGCACTAAAAAGCAATGACGAGGTCGTACAGCTTTACACGTCGGGATACCTGAAACAGGCACAGGATTCGCGCGACATTAGTCAGTACGCTTACAAGCGCGGCGCCGCCAGCCTTCTGGATTTTCTGGACGCCGAGCGCAGTTATCGGGCGATCCAACTTGCGTATCGCCAGGCCCTGGCTTCGTATATGACTTCCATCGAACAATTGAAAGAGGCCGTTGGAACGAGGAACCTGCCATGATTCGGAACGCAAGACGATTGCCGAGCGTCGTTGGGTCGGTCGTACTGCTGCTCGCCCTGGCCGGCTGCGAGTCGTCCAGGCCGAACTCGACCTCCTATGCGAAAAATTCGAGCGACCCTGAGTTGTTTACCATTCCGCAGGAACAGATGTCGCACGTCCAGGTGCTGGAGGTTCAGCCCACAACTCTGACCAGAACTCTCCGTTTGACCGGTGCGGTAGCGTACAACGCATTTCGCACTACGCCGGTCATCACGCAGGTCAGCGGCCCTGTCAGCCGGGTCGTGGTTGTTCCTGGTCAGCGGGTAAAACAGGGCGAGCCGATGCTCTATGTCGCCAGCCCGGACTATTCGCAACTGCGCGCGAACTATCTGAAAGCGAGGGACGCATACGCCCTGGCACAAAAGGCTGAGGCGCGAGCCAAAGATTTGTATCAGCATCGCGCGATTGCCGAACAAGCATTGGAGCAGGCGGAATCAGCCGAAGTGCAGGCGGGCGGTGACCTGGTTTCTGCGCAGGCTGCGTTAAAAGTCTTGGGGATCACCGACCCGGATGCGCTGGTGCAGGCGCCTCCTTCGTTCGAAGTTCCGGTGAAAGCTCCCATCGGGGGCGAAGTCGTCGAACAGGACGTGGCAGTGGGGCAATTAATTCAGCCCGGATCCACGCAATGCTTCATGATTTCCGATACCAGCAACGTCTGGGTGCTGGTCAACGTTTATCAGAATGACTTGCCCTACGTGCGGGTTGGGGATGCGGTCAGCATTCAGACCGACGCGTATCCGCAAGTGTTTCATGGAGTCATTTCGTATGTTGCGGCTTCGCTCGATCCCAATACGCGGACCTTGCAGGCTCGCATCGCGACCACGAATCCGGGAGAGAAGTTGAAGAAGGATATGTATGTCACCGCTACCGTAAACGCGGGAAAGATTTCGAAAGCCATCGTGCTGCCTGACGCCGCGGTATTGCGTGATAACGAGAACCAGCCTTTCGTTTATGCCGAAGCTTCGCAGAACCAGTTCGGCAGGCGCGCGGTGATCGCGACACAAAGCGCGAATGGCCAAACTGAGATTACCGGAGGGTTGAAGCCTGGCGATCACGTTATTGGCAATGGCAGTTTGTTCTTGCAGTTCGCGAATTCGCTTCAACGTTGACCGTGTGGCGTTAGCACGGAATTGAAAGATTTCAGCATTTTTCATTTACCTGAATGATTCACAAGATAGTCCGAGCGGCACTGCGTCAACGTTTTCTGGTATTGATGTT
>Ga0070681_10003503_pt1 | contig 14697 bp, 13 predicted proteins | sample KBSC83BmetaG_FD_65650 | JGI IMG/M metagenome (GOLD analysis project Ga0070681, IMG submission 65650) | Corn rhizosphere microbial communities from Kellogg Biological Station, Michigan, USA - KBS C8-3B metaG | ecosystem: Host-associated > Plants > Roots > Rhizosphere | place: USA: Michigan... | reverse complement strand
CGGTCAAAACCGGTCAAGTTATCGTTCGTCAGGTTGGTATGACCAAGCGCCCCGGCGTTGGCACCAGCATCAGCCGCAACTTCACCATCCACGCTTCGCGCGACGGCATCGTCAAGATGACCAGCCGCAAGGTCCGTACCTTCAGCGGCCGCTCCGTGCGCCGCACCGAAGTTACCGTCGAGTAATCGAGGTTTCAACTTCTAAAAATCCCGTCGGGTTGCCCGACGGGATTTTTAGTTAGGAGCGAGCCTGCGGCTGATCAATCCTTCAGTTCTGGCAGTAAGATGCCTTACTGCCTTCTACTCCCGGGCTGCTATCGTATTGTCTCGTACCGGTAAATAAAGGAGCGCCTAGTGACCACACCCGAAAATCCCCACCGTCTCGAGCCGAGCGAGCTAGCCCGGCGTCAGATGGGTCACACTGCCCTGCCGGCTGAATCAGTTAAAACACCCCCGGCGGTTAGTTGGCATTTGGTACAGCCCGAGGCTGTCCAGCGGCTTGAGGCTGTCCACCTTGGCAGGTTTCAGCCTCATCCCGGCGGCCCTTACCACTACCGTGACTCGGTTGATACCACCATGCCACACACCGGTTTTGGCGTGCGCATTGCCCAGGGATCTCACGGTCCGCTCGTACTCTCCGCTCTGCCGAGCCGAGGCTTCGAAGTGGCCGCCGCCGAAGTGAGCGACGATGGACAGCTGCACTGGCGTCCGAAAGACCTCCACCGTGAGGATCTCGTCATTGCTGCTACTGGCGGGAATTGGCCGCTCGGCGAGAAGCTCGTCATTAACGATTACGCCGCCATCGGCAATCCTGGGCAGTATTGGGGCGTGGTGCGCGTGGCTGATGCAGAATCCGGCGATGTCCGCTACTACGCCGTAGGTGCCGATGTTACCGGTGAGCCTGATAATTGGTATGTGCACGGGGCCGTCATGGAAGTCGCACCTGGAGCCCGGCCCCTCCCCTCGGCGGGGCCGCCTACGCTACCGTCCGCGGAATAAGTACCTGCCCGGCAGCCTAAGGAGCAACTTACCAAGCCCTACAACCTAGCCGGATATGCCCTATCGAAGGCACTGGTCATCGACCGGATTTCAGCCGCGGCCGGCGCGTCAAGTTGGAAGCCTTCGGGGTCAGCTTCGAGTACGCCGCGCAGAATAGCAACCACCGCTTGGGCGGCCGCTTCCCGGTGCTCACGATTTTCCTTTGACAGTATTGCGGCGTCGGCGGCCAGTTGAGTAGCGTGGCGCAACAGCTGTTGGCGTAGCTCGGCCGGCGCAGCCGTGGCGGGGTGCTCGAGTAGCTCCAGTTGCGGATACAGATAAGTATCCGCCAGCTGCAGGGCTTGGACATGGCGGCCGATTACCACCGCTGCGCTAGCATCATACTGGTGGCGCGTCAGCAGATTTGCCACTAGCTCAGCGCCGCGCCAGCTGATGTGCCGGACGAATTCCTGCTGAGCCGGCGTCTCTTGGGCGGCTGCCGCTGCAGCCGTCAGCCCACGCACCATGAGGTCTAGGAACTCCCGGCCCTGGGCAAGGGTCAGCAGATCCGACGTACCACTAGTGGTCGCGGACGTGTCACATGAAGGCTGCGGAGGAATGGGTTGCTTGCGGGCTGGCATGTATGGGTCCTCGGGTAATCAGGCGCGGCCGAACGTAGTCGGCCAGCAGACGCCCGGACGGTTAGCCTTCTGTCAGGTGGTATTTAATGCGGTCAACCACATCAGAAATCACCACTTGGGATTTCACGAGGTAGTCGTCGACGCCAAGGCCTTGGGCGCGTTCTTTGTCGGACTCCTGGCTTAGGGCGGTCAACATAATGATCTTCAGGTTGGCGGTTTCGGGCGTATTGCGCAAAATGTCCAACACATCGAAACCACTGACCTTCGGCATCATCACGTCCAGCAGTACCAGATCAGGCTTGTGTTCCTTGGCAACCGCCAGCGCATCTTCGCCATTAGCGACCCGGCGCATGTCAAAACCCTCGCCCTTCAAGCGCATCATGTAGACGTTTGCCAGCGCGTCATCGTCTTCAACGAGTAGGATTTTCTTGCCGGTCAGGTCGTCACTCATACTGCTTATGCTACCTTCTTAGGACTAGTTTTGCAACAGACTGGCCACGAAGCCGCGGAACATCGGGTGAGCTCGTTCGGGCCGGGACTTAAACTCGGGGTGGTACTGGCTGGCCATCAGGAATGGGTGATCCACGCCTTCGATGACCTCCACCAAGCCGTTATCGGGGTTGATGCCGACCGCTCGGATACCCCAGGCTTCGTAGTCAGCCACGTACTTGGCGTTGGCTTCGTAGCGATGGCGGTGGCGCTCCAGAATATCTTGACTACCGTAGAGCTTGGCGGCCATGCTGCCCTCTGCAAAGTGGCAGGCGTAGTCGCCCAGACGCATGGTGCCACCAGTGTTTTCTAAGCCCTTTTGGCCGTGCATAGTATCGATAACCGGGTACAGCGTGTCAGCATCGACTTCAGTCGTGTTGGCGCCGTTCAGGCCATGCAAGCGCGCGGCGGCAATTACCATCATGTGCAGGCCGTAGCACAAACCAAGGTATGGCTTCTTGTGCTGCAAGGCGTACTGAGCGGCCAGAATCTTGCCCTCCACACCGCGCGTACCGAAGCCGCCCGGCACCACGATTCCATCTACCGCTTCGAGTGCCGCGGTGAAATCTTGAGCGGACAGGCTCTCTAACTTTTCGGCGTCAATCCACTGGATGTCGACACTGGTGTCATTCGCCCAGGCGGCCGAACGTAGCGCTTCAACGACCGACATATAGGTGTCGGCGTTATCAAGATACTTAGCGACCACGCCGACTCTGACGGCCCGGCTCTGCTTGGTGGTCGCCTTGTGCACCACCGCCCGCCACTCTTTGAGGTCTGGCTTAGCGTACTTGAGCCCTAGCCGCTCACAGATGACATCTGCGATGCCGGTGTCTTCCAGTGTCAGCGGTACTTCATAAATGCTGGCCGCGTTCGGCAGCAGCGCGACAGCCTCTTCCGGGACGCCGGTAAACATGCTGAGCTTGCGAACCACGCTCTTGGGCGCCGGACTTTCGCTGCGTGCTACCAGCACGTCCGGCGTGATGCCGAAGCCCCGCAGCTCGCGCACCGCATTCTGAGCCGGCTTGGTCTTGATCTCGTGGCTAGCGCCTAAGTACGGCATGTACACCACGTGCACGAACAGGCTGTTTTCGCGGCCGACTTGGTAGCCAAGTTCGCGCACCACTTCGATAAGCGCCAAACTTTCGTAGTCACCGACCGTGCCGCCGATTTCCACGATATGCACGTCGAAGCCTTCGCTGGCGGCCACGATTTCGTCTTGAAAGGCGCGGGTAACGTGCGGGATATACTGCACCGTCTGACCGGCGTACTTGCCGGCTCGCTCGTCGTCGATGACCCGGGAAATGACCCGGCCGGCCATCAGGCTACTGCTGCGGGTAAGCTCCTGATCGAGAAAGCGTTCGTAGTGGCCCAGATCAAGATCCGTCTCGGCGCCGTCCTTCGTCACGAAGCACTCGCCGTGTTCGCGCGGGTTGAGCGTGCCAGCGTCAACGTTCAGATACGGGTCACATTTTTGGATATTGACGTTTAAGCCACGAGCTTTTAAGAGGTTGCCGATGGAGGCGGCGGTAATGCCCTTGCCGAGTCCCGAAAGTACACCACCTGTTACAAACACAAACTTAGTAGGTTTGTTCGCCACGTTCTTTTCACCCCTCTTATTTACTTAGAGATACTACCTGGTTACGTGCTCACACGCAAGAATTATTTTGCCTTTAGGTAATCCAGGGCAGCGTTCAGCTGGTTGTCGTTATCGGCAGTCGCATCGCTGTTGAGCTTCACGGTCTGGTCGGGCGTAATACCCTTTTTGTTAATGCTGGCGCCGCTCGGGCTGTACCATTTGGCGATCGTGACCTTCAGCTCGCTACCGTCGGAGAATGGAATCACCGACTGCACCACGCCCTTGCCGTAGCTCTTCTCGCCGATCACATAGGCGACGTGATTGTCGCGCAAGGCGAGCGCCGTGATTTCCGAAGCCGAGGCCGAGCCATTGTTCACCAGCACTACCGTTGGCAGGCTGTGGAGCGGATTATCGCCCGTCGCCCGGTAGCTATCCACCACCGTTGAGCCCCGCTTCTCCTGCATGATGAGCGCCTTGTCCGGCAGCCAGAGACTGGCAATGTCTTGGGCGGTGTCAACTTCCCCGCCCGGATCGTCGCGCAAGTCGAGCACGACTTTCTTGACGCCGTGTTGTTGGAAATTAGTCACCGCCTGCCGCACTAAATCAAACGTGTCGCTACTGAACTGGCTGACCTGCAAGTAACCGACATTGCCGTCCAGGACCTTACCGGTAGCCGTCGGCACTGAAATGGTATCGCGAGTAATGGTGAGCGTCAGCGCCTGGCTACCGCCGCGCAAGATCCCCAAGCTGACTTTGCTGCCCTTGGGTCCACGAATCTTATTGACGGCGTCGTTCACCGACATGCCGGCCGTTGACTGACCGTTGATAGTGACGATGATATCTTTGGCTTTCACTCCGGCGGCCGCCGCTGGCGAACCGTCAATCGGCGACATCACCACGATGTGGCCCTGCGCGTCCTGGTCCAGCTGAGCGCCGATACCGGTCAGCGAGATGCCTTGCAGTTCACCGTTAAAGGCCTTGGCCTCTTTCGGCGTAAAGTATTCGGTGTATGGGTCGTTGGCCGCTTCGGCCAGACCATGCTTCAGGCCATCCAGAATCTGACTTTCCGATAGTTTGCCATCATAGTTCTGGCGCAGTGAATCGTAGATCTGGTTGACGCTAGCATAGTTCAGCGAGCGCGGCAGGCCGGTCTCGCTCCGCAGACCGCCCGACAGATGCAAGTGGCCATTACCGGTGAGCACACCGAGCATAAAGATAACGACTGCACCAACACTTAAGGCTCCGCGCTGTAGCGTACGCTTATCGCGCCAAAGATTGTTCAGATTCACTCCCATATGTCTCATCAGTATACCCTACTGCCGAGCCTTTTTGCGGTACAATGAAGCGTAATGAACCAAATCGTTGTCCGCACTTGCGAGCCCAAGGAGTACGCCGAGTGCCTTGAGCAACTTTCCAGCTACAACCAAGCATCCACCTCATTCTTGCAGGCGCCGTTTTATGGCGCCTGGCAAACGCGCGACGGCAAAACGGTAATCTATTTCCAGGCCCTACAGGGCGATGGGCTGGTGGCTGCCGGTCTGGCCGTCAAGTATGACGCTCCAGGAGGTCTCAGCTTCTTCTACTGCCCCTACGGCCCAGTGGTGCGCAGCTGGTCTCAAGAATTGCTCGCCGCCCTGCGCGACTTCTTTAAGCCGCTGGCCCGTCAGCACGGCGTCAGCTTTGTCCGTCTCGATAGCGACGGGTTGGACCGCCTAGCCCGTCCGGCACCGAACCATCTGGCTGTCACTGCCAGCCTGCAACCGCGGGCCGAATGGCTGCTTGATATCACGGACGACCAGGAAGCGCTGTGGATGGGACTGCACAAACACGCCCGCTACAATGTCCGCCTGGCTGAGCGGGCCGAAGCAGATCTGCAGTTATATGCCCCGGCCGAAGCGCCACTCGATACGTTTTTCTCTCTTATGCAAACCACGGCCGGGCGCGACAGCTTTAGCCTCCAGGCGGAAGCCTACTACCGAGCGGTGCTGGCGAGCATCCCGGCGGAGCGTGGCTTCGTGGCTGTCTGTCGGATCGACGGCCAGCCAGCAGCCGTGGCCCTGTTCGCCGAATACGACGGCGTGATGCACTACGTCTTTGCCGGCAGCAGCAACGACTTCCGCAAGATCGCCCCGCCCTACTTCGTTATCTGGAACGCCGTTCTGGAAGCCAGGCGGCGCGGCTGGCAGACACTCAATTTCGGCGGTATTTCCGATGCCGTCAAAGGCACGCATCTGGCTGGCGTTACCGGCTTCAAGAAGCGCTTCGGCGGCTACCAAGTCAGCCACGCCAACCCCGTCGACCTGGTCTACAAACCATTCAAGTACCGGCTGCTAAGCCTGTACAAACGCCTGCGCTAAGGGCGCATACCAAGAAGGCCACCATTAGAAACCGCTGGACTCTGCTCGGCGGTTTTTAATAGGGATAGCTCCCGGACCGCTCTTGGGACCGCGCTCTACGAGGGAAAACGAATAAACGTAATATTTTGCGGATAGAGATCCATTTCGCTGTAGTAACCACCGACCGGCCAGTTCATCTGCTCAATATGGTAGGTACCATCGCCATTTATAGCAGTCACGACCCCCACGTGGCCGACCGGCGCCAGTGGCATGTAAGCCACGTCACCGACGCGCGGACTGGAGACCACTGTGCCGTAACCTGCCCAGTGGTCGGCGTTCCCGCCACCGCCACCGGCGAAGTGCGGCACGCGATAGCCGTGCCGTGCCAGCCAATCGGCTACAAAGTGCACACACTCGTGCGCATAACCTAGGCCCCAAGGGTCACTAACCCCCTGGTCGTACCCCGCCCAACAGTAACTATAGCCGCCCCCGCAGGTCGAGTAGGCAGTCCAAAAGTTCTTATACTTAATCGAGGACCCTACAGCGCTCTTGCCGCCAGTACCACTAATTTTAGCTATCGCCGCTGCGCGTTCACGTTGAATAGCCGCAATTTGCGCATTGTTAGACTGCAACTGTGAAACGTAGCTAGCCTGTTGACTTTCATTCGCGTTCAATAAAGCCCGCTGCTGCGCCTGGTCGTCGGCAAGCTGGGTCTGCTGGGTTGTTTCTTGGCTCAATAGCTGGTCGACCTGCGCTTTCTTGGTCGTCAGTTCCTTTTGCAAGGCGGCGATTTTCTTGAGCGTGTCTTGCAGTTTGTTTTGCACGGTCGTGCGGTACTCTTGCTTATCGACGAATTCACTCAGGTTCTTACTGGTGGCGAGTACTTCGAGCGTACTGGGTGTACCGTCCACGTACATGGACTTGATGTCGCTGGCGAGATAGGCCTTCTCTTGGTCGATCTGATGCTGATCGTCGGTGATTTGCTGCTGGAGACTGGCCTGCTGTGCCTGGTTATTCCTGATCGACAACTCGAGCGTTGCAATCTGCGACTGCAGGCCGTCGATAATGGCTTGGTAACTGGCGGCTTGATTCTGCAGGCCGGCAATCGCGGTCTGACTTTTAGAGTTCTGAGCACTGAGGGCATCAATCCGGTCTTGATAACTATCGGCGCCGACCTTGCCCGTAGCCGTGGCTAAGACGCTGCCACAAATAATAATAGCGCTTGAGATACTGAGTAGGCCAAGACTGAGTTTGCTTGAAAAACGATTGGTAGTGGTATTTTTCATAATGTTGGTTTCGCCGGGAGCTACATGCAGTGTAGTATCTTTTAGCGGCCCGAGCAACCGCCTGCCGCTGGATCGTAAAAAGGCCCGCGTAGCATCTGCCACACGGACTTTTTTTACGAGCGCTCGATATTAGTTGAAGTAGATGTACGTGAAGCTAGCGGCCTTGGCAGCGCTGACATACATTTCGCTGTAGTGACCCTGGTAGTCGTAGTTGTACTGGCTGACGTAGATGCTGCCGTCGCCGTTCACCGCTTCTACCCACATAGCGTGGCCGAAAGCACCGACGTTCCAGATGGCCACCGAGTTAGCGCGCGGCGTCGATCCGGTCGCGATGCCAGCTGAGCGCGCATCGCCAGGCCACTGGTTGGCGTTGCCGCGGCCGCCCCAGTACGGCATGTAGCCGTAGGTCTGGTAGACCTTCCAGGCGGCGTAGCTGACGCATTCGCGGTTATACATACCCCAGTTATCGACGACCGAGTCCTGGGCGGCATTCGCCCACTTGGATGGGTAGCCACCATGGCCAGGGTCACCGGCGGTTACGTGGGAGCCTAGCGTGGCGTTAGCCGCTGCCTGCGCCGCCCGTAGCTTGCTGATCTGGGAGCTATTGGCCTGGATCTGGGCATTGTAGGCTGCCTGCTGGCCCTGATTCATACTCAACAAACTCGCCTGCTGAGCCTGAGCGCCGGCCAACTGGTTCTGCTGGTCCTTCTCTTCGCTTAACAGCTGGTCGACCTGTGCCTTCTTGGTTGTCAGTTCCTTTTGCAGGGCGGCGATTTTCTTCAGCGTATCCTGCAGCTTGTTCTGGACTGTCGTACGATATTCCTGCTTGTCGACGAAATCGCTCAGGTTTTTACTGGTGGCCAGCACTTCGAGGGTGCTTGGCGTGCCGTCCACGTACATCGATTTCACGTCACTGGCGAGATAGGCCCGCTCTTGATCGATCTGTTTCTGAGCGTCAGCAATTTGCTGCTGCAGTTGGGCCTGTTGGGCGTTGTTGGCATCAATCGAGGATTGCAAGCCATTGATCTGCCCTTGCAGCTGATTGATAGCGTCCTGGTAACTGGCGGCCTGGGCCTGCAAGCCGCTGACCAGGTTGCGCGTACTGCTGTTCTGGGCGTTCAGCGCATTGATCTGATCTTGATAACCATCGGCCACCACCCTGCTCGAGGCCGCCGGCAGTACACTGCCACACACGATGACGGCGCTCGAAAGACCGAGCAGTCCGATGCTTACGCGTGTTGAAAAACGGTTGGTTGCGGTATTTTTCATAGTTTTGGTTTTGTTTGAAACTGCCCGTAGTATAGCATGCGTACGCATCTGTTTCAATTATCCCCCTACCCTTTACCTCTGTTAATCCTATTGTACGCTCCAGGAGCGCCAGAACGATACGCCTACTTCCGAGGCATCTTAAATTTCAAATAGCGGCGGGTGGCAATGACTGACGAGGCGGCACCGATGAAAACACCGAGTGCCAGCTGACTGCCGAGCAGCATCCAGTAGTGGCTTTCAAAGAATGATTGGCTGTAGCTGATATCGAGCAGACCGAAACTGGTGGCTTGCAAACTGCTCGAGGCTGTGATGAACATCGCGTTGATTAGCAGTATCGAGGCCACAGCCGATAGCACGCCGTAAATGACGCTCTCTACCACGAACGGCCCGCGGATATACCAGGTGCTGGCGCCCAGCAGGCGCATGATCTGTAGCTCGTCGCGGCGGTTAAAGATGGCCATCTGAATGGTGTTGAAGATGATGAGCACTGAGATGATGGCGAAGACCAGCACCGCCACCACGCCGACCCGGCGCAAGATGTTGGTGGCGTGGGTGATCTTATCGATGGCCGCCCGGCGGTCGCCACTGTCCGAAGCGGGGTCGGACTGTAGCTGGGCTATTTTGGGCTGCGCTATGTAGCTGCGGATCTGGCCGATGTGGTTCAGATCGACTGGCTTGATACGGACGGTGGCGGGCAACGGATTGTCAGTCTCGGTAATCGCCTGCAGCAACTGCTGATTGCCGGCGTTCTGCTGTTCGTAGGCGGTCAGGGCCTGCGCCTTGCTCAAGAAGGTCACCTGCTTGACGCTCGGTAGTGCCTGCAGCTGCTTGACCAGGTTTTGAGCCTGACCATCACTCACCGAATCTTTCAGGTATAGCGAGACATCGATCTTATCGGTAATTTGCGCCACGGTGTTACTGAAGGTAGCGTTGACGACAACCGAGAACAGGATGATCGTCAGCGTCACGATCATGATGGCCATGGCGGCGATAGCCAGCCACAGGTTACGGACAAAGTTCACCATGCCGGTGCGGACAATACGTGCGAAAGTAGTAAGTTTGCGTCTCATATCAAAATCTGGGGTTATTTAGCGTTATATTCGGCGTTAGCACGGTCGCTGGCGATAGTGCCGTGTTTGATGGTCACCACGCGGCGCTTCAGCTTGTTCACAATGTCTTGATTGTGCGTGGTCAACAGCACCGTGGTGCCATATTTGTTGATTTTTTCGAGCACCGCGATAACGTCCCAGGCGTGCTTGGGGTCGAGGTTGCCGGTCGGCTCGTCGGCAATCAGGATCTTTGGCTGGCGGACAATTGCCCGGGCAATAGCGACGCGTTGGCGTTCGCCACCACTGAGCTCCTGCGGCATACGGCCGGCCTTGTCCTTGAGGTTCACGATATCGAGCACCTTGGGCACTGTGTTATGAATCTCGCGGGTGGAGACGCCGACGATCTCCAGGGCAAAGGCCACGTTTTCAAACACTGTCCGGTTGGGCAGTAACTTGAAATCCTGGAAAACTACGCCGATTTTCCGGCGCAACAGCGGGATATCCCGGTCCTTGAGCTTATCGTAGTCAATGCCACCGACGATAATCTTGCCGCTAGTGGGCCGCTCTTCGCGCGTCAACAGCTTAAGCAGCGTCGACTTGCCGGCACCGCTCTGGCCGACCACGATCACGAACTCTTTTGGTTCGACGTGGAGGCTAATGCGGTCCAATGCTGGACCCAAGTTTTTATTATAGGTCTTCGTTACCCTGTCCAACAGAATCATTAGCACTATTGTAGCACAGGCCCCAGTGGCTAGCCGAGCAAACTGCGGAATAGCTGCGTGTACTCATCGAGCTCAGCCGAACTAGGCCGCGCCAGCTCGGGATTTTGCCTGAGCAACCCCCTCTGCCGACGCGCCGACCACGCCCGCTGACGCATTACCGAAACGAAACCGGTCAGCTGCGTCCGCATCGCTGCGTTCTCGTAACGCTCGTACACGTCAGTCAGTAATTCCTCGCTGGACTGCCCCTGCAATTCTCGTCGGAATAGCTCGAGCAGCGCCGCAAAGCCCGCCAGATCATTGCGTTCTTGCAGAAAAAACTCTGCCATCCGCTGCGTCTCGTCATCTCGGGTCGGCCCCACCGCCTGAATCACCCAACTAGGCGGTTCGACAGCCACCGGCGGCTGCTCTAAGTGACCGACCGTTACATTGCGAGCCAGCAGCCCGTCATCGACATACAACACCAGACCGCGCGCCAGCGGTGCCGATTTGCCGTGCATGGTCATAGCTTCGACGGTCACTTGTTGACCCGCCTCCGGCCCTTCAAACGCCAGTGAAGCATAGGTGCGCTCCGAGGCATGGACGGCAGCTGCGACCCGCCGCGCCTGATCACTGGTCGCTACGCCAGCGCCTTCGGCGGAACCGGGCGCCCGGCTAGCCACTTCGCCTGCCAGCAAACGCAAGCTAACCCGCGAAGTAAAGTCCGACAGACGCTGACGCGCCTCGTGGGCTCGAGCCACCGCGTCCGCCCCATCGGGACTAGCCGGGTCATATTCTTCCAGTTCCTGCCCCCACACACTTATCGATGGTAGCCTCGTCGCCTCAGCCATCACCGTCACTACCGGATCGTAGCGCAGCACGAGCTCACTTGATAGATCCAGCAAGCCAACAAACCGGTCATGATTAGCCGCAAAGTACTCCGCTGGCGGATAAGACTCAGGAGAATGCATTGCCTCATTATCGCGCCGCGCGGCAGACCTGCTAGTAATCTCACTTACTGAGTATGGAATGCACTGACCGCCGCCCTAGGCGTCAGTCCCGCCAATGGTGTGCTCAAGATAGGCCGTAATGAACGGCTCCAGGGCGCCATCCAGCACAGCGTCGGGGTCGGACGATTCATGCCGGGTACGCAGGTCTTTGACTTGTTTATACGGATGCAGCACGTAGGAGCGGATCTGGTTGCCCCAGGCGGCCTGTTCATTCGGCCCCTTCAGCTCACTCAACGCTGCCGCATGCTGCTCAAGCTGGAGCTGCGCCAGGCGGGACCGCAGGATAGTCATGGCCGTTTCTTTGTTCTGGAGCTGAGAACGCTCGTTCTGAATAGCTACCACGATATTGGTCGGCAGGTGCGTTATGCGTACCGCCGAGTCGGTGGTGTTGACACTTTGGCCGCCATGGCCGCCACTACGGTAGACGTCGATCTTCAAATCTTTGTCATCAATCTCGAGTTCTTCCGGGGCATCGATTTTCGGCGTCACTTCGACCTTGGCAAAGCTGGTCTGACGCAAATTATCGCTGTTAAAGGGGCTGAGGCGTACCAGGCGGTGTACGCCGTGCTCGCTCTTCAACTTACCGTAGGCGAACGGGCCGCTCACTTCGAGCGTGACACTTTTGATGCCTGCTTCTTCGCCAGCCGACTCATCGACGGTCGTCACCGACCAACCAGCTTTTTCGGCGTAGCGCACGTACATGCGCAGTAGCATGCCGGCCCAGTCCTGGGCATCGGTGCCGCCGGCACCAGCATGAATGCTCAGGATTGCAGCGTGGTCGTCGTACAGACCGCTGAATTTCAGCTCTTCTTTCTGAACTTCGAACAACTCTTTGAGTTCACGCAGATCGCTCTCAATATCCGCCTTGACGCTTTCGTCGCCCAGTGCCGCCAGGTCGATATCAGCCGCCAGCCGAGACTGTATCTGTCGCCACGGTTCTAGGCGCGCCGCCAGACTCGCCTGCTCGCGCATGACGCTTTGAGCCTGGGCGCTGTCCTGCCACAGGTTGGGGTCGTTTGCCAGTTCATCGACTTCCGCCTTACGGAGCTCAAGCTTCTCCGCGCCGATGCGCTGCAAAGCATCATTCACCTGCTTCTGCAGTTCGACTGCTTCGGCGTGCAGCTGCTCCATCGGGCCTTAACTTCCCTGCTTCCAGAGGTCGGCAACTTGCTCGTTCAACTGAATCGCCAGCTCTGGCGTGCACTTACCATACACACCTAAACCACCGATGTTGTCCGCGAACATAGCCCGTGTAATATCAACGATCCCCTGCTTAGTGACCGCCTCGATACGCTCCGGGATCTTGTAGTAGTCGTCGATGTATTCGTCAAAGAAGTAACGGCCGGTGTAGCCGGCAGCCGTTGCCGCCACCGTCTGGGCGCTGCGTTGGTAACGGCCGATGGCGTACGCCTGAGCGGCAGCGATGTCGGCCTCCGCTAGTTCACCGCGGAACAAGTTGCCCAGTTGTTCGGTCACGATATCAAATAAGGCAGTGGCGTTATTGACGGACACCTGGCTGCCGAACCAGAGGTTGCTCGAGAGCTTGATCTGCTGATAGCCACTATTCATGCCGTATACCAAGCCACGCTCGCGAGCGGTGCCGAGGATCTTGCTGTACAGCGTTTCGGTCAGGATAGCATTCACCAGACTCAAGGAGTCGACTTCCGACTCTTCCAGGCGGCGATTCATAAAGGTGTCGATGTAGAAATAGATGGTGTCGACCGTGTTGTTCGGGATGCAGACCGGTTTGGGCAAAGGCTGGACCACTTCGTCCGGCATATCGAAACGCTCGCCGCGGGGCAGCTCGGTGTGCTCTAACATCTGCATGATGCGAGCCCGGCGTTTACCGATGTTGCCGGCGATCACGAAACGCATGTTGTCGGTGGTGTGGGTGCGGCGGTAGTGTTCCCGGACGTCTTCCAGGCTGACATTCTGCATCAGCTCCAAACGCTCGCGGTCGGTTTCAGCCACCAGGCCGTAAGCCTTCCGGGTGTTGGCGCCCAGCTGGCGGTAGTGGTTGTTGGCCCGAGCGCTCAACTCTTCGCGGACGTTGCCGAATTCAGCATCAAATTCTTCCTGCAGGAACAACGGCTTTTCGATGGCCAACAGCAGCAGTTCAAAGACGCGCTCCCACTCAAAGTCAGCACACTCGGTTTCATAAATGATGTCGTAGACATCGGTGCTGGCATTGCTGTAGGCGCCGTTTTTCTCGACTTCCGCCTGGAAGTCCCGGGCCCGCGGGTAAATGTCGTTGGCACCGAGCAACACGTGCTCCATCAGGTGCGGTACTTCCCACTTTTCGCGACTTACCAAAAACTCACCTGCCCGGTAGTTAATGTAGGCGTTCATCACGGTGGCGTCGGGTACGTGTACCAGCAGCCCCCGGGCACCATTTTTTAGAATTACTTCTTCAACACTATGTTTCATATTACCTTAGCCCCCAACGAGCTACAGGCGAATCTCGCCACCGAGATATCGCCCGTAGCATCTACGCCTGTTATTTCCGCTTCCTTGCCTTTGTCTTGCGCTGCCGTTCGGCCTTGTTGGCCTGCTTGCGCTTCGTGCTGGTACTTTTTGGCTTGGTCGCCTTCTTGTCGGCAAAGTCGGTCTCGCCGAACTCGGTATCAGCTTCCAAAATCTCACCCGCATTGCTGATAGAGTTACGGGCCGCACGGGTCAGTTCCGTTTCAATCGGGCGCTCCAAGTCCTCAGCGGCTACCGGCTCAGCGTGGAACAGAGCGCGCACCACTTCGTGACGAAGCGAGCCTTGCATCTCTTCAAAGATCATCTGACCGCGGCGGCGGTATTCGACCAACGGGTCACGCTGACCAACGCTCATCCAGTGGATACCCTCGCGCAGGTGGTCCATGTTTTCCAAGTGCTGCATCCAGAGATTGTCGAGAATCTGCAGATAGACATCACGCTCCACCTTGCGCAGGATGTCGGCGCCAAAGGCTGATTCCCGGCCGGTATAGAGCTGCTTGGCCTCTTCGAGCAGCACGCTGTTTACCTTGTCGCTGGTAGTTGCGAATACCCGGTCCAAGGCGGCTTCGTCGAGTGGCAACAGTTCGCGGACGGCCGGTTCGAACTCTTCGGTGAGGCGCAGTGGGCTCTCAGCCAGCAGCTTCACCTCGTCTTCGATATAGACACGGATACGCTTGCTGATGTCGTCGGCTTTCAGGATTTCCTTGCGCATAGCATACGTCGCCTTACGGTGACGGTTCATAACATCGTCATACTGGACGACGTTCTTGCGCTGGTCAAAGTGGAAACCTTCCACCTTCTTTTGAGCGTTCTCTAAGCTACGGCTAATCAAGCGGTTCTCGATCGGCACATCATCTTCGACCTTGAGGCGGTTCATGATGC